>Ga0335072_10003861_pt1 | contig 22406 bp, 22 predicted proteins | sample Lox_Sample_21_FD_206725 | JGI IMG/M metagenome (GOLD analysis project Ga0335072, IMG submission 206725) | Soil microbial communities from Loxahatchee National Wildlife Refuge, Florida, United States - Lox_Sample_2.1 | ecosystem: Environmental > Terrestrial > Soil > Wetlands | place: USA...
GGGTGGCGGGGGGGGTGTGTGGGGCTGGGGGGGGGGGGGGGGGGGGGGCGGGGGGGCGCGCGCCCCCCCGCGCCGGCATGATTCCAATCGATGCAGCGCCTGGTTCGGTCCGACGCGCGGCGCCTGCCTGGCACGTCACGCGAGCTGCCCGACAGCCGCCGGGCGCGGACCATCGTCAGGGCCCGAACGCAAGCAGGCCGGATGCGAGGTCGGACAGCCGGCCCCAATCGGCCACCAGCCAGTAGCCGCCCAGCAGCACCAGGATCCACGCCACGGACACCGCGAACGCGCGCATGCTGACCGTTTCGGGCTGGTGCTTCCACCGGTACATCGCCGTTCTCCGCCTGCCGTCAAAGCCGGCCATACCGCCTGCCAGCTTTCATTGCGGTGACGTTAATCACCGATTGAGGCATATTGTGGCGCGGCAGGTGGAATGATTCGGGCAAAGCGCTGGGCTGGCAGAACGAACTCGCATAGGTCCGCTGCGGTTTCCGCGGCATAGTGCCGTGTTGATCGCAGGTTCGTGAGGCAAGAGCAGACGTGAGCGAAAACACCCTGGCCGGGAGCGCGCCGGCCTTCGCCGCCCGGGTGGCCCCAGAGGCCGGTACCACCTTTGCCGTCCTGGTCTCGCTGTCGGCCTGCCACCTGCTGAACGACATGAACCAGTCGCTGGTGCCGGCGATCTATCCGGTGCTGAAGCAATCCTACAGCCTGGATTTCGGCCAGATCGGGCTGATCACGCTGGCGTTTCAGCTGACCGCCTCGATGCTGCAGCCTGTCGTGGGCATGGTGACAGACCGGCGGGCGCAGCCGTTCTCGCTGCCGATCGGCATGGCGAGCAGTCTGGTCGGGCTGCTGTTGCTGGCGCGGGCGCATAGCTACGGGATGATCCTGTTCTCGGCGGCGCTGGTGGGGATGGGATCGGCGGTGTTCCACCCGGAAGCGTCGCGGGTGGCGCGCATGGCCTCGGGCGGGCGCTACGGCTTCGCGCAGTCATTGTTCCAGGTGGGCGGCAGCACCGGCTCGGCGATCGGGCCGCTGCTGGCGGCGTTCATCGTGGTGCCGCACGGGCAGGGCGCGATCGCCTGGTTCTCGGCCGCGGCGCTGCTGGCGATCCTGATCCTGAGCCAGGTCAGCCTGTGGTACGCGCGGCATCCCTCGATGGCGCAGCGGCGCGGCCGGCGGGCCGCGATGGCGGGGGCGGCGGGAGCGTTGTCGCGCGGCAAGGTGGTGTGGGCGATCGTGGTGCTGCTGGCGCTGCTGTTCTCGAAGAACGTCTATACGTCGAGTTTGAGTTCGTACTACACGTTCTACCTGATGCAGAAATTCCACGTCTCGGTGGCCAACGCGCAGGTGCACCTGTTCGTATTCCTGGGCGCGGTGGCGGCGGGCACGTTCGCCGGGGGGCCGATCGGCGACAAATTCGGGCGGCGGCCGGTGATCTGGTTCTCCATCCTGGGCGCGGCACCGTTCGCCATGCTGCTGCCCTATGCCAGCCTGTGGTGGACCGGCGTGCTGTCGGTGGCGATCGGGCTGATCCTCGCGTCGGCGTTCTCCGCCATCCTGGTATACGCGCAGGAGCTGCTGCCGGGACGGGTGGGGATGGTGGCGGGGATGTTCTTCGGGTTCTCGGCCGGGGGGCGGGGGGGGGGGGGGGGGGTGTGGGGGGGGGTTTTTTTTTGGGGTTTGGGTGGGGGGGGGGGGGGGGGGGGGGCGGCGGCGCTGGGGCGGATCGCCGATGTGTCGTCGATCGGGGCGGTGTACCAGGTGTGCTCGTTCCTGCCGCTGATCGGGCTGCTGACGGCGCTGCTGCCGGATGTGGAGAAGCGGCGGGGGTAGGGGGCGAGCGGGTTGCGGGCCTCTCGATTATCAACTCATTAAGCTCATGCGTGCCATCCTGGCGGGATCACCCTCGGGAGAGGAGCTGTTCAAATAGTGCGCAACGCATTTTGGCGAGCCGATCCGCTGTGCACGCGCCTGGCGCGCCCGCCAGCCGGGGATTGATCATGAAACTCATCGGCATCGTCGGCGGCCTGAGCTGGGAAGCGACGGCGCTCTACTACCGCCTGCTCAACGAGGCCGCCGCGCGGACGCTCGGCGAGCACCACAACGCGCGCAGCGTCATCCTCAGCGTCGACTTTGCCGAGGCGCTGGCGCTGGCGAATGCGGGCGACTGGGACGGGCTTGCGGTGCTGCTGATCGACGCTGCCCGCCGGCTGTGTGCCGCGGGGGCAGAGATCGTGCTGCTGGGCGCCAACACCGCGCACATCGTCGCCGAACAGGTCACGGCGGCGATCGACGTGCCGCTGCTGCACATTGCCGACGTGGCCGGCGAGGCAGCGCAGGCGCAAGGCGTGCGCCATGTCGGGCTGATCGGCACGCGGTTCACGCTCGAATCGCCGATCTATGCCGACCGGTTGCGCGCGCGCTTCGGATTGACCGTCAGCACGCCGGACGCCGCCGGTCGCGACGAACTGCAACGCATCATCATCGACGAACTGACGGTCGGGCGCGTGGAGCCGCGGTCGCGCGCAAGCTGTGCGGAGATCATGCGGCAACTTCACGGCGCCGGCGCCGAGGCGATTGCCGTCGCCTGCACCGAACTGCCGCTGCTGTTGCGGCCCGAGGACAGCCCCGTGCCGTTGCTCGACACCACAGCGCTGCACGCCGAGGCGGCGCTGCGGCTGGCACTGGCCGGGTAGCACGCGCGACAGCGACGGTGTCCCCGCGGATCGCCGTCAGTGGGAGGGCTTTGCCAGCCCCACTTTGATGATCGTATCGCCGGCAACCGGCGTCGTGCCGGCCGGCGCGAAGGTGGGAAACTGCCTGAGCTGGTCCGGCGTGAAGGCCACGACCTCCATGTCCTGTCCCAGCAGCACCATGGCGTCCACCGGAACCGCGATCGGCCGGCCGCCGAAACCGAGAAAGCCGCCGAAGGTCATCACCACCAGGATCTGGCCCTTGGCGTCGCGGACAACGTCGCGCACGTGCCCGAGCACGTCCTGGCTTTCGACCGGACGCAGGACGTCGCGGCCGAGAAGATCGCCCACGCGCACGGGCTGCGGGAAGCGCATGGCCGCGGATTGCGCCAGGGCCATGCCAGGCGGCGGCGGCATGCCGCCCGGGGTGGTGCTCTGGGCATGCGCGGCGCCGCCGGCCATGACCAGCGCGCCGCAAAGGATCAGTGTGCGCATCGGGCTCATGCCTGTCAGATGCCTGCGAACCAGTTGAAGCCCCGCGACTCCCAGTAGCCGCCGGGATAGGTGTTGGTCACTTCGATGGCGGTGACCCATTTGGGGTTCTTGTAGCCGAGCTTGGTCGCCGTGCGCAGGCGCATGGGAAATCCGAACGGATCGGCCAGCGTCGCGCCGCCGTACTGGGTCGCAAGCAAGGTCTGCGGATGCAGCGCGGTGGCCATGTCGATACTGCTCGGATAGTTGTCGGCGGTCTTGAACGCGACGTATTTGGCGCGCAAATCCGCCCCGACATGTTCCAGGAACGTGCGCAGCGTCGCGCCGGTCCAGCCGCCGATATAGCTCCACCCCTCGACGCAGATATGCTTGATCACCATCGACGTCTGCGGCAGCGCCTGCAGGTCTTGCAGCGTCCATGGGCGCTTGTCGGCAACCAGTCCCGACACATCGAGACGCCAGGTGGCACCGTTCACCGGCTTCACGTCGGTCACGTCGTAATACGCGTTGAACTTGGGCGGCCGCAGGATCATCGAGGCCGGATAGGTCGGCGCCAGCCTGTCGGGATCGAACAACTGCGCCTGGACCCAGTCGTTGAGCCGCGATATCGCGAGCAAGGCTGACTCGACCGATTCCGGACGCTTCACGTCGCAGCCGGTCAGCATGACGAGCGCCCCGAGCGACATGCCGCCGCGGATCAGGCCGCGCCGTTCGAGCGAGCGGATCAGTGGCCGGTGAACCTCGAGGACCGATGCGTCCGGAACCGCGTCCGGCCTGAACGGCGATTTCATGCCACCGGACTCCCTTCCGCGTGATTGCCCGGTTTCAGGCGGGGGCCGCCCGCGAGCATCGCCCATATCGTCTTGGGCACCAGCACTGCGAGCGCGACATGAACGATCAGGAAACCGACGATCACCGCCATGCCCGCGAAATGCAGAACGCGCGCCGTCTGGAAGCCGCCCAGCAATGAGACCAGGCCGGAGAACTGCACCGGCTTCCAGATCGCCAGGCCGGTGATCACCTGGGCAATGCCGGCGAGGATCACAACGATGTAGAGGATTTTCTGAACAGCGTTGTAGATGGTGATGTCCTCGTGGGCGATCTTGAAGTGGAGGGTGTCAACGATCGTCTGCACCACCTCGGCCGGACGGATCGGCAGCAGCCTTTCGCGAAAGCGGCCGGTGACAAAACCGTAGACCAGATAGGCCAGGCCGTTGATTGCAAGGAACCACATGCCGGCGAAATGCCAGTTGAGGCTCCAGGCTGCCCAGTCGCCCAGCCGCCAGAACTGATTGAAATGGAATCCGCGGATGATCACGTCGTCGTCGTAGATGCCCCAGCCCGACGTGATCATGACCAGCATGACGACGGCATTGATCCAATGCATGATCCGGATCGGCCAGGGATGCAGACGGCGCGCCGGGCGATGGCGCGGCGTCGACAGGGCGGATGCGGTGGTTGGCTCTGGGTTCATCGGTTCTTTGCTCGCGGTGGTGACCGGCGCCGGCGGCGCCGGGATGCTGGCAGATGCGCTGCGGACTGGGGTTCTGCTGAAGCCGGGCAATGCCTCACCATCGCGACAGTCGCAGCAGAACGGCGCGCGCCGCGACGGTGGCGATCGTGCAGGCCACGGTGTACCAGACCGCGGCGTAGAGCGGGTCGTCGGACGGGCAGGCCCATGCAAACACGAAGGCTCCCCATGCCGCGGAAGACAGTCCGGCTGCCAGGGCCGTGCCGTTGCGGTCGGTCGGGGCGCCGCGCCGGAGCAACCGGGCAAAGCCGATCGCGGGAGGGATCGACAGCGCCACGATCACCCCGACGCATTGCAGGCCCCTTGGCCAGTCCAGCCTGGCCGCGAAGGTTTCCAGGCCGCTCTGCGCGGCATCGATCAGCCACCCGCTGGCAAAGATCGCGGCGATGCAGGCGAGAATCCGGTGCAACCCACGGCGCGGCGACCGCGCCGGATCGATCGACAGGATCGCGACACTCGCCGCCAGTGCCGCGATCAGCGCGGTGCTCGCGAGCTTCCACCAGAACGATGGCGCCTCCAGCGCTTTCGGTATGTCCGGACGCAAAAAGCCCAGGCCGAGAAACGCGGCGATCTCGGTGGCCGCGAGCACAAGCAGGAAGGCGGCCTCGCGGACCATGCTCCGGGGCCTGACCGGGCGGAGCTCCCGGCTGAGTTGCTCGACCAGGACGTCAGTTCGCATCGCCCGTCTCCCGGATGATCGATGCGAGGCGTTTGAGTCCGCGGTGGATGTTGACCTTTACCAGCGACACCGACTGGCCGGTGGCGCGCGAGGCTTCTTCCACGCTGTAGCCTTCGAGCTTCACCAGCCGGATCGCCGCGGCCTGGGGCGCTTTCAATGCCGCGAGCAATTGCTCGAATGTCGATCCGGCGACGACGGCCGCTTCGTGATCGGCGATGCCGATGCTGTCATCCAGGGGTTCCGTTGCTTCGGATTGGAACGACCGCAGCCGGTCGATCCATTTATAGCGGGCGATCGCGGCAAGCCACGGCCCGAACGGGCGCAGCGGATCGTAGGTGTGGCGCTTCTCGTGGATTGCCAGCAGAACGTCCTGGACCGCATCCTCGACCACGGCCGGGGGCAGCCGCCGCACATAGTAGCGGCGCAGCCACTGGGCCAATTCGGCGAGCAGTACCCGGTACGCATCAGCGTCGCCCGCCTGCGCAGCCGCCATCATCCTGCTCCAGCCTTCGCCGGGCGCTTGTCCGAGGCCAGCATTCGCCATCCGTGTCATGAACGGCAGACTCGGCAAGCGAGACAATGTTGCGGCCTGCCCGTGCATATTTCCCTTGCTCCGGTTGCGGTATTCGCCACCGGGGCAGGCCTGGTTACAGGGCCGCGGGTCACGGCGCGCCGGCACCCGTCCATTGTCGATCGCCGTGCCGGATCGGGTGATCCACGAGCTGACCTATGACAAATTCAAAACGTACCGTTCGAAGTGGTCAGTCCCGCGCCAGAGACAACTCCCTTGCCGCCGCGCCGGGCGGCACGAGCGTTGCCTCGCCGGTGCTGGTGATGAGCCGCGTGCTGCGCCGGTAGGTCAGGTAGGCCCAGGCCCAGTTCAGCACCACGGCCGCGCGATTGCGGCCGCCACCCAGCAGCAGCACGTGGGCGATTCCCCAGAGCCACCAGGCCGGCGCGCCCCACAGGCGCAACCAGCGAATTTCGACGACCGCCGCCAACCGTCCGATCGTGGCGAGATTGCCGTAATGGCGGTAGCGGAAGGCGCCGGGTGCGGGGGTGCCTTTGATCGCCGCCCGGATCACCCGCGCGGCGTGGCGTCCCTGCTGCTTGGCGGCCGGCGCGAGACCGGGAACCGTGGCGCCGGCCCACCCGTTGGAGGCGGCGGTGTCACCGATGGCGAACACGCCGGGGCAGCCAGGCACCGTCAGGTCGGCATTCACGACGACTCGGCCGGACCGGTCGGCCGCCTGTCCCAGCCATTTCGCCGCGGGCGAGGCGGCGACCCCGGCCGCCCAGAACACCGTCCGCGCGGCGATCCGTTCGCCATCGATCCCCACGCCCGCGTGGTCGATCGCGGTGACCTTGGCGCGGGTTCGCACCTCCACGCCGAGTTCGCGCAGCGACCGTTCGGCCTGAACCGAGAGCAGGGGCGAGAAGGTCGGCAGCACCCGCGGCGCGGACTGCACCAGGACGACCCGTGTCGCAAGCGGATCGATCACCCGGTACTCCTGATCGAGTCCCGTGCGCGCGAGTTCCGCCAGCGCACCGGCCAGCTCGACGCCGGTCGGGCCGCCGCCGACGACCACGAAGGTGAGCCAGGCCGCGCGCCCGGCCGGATCTGCCTCGAATTCGGCTTGCTCGAAGGCGCGGAGCATGCGGCTGCGCATGACCGTCGCGTCTTCGATGCTTTTCAGCCCGGGCGCGTACGGCGACCAGTCGTCGCGGCCAAAGTAGCTGTGCTGCGCGCCGGTCGCGAGGACAAGGTAGTCGAACGGGATGCGGTCCTGTGCCAGGACGACTTCGCGCGCGGCACAATCGACGCCATGCACCTCGCCCAGGCGCACGGCGGCGTTGTGCTGGCCACGCACGACGCTGCGGATCGGGATGGCGATGTCGGCGGGCGACAAGGCGGCGGTGGCCACCTGGTAGAGCAGGGGCTGAAACAGATAGTGGTTGCGCTGGTCGATCAGGGTGATGCGGCAATCGGTCCATCGCAGCGCGCGCACCGCGGCGATGCCGCCGAACCCGCCGCCCACCACGACCACGTGCGGCAGCGTTTCGCCTGCCCGGCCGCGCATGCGCAGGCCCGCGGCGGCGGCACGGCACAGCAGGCCATCGAGCGAAATCCGGCCGGCCCCTGCCGCGGCGACCAGCAACAGCAGCAGCGCGAGCTCGAACGGGTCCGCCATGGTGCCGGACAGCACGACCGGCGGCGCCAGGCCGCACAGGATCAGCGCGGCGGGCCGCGTTGCCGCGCCGAGGATGAGCGCCCAGCAGAGCAGTACCGTCCACCATGGCGCGGTCACCAGGGCGCCGGAGATCGGCGCGGGAAAACTGGCGGCGCCGGTGCCCGCGGCGATCGCCAGCGCGAGGTAGAGGCGGGTTCCGAACGGCAGCGCAATTTCGGCGGCGACGTCACTCCAGGCGTAGAGCCGGTTGATCCCGCGCACGATCCGGATCGGCACGCGCCCGAGGCCGCGCCGCAGCAGGAAATCGATGGAGAGCGGTCCGCCGCCGCCCGCCGCCAGCCAGATCAGCAGGATCGTCTGCAGCGCGGCCGCATGCGGCGCGCCCGGGGCCAGCCCGATGCCGAACGCCAGCAGCAGGGCGACCGGACGGGTGAGAAGGCCGGTTGCGAGCAGCAAAGGCGCCACGCTTCGGATCAGCGTTGCCCCCGGCGGCGGGGCCACGAAATCCTCCGCGCGCATCATCATCATGAGGTGGTGGATGAATATCGCCTGGCTCAGCCAGATCCGCGCCGCCAGCAGCAAGGCGGCCTGCCCGACCTTTCCGGTGATGCCGACCCAGCGCTCGAACGCGGCGATGCAGGCGAAGGCTGCGGATGCGCGATCGCGCAACGGTGCCCGGCGTCCCGCGGGCGTCGTTCGCACCTTGCTTGCGGGATCTGGGTGGTCCGGCATCGAGGAGTCCCTTGTGGGGTCGCGTGTGGGGTCGCGGTTGCGATGCCTTGTGTTCGGCGGCCGGCAGGCCGGGTTACCGGCCCGACGCGGGCAACGTGGTTTTGATCCGGGCGGGCGGGGGGTGCTTCGCGGGCCCGGCAATGCCGCGGTGCGCCTGACTTGGACTTCACTGATCCACCGGCGAGGCGCACGCCATGGTCACGCCTGCAGCGCGACGATCTCCATGCCGGCATGCCGGAAGGGCGGCCAGTCCCGCTGTCCCACGCCCAGCGTCAGCGGTAACACCGCGACTTCCACCGTCGCGGCGTCCAGCCTGCGGATCGCCGCTGTCACGTCGAATCGCGGTTCGGTATCAGGAAACACCGCGGGGCCGTGCGCCGGCCCCATCGCGAGCGCACCGACGCTGAGCCAGGGCGCCGCGTCGCCCGGACGGCCCAGGCAAATCTCGACCGATAACGGCCGCTCCCCCGGCTCGACGCCGCGGATGCGCAGCGCATAGCGGGCGGCACCCCCCGGAACGGCCAGCACCGCGCTGGCCAGCCGCGGCCCCGAGGCAAGCGGGGGCACGCTGTCGCCGGCCGGAGCCGCGCCGGCGCGCATCACGGCGAGCGAATCGTACTGGTAGCCAAGCCGCCGGGTGTCCAGCACGTCGGCCATCGCGACCGCGACGATCGTGCCGTCGAGCCACGGGAACAGAAACTGCTTTTGCGTGAAACCGGGATCGGTGGGCTCGGCGGCGCGGCGCGCCGGGTCCTGCCGCCAGATCTCCCACAGCCGGTCCAGGTTGCCGTGGTGGGCGAAGAACACAGGATCGAAGGCGGCCATCGCCAGTTCGGTCATGTCGCCGACCGATCCGTCGGCCGCCTCGCCGCCGACATAATTATGCACCGCGTTATGCGGCACGGTCTCCATCCTGCTCCGGCCGTGCCATGCGCCCGCGTTCGGCTTGGCCATGCCGCCGAAGCTGCCGGGGATTTCCGCCGGCGTGCGCGCGGTGAAGGCGCGCGCCTCCAGCGCCGCCACGCCCAGCGGTGACAGCGCGGGATCGAACAACAGCCGGTCCACTTCCACCGGCCGCAGGTCGCGGTCCGGCGTGTAGCGTTCCGCATCCGCGAGCGGGCTGCCGGGCTGCGTGTACGCCGCCGGAATGCGGCGGTCGTTGCTCCAGTTCCAGTAGGGCAGGCTGAGCGTGGCGTCACCGGACAGGGCGCGCAGCTTCCATTCCGTGACGGCGAGAAACGCCCGGTGCCAGGGCAGGAACCACCAGCAGCCGTGCACCTGGGCGGGATCGGCGTTCGACACACTGGAGCAAAGCCGGGTGTGGGCGAGGGCGTTGACGCGCCAGCCTTTCGGGTCGGCCGGATTGCGGCGTGACCGGCGCTGCATCTCGCCGATCGTTGCCGCCAGCAGGGCGAGATGTTGCGGCGGCGTCTGCGTGACGTCCCGACGCAGCGGAGGGAGCGCGGCGGCGGAAGCGGCGAGGCCGGCCGCGGCAGCGGTTCCGGCGGCGAGGCCGGACAGCACGCCGCGCCGCGGCAACAGGCGAGCGTGAGGACGGGTCATCGAGGCTCAGGGGAACGCGCCATCGGCCAATTCTGTCACCGGCGCGGGTGGGGAAGGCAAGACTTTCGAACAGGCGGCCAGGGCGATCGGCGTGGGGGCGCTACGTGCGGCTCGGCGGCCCTGTGGACTGTGGCGGCCATCGCGGCACCATGTCGGGTGGGGAGTGGAAAGAGATGGGTGGGGAGTAGAAAGCTTATAACACAGAGATCACATAAAAAGATAAATCCACAGATGACACAGAAAGAATATCAATAAGTTAATTAGATATACTATTAAATATTACCACAAAATCACTTCGATTATTCGAGTAGAATCTACTTCTGCGCACTCTGTAGCTTTGGCTTTTTCTATGCGCTCTGTACTAGATTCTTGCTTAACGCCGCCGCCCGCCGCACCGGCCGCCACGTGGTCCCGTCTTGCCCGCTTGACTGCTCGCGTCTCAAAAACTGCCTGGCTCTTTGCACCGCTCGCCGGTTCCTTTCGCAACAAAACTGTCATAACCTGTGAGCCAGGTAACAGTCTGCGGCCACCCGGGGGAGGCACGCTGTCCTCACACGGTCAGGCCGCATGTCCGGCCTGCGGAGCAAAGGGAGCTCATCCGCCATGCCGCTCGCCACAGCCGCTACCGTTGCCGGTCCCGACATCATCCATCGGCCGGGCCTTATTCTGCCAGCCATCGACCACCTGCGCCGGGTGCTGGACCAACGCCGCCAGCGGCGCGTGGACCGGGTGGTGGCCGAGACGGTGCTGATGCTCGACCATCCGGAGGTCGTCCAGGATTACCGCGTGGCGTGCCGGGGCCGTTAAGGCAGCGCCGGCCAATAAGTGCGTCAGCACGCCGACAAAGCTGCCGTTCAAAACAAAGGCTTAGGGCTTGTTCGACCGTGCAATCAGGTTCGATTGTTCTCGAACAAGCCCTAAGGCCGCGAAACGCCCGCGTGGCATTTCCCACCTTCCATTCAGCGAACTGACGGGTGCCGGGGGCCATGCCCTCGGCTGGCCGTGGCAAATTGCGCTACCAGGCCGGCCCATGCGCCTTGGCGTTTCCCGCCTGCAACGCCGTCACCCGCCTGACCGCGCGCCCGCGGCAACCGCTTGACCGCGCGCCTTCGGCAACCGCTTGACCGCGCACATGCCGCGCGACCACACTCCCGTGCAACTGACCCGCCCGGCGTGGCGGCCAGACCTGTTGCAACACGGCAAGGACGAAGGGGAGGTCGCATGCCTCAGGTAACGCTGACGGTAAACGGCAAGCAGCACACGGTGGAGGTCGAAGGCCGCACCCTGCTGGTGGAACTGTTACGCGAGAAGCTGGCGCTGACCGGCACGCATGTCGGCTGCGACACCAGCCAGTGCGGCGCCTGCGTCGTGCACATGAACGGCGAGGCCATCAAGTCCTGCACCATCCTGGCGTTGCAGACCGACGGCGCGCAGGTGCAAACGATCGAGGGTCTCGCCGCGGCCGACGGCACGCTGCATCCGATGCAGGAGATGTTCCGCGAGCACCACGCCTTGCAATGCGGGTTCTGCACCCCGGGCATGGTGATGACCGCCGTCGATATGGTGAACGCGCATCCCGACGGCCTGACCGAAAAGCAGATCCGCGACGGGCTGGAGGGCAATCTCTGCCGTTGCACCGGCTATCATAACATCGTCAAGGCGATCGCCGCGGCGTGGCCGTTGATGCATGGCAAGTCCATGCCGGCCGCCGCCGAATAAGCGCCCACCAGAACCCGGGAGAGACGCCATGGCATTCGACGGCATCGGTGCGTCGGTTCGCCGCAGGGAAGACGCGCGATTCCTGCGCGGACGCGGCAACTACGTGGACGACATCAATCGGCCCGGCCAGCTTTATGCGGCGATCAAGCGCGCCGACCGGCCGCATGCGAGGATCAACGGCATCGACACCGCCGCGGCGGCGAAAGCGCCAGGGGTGGTCGCGGTGTACACCGGCACGGACATGGCCGCCGATGGCATCGGCGGGCTGCCATGCGGCTGGCAGATCCACAACAAGGACGGCTCGCCGATGGCGGAGCCGGCGCATCCCGTGCTGGCGGTCGGCAAGGTGCGCTTCGTCGGCGATGCCGTTGCGGTGGTGATCGCCGAAACGAAGCAGCAGGCGAAGGACGCCGCCGAGCTGCTGGCGATCGACTACCAGGACCTGCCCGCGGTCGCCACCATGCAGGACGCGCTGAAGCCCGGCGCGCCGCTGGTGCACGACGATGCCGCCGGCAACCTTTGCTACGACTGGCAGCTCGGCGACAAGGACGTGGTGGACGGCGTGTTCGCCAAGGCGGCCAAGGTGGTGAAGCTCGATCTCACCAACAACCGCCTGGTGCCGAATGCCATGGAGCCGCGCGCGGCGGTGGGCGAGTGCGATCCGTCCAGCGGCGATTACACGCTGTACACCACCAGCCAGAACCCGCACGTGATCCGGCTGCTGATGGGCGCCTTCGTGCTGCACATCCCGGAGAACAAGCTGCGCGTGGTGGCGCCCGATGTCGGCGGCGGCTTCGGTTCAAAGATCTACCACTACGCCGAGGAGGCGATCGTCACCTGGTCGGCCGGCAAGCTGAAGCGGCCGATCAAGTGGACCGCCGAGCGCAACGAAAGCTTCATCACCGATGCGCATGGCCGCGACCACGTCACCACCGCCGAGATGGCGCTGGACGGCGGCGGCAATTTCCTAGCGCTGCGGGTTTCGACGCTCGCCAACATGGGCGGCTATCTGTCCACCTTCGCGCCCTGCATCCCGACCTATCTCTATGCGACGCTGCTGGCCGGCGTTTACAAGACGCCGCTGGTGTATTGCGAAGTGAAGGCGGTATTCACCAACACCGTTCCCGTCGACGCCTATCGCGGCGCCGGCCGGCCCGAAGCCACCTTCCTGCTCGAGCGCCTGGTGGATGTGATCGCGCACGATACCGGCATGGACCGTGTTGAATTGCGGCGGCAGAACTTCATTCCGCCCGATGCGTTCCCGTATCAGACGCCGGTGGCGCTGCAATACGACAGCGGCAACTACCAGGCGACGCTGGATGCGGCGATGACCGCGGCCGATATCGCCGGCTTCGAAGCGCGGCGCACCGCGGCGAAGGCACGCGGCAAGCTGCGCGGCCTGGGGATTTCCACCTACATCGAGGCGTGCGGCATCGCGCCGTCCGCCGTGGTGGGATCGCTCGGCGCCCGCGCCGGTCTGTATGAATGCGCCAACATCCGCGTGCACCCGACCGGCAGCGTCACGGTGTATACCGGCGCGCACAGCCACGGGCAGGGCCACGAAACCACCCTGGCGCAGCTCGTGGTGGACCAGCTCGGCGTGCCGTTCGAGCAAGTGGAGGTGGTGCACGGCGATACCGACAAGATCCCGTTCGGCATGGGCACCTATGGCAGCCGCAGCCTCGCGGTGGGCGGCAGCGCCATGGTGAAGGCGATGGACAAGATCATCGCCAAGGGCAAGAAGATCGCCGCGCACCTGATGGAAGCCTCGGTCGAGGACATCGAGTTCAGCGGCGGCAAGTTCAGCGTCGCCGGCACCGACAAGTCGAAGGCGCTGGTGGAGATCTCGCTGGCGGCCTACGTGCCGCACAACTACCCGATCGAGGAACTCGAGCCGGGGCTTGAGGAAACCGCATTCTACGATCCGAAGAACTTCACCTTCCCGGCGGGTTGCCATGTCTGCGAAGTGGAAGTCGACATGGAAACCGGCGTCCCCGAAGTGGTGAGCTTCGTCGCGGTGGACGATGTCGGCCGGGTGATCAACCCGATGATCGTCGAGGGCCAGGTGCAGGGCGGCGTCGCGCAGGGCGTCGGCCAGGCCTTGCTCGAGAACGCGGTGTACGACGCCGACGGGCAGCTTCTGTCCGGCTCGTTCATGGACTACACCATGCCGCGCGCCGACAACGTGCCCAACATCAGCGTCGGCACCGAGATCACCATGTGCACGCACAATCCGCTGGGCGTGAAGGGCTGCGGCGAAGTGGGTGCGATCGGCTCGCCGCCGGCGGTGATCAACGCCATCGTCGATGCCCTGCGCGACTACAACGTGCGGCATCTCGACATGCCGGCGACAGGGCCGAAACTTTGGGCCATCATGCAATCCGCGCGTCCCGCGATGGCGGCGGAATAGGAAGGAACCAGGACGATGTATGATTTCTCCTATCAGAAGCCGGGCAGCATCGACGACGCGGTGAAGCTGCTGGCAGGCGATCCGGAGGCCAAGGCGCTCGCCGGCGGCATGACCTATATCCCGGTGCTGAAGCAGCGGCTGGCCAAGCCGACCGTGGTGGTGGATCTGGCGAAGCTGGGCCTGACCGGCATTACCGTCGGCGAGAGCAGTGTGACGATCGGCGCGATGACGCGGCATGCCGACGTGGCGGCCAGCAAGGAACTGGCGGCGAAAATTCCGGCGCTGGCGGCGTTGGCGGGACTGATCGGCGACGAGGCGGTGCGCCATCGCGGCACCATCGGTGGCAGCATCGCCAACAACGATCCGGCCGCCGATTATCCCGCGGCGGCGCTCGCGCTGGGTGCCACGATCAAGACCAACAAGCGCTCGATCGCGGCGGATGATTTCTTCACCGGCATGTTCTCCACCGCGCTGGAGCAGGATGAGCTGATCACCGCGGTGGAGTTTCCGGTGCCGGAGAAGGCGGCGTACGAGAAGTTCCGCAACCCCGCCTCGCGCTATGCCATCGTCGGCGTGTTCGTGGCGAAGTTTCCGAACGGCGTGCGCGTCGCGGTGACCGGGGCAGGGCAGGGCGGCGTGTTCCGCCACATGGAAATGGAGCAGGCGCTGTCGGCCAGTTTCGCACCGGATGCGGTGGCAAATATCAAGACGCCGGTGGGCGACATGAACTCCGACATTCACGCCAGCGCGGAATATCGCGCGCATCTGGTGGGGGTGATCGCCAGGCGGGCGGTGGCGAAGGCGGGCTGAAGCAGGGTTGTCATTGCAACGTGCCCGGCGCCGCGGCGATCCCGGTCGTGCCTGGGCACGTCATGACCGTGACCGCCCTGGCCTTGCAGGTCTCACAGTGGCGGCGGCACGGCACGGCATCGGCCACAATGGCGGCGCGCCGTGACGCGTAGCCTGTGGCTGGCCGCGCTGCTGTCGGTCGTGCTGTGTCCGGCGGCCGTCGCGGCGGGCGGCGCGAACGACCAGCCGGCCTTGCTGCCGGCCTTGCCCGGACCGCCGCCCTCGTCAGTGACGCTGACCATCAACCCGGACGGCACCGCGACCTGGAACGGCGAGCCGCTGTCGGGCGTGCCGGACCTGCAGGACAAGCTCGCCCACAAGTCGCTGCAGGATCCGAAGCTTGAACTCGATCTGCATTTTCACACCGTCACCCAGTTGGGCGAAAGCAACCGCGAAACGCTGCTGGAGGTGCTGGAACTGGCGGCGAAGTTCGGATACGTCCACGTGCAGGCCACGACGGATGGCGCCAAGCTGACGGTGCTTGGCCCCACCGCCGTGGAGGCCGCGCCAAAATGACCGATGGCCGCCGCCATGGCTGATCTGTCCCGCCTGGTGGCGGCGCCTGGTGCGAACGCGCTGGCCTATGTCGATCCGGCCTTTCCCGATCGCCCGCTGGTGTTGCATGCCGCGCGCCCGCATGCGTTCACGCCCGACATGCCGGTGCTGATCGTGCATCACGGCGTCGGCCGCAACGGCGCGGCGTATCGCGACTACTGGCTGAAACTGGTGGATGCGGCCGGCGTCCTGGCCATCGCCATCGAGTTTTCCGAAGCGTCCTTTCCCGACTATCTGCGCTACCATTTCGGCAATCTGCACGAGGAAGACGGCACGCCGAATCCGCGCACCCAATGGACCTATGGCATCGACGAGCGTCTGTTCGCCACGCTGCGTGCGCAGGGCATCACCACGCAACGGCGCTACGGTCTGTTCGGTCATTCCGCGGGCGGGCAGTTCGTGCACCGCATGCTGTCGTTCGGCTACCGCGACGGCGTTGCCGTGGCAATCAGCGCCAACGCCGGCACCTATGCCATGCCGGACCTGGATGTCGCCTGGCCGTTCGGCCTGGGCGCGATCGGGCTCGACGCGCTCGCACTCGCCGAATGGCTGCGCTTTCCGATCACGGTGATGGCGGGCACCGAAGATACCAAGACCACGGGCCGGTTCTTCCCGAAGGGCCCGCGCTCGATGCGCCAGGGCGGCACGCGTTACGAACGCGCCCATAACTACGTGCGCGCCGGCCACGCCACGGCCGCGGCATTGGGCACGCATTGCGCCTGGACCGTGATCGACGTGCCGGATGTCGGCCATGACGGGCACGGCATGTCGATCGCCGCGGCCCCGGTGATTGCGGCGGCATTGCGGGCGGACGACGCAACGAATTGCTGACGCGGCAGGCCTGGAGTAGGACTTGGCAGGATCGAATTGGGGAATGGATAGATCATGCAACGCCGCGCCGTCCTGAAGACCGCTCTTGCCGGAGCCGCTGCCCTGGCCGCACCTCGCATCGGCCACGCCGCGGATGCGAAAACCATCCTGTTCACGCCGCAATCCGATCTGGCCTCGCTCGATCCGGTCTGGACCACTGCCGACGTCACTCGCAATTTCTCGCTGGCCGTCTACGACACGCTGTATGGCTACGATGCCCAGTTCAACGTTCAGCCGCAGATGGTTGCGGGTGCAACCACCAGTAGCGACGGAAAGCAATGGCAACTGACGCTGCGCGACGGCCTGGTGTTCCATGACGGCACGCCGGTCCTGGCGAAGGATTGCGTCGCCAGCATCAAGCGCTTCTGCGTGCGCGATCCGTTCGGCCAGGCGCTGGCCGCGCGCACCGACGAAATCTCGGCGCCGTCCGACAAGGTGATCCAGTTCCGCCTGAAACAGCCCTTCGCGCTGCTGCCGAACGCGCTGGCGCAGGTCTATTGCGTCGTCATGCCGGAGCGGCTGGCAAAGACCGATGCGTTTACCCAGATCAGCGAAGTAGCGGGCAGCGGCCCGTTCAAATACGTTGCCGCGGAACGCGTGGTCGGCCAGCGCGTCGTACTTCAGAAGTTCGACAAATACGTGCCGCGCGCGGACGGCACGCCGAGCTTCAATGCCGGCCCCAAGGTCGTCTACGTCGATCGCGTGGTGTGGAACGTAATCCCCGATGCGGCGACCGCGTCCGCCGCGTTGACCCAGGGCGAGACCGACTGGTGGGAGAACCCGACCATCGACCTGATTCCGATTTTGAAGCGTTCGAAGGACATCACGGTCACGGTGAAGGACCGCACTGGCGAAATGGGCTGCCTGCGCTTCAACCAGTTGTTTCCGCCGTTCGACAACGCTGCGGTTCGTCGCGTCGTGGCGGCGGCGATGGACCAGAAGGAAGTGATGGACGCGGTCGCCGGGTCCGATCTCAGTACGGTGCAGACCGATATCGGCTTGTTCGTCCCCGGCACGCCGATGGCCAGCACGGTCGGCGTGGACGTTATGAAGGGACCGAAGGATTACGCCAGGCTGAAGCAGGATCTCGCCGCGGCCGGCTATAAGGGCGAGAAGGTGGTGATCCTGGCGGCCTCCACCTTCCCGACGATCTGGGCGGAAGCGCAGGTGGCCAGCGATACGCTGAAGAAGATCGGCATGAACGTCGATTTCCAGGCGCTGGAATGGAGCGCGGTGGTGCAGCGCCGTGCCAGCAAGCAGCCGATCGACAAGGGCGGCTGGAACATCTTCTTCACCTTCCTCGGCGGCTTCGGCAACATTTCGCCGGCGCCGAACATTGCCATCACGTCAGGCGCCGGCGCCTGGTTCGGCTGGCCGAACGATCCCGCGATGGACGCGCTGCGCACCGACTGGTTCAACGCCCCCGACCTGGCCGCGCAGAAAAAGATCGCCGCGCAGATGCAGGCGGAATTCTGGAAGAACCCCAGCTATGTGCCGCTGGGCATGTACGACCAGCCGACCGCGTTCCACAATTCCCTCAGCGGGATCCGGGATGGCTGGCCGCAATTTTACGGCGTGAAAAAGAGCACCTGAAGCAGGCGGTCGGCGGTGGCGCAGCATGTGGTGGTGATCGGCGCCGGCATCGTTGGTGCGGCAACGGCGGTGGAACTGCTGCGCGACGGACATCGCGTGACGATCGTCGAACCGGGCGATGCGGGGGGCGAGCAGGCGGCGAGTTACGGCAATGGAACGTTGCTGAATCCGAGTTCGGTGATTCCGATGTCGTCGCCGGGACTGTGGCGCAAGGTGCCGGGGTATCTGGCCGATCCGCTGGGGCCGCTGACCATCCGCTGGTCCTATCTGCCGCGCCTGGCGCCGTGGCTGTGGCGGTTTGTGCGGGCCGGTTCCACCCCGGCGCGCGTTGCCGCCACGGCGCGCGCGCTGCAGCCGCTGCTGGCCGATGCGCCGGACCGCCACCGGCGACTGGCCGAGGAGGCGGGTGTGGCGGAGCTGATCACCCGGCAGGGCGTGTTGTTCGTCTTCCCCAGCCGTGCGGATTTCGAAGCGGAGGCGCTGTCGTGGCGGCTGCGCGCGGAAAATGGCACACGCTGGCTGGAACTTTCCGAGGATGAGCTGCGGCAGCGCGAACCTTCTCTGGATCGGCACTATAAATTCGCGGTGCTGGTGGAGGAGAACGGCCAGTGCCGCGACCCGGGCGCCTATGTGAATGCGCTGCTGCGGCATGCGGTCGCCGCGGGCGCGGTGCATCGGCGCGCGCGCGCCACCGGCCTGCGGATGGAAGGCGGCCGGTTACGCGCAGTGCGCACCGATGCCGGCGATGTCGACTGCGACAAGGCGGTGATCGCCGCGGGCGCGTGGTCGAAGGCTCTGGCCGCGGCGGCGGGCGATCGCGTGCCGCTGGAAACCGAGCGCGGCTATCACGTGGTGATCGAAAACCCCGGCATCGAGCCGCGTTATCCGATCATGCCAAGCGACGGCAAGATGGCCTGCGTGATGACGCCGCAGGGTTTGCGGCTGGCGGGGCAGGTGGAACTCGCCGGCTTGGCCGCAGCGCCGAATTGGGAACGCGCGGAGGTGCTGCGGAAATTCGCCCGCCAGGTGTTTCCGGGCCTGGCGGAAAAATCGCAGGTGAAGCGCTGGATGGGGCACCGGCCCTCGACGCCGGATGGGCTGCCTTGCATTGGGCCGGCATCCGGTTGCGCTGATGTGTTGTACGCGTTCGGTCATGGGCATGTGGGATTGACCGCCGGTGCGACGACGGCGCGGCTGGTTGCCGACATTGTCAGCGGCAGGCCGGCGTCGATCGATCTGGCGCCGTATGCCGCGTCGCGGTTCCGCTAACAATAAAACTTCGGCCACGAATTGGGAGAGGTCGAGGCGTCGGCGGATGCCAAGGGTGATCGAGGCGGTACACATTTGTGCCGACCCGATCGCCCTCACCCTCGGTGCTTCGCACCTCGACCTTTCCCGCAAGCGGGAGAGGTTTTCTGGCGGGCTAAAAGTACACCTGATCGGGGAGAATATTGCGCTTCTGCAAGTGCGGAATCGCCCGCTTTAGCAACGGCGCCAGTACATGCAGCCCGGCCACCGTCACCAACAGCAACGGCCGCCATCCGCGCCCGCCGAACCGCAGCGCATATCCGCCTTCCCGCAACTCCTGGTGCAGGCACGCCTCCATCGCGAAGCATTCCCCGCCCGACAGCCGCCGTTGCCACACCGCGACCGCAGCATCGGACAGCGGCTGCGACAGCCGCCCATGCAAATGCCGATCGCGCACCGCCACCTGCTCCACGCGCGCGGGCCAGTCCAGCATGGCCGGCTCGAACGCCTCGCCAAGAAAATCGCAGATACGGCGCACCGTCGGCTCCAGGTGCTGCACCAGGTCTTCATACCGCACTTCCAGCACGCGCTCCTGACAGGCCCGCCGATCCCGCCGCAGGCAGGCCATCGCCCGCGGCCATTCGAATCCGCGTTCGTAATAACGCTCCCATCCCGCATCGATCCAGGAAATCGCCACGTCCCGCCCGTCGCGCACCAGGTAAATGAACGCGGCTTCGGGAAACAGCGCCGCCAGATCAGGCACGATCGCGAAATAATGCGGCGTCTTGTCGCCCAGCCGCGGCTTGCCGCTCATCGCCAGCAGCCGCGCGTAGACCAGTTCAATCAACTCGCGCAGCCCGGCCCCCGGCGGCAACCCCGCGGCGCTGTCGCGCAGGTCGCGTGCATCCAGCCCAAGATCCGGCCAGCGCTCATGACGAACCATCGCCGCCACCGCTTGCTCCCGCTGCGGTTGCGTCAGCGCGCCGGTGAGCGGAAACTGGCGCACGAGATCGCGCAGAAACCAGGTCTCGGGCGGAATGTGCAGGCGCGAGTGACCGGTCAGGATCAGCCGCAGCAGCGTGGTCCCGGACCGGCCGGCGCCGACAATGAAGAACGGGGCCTGACCGGCCATGATCCACCCTCAGTGAGGAGCGCACATATGCAACAGCCGCTGACCTTCACATTCGCCGATGACGGGGCGATTCCCAACTCCAGCCTGCCGATGCTGGTGTATCGCGGCGCGGTGCCGACAGATCCGGCCGCGATCGAAACGCTGTTTGCCGCCAACCGCTGGCCGCCGGCGTGGCGCAACAGCGTGCATCCGTTCCAGCATTTCCATAGCAATGCACACGAGGCTTTGGGCGTCGCGCGTGGCCGCGGGCGGGTGCAGTTCGGTGGTCCCGGCGGCGAGACGCTGGATATCGAAGCCGGCGACGTCGTCGTGCTGCCGGCCGGTGTCGGGCATTGCCGGCTGGAGAAGTCAGCCGACCTGCTGATCGTCGGCGCCTATCCGGACAATGCGACGCGCCCGGATCAGCATCGCGGCGACCCGGCCGAACACGATGCGGTGGTGCGCAACATTGCCGGGGTCGCGGCGCCGAACGCCGATCCGGTGGCGGGCGGGCAGGGGCCGCTGGTGCGGCTGTGGGGCGGCTAGTACCTCGACACAGTGGTTTTGACCGGTTGGTCTTGCGACGCGGCCAACTCCGGCAGAGCCTTGCGGTCAACCAGCACGACGATGCTGCGTGCGACACCCGGCTGGCGTGCGATCAGCCCCGCCTTCTCGAGCGACACAATCATTTGGTGAACTGCCGGCGGACTGACGCGAAAGAAGCGCTGGATGTCGGCCTCGGCCGGTGGCCGCCCGAGCACCAGGGTGTAGGCATGGATGAAGGCAAGATACTGCCCTTGCCTGGTCGTGAAGCTGGGCGAATCGCGGCAGCCTGGATTCATCTCCACCCTCGGCAACAGGGAAACCTCGATGAATGTACGGTACCGGGTGGGGCTGAGCCAGACGGACAGACTCTCGGCCTCGCTGCCGGAATTTCGGAACGCCAAGATATGTCCCCCGGCTTCGTCCCACGTTATTATAGAGGCAGGGTAAACTGGAACAAGGCCCCCCGCGGCTCATTCGCGGTGACCCAGAGCTGTCCACCGTGCAGCTCAATAATGGAACGGCAGATGGTAAGGCCCATACCCATGCCATAAGGCTTGGTGGTGTAGAAGGCTTCGAACAGCAGGCTTGCGCTCTGCGGATTTAGTCCCGGGCCCGTATCCCGCACCGCAACGTGCACTCGGTCTGCTCCATCCTCGCTGCTGATCTGCAGTTCGCGCGGCCCTTCGCTGATTGCGCTTAGCGCTTCGACGGCGTTGAGGATCAGATTGAGCATCACCTGTTGCAACAGGATCCGATCTCCTTGAACGGGCCGCAAGTCCGGCGCAAGCAGGGTGCGCAGGACAACCCCGTTGCTGTGTATTTCGCTGCGCGTCAGGGCAATGACGTCGAGGATCATGCCGTTGACGTCCAATTTGTCCTTGCGCGGTGCCTTGGCGATGAGCGCGCGGATCCCCCCAAGGATCTTGCCGGCCCGTCCGCCGTCCTTGACGATACGAGTAAGAGCGTCCCGGGCCTCCTGCAGGTCGGGCGGCTCCATGTTGACCCAGTGCAAAGCCGCCTCTGCGTTGGTGACCGCCGCAGCAATCGGCTGATTGATCTCATGGGCGATCGAGGCCGTCAGTTGTCCCATGGTCGTGACGCGATGGGCATGCGTGATCGCCTGCCGTTCTGCCTCCGCCTGGCGACGTTCAGTCACATCCAACACGGTCCCCACGAATTCAACGAAGTTACCGGCTTCGTCGAAGGTAGAATGGCCGACCATATGGACATACTTGATTCGTCCGTCGGGCAGCAGTAATCGATGTTCAAGATCGACATCCTTTCTATCCTGCTTTGCGCGATCGATTGTCTGGCGGACGATGGCTCGATCCTGCGGATGGGTTCGATGCAGCACGAAATCCTCCGTCGGTTGCTGCGAACGGTCACATTCGAAGATGCGAAACATTTCCTCCGACCAGTAGATCTTCCCGCTGCGAATATCCCAGCCGAAACTGCCGATGTGGCTCAGCCTCTGCGCTTCGGCCAGATAGGCTTCGCTGCGTTGCAATTCGGCGGTCCGTTCCGCCACCCTCGCCTCGAGGTCGTCGCGCGCCTTGTAAAGTTGCCGCTCGCTCTCACGCAACGCTGCCTCGGCACGACGGTGATCGTCGACAAGGC
>Ga0335072_10003862_pt1 | contig 22402 bp, 20 predicted proteins | sample Lox_Sample_21_FD_206725 | JGI IMG/M metagenome (GOLD analysis project Ga0335072, IMG submission 206725) | Soil microbial communities from Loxahatchee National Wildlife Refuge, Florida, United States - Lox_Sample_2.1 | ecosystem: Environmental > Terrestrial > Soil > Wetlands | place: USA...
GGCCTACCCTCATCTTCCATGCAGCTCCGCACTCCCATTGCTGGTCGTGCGTTCGCAGCACACCTTCATCCATGTGCCACTTGTCCCCAGGCCGGGGCCGGCGGCGGCGCATGCGGTCGGCAAAACTTGCGGCGGATTTCTTGCACCAGCGTCGCACCGTCTCGTAGGAAACGACAACGCCACGAGCCGCCAAGAGCAGTTCAACGTCCCGCAGGCTGAGGCTGAACACGTGGTATAGCCACACGGCGTGGCAGATGATCTCGGCAGGGAACCGATGGCGGTAGTGGGGGTCGGGTGGCGGCTTCATGCCGCCAGTCTCAACCGCTTCCGCCACGGCCGCCAACCCTGGTTACCGTGACAATGTCGCGGCAACTCATGTCATTGCGAGGAGCGCAGCGACGAAGCAACCAGGGTCTCAAAGAGACACTTATGACCGAGGTTGCTTCGTCGCTCCGCTCCTCGCAATGACATGGGTGGGGGTTGACGCTTATCAGTCTGCCATTGCATGTACGCGGCGCAGGAAGTCCTTGGCGCGGGGTTGTTGCGGGTTGGTGAAGAACGTTTTCGGCGCGGCGTCTTCCAGGACCCGGCCGTGATCCATGAACAAAACGCGTTTGCCGACTTCCCGCGCGAACTGCATTTCGTGCGTCACCACCAGCATGGTCATGCCTTCGTCCGCAAGCTCGCGGATCACTTCCAGCACTTCACCGACCAGTTCCGGGTCCAGCGCCGAGGTCGGTTCGTCGAACAACATCAGGACCGGGCGCATGGCCATGGCGCGCGCGATGGCCACCCGCTGCTGCTGGCCGCCGGAAAGCTGCACCGGCCGCTTCGCCACATGCGGCGACATGTGCACGCGCGCCAATTGCTCCGCCGCCAGGGAGCGTGCGTCGGCGAGTTTCATACCCAGAACGCGGCGTGGGCCGATCGCCACATTGTCCAGCGCTGTCAGGTGGGCAAACAGGTTGAAGCGTTGGAACACCATGCCGATGCGGCGACGCTTGCGGGCGGTGGCAGCGGACGGGTCGGGGATCAGGCGGCCATCGCGGTGCTCGCCCGCCATGTTCACGCCATCGATGATGACATCACCTGTTGTGGGGACCTCGATTCGGTTGATGCAGCGGAGCAAGGTCGATTTGCCGGCGCCGCTGGGGCCGATGATCATCACGATGTCGCCCGGCAGCACGTCGCAATCGACGCGGTCCACGACGGGGATTTCGCCGAAGACTTTGGACAAGCCGCGGATGCGTAGCAGGGGTTCGATCATGCGGGCGGCCGTTGCGGCTGGCTTGGTGGCGGCACGGCCACGTCATGGCCGGGCCTGAACCGGGCGTTTTCCCGAGCAGGTCGGGCGCATTTGGTTGAACCGGCACCCGACCGGTGGTGCGCAGATGGCCGCATCAAGCCCGGCCATGACGAGCGGTCGGAAATGGCCGGAGGGCGCCTCACGCCAGCCGCCTTTCGACATATTCCGATGCGCGCGACAGGATTGAGATCATCACCAGGTAGTACACTGCCAGCGCCGCGTACAATTCGAACGGCACGAAGCGCTCGGCGATGATCAACTGGGCCGAGCGCGTCAGTTCGGTGATGGAAATCGCCGACAACAGGGACGAGTTCTTGATCAGCGTGATCACTTCGTTGGTCATCGGCGGCGTGATGCGGCGCAGCGACTGCGGCAGCAGGATGTGCACAATGGATTGCCGCGTGGTCATGCCGATGGACAGCGCCGCCTCGGTCTGGCCCACATCGATCGATTGCAGGCCCGCGCGCACGATCTCGGCGATGAAGCCGGCCGAGTTGAACGCCAGCGCGACCACACCGCTCCAGAACGACGACAGTTCGAATCCGACGCGAGGCAGGGCGAAATACACCAGGAAGATCTGTACCAGCGCCGGGGTGCCGCGCACGAAATAGATGTAACCGCGCACGAGTACCTTCAGCAGGCGCAGATCGGAGACGCTGATCAGCCCGAGCGTCACGCCTACCAGCGAGGCCAGCGCCATGGCCCAAAAGGAGATTTCCAGCGTGACGAACGCGCCCCGCAGCATGTACGGCGCTGCATACCAGACGGAGCCCCAGTCAAAACCGCCCATGGCAGACGAATCAGCTCGGCAGTACCGCCGGCACCGTGTTTGGTGTTTCCATCGTGCCACCGAACCATTTCATTTGCAGCTTGGACAGCGTGCCGTCCTGCTTCATCGCTGCAAGCTGGGTATTCACGAAGTCGCGCAGCGCGCCGTCTTCCTTGCGGAACGCCATTCCGAAATAGGCCGTGATGTCGGACACGCCGCCGATCATCTTGAACTTGCCGGGGGCGTCGCGCATCACCACCATCATCGTGGATTTCGAATTTACCACCGCGTCGACCCGGCCGTTGATCAGGTCCTGGTAGGCTTCCGGGTAATGCGCGTATTCCTTGACGCTGGCATAGCCGGGCAGGCCATTGGTTTTCAGCTTGGCCTCGAAGGTCTTGATGATCCCGGCCGCGGCACTACCAAGCTGCACGCCGATGATCTTGCCGGACAGGTCATCTGCGGTCTTGATACGAGTCTCGCTGGCGCGCAGCAGGATCACATTGCTGGCGTCGGCGTAGGGCATGGAGAACAACACCTTCTCGGCGCGCGGCGCGGTGATCGTCATGGCGGAGACGATGCAGTCGAACTTGCCGGCATAGAGCGACGGGATGATGCCGGCCCAGTCGGTATCGATGAAGTGCGGCTTGACGCCCATCTTCGGGCAAATCAGCGCCATGATGTCGGGATCATAGCCGACAATCTTGCCATCCTTGAAGAATTCGTACGGCACGTAGGCAGCCTCGGTGCCGATCTCCAGGACGCCCCGCTTCTTGGCGTCGGCCATTGCATCGGCGCGGGCGGACCGGATTGCCGGCAGGCTCAAGACCCCAGCCGCGCCTGCCCCGGCTAGCAGCGTTCGTCTTTGCATTGAGTGCCTCCCCCTCGGTGTGGCAATAGCGCATGCGCTGAAGCAACCGTCATGCCAGCTATGACAGCATCCGTGTCATTGCGATGAGCGCCAGCAGCGAACGATCCCCGTGGGAGGCGGCCGTGCCTCGACCGAGGTTACTTCGTCGCTGCGCTCTTCGGAATGACATGGTACCGGTTTTGGCATGGGGCTTGCTGTCTCCTCGGCACTCTTTCCACAGGCAGCGAGGCGCACAAATGGGCAGCAAACCCCTGCACCTGGGCTGGTTCATGAATTTCACGCCCGGCGAATGGGACCACCCGTTGTCGGTGGGCGGCTCCCCGTGGGACGGCGGCTTTTACGTCGATATGGCGCGCGCACTGGAGCGGGCCTGTTTTGACTATATCATGATCGAGGACACGCTGATGGTGTCCGAGGCCTACGGCGACAGCGCCGAGGCCGCGTTGAAGCACGCGCTGCAGGTGCCGAAGCACGATCCGTCGCCTCTGGCCGCGATCATTGCCGCCGCGACCCGCCGGCTTGGCGTGGTGGCGACGTTCTCCACCATGGCCTATCCCCCGTGGATGCTGGCGCGGCTCTGCTGCACCTTGGACCACATCGCCGGCGGGCGGTTCGGCTGGAACATCGTCACGTCAGGCGAAGACGCCGCGGCGCAGAATTTCGGCCTGGAGAAACTGCCGCCGCGCGAGCAACGCTATGCCATGGCCGATGAATATGTCGACCTGGTCTGCAAATTGTTCGACTCATGGGATCCGGACGCGGTGGTGATGGACCGCGAAACCGGCACCTATGCCGATTACCGCAAGGTCCGGCCGATCCATTACGAGGGAAAATTCTTCAGGGTGCGCGGGCCGCTGAACACGGTGCGCTCGCCGCAGGGGCGGCCGGTGTTCGTTCAGGCGGGCGGCTCGCCGCGTGGGCGCGCTTTCGCGGCCAAACATGCCGATTCGATCATCGCCACGGCCAACGGCATTGCCGGCATGAAGGCGTATCGCGACGACGTGCGCCGCCACGCGGCGTCCTTCGGCCGTAATCCCGATGACATCAAGGTGTTGTTCCTGGTCTATCCGGTGCTCGCCGAGACCGACGGCGAAGCCTATGCCAGGCGCGAACGCATGGTGTCGTCGCCGGCCTTCATCGAGCGGGCGCTGGCCAGCGTTTCGACCGTGACCGATATCGACTTCGCCAAATTCGACCTCGACCAACCGCTGCCGCGGTTGACCACAAACGGCGAGCAAGGCTCGTTGGACAAGTTCGCGCAATGGGACAGCGGTAAGACGCTACGTCAGCTTGCGATGGAGCGGTTCGGCACCGTGCCGTCCGACGTGGAATTCATCGGCGCACCGGACACGGTGGCGCGCCGCATGGGCGAGGTGGCCGAAGCGGTCGGCGGCGACGGATTCCTGATCAGCACGCCGTTCCAGCGCACCAGCCGCCGCTTCATCAACGAGGTCACGGAGGGGTTGGTGCCGGCATTGCAACGCCGTGGCTTGGCGCGCACCGCCTACAGCGGCGCCACCTTACGGACAGTGCTGCGCGAGTTCTGACGCTGCCCGGCGCGCAACTCTGCCCAGGATCGGTTCGACGCTGCCTATTCGGTGCGCATACCGTCTGCCAACTAGTCATTTGCCGGGTTCCTGGGTGATGCGGTGGCCGATCGGTCTTCGGCCGCAGTCGGTGCCCGGTTCGGCGAACGCCCGGCTGCACGGACCATCACCCGCGCTTCGGTCATTGCGCCGCGGGCGCCCGCGCGGCGCATCCCTTGCTTGTCAGGCCGCAGCTCGTGTGACGTAGCTCGTGAGGTTGCCGATTGCATTCGCTTGGTCCAGAATCCGCGCAAGGCGATGGAGAAGCAATTGAGCCGGCTCGGTGGTCGGTTCCGCAGCGCCGCTACCTTGGCGGCTATCAGGCTGCGGCTTTCGCGCAGGTTCGCCACCTCGGGACAGGTCGAAGGTCAGGTCAATCGATTGAAGACACCGAAGCAATCAATGTACGGGCAAGCCGGAGTAGAACTTATTCGGGTACGCGTGTTGCCGATTGCTGCGCTGACGCAGCACCAACTCCGAGGCAGACTCCGATCAATAGAGTTGCTCCCGCAACCGCGACAAACCGGAAGACCTGGAGTGACGTGAGAAGGATGGGTCTGGAAGCCGCAACCGTGAGGGTACGCTTCTTGGCGCTGACCGGCGCCTTGGACGCACAACTGCGGCTTTGGCGATCCATGCTCGACGACGAGGAACGGTGCCGCGCCGACCGCTTCCATTTTCAGCGCGATCGTGAGGCGTTCACCGCTGCCCACGCGCTGAAGCGCGCAATGCTCAGTGAGGCCACTGGCGCGCCGATTACCTCCTGGCGCTTTCGTCAGGGACCGTATGGGAAGCCGGAAATTGCTGCGGGTCCCGGCCTCCAACAATTGTGCTTCAACATCTCCCACACAGACGGCCTGATTGCCTGTGCGGTGACGTACGGCTGTGATCTTGGAATTGACGTGGAAGCTTCCAACCGGACGATAGACCTTGCCATTACTGATCGATACTTTGCGCCGTCGGAAGCGGCGATCATCCGTGCCGCTCCGCCAGATCAGGCCCTCTGCCTGTTCTTCCGGTTCTGGACCTTGAAGGAGGCGTTCATCAAAGCGACGGGCGAGGGGTTAAGCCGGCCATTGGCGTCATTTGCGTTCACGCTCGATCCGATCAGCGTTGCGTTTTATCCCAACGGGGACGGCGCGATGCGCGATGACAACCCGGCACGTTGGCAATTTGCTCAGTGCCGCCCGGTGCCGGACCGGTTTCTCGCATTGGCGTTGCGGCGGGCAGATACTGCCAATGTGCCGATCGACATTCGGGCCGTTCAGCGGGAAGAGATTTCACCACGCTGAGAAGCAGATCCGGATAGACGCTTGTTCGGGGCATCCCAGCCGGGGGCAATCTCCTGGCCGCCGGTCGGTCGTAATCAGCGTGCAGGGATATTAATCGTGAAGAAGATGGCCGATCAGGATCATTCGACGCGGTTGAGCGAGGTGGCTATGCTCCTCGTAACGATACCGGCGGGAGATTGCGAATGGGCTGGTTTCTGCGGCTGTCGTGCCTGGTGATCGTCCTGTTCGGCTTCTACGTGATCTGGGCATTCGTGATCTCGACCCAGCTTCGGCCGCCGCAGCCGCCAGCCCTGCGGCACCACGCGGCGCAAAGCGTGCCCGCCGCGTATCATCCGATACCCTCAGTACCCACGCTGCCATTCGATCACGTTGTGCAACGGCGTGCCATCTAGCCATGCCCTGAGGTTTTCGCAGAACAAGTCGATAGCGCGGTGGCGATCATCGTCGCTGGCGCCGGAGACATGCGGCGTGATCAGCACGCGCTTGTCCTGCCACAGCATGGGCGGCGGCGTTTGTTCGAACTCGCCGACATAGACGTCCAGCACCACGCCGCGCAGCCGGTCCGCCACAAGTGCCTCGGCCAGCGCGTCCTCATCGACGATTTCCCCGCGTGCCACGTTCACCAGCACGGCACCCGGTTTCATCCGCGTAAACCGTTCGTGATTGAACAGACGTGTGGTTTCCGGCGTCCACTGGCAGCAGATGGCAACGAAGTCGCTGCGCGGCAGGAAGCCGTCCAGGTCGGCCGGACCGCCGAGTTCGGCGAACCCCGGCGGCAGCGCCGCGTCTGGCTGTGGCGTGCGACGCGTGCCGACGACATGCATGCCGAGCGCACCGCACAGCCGACCCACTTCCAGTCCGATCCCGCCAGCGCCCACCACGCAACACGTTTTGGTGGCAAGCAGCAGTGGGCGGTAGCCGCGATGGCTGAACGTGCCGGTCTCACGGTCTGCGATGGCGCGCCCCAGGTCTTTCGCGAAATGCAGGATCCCGGCGATTGCGTATTCTGCCATCGCCAGCGTGTTGCCGGCGCCCCGAGAGGTGGTCACCACAACATCGCTGCCCCAGAGATCGGAGCGCAGCAGGTTGCTGGCACCCGCCGGGCGCTGATGAAACCATTTCAACTGCGGCGAACGCACCCGCAGATCCAGCGGAAACGGCCAACCGCCGAGAATGATCTCGGCATCGGCCAGGAGCATGTCGCGCTCGGCGCGCGTGCCGCGGCCGGTGGCGGTGGAGGACAAATACCGCGCCGCGGTCACCGCGGGCCATGTCTCGCGGATTTCGCCATCAAACCAACCGCCCGCGTCCGTAAAGCGGATCGTGGGATCGACCGCGGCGATCTGCGCGCGTTCGGCCTCGGTGGTGCGCTGGATGGCAAGCACGTTCAGCGTTCGCATGGTGGAAACGCTACGGGATGCGGTGCGGCGGAGTCCATGGCCAGCCGCAACCGGGCCCGGTGGGCCCGGCAACTGGCCGGAACGCGCGCGGCGGCGTAGGATCGCATGGGACCAGGAGGAGACTGTCATGCCGTTTTACGAAAAGGGCGATACCCGGATCTACTATGAGGAAGCCGGGTCCGGCTTTCCCCTGCTGATCATTCCCGGTGGTGGATTGAACGCGACGATTTCCTATGTCACCGGCAGCGCGCCGTTCAACGCGATGGGCGAGTTCAAGAACGAATGCCGCTGCATCTGCGCGGACCTGCGCAACGCCAATGGCGGGCAGTCGTCCGGACCTCTGGAAGTCGACCGTCCCTGGGACGCCTACACTGATGATCATCTGGGCCTGATGGACCACCTGGGCATCCGCGAGTTCATGGTGCTGGGCTACTGCATCGGCGGCCCCTTCATCTGGAACCTGCTGCGCCGTGCGCCACAGCGCGTGGTCGCCGGGGTGCTTGCCCAGCCCAGCGGCTTTCGCCCAGAAATGCCCGAACTGTTCTATCAGAACAACATCAAGGGCTGGGGCCCCGCGCTTTGTGAGCGCCGGCGCGACATCACGATGGGCCAGGTAGATGCGTTCCTGAGGCGGATGTATGGCGCCAACCCGGACTTCGTGTTCACGGTGACCCGCGATTTCGTCCGCGAATGCCACACGCCGATTCTGGTGCTGCCGGATGACGTTCCAGCGCATCCATATGCGGTGGCCATGGAGTCGGCACGCCTGGCGCCAAATTCGCAAGTAAGCCTGTACCCGTGGAAGGAACCAAAGGAATTCGTGCCGCTTGCGGTGCGGCACATCCGCATGTTCCTGAAGGCAAACCGGCTGTAACGGTGCGAGGGTGTTAGGCCCCACATGTCATTGCGAGTTACCACCGGCCGGACGAGTCGACCCGCGATTGGATGAGAAACTCCTCCCAATCTGCTATTTCGGGGGAAGTTATGCCCTTCTTTCTCGCCAGGAGCGAAGCGACGAAGCAATCCCGATCGTATGGCGCATGGACATTCCAGGCGTCCTCCCGACCGAGTTTCTTCGCCGCCGCCACTCCGCGCAACGACACGTGTATCCCGAGCATGCTGGACGCGAACTGCGGTTCAGTTATAGACGAGCAAACGAGTCGCAAGACGGAGAGAACGAAATCAGCAGCGTCGGGCGAAGCGCTCGAGCGCCAGGGAGGACCCAATGGCGTACGCGACCACGGCGATCGCTCCAATCATCCCCGCACCACGCGTAACGTGCCCGAATTTCCAACGCTTTCGCTTATCCTCCCGCTCGCGCGCACTGCTGATGATGGGAATCATGATCAGCCCGTGCTTCCTGTCCGACGCAATCGGCTACTGCGTGCAGCGCTTGTTCCTGACCGCCGACCAGATCGCCGCGCGCGAGTCCCCCGACGTAATACTGGCCCACATCGCCAAATTCGACGTCGCCTGTCCCGGCCAGCAAATGCCGGCCGACGAGCAAGGCCGCTGGGTCGAGTACGCAGCGCAACAAGGCTGGTCGTTCTATCCGCAGGCAGGCCCTGGATGCTTCAAGCCGGACCGCAATCTGCGCGGCGTCGTTGCCCTGAAGGTGTTCAGCATTGCGTGCCCGACCACGGTTCTTTCGGCGTTGGATGACCGGCGCTGGATTGCCTATGCCGCGGATCATGGCTGGGATGCATACCCGCAGGCCGGCGCCGGCTGCGTCGATCCGTGATCCGACCACTTGACTACGACCGCTGCTCCACTGGCGGCGGCACGACTTCGGAGGGAACACCATCATGACCCAGTCGGACACGGGCTCCTATCGCTACGAACTGATCCGCGACTTCCTGAAGCTTCCCAACGGCGAGCGTTTCGGTTTGGTCAGCCGCGTCGCTGCCGATGCGCGGGACCGCATTTACGTGTTCCAGCGCAAAGACCCGCCGGTGGTGGTATTCGATCGTGACGGCACGTATCTCGGCGTCTGGGGCAGCGGCGAAGTCACCGATCCGCACGGGCTCAAGATCGTCGGCGACGTGGTCTACACGACCGACCGATCCGATTCCGTTGCCAAGTCCTTCACGCTGGAAGGCAGACCGCTTCTCGAACTGGGTCAGCGCGGCGTGCATTCCGATACCGGCTGCACCGGCGCGCCCTGGTTGGCGCAACGTGCAGCCGGACCGTTCAACCACCCTACCGAGATGATGCCGCACCCGAACGGCGATATCTACGTGACCGACGGCTATCGCAACTCGTGCGTGCACCGGTTCACCGGCGACGGCCAGCTGGTAACGTCGTGGGGAACACCGGGGCACGGCCCTGGCGAATTCCATTTGCCGCACAGCATCGCGCTTGATGAGGAGGGGAACCTGTATGTCGCCGACCGCTCGAACAAGCGCATCCAGATTTTCACCCCGGAGGGCAAATATCTGGACCAGTGGACCGGCATGGGCGGGCCGAACGACATCACGCGGGGGCAAGACGGCAATTACTATATCGCGGAGCAGGAAGACAGAGACAAACCGGCCTATGTCTGCGTGCGCGATGCGGAGGGCAACGTGCTGGTCCGGCTGGAAACCCGGCACGTGCATGGCGTAGGGGTGGATTCGCGCGGCGACATCTATGCCGGACTGACGGTGGACCGGAGCGTGGACAAGTTCGTACGGGTCACGTGAGGCTGGCCCTCGACATCGCAATCCTGACTTCCTGAACGATACGGGACATTATCGGGCTGCCGCTGCTCACATGGCACCTTGCCGTGGAAGCGTCTATATCCCGCCCGGCATCACGGGAGTCATGACGATGCGCCGATACCTGCCCGCACTGGCCGCGCTGCTGTTGCAGGCCGCGCCAGCCGCCGCGGGTCCAATGAACATTGCGCAACGACAGCAAGTGCTGGCGGTGTTCGCGCGCTACAACCGTGCGATCGAAGCCGGCAACCTGGAGCAAGCACTCGCGCTCCGCACGGCAGCCGAGCGCACGGCGCTGACGCAACAATTCAAGACTCCGGCCGATCGCGCGAACTTTCTGAATGATTCGCGCAACATGGTGCCGGACCGGCTAGAAGTCATGCATGCCAGCGTGAATGACTCGGGCGACAAGGCATTGCTGATTCTACTCGTTAGCAAAGCAATATCCGGGCGTCAGCCCCAGGAGGAGTTCGACCTCGGCTTCATGAAGGAGGACGGCGTATGGAAGTTGGGTGCCATGGCAGAAGCTCCCGGCCCGGCGGACATCAAGCACTGTTCCGATCAGAGTTATCAGCCGATCAGTGCCTATCGGGGTGGCAATCCCGTCACCTTCGCGGGACGAATCGAGCGCGCCGAGTTCATGCCGGACTATACGTTGGTGCTGCTGGTGACCGGTGAAACCGAAGTGTGTGCCTACCTGCCGAACCGAGACGTGCTTCAGCAGCACGGGCTGAATCCGGCAATCATCCAGCCTTGGCGCGTCGCAGAGGTTTCCGGATTGGCAGAGCGGAACGATCCGCAGAAGGTTATGGTGAACAACGTCACCGTGCACGCGGAGGAATGATGTGACGGCCTATCTGGACCCACGCACCGGCCAGACCTTCCCGCTCGATCACCCTCGCTGGAGCGGTCCGGACCACGCCCCGCTGCTGCTGTCGCCACTGCCAGGCATCACCCGTGCCAGCATCGACACCGCCACGCGAAGCCTCTGGCGCTATCGCGCTGCGCTGCCGTTCCAACCGGATGATCCCATCACGCTCGGCGAGGGCACCACACCATTGCTCCGCCGCACCCTGCATGGTGCGCCCGCGTATTTGAAATGCGAATGGATCATGCCGACCGGCAGTTTCAAGGACCGCGGCGCCAGCGTCATGTTGTCATTGCTGCGCGCGCAGGGCATCACCGCGGTGCTGGAAGACAGCTCCGGCAATGGCGGCGCCGCGATTTCGGCCTATGCCGCGGCCGGAGGGCTGGCCGCAACCATCATGGCGCCGGCATCCACCAGCCCGGCGAAATTGGTGCAGATGCGCGCGCACGGCGCCTCGCTGGAGCTGGTGCCCGGCACGCGTCAGGACACGGCCGATGCTGCCGTCCGCCGCTCGGAAACCATCTTCTATGCCAGCCACAATTGGCATCCGTTTTTCCTGCACGGCACCAAGACCTTGGCGTATGAGCTGTGGGAGGACCTGGGATTCCGCGCGCCGGACAACGTCGTTACGCCGTGTGGTGCGGGTTCCAATGTGCTGGGCTGCGAGATCGGCTTTGCCGAGCTACAGCGCGCCGGTGAGATCGAGACGATGCCGCGCGTCTTCGCGGCGCAGCCGGAGCATTGTGCGCCGATCGCCGCCGCATTCCTGGCTGGCACGGATGCGCCGGTGGACTGTGACATCCGGCCCACGATCGCGGAGGGCACCGCCATCGCCCAGCCGATCCGGCTGCGCGAAGTTCTGGGTGTATTGCGAGAGACGCGCGGTGGGGCGGTGACGCTAACAGAGCAAGAGATTGCGGACGCATTGTTCGCGCTGGCGCGGATCGGTCTGTATGTAGAACCAACCGGGGCACAGGCTGTGGGTGCCTTCGCCAAACTGCTGGCCGCCGGCACGATCGCGCCCGAGCAAACCACTGTGCTGGTGCTAACAGGCAGCGGACTCAAGGCCACGCCGCGTATCGCGGACTTGCTGTAGGACTGACCGCAGCCAACGTCTCCTCCTCCCCTTGAGGGAGGGGTCTCTCTCCGCCCAACGAAATCTCCCTGAATCTCACGCCTCCACATTCCCGCCAAAATAATCGGCGTGCTGCAGCAATGTCTCGCGGGCCTCGGCCAGCATGCCGCAAGCCCGCAGTCTCAGTGCGGCAACCGTAGCACTGGTCGCGGGCGCCGACAGCAAAGCGCCATCCAGTTCGCGAAGCTGCTCCATCGCTCCCCCGCTGTCCCCCGCGGCAACGCAGGCCAGCACCGCACCCAGCCGATCCAGCGCCGGCAGCAAGGTCCTCAGGCGCCGCAGACGGATGAGTTGCGTGCCCAACGCCAACGCAGCGATCAGCCGCGCCTCTTGCAGCGGATTTCCTTGCGCCGGCATCGCCGTCAGCCGGCCGTAGACCCGATTGCTCCATGCCTGCGTGGATGTCGGCAATGTGCCGCTGGCCAGCCGCCGCAGGTCGCGCAACGTCAACGCGACCAAGCGCCGCGACCGCATCGCCGGAGGCAACGGCGGCAGCCAGAGAATCCCGAGAACGGCGATCGCCACGCCGGCCACGAGCCCCATCGCCGAGTTGTAGAACGAGCCCGGGTCGTAGGTCATCGGATCACTCGGACCGAGCAAGGGTAAGAAGTTAAAGGCCACCGCGACGAATATAGGCCCCTGCCAGCTCTGCGCCGACAGCGCGCCAGCCGGCACCAGCACCAGGCCGCACGCCAGGCAGAAGCCAACAAAGGTCGGCTGCCCCGGCAGAATGGCGAAGGCGACAATCGCGGCGAGCGCGGCCGCAATGGCGGTTCCGAACATGAAACCCTGCGCCGACGCGAGCGCGGCGTCCTCGCGCGGCGAGAACAAGATCACCGTGACGTCGGCAAACGTCACAGCCAAGGCGCCGCTCGGCCAGGCGGTGACGACCCAGATCGCCTCGGCGGCGACAACGGTGAGCAGGACGCGGAGGGCATTCAGCGCAGGGGGCGCCAGGTCGGGCACGCGCAGCCGGGCGATGCGTCGGTGGGCATCGGCACGCCTCGGATTGGCCAGCACCTGCACGCCCCTCAGCGCGCGGCACAGCCCCAGCAGAGCGTGCGCCGCCTCATCCGCCAGCAGCCGCATGGACCCAGTGGATGCCGGCATGCGCAACAGGTCGCGGGCAGTGCCCAGGGCGATCTCGCGCACGCCGGACGGATTGGCGGTCCAGCGGGTAGCGCCTGTCGCCGATGCCGCGCGCAATTGCTCCGGAAAACGCGACAGGATCGCCGAGGCAGCACTTTGATCGCCCGGCGGCAGGCGTTCGAGGTGATTGGCCACTGCCCGCCAGGACGACAGCGCCAGGAACAATCCGTCGATCGCCGCTTGCAGCGCATGCGGGCGGAAGCGCAGCGTCGGTGTCTCGCCGAGGACTTGGTCCATCACGGTATCGAGCCCGGCCACGCGCCCGATCAAGGCCCGGCGGCCGGCGCGGGACTCAGCTTGTTGTGACGGCGGCAGCGAGAGAGCAGTGGCCAGGCCTGTGACGATCTCGGTGGCGATCGTGGCGATCATCGCTCCCATCCGACGTCGAGCGTCGCCGAAATCGGTGCCGGCCGTCACGATCCCGGCGGCGACGATGCCAATACAGATCTCGCTCGCGCGGGTGACGGCCAGGATGAACACGTCGTTGCCGACGGGGCCGCCCGTCGCGCCTAGCGAATCGGCACAGATGATGGCGGCCGTGTAGCCGGCGAGGGCAGCGGCGTACGAGGCAAAGTTCCGCAGCAGGCTGGCGACGAAGCCACACACCGCGCCCCAGGCCGCAAGCGTCAGCAAATAAAGGACGCGGTCTTGCGGGAAGCAGGCAGTGATCACCACGGCGGCCACTGCGCCGATGGCGGTGCCGACCATGCGGAACCATCCCTTGCGGAGCGATGCCCCGAGGATGGGCTGGCAAACGATTGCGGCGCTGGTTCCCGCCCAGGACGGGTTTTGCAATTCCAATTGGAACGCGACGAACATCGCCAGACAGACCGACGCCCAGAGTCGTAGCCCGTACAGCAACAGCGGTCGGGCCTCCGTCAGCCGCGCGGCGACTTGCTCCCAGCGCCAGTGCAACGTCATGGCCGCGCCTTGTGATTGACCGGACCGCTTTTCCATCGCGCACCGCCTCTGCCTTGCCAGAGACTTGGGGCGTGACCGGGTTCCGGCAATTACCGCGTTTGCCCCCATAGCCGAGCCAATTTCGAACCCGGCCGACATGCCGTAGCATCGGCTGGTCAGTCGGGAGGGGACAGACATGGCCACACGCATCGGCGTTGCCGGCGTCACCGGACGGATGGGCGCTTTATTGGTGGAGGAAGTACGGTCCGCCGGCGCCGCTCTCGCGGGCGGCATCAGCCGCCCCGGTTCGGCCAAGCCGCTGCCGGCGGGTGTGCCGCCGTATCCCGACATCGCCGCACTGGCGGAGACTTCTGACGTCGTGGTGGAATTCACCAACGCCGCCGCCACCCAGTCTCACGCCGCGGCGATGGCTGCCGCCGGCAAGCCATGGGTGCTCGGGACATCGGGGCTTTCGGCGGCCGACGAAGCCGCGGTGACCGAGGCCGCGAAGCGCATCCCGGTCGTCTATGCCTCCAACTTTTCCCCGGGCGTGAACCTGGTGCTGGCGCTGGCGGAACGCATGGGCGCCGCCCTGCCGGCCGATGCGTATGACGCCGAAATCCTGGAGATGCACCACCGGCAGAAGGTTGATGCGCCCTCCGGCACCGCCATCGGAATGGGCCGCGCCGTTGCCAAGGGCCGCGGGGTGACGCTGGCGGACGTGATGGTCAGTGGCCGCGACGGCCATTCCGGCGCGCGCCCCACAGGCGCGATAGGCTTTGCCGCACTGCGCGGCGGCCAGGTGGTCGGCGAGCACACGCTGATCTTCGCCGCCGCCACGGAGCATATCGTGCTGAGCCACCGCGCCTTCGACCGCCGCGCCTACGCCACCGGAGCGGTGAACGCCGCGCTTTGGGTGGGCGGCAAGCCGCCAGGGCTCTACTCGATGATGGCCGTGCTTGGGATGGCATGATCGACGGCGCCGCGCGTTTCGCCGCGCGTTTCCCCATTGTGTGGCATGTCATCGAGGCAGAAGGCGCTGGCCCCTGGCTTGCCACCACGGGCCTGTTGCCCGCCGCGACCTTGCTGCGCCTGGCCGGCACCCCTACCGATCTCTTCCCGTCGCACGAAGGCGCGAACCGCGACGATTTTCAGCGCGTCGCGTTCGGCGACAGGTGCGAGGCGATCCTGCGGCAGCAGATCATGCCGGACCGATGGCTGATCCCCACGCTGGCCGGCGCCTATACGGGGCAACCCGCCGCCTGGCGCCGCGTGATCAACGCGCACGTTTTCTTCTGGCCCGACGAACGCCGGCGCGATGCCTTCATCCGCGCCTGTCTGCGGCTACGCGCCCAAAGCCGCACCACACCCGCCGGCACGCCGCCGCGCGTCCTCGCGTTCGAGACCACGGCGCTACTGCGCCAGCACCCCCGGATCGCGTTCTTCACCCGGATAAACGCCGGATCGACGGTGCGTGGCGGTGCTCGTGCGCGGCGGGATGAATCGACCTTCACGCTCGTGGAGAAGTACCGAGGCGGTGCCGTGGCAGAACTGGCGATCAGAGGACGCGTCATGCTCTCTGCGGCAACCGGGCTCAAGCGCGTTAGCCACAGCGGCCTTCGAGCGACCTCGCTTTGGCCTGACGCCACGCCGTAAAGTCACTATGTTGCGGTCTTGGTTCTGCCTCCCCGGGGTGCGACATCCATGGATACGCCCGTCAGCCTGCTTGCCCCGCCCGCGCCCGCCGAAACGCGGCACGTCCACGCCCTGAAGCAACTCGAGCGCAAGCTGTTGTGGCTCTCCGCCTGGATGATCCACAACGCCAACCACATCCGCCCCAATCGCGACGGACTGAAGGTCGGCGGCCACCAAGCCTCCTGCGCGTCCGTCATTTCGATCATGGCGGCGCTGTATTTCGAAATCGCCCGCCCGCAGGATCGCATCGCCGTCAAGCCGCACGCCGGCCCCGTATTCCACGCCATAAATTATCTCTTCGGCCGGCAGACCGTGGAGAAGATGGCGGCGCTGCGCCAACTGGGCGGTGTGCAATCCTATCCGTCCCGGGTGAAGGATGGGCCGGAAGTGGATTTCTCCACCGGTTCCGTCGGCCTCGGCGTCGCCATGACGACCTTCGCCGCCCTGATGGCCGACTACGTCCGACTCCACGGTTTCGCCCGTCCGGACCTGCCCGCTGGCCGCCATATCGCCATCGCCGGCGACGCCGAACTCGACGAAGGCAACATCTACGAAGCCCTGCTGGAAGGCTGGAAGCACGACGTTCGTAATCTGTGGTGGATCGTCGATTACAACCGCCAATCCCTCGACTCCGTCGTCCCCGACCGGCTGTTCGGCCGCATCGAAGGTCTGTTCCGGGACATGGGCTGGAACTGCATCACCATTAAATACGGCCGCAAGCTGCAAGCTGCCTTCGCGCAGGATGGGGGCGAGGCCCTGCGCCGCTGGATCGATGACTGCCCCAACTCGCTGTACTCCGCTCTGACCTTCCAGGGCGGCGCAGCTTGGCGGCAGGCGGTGCTGGCGGATCTCGGCCGTTCGCGCGGCGTGCGCCGCATGATTGACGCCCTGTCCGATGAGGATCTGGGCGCGCTGATGACCAATCTCGGCGGCCACGACATCGAAACGGTCATCGACACGCTACGCACGGCGGAAGCGGACGGCGACCAGCCCACCTGCTTCATCGCCTACACCATCAAGGGCATGGGCCTGCCGTTCGCTGGCCACAAGGACAACCACGCCGGCATGATGACCGTGGAGCAAATGCAGGGCTTCCGCGAGCAAATGCGGATACGGCCGGGCCACGAATGGGACCGGTTCGAGGGCCTGGACGTACCTGAAGCGGAATTGCGGGCCTTGCTGGATGCCTGCCCGTTCGCTCAGCCACTGACGCCGCAGGGCCGCGCACTGACCGCGCCGATGGTCGCGGTGCCGGCCGCGCTGCCGATGCCGAAGCTGGCGGGCAGAAAAGTGTCCACGCAGAGCGGCTTCGGCGACATCCTGGCGGAGATCGGCCGTGGCCAGGGTGAACTGAAGGAACTGGCGGACCACATCCTGACCACCTCGCCGGATGTGACGGTGTCCACCAATCTCGGGCCGTGGGTGAACCGGCGCGGCATCTTCGACCGTCACACACGCAACGACGTGTTCCGCGACGCCAAGCTGGCGAGCGCACAGCGCTGGGGCATGTCACCCAAGGGCCAGCACGTCGAGCTCGGCATAGCGGAACAGAATCTTTTTCTCCTGTTGGGCGCGGCCGGGCTGGCCCCGGCGATGACCGGGGCGCGCGTGCTGCCGATCGGCACGGTGTACGATCCGTTCGTCAATCGCGGCTTGGATGCGCTGATCTACGCGCTGTACCAGGACGCTCGGTTCCTGCTGGTGTCCACGCCGTCGGGGCTGACTCTGGCGCCGGAGGGCGGGCAGCACCAGTCGGTGAATACGCCGCTGATCGGGATGGCGGCGGACCGGCTGGCCTCGTTCGAGCCGGCGCATGTGGACGAATTGGCGGTGCTGCTGCGCCACGCGTTCGAGACGATGCAGCGGCCGGACGGGTCGTCGGTGTGGCTGCGTCTGTCCACGCGGGCGATAGAGCAATCGGCGCGGACGCTGGACGCGGGGGCGGTGGTGGCGGGGGCGCATTGGGTGGTGCCGCCGGGTGACGGCGCCCGAATCGCGCTGGCCTATCAGGGGCCGGTGGCGCCGGAGGCGCTGGCCGCTTTTTCCGAGTTGCAGGCAGAAGAGCAGGGGGCGGGGCTGCTGGCGATCACCTCGCCGGACCGGCTGCATGCGGGGTGGCTGGCGGCGCTGCGGGCTCGCCGGGCCGGGGACCGCAGGCCGGTGTCGCATGTGGAGCGTGTGCTGGCGCCGCTGGCACCTGGGGCGGCGTTGGTCAGCGTGCTGGACGGGCACCCCGCGACGCATGCCTGGCTGGGGGCGGTGCGCGGGCAACGGGTGGTGCCGCTGGGGCCGGACCGGTTCGGGCAGAGCGGGGATATTCCGGATTTGTATCGGGAGTACGGGATCGACGCGGACGCGATTTTGGATGCATGCGCGCAGGCGCTGCTGTGATGGTTAGCAGGGGCGGGCACCAGAGTTAGAGGGGAAACTTAGAACAGACGCCACTTCAGGGGGCACATGGCGCGGGCAAAAGCGCAGGAGCGCTGCCACCAACCGCGCCCACCACACCGCGCTTCACTTCGTCCCCCCTCCGCCGCACAATGCCGGGCATGTCGCGCCGCGTTCTGGATATCACGCCGGACCTGATGCTGCGAGCCTACCGCCACGGGTTGTTCCCCATGGCGGAGACCCGCCGCGGCGACCGCTTGTTCTGGCTGGACCCGGAGCGCCGCGGCATCCTGCCGCTGGACCGCTTCCATCTGTCGCGCCGACTGCGCCGCACCGTGCTGGCTGATACTTTCGAGGTGTCGGCGGATCGCGACTTTCCCGGCACCATCGCCGGCTGCGCCACGTCCGTTCCCGGCCGCGACGACACCTGGATCAATGCCCAGATCGAGCGATTGTTCTCCGAACTGCACCGGCTGGGCTATGCGCATTCGGTGGAATGCCGTCAGGCCGGCATCCTGGTCGGCGGTCTGTATGGCGTGGCGATCGGCGGTGCATTCTTTGGCGAAAGCATGTTCAGCTTCGTCACCGATGCATCCAAGGTGGCACTGGTGCACCTGGTGGCGCGGTTGCGGCTGGGCGGCTTTCGTTTGCTCGATGCGCAGTTCGTCACCGCGCACCTGGCGCAATTTGGCGCTATCGAGATCCCGCGAGAGGAATACAAGGCCCGACTTGCCGTGGTGCTGGAAACCCCGGCGCGATGGCTGATGGACCCCGATCCCGACAGTGTCCGCACAGAGATTCGCGCGCTGGCATAACGCCTGCGCCGACAGTACGAACCGGACGGCCTCGCAACATACTGGAGCCAGACGCGTCATGATGTCCCGACACACGATGCTGGCCGCCACGCTTGCTCTCGCAGCAACTCTGTGCGCGGCCGCACAGCCTGCCGCAGCGCAGGATCATCCGCTGGCCAAGCCCAGCCGCGACGTGATGGTGGAATACCATATTCTGAACGTGCAGCCGGGCGATCATCGCTCGGACACCGTGCGCATGTATTTCACCGATGGCGGCATGAGGCTGCGCATCGAGCCGGTGGGGCAGCCAGGATACTCCATCGTGGATCGCAGCGCCCACCGTATGCTGCTGGTGATGGAACCACAGCACGTGTACGTGGAGGTGGCCTACGACCCGAACCGCATCATGACCTTCGACGCGACCGATGCGACGTTCCGCCGTATTGGACACGATACAGTCGCGGGTCTCGGCTGCACCGTCTACAACGTCGCGCGTCAGGGTCGTGAAAGCCAGGTTTGTCTGACCGATGACGGCGTGATGCTCCGTGCCAACAGCGAAAATCCGGGCCAGGCGAATGGTGGCATGGAGGCGGTTAGCGTCACCTATGCCCCGCAGCCGGCATCGCTGTTTGTGCCGCCGCCGGGTTACCAGCAGATGGACATCGCGACGATGGCCCATGGTATGATGGCTCCGCCGTCCAAGTGAATTTCCCGACAGGTCTGTAACGAGAGCAGTGATTGCCAGGACGTACGAGCCATGGTCACTGGCGCGTCGGCGCGCAGTGCCCACATGCGCACCGGAGGGCGGTAGGCGATGATAGTTCCCTGGCGTGACCGGCGCGGCAGGTTCCTGCCGTTCAAGGCGGCCGTGTTGGCTGTTGTGTTCGTCCCCGGCTTGGTGACCGCCTTCTGGTGGACGCAGAACGAACTCGGCGCGCGGCCCGTCACGGAGGCCATCCACGAGACTGGCCTGTGGGCGATCCGCTTCCTGCTGATCGCGCTCGCCATCACGCCGCTGCGGGCCGTGCTGGACTGGGGCAAGCTGCTGCTGGTGCGGCGCATGCTGGGACTGACTGCCCTGGCCTACGCCGTAATGCATTTCTCGCTGTATATCGTGCAGCAGAACGGTAACATGGTGACAGTCGTCTCTGAGATCGTGCACCGCTTCTATCTGACCATTGGCTTTGCGGTATTGGTTGTACTGATCGCGCTGGGAGTCACGTCGACGGATGGCGCGATCCGCCGCATGGGACGCTGGTGGAAGCGGCTGCACAGGTTGACCTATCCCTTCGCCGCCCTGGCACTGCTGCACTATTTCATCCAGTCGAAGGCCAATGTGTCGGAACCGGTCTTTGTTGCCGGTCTGTACGTGTGGCTTATGCTGTGGCGCGCGTTGCCGGTGCGTTGGCAACGTCCGATCGCGGTCTATCCGCTGCTGGCGATTGTCTCCGGCGCCGCTGCCGCTTGGATCGAATTCGGTTGGTATGCGATCAACACGCATATCGATCCGTGGCGCGTGCTGGCGGCGAATGAGACGCTACGCTACGGCCTGCGTCCGGCGCATTATGTGGTGCTGGTGACACTCGGGCTTGGCAGCCTCATCCTGGCCCGCCGCATCGCGCCGACACTGCGGCGTGGTCGCCGGGTTGCGGTGGCACGTGCGGGGTGACTGCCGTCATTGCGTGTTACGCGGCGGCGAAGCAATGTCGGTTCACGTAGGGCCGCGGTGTTCCGCGCCGTGCACGACCACTGTTGAGCAATCCAGGACTCCTCGCCGATGCTGCCATCGCAACGCCACCTTTTCGACATCCCACGCGACGTTTGTTATCTGAACGCTGCCTCCTGGAGTCCGCTGCCGTTGGCCGCGATGGAGGCCGGGCGTGCGGCAATCGCGCGCAAAGGGCAGCCGTGGACCGTGCCAGCGGATTTCGCGGAGACGCAAATTGAGCGCGCGCGCCAGGCTGCAGCAGCGCTGATCCATGCCGATCCGGCGGACGTAGCGCTGATTCCATCCGTCAGTTACGGCGTCGCCACCGCAGGAAAGCTGTTCTCGCCGGGCCGGGGCACGCGCGTTCTGCTGCTGGAAAACGATCACGTTTCGCCGGTCCTGGAATGGCGTACGCGCGCTGCGCACGCGGATTGGCGGATCGACACAGTGCCGCAGCCACCGGACGGTGATTGGACCTCCGCGTTGCTGTCGGCGATCGAACGGCAGGGCGCGCGGCCGGTGAGCCTGGCCTCGATCTCCAGCGTACACTGGTCGGACGGGTGTGCAGTCGATCTGTCCCACGTCGCGGCGGCGCTGCGGCGGCAGGGGGCGGCGCTCATGATCGACGCTACCCATGCGGCCGGCGTGATGGAACTGGACGTGCAGGCGCTGGATCCCGATTTCGTGGTGTTTCCGACGTATAAGTGGGTGTTAGGGCCGTATGGGCGGGCGTTCTTGTACGTCGCCAAGCGGCATCAGACGGGCGAGCCACTGGAGCAGACGGGCGCGGCGCGCCGGGCCGTGAGTTCAGAGCATGCGCCGTATCTGCGGGACCTGGGACATGTCGATAGTGCGCGGCGGTTCGATATGGGGGAACGCGATTTCTTCGTCTCGCTCGAGATGGCATCGATCGGGATGGAGCAGGTGGCGGCCTGGGGGTGGCGCACGATTGGCGAACGGCTGCGGATGCTGACGGATCGGTTGGCGGACGGGCTAAGCGGCAATGCGGTTCATATGCCTGACGCAAAGCTGCGTGCGCCGCATATTCTGAGTCTTGGATTCTCTGGTGGCATGCCGGAGGGACTGGCGGATCGGCTTGCGGCCGCCCAGATCTATGCTGCTGCACGCCTGGGCCGGCTGCGAATCAGCCCGCATGTCTATAACGATGAGGCGGATGTGGATCGGCTTGTGACTGTCATTTCGAGGAGCAAAGCGACGAAGCAATCCCGGTCGTAAGCGTGCAATCGTAAACAAGATTGCTTCGTCGCTTTGCTCCTCGCAATGACAGAGTGAGCCATGTCATACGTCATCACCCTGATCGCCGATCGCGCCGTCACGGCACTGACTCGCGCTATAACCGACAGCGTGCGCGAGGCTATTGCCGGTGGCGAACCGATCGTTCTTTCTCCGGGAGAGGCGACTGATATCCCGGTGGCCGCCGCGCCCGACATCGCGACAATCCGTGCGGCGCTTGCCGGCATGCCGATCGACGCGATCGCCAGCACCACCGAGAACCGGCGCAAGCGCCTGCTGGTCGCAGACATGGACAGCACGATCGTCACCGGCGAGACGCTGGACGAACTGGCCGATTTCGCCGGCCTGAAGGACCGCATCGCCGCCATCACCGCGCGCGCTATGAATGGCGAGCTGGATTTCAAATCCGCCCTCCGCGAGCGCGTCGCCATGCTGAGCGGACTGCCGGTCGATGCACTGGAACACACCTGGCAACGCGTATGCCTGACGACCGGCGCGCGTGAACTGGTGATGACGATGCGAGCACACGGTGCCTTCACCGCCCTGGTCTCCGGCGGCTTCAGCTTTTTCACGTCACGCGTGGCTGCTACG
>Ga0335072_10003865_pt1 | contig 22390 bp, 19 predicted proteins | sample Lox_Sample_21_FD_206725 | JGI IMG/M metagenome (GOLD analysis project Ga0335072, IMG submission 206725) | Soil microbial communities from Loxahatchee National Wildlife Refuge, Florida, United States - Lox_Sample_2.1 | ecosystem: Environmental > Terrestrial > Soil > Wetlands | place: USA...
GAATTTTCAGCGATATCTTGCCGGGCAGCGTCGCTGATTTGATCGGAATGAATCCGCCTTACGTGAAGACTTTTCAAGGCGGGCTCCTCGGCACGGTCGGCAAGGCCGGGACGGCCGGTTGCGACGCTATGCTGGGCTGCACGGGAATTGCGCCGGGCTTTGCCAATAGCGCCGTCGATGCGGCAGGGGCAGCGAATCAGGTATTCACCTCAGGTTTTGCACAGGGCGAGCTCTCCTGCGCATCTCCGCTCGCCGGCTCGACAAACTGCCTGCCACCAGTGGCGATCACGGCGGTTCCCGATGGCAAGCTCCACGCGCCGTATTTCATGGAGTGGAGCTTCGGACTCGAGCAGCAACTGGGAAACACGGGCAGCGTGAAGGCTCAATACGTTGGCACGCGCTCGGTGAATCAACCCTATCTCACGCAGGTGAACGGATACCAGACGGTGTGTGACGGTTGCTTTGCGCCGTTCCCCTACTTGCAGCCGACCGATCCAAGGTTCGCGGCGGTGACGCAGCTCTCGACGGGCGCGAACAGCAGCTATCACGGATTGCAACTGACCGCGATGAAGCGGCTGGGGCACGGCCTGCAGGGGCAAGTGAATTACACGTTCAGCCATTGCCTCGACACGGTTTCGAACGGAGGATTCCTGCAATTTTCCGCCGGCGGAATTCTGTCGCCCTTGCCCGGAGAGCTTGCGCGGGATTACGGCAACTGCGATTACGACATCCGCCACAATTTCACCGGGCAGTACACGTACCAATTGCCTATCAAGGTCGCGAATCACATGCTGGGCTACGCCCTGAATGGCTGGCAAATTTCGGGGACGGTGTTTTGGCACAGCGGGATTCCATTTTCCGTTTTGAGCACGCCCTATTCGGCGAACGGAAATGGAATTGTGCAGGGCAGCGGGCCGCAATTCGCCAGCATCGTGCCCGGGGTCGATCCCTACTGCCGCCACTGCGAAATTGCTGGCGTCACGCAACCCGGCACCATCCAGTGGCTCAATCCGAATGCATTCGTCTCCGCCGTAGACCCGTCCACAGGAGCTTGCAACGGAGGTGATTCTGCGCAGAACTGTCAATTCGGAGACCTTGCCAGGAATGCTTTGCGCGGCCCGAATTTTTTCTGGAGCGATTTCTACATCACGAAATGGTTCCCGCTTACGGAACGGTTGAAGCTGAGGCTTGACGCGCAGTTTTTTAATGTCTTCAATCATCCCAATTTCGGGCTGCCCAGCATCACTCTAGCGGGAATTCCGGGCGAGCCCTCGACGCAGACTGGCTTTGGCGCGTTGACCTATACTACGGCTCCCCCGACGGGGCTTCTCGGCGTGGGATTGGGCGGCGATAGCAGCCCCCGCATGATCGCGTTTCAAGCGCGGCTCGAATTCTAAGTTTCGGATGAGGTAGCACGCAGCAGCGCACGACGCATCGGCCGGGCGGGCGTCAAAATCTGTTTTCTTGGCGTGCCACGCGAGCTAAAGTGTTCGGAGAGAGGACTGCTCGATTCCCTTCGCCATGACAACAAACCAAACGAAGACCTCTGCCGGCGGAAGATTTCGCGACGCGCTGGCCAGAGAGAAGCCGCTTCAGATTGTCGGTGCGATTACCGCCTATGTGGCGCGCATGGCCGAAGCCACGGGATTTCAGGCGCTCTATCTTTCGGGCGGAGGCGTCGCTGCAAATTCGCTCGGCATTCCCGATCTTGGCATCAGCACGATGGAAGATGTTCTCGTCGATGCCAGGCGAATCGTCGACGCGACATCCTTGCCGCTGCTTGTGGACATCGACACGGGCTGGGGCGGCGCGTTTAATATCGCGCGCACGATTCGCTCGATGATTCGAGCGGGCGTCGCGGCGGTGCATATCGAGGATCAAGTGAGCGCCAAACGGTGCGGCCACCGGCCGGGGAAGGAAATTGTTCCCGCGGAGGAAATGGTCGATCGCATCAAAGCGGCCGTCGATGCGAGAACGGATCCGCAGTTCGTTCTGATGGCGCGCACTGATGCCCTGGCCAACGAAGGACTGAATGCGGCCATTGAACGGTGCGCCGCGTACGTCGAGGCGGGCGCGGACATGATTTTTGCCGAAGCCGCGACCGAACTTTCGATGTACGCGAAGTTCAAGAGAGCGCTGCGCGTGCCGATTCTCGCCAACATCACCGAGTTCGGCCAAACGCCGCTCTATACGAGGGACGAACTCGCTTCGGTCGGCGTCGATATGATTCTCTATTGCTGTTCGGCCTATCGCGCGATGAACGCCGCGGCGCTGAAGGTGTATAAAACCATTCGCGCTGAAGGAACGCAAGAAAGCATTGTACCCATCATGCAGACGCGCGCGGAGCTGTATGAATTTCTCGGGTATCTCGAATATGAGAAGACGCTCGACCGGCTGTTCGCCAAGCCGAAGCAATCTTAAGCTCGTGATTTTGGCGGTGGTTGAGAAGCGGCAGGAAGGGACAAGCAATCAGGGAGATCCCGCAATGAGCGAAACTCCGGTGGTGCAGGCTCCAGGATTCAAGCCGAAAAAGTCCGTGGCGCTTTCAGGAACCGTCGCCGGCAATACGGCGCTTTGCACCGTAGGCCGCAGCGGCAACGATCTGCACTATCGCGGTTACGACATCCTCGATATCGCGACGAAGTGTCAGTTCGAGGAGATTGCGCACCTTTTGGTGCACGGCAAACTGCCGACCGTCTCCGAATTGAAAGCGTACAAGACGAAGCTGAGGGAACTGAGAGGTCTGCCGGCAGCGCTGAAAACTGTGCTCGAACAATTGCCGCCTTCGACGCATCCGATGGACGTCCTCCGCACGGGCGTCTCGACGCTGGGCTGCCTGCTTCCTGAGAAAAACGATCACAACGAATCCGGCGCCCGCGACATTGCGGACCGGCTGTTGGCTTCGCTCGGCTCGATGCTTCTCTACTGGTTCCATTTCGCCGAAAGCGGAAAGAGAATCGACGTGGAAACCAGCGACGATTCAATCGGGGGGCATTTCCTCCGTCTGCTGCACGGAAAGGCGCCATCCGAGCTGTGTGTGCGCGCGATGCACACCAGCCTGATTCTCTACGCCGAGCACGAATTCAACGCTTCCACATTCACGGGCCGTGTGATCGCAGGCACGGGTTCAGACATGTTCTCCTGCATCACGGGAGCGATCGGCGCTTTGCGGGGGCCAAAACATGGCGGCGCGAACGAAGTCGCATTTGAGATTCAGGAGCGATACAGCGATCCCGATGAGGCCGAGCAGGACATTCGCCGGCGCGTGGCGGCCAGGGAGGTCATCATCGGGTTCGGCCATCCCGTTTACACGATTTCGGACCCACGCAACAAAATCATCAAGGAAGTCGCGCGGCAATTGTCGGCGAGCGCAGGGAACAGCAAGATGTACGAGATTGCCGAGCGGCTGGAAACGGTGATGTGGGACACGAAAAAAATGTTTCCGAACCTCGATTGGTTCAGCGCCGTCAGCTATCACATGATGGACATTCCCACGCCGATGTTTACACCACTCTTCGTGATCGCCCGCACGTCGGGATGGAGCGCGCACATCATCGAACAACGAAACGATGGCAAGATCATTCGCCCTTCGGCCAACTACATTGGGCCAGAAGATCTCAAGTTTGTTCCCATTCAAGAACGCCAGTAGACTGCTGATTTTTCTTGCAGACTGAAAATCGAAGTGGAGGCACTGTGTCCGGACCGATCAGCAACGAGCGCCCGCAGCCCGACAAAGTTCTCGTCGACATCGTCGATTACGTAATGTCTTATGAATTTCGTAGCGAACTTGCGTACGAAACCGCGCGAAATTGCTTGATCGACACACTTGGTTGCGGCCTGGAGGCGCTTGAATACCCGGCGTGCACGAAGCTGCTCGGGCCGATCGTTCCCGGCACCGTTGTCCCGCATGGCGCTCGCGTGCCTGGGACGAGTCTCCAACTCGATCCGGTGCAAGCGGCCTTCAACATCGGCGCGATGATTCGCTGGCTCGATTTCAACGACACGTGGCTCGCCGCCGAGTGGGGACATCCCTCCGACAACCTGGGCGCGATTCTCGCCGTCGCCGACTGGCTTTCCCGCACGGCCGTTGCCGGCGGAAAACCGCCGCTGGTGATGAAGCAGGTTCTGACCGCGATGATCAAGGCCCATGAAATTCAGGGCTGCATCGCGCTTGAAAATTCCTTCAACAAAGTGGGGCTCGATCATGTGGTGCTGGTGAAGGTGGCATCCACGGCGGTGGTTTCGCAGTTGCTCGGCCTGACGCGTGAGCAAAGCATCGCCGCGCTTTCGCAGGCCTGGGTCGATGGGCAGAGCTTGCGCACCTATCGCCATGCGCCCAATACCGGCTCGCGAAAAAGCTGGGCCGCAGGGGACGCCACGAGCCGCGCCGTTCGCCTGGCGCTGATTTCCAAGACCGGTGAGATGGGCTATCCCTCGGTGCTGACGGCGAAGACGTGGGGTTTCTACGACGTTTCGTTCAAAGGGCGGGAGTTTCGCTTTCAGTGTCCTTACGGCTCCTACGTGATGGAAAATGTCCTATTCAAAATCAGCTTTCCCGCCGAATTTCACGCGCAAACGGCTGTCGAAGCGGCGATGACGTTGCACGAAAAATTGCAGAAGGCAGGAAAATCCGCCGCGGACGTGCGGAAAATTATAATTCGCACGCACGAAGCCGCGCTTCGGATCATCGACAAGCGCGGGCCGCTCAATAACCCGGCGGACCGCGATCACTGCATTCAGTACATGATCGCGATTCCTCTGCTTTTCGGCAGGCTGGTCGCTTCGGATTACGAAGATCAGGTGGCCGCCGACCCGCGCATCGACGCTCTCCGTGAAAAGATGGAGACGATGGAAGTGCCGCAGTTCACCAAGGATTATCACGACCCGGAGAAACGTTCGATTGCGAATTCTCTGCGCATGGAACTCGCAGACGGAACGGTCTGGGAAGAAACCGTGGAATATCCCATCGGCCACAAGCGGCGCCGCAAAGAGGGCATTCCGCTCCTCGAAGCAAAATTCAAGACGAACCTGGCGCGGCGCTTTTCACCCGCTCAGCAAGCAAAAATTCTCGACGCTTCCATGAAGCAGGAGCGTCTGGAAAGTATCCCCGTCGACGAATACGTAGACCTTTACGTGATCTGAAGGGGGACGGAAAGCAGTCTCTATCCCTTTGTCGCGACCGCTTCGCCCTTGCTCGGAGCAGATGTCGCAGCGCTTTTGACTGCGGCGATCAATTCTGCGGGTTTCCAGTCGTTACCGGGCCACATTTGCAGCACCGCCCCATCGCGAGCGAGCAGGATCGTATTCATGCTGTGCTCGATGACGTTGTTTTGTTTCAAGTAAGCGAGCCCGAAGGCAGATGCTAGCTTCTTCAAGTCCGTAGGGCTGGTCGACACAAACTCCCAGTGCGAAAATCCGGACGCGTTGCCCTTCAGATACGTCAGGCCGTATTTGCGCAGCACGGGCGGCTTGTCGTACTCCGGATCGAGGCTGATGCTCACCAGTTGCGTCTTCTGATAGATCGCAGGAGTTTGCGCCAGCTCCTTGTGAATCTCCGCAAATTCGCTGGTGATCAACGGGCAATACGTGGGGAAGGGGCAGCGCGTGTAGATAAAGGTCAGCAGCACGGCCCTGCCTTTGAAATCCGCCAGGTGCACGGTCTTGCCATCTTGATTCACCATTGGCACATCCGGCACGCTTTGTCCCAAGGCTAGCGGCTGCAGTTGGGCCGCAGCGACTTCCCCTTCTTTGCTGCGATCGGTGACGGTCAGATGCTCCAGCCAATACGTGTTGTTCTTCACCACAATGTCGGCGCGAATCATGTCCCCCGCCTTCACCTGACCGACCCCCTGTGGGTCCTTCACCGTGTAATCCATCGTCATCGGAGGCATGAAGCCGGGAATGTCGTCGTTGTGGACGGTCACCATCCTTCCCGCATCGTCCTTGATCAGAACCTGTCCCGTTAGAGTGTAGTGCGTCGCGGCTCGTCGGCAGCCAGCGGCAGACATCAGGATGCAAATCCCCGCCAGCCACGCGAACCGCATCTGAACCGGCCGTTGCGGCAAAGAGTGGCGTGACGAATGTTTCTTCACCCCGCCTACCTGCCTTACGTGACTTCTTAAAAGAAGATTCCACGTCTCGTCTATAAATGCTCCTGCTGTTGTATCCATAGGGCTCCCATCTTTAGAAAGATTCACGCAGAAAAACTCATCATTACTCCTTCAGAAGAATTTTGACTGATTCCGTCGCCCATTTCACTTCTTTATCAGGCAGGGATGGGCCGAATCAGGTGGAGCTGAGGGCAAAGTTATGTGACAGCCATCACAGAAGCGCGTCTCTCTGCGGGAGTAATCATATCGCCGGAACTCGCTGGTAGGACCCAGCAGCAAGTTGCACTGCATCGGAACAGTCCGTCAGTAACGGCAGGCGTGAATCAGTCTTTCCGGAGGTGCCGGTATGCAGCCGCGAAGCGGCTCTTTGCCGCAGTCACTGAAAGCTCGCGGAGTGTCACGCCGCGAATTCGTGAAATTCTGCAATTTGATGGTCGCCACTCTTGCTCTTCCTCCCCGTTATCTTTCCGCGGTTGAAAAGGCCCTCACGCAAGCCACGCGACCTGTGCTCGTTTGGCTGGAATTCCAGGATTGCGCGGGCAATTCAGAATCGATGCTGCGCAGCGGCAGTCCGACAGTCACCGACTTCGTCCTCGATCTTCTCTCCTGGGAATATCATGAGCTGATTATGGCCGGTGCGGGAAAGCAGGCGGAAGATGCGCTCGAGCGCGTGGTCCGCGAGCATCCTGGCGAATATATCGCCGTAGTCGAAGGAGCGATCCCCACGGCGGACGGCGGCGTTTATTGCACGATTGGAGGAAGGACGGCGCTGGACATCGCGAAGCATGTCTGCACCAGCGCGGCCGCTTGCATTGCCGTCGGCGCGTGCGCCTGGGACGGAGGCTTGGTCCGGTCGAATCCCAATCCCACGGGAGCGCTCGGATTGCAGGAAGCGGTTCCGGGGCTGAAGACACTCGTCAACCTGGGAGGCTGCCCTCACAATCCAGCGAACACTGCCGCAGTGCTGACTCACTACCTCACCTTCCATGAAATGCCGGCGCTTGATTCCTCGAACCGCCCGCTTTTTGCCTACGGCAACCTGATTCACGATCAATGCGAGCGGCGCGCCCATTACGATGCGGGGCGGTTTGTCGAAGAGTGGGGCGACGAAGGACACCGGAAGGGCTACTGTCTTTACAAAATGGGCTGCAAAGGGCCGGAGGCAAACTACAACTGCCCAGTGGTCCGCTGGAACGACGCAACGAGTTGGCCCGTGAAGTCGGGTCACGGCTGCATCGCTTGCGCCTCGCACCGTTTCTGGGACACGAAGTCGCCTTTCTACAAGCGCCTTCCGTCGGTGCCCGGCTTCGGAGTGGACGTCACCGCGGACCAAATCGGATGGGTCGCCACAGGCGCCGTCGCCGCCGCGATGGTGGCGCAGGTGGCCGGCAACGTCGTTCGCGACAAAATCCGGCCGAGGACCCCAGCGGGCGGTTCGGACAAATCGTCGGGCTCGCGCGAAGCTTAGGAGGAATTCATGGCGCGGATAGTGGTGGATCCGGTCACGCGAATCGAAGGGCATCTCCGCATCGAAGCGCAAGTGGAGGGCGGAGCGATATCAGATGCCTGGAGTTCCGGCACGATGTTCCGCGGAATCGAGCTGATCTTGCGCGGACGCGATCCGCGCGAAGCGTGGATTTGGGCGCAGCGCATTTGCGGCGTCTGCACGGCGGTTCATGCGCTCGCCTCGGTCAATGCGGTGGAGGACGCTCTGGGCATTGAAATTCCTGGTAACGCGCGCCTGGTGCGCAACATCATTGCCGCCACGCAGACGATCCAGGACCACGTCATTCACTTCTACCACCTCCACGCGCTCGACTGGGTAGATATCGTCCCGGCTTTGAAGGCCGACCCGCAAAAGACTGCGCAGCTGGCGCAATCGATTTCCGATTGGCCGCTCTCAAGCGAGAAATACTTCAAAGGCGTACAGGACCGCGTCGCCGCGCTGGTCGCAAGCAAGCAGTTGAGCTTGTTCGGCGCCGGCTATTGGGGGCATCCGGCTTACCGACTTCCACCCGAGGCAAATCTCCTGGCGGTCGCGCACTATCTCGAAGCGCTCCAGTTCCAGCGCGAATTCATCCGCATTCACGCCGTCCTTGGCGGCAAAAATCCGCACTTGCAGACGTTTCTCGTCGGGGGCATGGCCACTTCGCTCGATCCGAACGAGCCGGGCGCAACGGTGAATCCCGAGCGGATCGATTTTCTCCTCGAAGTCGCGAAGTCGGCGGCCACTTTCGTCAATCAGGTTTACATTCCCGACGTTCTGGCCATTGCCGGGTTTTATCGCGACTGGTTCGAGCGCGGCGAAGGTCTTGGCAACTTCATGTGCTACGGCGCCTACCCGCAGGGTTCCATCAAAGATCCCGCGCACTTTTTCCTTCCACGGGGGATCGTTCTCAATCGCAACCTGTCGAAAGTTCACCCCGTCGATCCCGCGAACGTCACCGAGTATGTCACACACTCCTGGTACGACTACTCGGGCGGCGACCAAACTTCCAAGCACCCGTTCGACGGCGAGACCAATCCGAAATATTCGGGCCCGAAACCGCCCTACGAATTTCTCGACGTCGAACAGAAATATTCCTGGCTTAAGGCCCCGCGGTATCAGGACCAGTCGATGGAAGTCGGCCCGCTCGCCCGCCTGCTCGTTGCTTATGCTTCCGGCCAGCCGGATGTGAAGGCTCTTGTCGACGCCACGCTGGCGAAGCTGCAAGCGCCCCCTGCAGCTCTCTTCTCCACGCTCGGGCGCGTTGCGGCGCGCGCTCTGGAAACGCAGTTGCTCGCCGACCGCTTGGTTGGATGGATCGAAGAGCTCGGCAAGAATCTCGCAAGCGGTGATGTCCGCATTCACAACGGCGAAAAATGGGACCCGGATTCCTGGCCGGCGACGGCCCGGGGGTTTGGATTCTTCGAAGCGCCTCGCGGTTCGCTCGGGCATTGGGTCGAAATCGAGGACAAGGCCATCAAGAATTACCAGGCGGTCGTTCCGTCCACTTGGAATGCGGGACCACGCGACGCGCGCGGCCAGCGCGGCGCCTACGAAGCTGCTCTTTTGAAGACTCCGGTCGCCGATCCCGACCGGCCGCTCGAAATCCTGCGCACGGTTCATTCCTTCGACCCGTGCCTCGCCTGTGCCGTCCATGTGGTGGACGCCCGAGGGCGCGCTTACACCCGCGTCGAAGCCTGATCCGGCGGAGGGCTGCGAATGAAAAAAACGCGAAGAAGACACGGGGAAGAGGTGGCGTGGAAACGTCCGGCCTATGGGCAGGTGAGAGTCTATGTCTGGGAATGGCCGGTGCGATTTTCGCACTGGCTGCTGGTGATTTCCATCTTGGCTCTCTCTATCACCGGCTATTACATGCATTCGCCTTACATCGTCCCGGTGGGAAGAACCGCCTTCGTGATGGGCACGATGCGCTTCATCCACATCCTATTCGGTTTCACGCTTCTGGCAGTGCTCATCATCCGGATCACCTGGATGTTTTTGGGAAATCGCTGGGCGCGGTGGGACCAGTACATTCCCTCGACCCCTGAGCGGTTGAAGGACATCGCCGAGACCGGGAAGTACTACGGCTTCATGTCCTGGTCACCGAAGCCGCATATCGGGCATAACGCGCTCGCAGGGGCTTCCTATGCCGTCATGTATGGCCTTGCCTTCGTCGAGGTTCTCACAGGACTAGCGATGTTCTCGCTGATTCTGGGCAGCAAGACGCTTACGTTCTTCATCGGCTGGCTGCCCCATTTGATCGACGTTCAATGGCTTCGCGAAACGCACTTCCTGGTAATGTTCGTCTTCTGGATGTTTTTTATCCACCACCTCTACACGGCGATTCTGGTTTCCATCGAAGAGGAAAACGGCGTGATGGAGAGCATCTTCAGCGGTTACAAATTCGTTCCCGAGCATGAATGGGAAGAGGTCCTGGCGAAGGAGGCCGAAGAGGAGCCGGCGCCGCGCGCGGAAGATGTTCCGGCGGTCCCTGCGCGGGCGCAAGGGTCCCAATCAAGAGCCTGACATGGACGATTTTCCTTCCTCCGATATCGCGGTCGTTGGCGTCGGCAATACCATCCTCTCCGATGAAGGTGTCGGTGTGCATGCGGTCCGCCTGCTCCAGGCGGATCGTCGCGTGCCCCGCGGCGTCACCACTCTCGACGGCGGCACGCTCGGTCTCGAGCTGATTCCCTATGTTTCCGCCGCCTCGCGCATCCTTTTTCTCGATGCCATGAATTGCGGCGGAGACCCCGGCTCGCTCGCCCGCCTCACCGGAAAAGAGCTGCTCGATGCGCCGGGAGGCCGCAGCGCGCATCAACTGGGCGTCACAGACCTGATCGCCGCACTTTTTCTTACGTCGAGCTATCCTCAGGAAATCGTCGTGCTCGGCGTGCAGCCCGCCAGCACGGATTGGGGCACGTCTCTTTCGCCAGTAGTTCAACTAGCGCTCACTCCCTTGGTGGAAGCGGCCTTGGCGCAGTTGCGGGCATGGACGCAGCCGTTCGGCACGGGTGAAAATACGCGCGCGCGTTCCCTGGAGCCACAAGAATCTTTGTCCCCGGCCTCTCTGCGACCCGCCGCCGAAGGAGCTGCCTAACATGTGCCTCGCGATTCCGGGAAAAGTGCTCACGAGCGAAGTGCACAACGGCATTCGCATCGGCCGCGTTCAGTTCGGGGGAATCACCCGCGAGACCTGCCTCGATTTCGTTCCTGAAGCCGCCGTCGGCGACTATGTGATCGTCCACGTCGGATTCGCCATCAGCCGCGTCGACCGCGAGGAAGCCGAGCGCAGCTATCGAGTACTGGAATCGATGGGATTGCTGCAGGGCGAGCTGGAGTCGGAACTGGAAAGTTCGCCGCCGGAAAGATAAGCCGGCGCCTGCAGCGCAAAGGTTCACATGAAATATCTTGACGAATACCGCGACGAAAAGATTGCCCGCCAGATTGTCGCCGAACTCGCGCGCCGCGCCACGCGGCCCTGGGTGCTGATGGAGATTTGCGGCGGCCAGACGCACACGCTCGTGCGCTACGGCATTGACGAAATGCTACCCGCCGGCATCGAGATGATTCACGGCCCCGGCTGTCCGGTTTGCGTCACATCTCTTGAAACCATCGACAAAGCCATCGAAATTGCTTCCCGCCCCGGCGTCACGCTGATCTCCTACGGCGACATGCTGCGCGTGCCCGGCTCGCACACGGATCTATTCCACGTGAAAGCCAACGGCGGAGACGTGCGAATCGTCTATTCACCCTCCGAGGCGCTCAAATTTGCGCGCGCGAATCATTCGCGCCAGGTCGTCTTTTTCGCCGTTGGGTTTGAGACTACCGCTCCGGCGAACGCCATGGCCGTCTGGCAGGCCTGCCGCGAGGGCCTGACAAATTTCTCGATGCTTGCCTCGCACGTGCTCGTGCCTCCGGCCATCCGCGCGCTCTTGAGCTCGCCGCGCAATCGCGTGCAGGGTTTCGTCGGTCCGGGGCACGTCTGCACCGTGATGGGCTATCGCGAGTACGAAGAACTCATCCGCGATTTCCACATTCCCATCGTCGTTGGCGGTTTCGAGCCTCTGGACTTGTTGGAAGCGATTCTGATGCTCGTCGTGCAGCTTGAAGAAGGGCGCGCCGAAGTGGAAAACCAGTACGTCCGCTCGGTCACGTGCGAAGGAAACCTGCTCGCTCAGCGGGTGCTCGCCGAAGTCTTCGAAGTGTGCGACCGCAAATGGCGCGGCATCGGCGGCATCCCGGAAAGCGGCCTGCGCCTGCGCGAGGGATACGCGGATTTCGATGCCGACCGGATTTTTGGCACCGAAGGAGTGACGGCGGAAGAACCGGCGGAATGCATCAGCGCCGAAGTGCTGCAAGGGCTGAAGAAGCCCACCGACTGCTCCGCGTTCGGGACGCGCTGCACGCCTGAAAATCCGCTCGGCGCGCCGATGGTTTCTTCCGAAGGCGCCTGCGCCGCCTACTACCGCTACCGCCGCCACGACGTGGCGCTGACGCAAATTCGCTGATGGAAAGTCACTGATGTTCTCGCAAACGAAACTCGACGTCGCGCTCCAATGCCCGGTCCCACTCGCCGCCGGAGACACGATTCTTCTGGGCCACGGCAGCGGCGGCCGCATGAGCGCTGATCTGCTCCGCAGCGTGCTTCTTCCGGCGCTGAGAAATCCCGCGCTGGATCGCCTTGACGATCAGGCCATCGTCGATGTCGGCGCGTCCCGCATCGCTTTCACCACGGACTCGTTCGTCGTAAAGCCGCTGTTTTTTCCGGGAGGCGATATCGGAACGCTCGCCGTCAACGGCACGGTCAACGACTTGGCGATGGGCGGCGCTTCGCCGCTGTTTCTGAGCCTGGCGCTGATTCTGGAAGAAGGGCTTCCGCTTGATGTGCTTCGCCGCGTGATGGAATCGATTCGCGTGGCCGCTGCGATTGCGGGAGTCACCGTCGTCACCGGCGACACGAAAGTGGTCGAGAAGGGAAGTGGTGACGGATTGTTCGTCAACACTTCGGGCATCGGGCTGGTTCCACACGGCGTGCGCCTCTCGGCCGACCAGGCGCGTCCCGGCGATTGCGTCCTTCTCAGCGGAACGATTGGCGACCACGGCATCACGATTCTTTCGCAGCGCGAAGGCCTCGAATTTGAAAGCGCCGTGGCGAGCGACACCGCAGCGCTTCACACGCTCGTCGCCGCCATGCTCGCCGCCGCCTCCCGCGTGCGTTGCCTGCGCGATCCCACTCGCGGAGGACTCTCGAGTTCCTTGAACGAAATTGCCGATCGCTCGCGCGTCGGCATCGAGCTCGAAGAAAATGTCATCCCCGTTCGCGAGGAAGTTCGCGGCGCCTGCGAAATGCTCGGCCTCGACCCGCTATATGTGGCCAACGAGGGAAAACTGATAGCCATCGTCGCCCCGGACTCCGCTGAAGGGGTTCTTGAAGCGATGCGCCGCCATCCGCTTGGTGCCGCCGCGCAGAGAATCGGAATGGTCACGGACGCGCATCCCGGAATGGTCACTCTACGCACGCGGCTGGGCACTTCGCGAATCGTCGATCTTCTCTCGGGCGACCAGTTGCCCCGTATCTGCTGAGGACGCACCGATGCATGAGATGGGCATTGCCAATTCGATTCTCGACGCGGTGCGCGCGGAAACGCGCCGATTTCCCGGCGACCATATCAGCAAGGTCGGCGTGAAGATTGGCGAACTTGCGGGTGTCGATCCCGATTCCATGAGCTTCTGCTTTGAAGTCTTGGTGCGCGGGACGGACCTTGAGCCTCTCATCCTCGAAATCGAATACTGCCCGCGCAGCTATCGGTGCCGTTACTGCGGCGGGGCCTGCTCTGCGCCGGTCGATGATTTGACATGCACATTTTGCGGCGCGCCCGGCTTGCAATTTGCGGCGGGCGACGAATTGAACCTGTCTTACCTGGAGGTGGAAGATGGAACGCGTGCCGCTGGAGCGTAAAGTCCTGAGCGAAAATGACCGCATCGCCTCCGGCTTGCGCGCCCGCTTTGCCGAGCACGGAATTCTCTGCCTGAATTTCATCAGTTCACCCGGCTCTGGCAAGACCAGCCTTCTCGAACGCACGCTCGCGAGCTTCGCCGCCGGCGAGGGCGTCGCGGTTCTCACTGGCGACATCCAGACGGAAAACGACGCGAAACGTCTGGCAAAGTCCGGATTTCCCGTGAAGCAGATCACCACCGGCGGCACGTGCCATCTCGACGCGCGCATGATCGAGCGAGCCCTTGAGGACTGGCGCCTCGAGGACCTGGAGCTTCTGCTGATTGAGAACGTCGGAAATCTCGTCTGCCCGTCCAGCTACGATTTGGGCGAAGCCGCGAAAATCGTCGTTCTCAGCGTCACGGAGGGCGAGGACAAGCCCCTGAAGTATCCATCGATTTTTTTCAAATCGAGCCTCCTCGTCCTGAACAAGATCGACCTCTTGCCTCACGTCCCTTTCGATATCGACGCCGCCGAAGCCAACGCCCGCCGCACCCATCCGGGCATCGATATCGTGCGCGTTTCGTGCCAGACGCTTGAGGGAATGCCGGACTGGCTTGCCTGGCTCGAACGCACGCGAACCGCTTCGCGCGCCGTCGTTGCCGCTTCCTGAGGCCTCATGCAAATCCGCAAGGAAATTCACGTTTTCGGGGTCGTGCAGGGAGTAGGATTCCGCCCTTACGTCTACCGCCTCGCCACGGACCGCGACCTCGGCGGAAACATCAGCAACACGCCCGCGGGAGTCACGATCGAAATTCAAGGACGCGCCGAGCTAGTCGAGGATTTTATCTCGCGACTTCCCGGCGAAGCTCCGGCGCTGGCCCAAATCACGCGCGTCTCGGTCCGCGAACTTCCTTGCGCTCCGGACCGCCATTTCGAAATTTTGCCCAGCCGCGAAGGCGCTCACGCGAGCGCGCTGGTTTCTCCCGACGTCGCGGTCTGCGACGACTGTCTGCTCGAACTCTTCAACCCGCACGACCGCCGGTATCTCTATCCCTTCACTAACTGCACCAACTGCGGCCCGCGCTTCACGATTGTCCGCGACATTCCCTACGACCGGCCGCGCACCTCGATGTCGGCTTTCCCGATGTGCGAGGAATGCCGAGCCGAGTACGACGACCCGCGAAACCGCCGCTTTCACGCGCAGCCGAATGCCTGCTGGAAATGCGGGCCGCAGCTTCAGTTTTGGAACCCGCAGGGCATTCCGTCCGACTTGCGCGATCCGATCCTGGCGGCTTCTTCGCATCTCCAGGCGGGAGAGATAGTCGCCATCAAGGGCCTCGGCGGATTTCATCTCGCCGTTGATGCCACAAACGCAGCCGCCGTCGATCGATTGCGCCGGCGCAAGCATCGCGTTGAGAAGCCCTTCGCCGTGATGGTGCCCGACCTCGCCGCCGCCCGGCAATTTTGCGAAATTGAATTCGATGCTGAGGCGCTCCTGACCAGCCGCCAGCGTCCCATCGTGCTTCTGCCAAGAAAAGAAGACACGGCCGTCGCAGAAATCGTTGCACCCTGCCAGCGCGACCTCGGCCTGTTCCTCCCCTATACGCCGCTGCACCATTTGCTCTTCGCCGTAGGCGGTTTCGCCGCACTCGTCATGACCAGCGGCAACCTCAGCGAAGAGCCTATCGCCATTGACAATCGCGAAGCCGTCGAGCGGCTCGGCGCCATTGCCGATTTCTTCCTCGTGCACGACCGCGAAATCCTCCTCCGCTGCGACGATTCGGTGGTGCGCGTTTCCGCCGGCAAGCCTCGACAAATTCGCAGGTCGCGCGGTTATGTTCCCTCGCCCATTCGCCTGCGCGAAGATCTCCCGCCGGTGCTCGCCGTGGGCGGCGAGCTCAAAAATGCGATTTGCCTCACTCGCGGCAATCTCGCCTTTCCCGGCCAGCATGTCGGCGACCTGGAAAACGCCGCCAGCTTCGATTTCTTTCGCGAATCCATCGCTCACCTCTCGCGAATCCTCGAAATCGAACCCGAAATCATCGCCTATGACCTTCACCCCGATTATCTTTCGACGAAATGGGCGCTCGCCCAAAAGGGCGCGCGCCTTGTGGGCGTGCAGCACCATCACGCGCACATCGCCGCCTGCATGGCCGAAAACGGCCTCGACGGCCGCGTGATCGGTCTGGCTCTCGACGGCTCCGGTTACGGCCTCGATGGGCGCATCTGGGGAGGGGAAGCGCTGATCGCGGACTACGCAAATTTCGAACGCCGCGCGCATTTTGCCTATGTCGCGCTTCCCAGCGGCGCCGCGGCCATCCGCGAGCCATGGCGCATGGCCGTCAGTCATCTGGCGCAGGTTTTCGGCGAAGATTTCATGGGGTTGGACATCCCTTTTGTCCGCTCGCTCGAGCCGCGCAAAATCGACGTGATTCTGCGCATGATCGCGCAGCGCGTGAACTCGCCGCTCACGTCCAGTTGTGGCCGCTTGTTCGACGCGGTCGCCGCTCTTATCGGCATCCGCCGGGAAGTCAGCTACGAAGCGCAAGCCGCGATCGAGCTCGAAATGGCCGCGCGCCCCTCGCGCGACGCAGCTGCCTATCCATTCGGCATTCGGCGCGAGGGTGGCTGCTGGCAGATCGACTCCTCTCCCCTATTTCGCGCGATTGTGGAAGACATCCGCCGGAACACTGGCGTGGAAACGATCAGCCGCCGCTTTCACAACGGCTTGGTTGAAGCTCTCGCCCGCCTGGCTTGCCTCTTGCGCGACGAATCTTCGCTCGATCGCATCTGCCTGAGCGGCGGTACGTTCAACAACCTGCTTTTGCTCGAACCTCTCGTTTGCAAACTCGAATCTCTCAACTTTCAGGTTTTTACCCATTCGCAGGTTCCTGCGGGCGATGGAGGTCTCAGCCTCGGCCAGGCGCTTGTGGCCGCGCACGCCTCACGGGCAGAAAACTCAAACTCTTGCGCCGTCTAAGCGCTCCCTTTGCGTTCGCGCGCGCCCCCGCCCGCAGCGCTGTCACCTTTAGACTCAACCAGTGTTTTCAGCTCACGCTCGATCCCGTCAAGCCGCGCCAGCTCCGCTTCAACGGCCTCGGCTCCCTCGACCCTTTTAACGCGCGCTCTCTCCAGCGCCCGCTCGGCGACGCGGATCACCTCGTGCAGCAGCTTTCGCATCTCGACTTCCAGTTGCCCGCGGCTCTCCTGCACGCGATTCACAAGATCGGACTGCACGCGCGTGCTGTTCATTTCGAGCAATCGGTCAAGGAAGGCCCACGCGTCTTTCTCAATCGCGCTGTATGCCTGCGCGGAACCCAGAAACACATCGGCGAGATAGCGCAGGGGAGAAGCGGGAAGAGAGACGTGAAGCAGTTCTTCGAACGTGAATCGCGACCGGACGCGCAAGCCCTGGTCCGGATCGAGCGTGTTTGGCATCCGCGCAAATTCCGGGGCTCCCGATCCTGCCAGCTTGCCCAGGAAATCGTTGGCGATCCGCGCGAATCGCGCCATCGCCTTGCGGTATTCCTCTTCTGCCGCGGCTTGCTCGCTCTGCAGCCAGGGTCTCACGTGGCGCTCCGCGATCTTTTGCGCGGCGGCTAGCGCTTCCCTTCGAAATCTCGGTCCATATCGCCGCGGAAGGCGTTTCAATTCGGTCGCGAATTCAAAATGCGCCTTCGGTGTGGCCGCGGCCAGAAACTGCTTTCTCTTCTCGAGAAACATGTCGGACAGATGACGTTCTTCAGCCAGCAGCAGATAGCTCACGTCCCGCAGGGACGTTTCCGCTTCGGAGATCGTCTGCCGCAAGGCGCCAATGCGCCGCTCCGTCTCCTCGATGGGCCGCGCAAGCGCTTCTTTATCCTCTGACAGGATGGCGAGCAGGTCCGCCGAAAATCGCCTGAATCCTCGTTCGCCTCCGGCTCGCGCCAAAACCCATCGTGATTCCTCCGCCAGCTTCTCAAGCGCTGCCGTCAGCTGGTCCCAATCGCGTCGCGATTGCTGGCCTCTGAGTCTCTCCTCAGCGCTCACCTCATAGATCGGTCCCATTGCCCGCCGCAGATTTTTGTCTAGCAGCGAAGCGGTGAAGGATTTGGCAATCCGGATTTCCTCTTCTGAATTCTTGTCCGCCTTGTTGAGTACGACGAGAACGTCCGTTACATGCTTCGTGATTTCGCCCACCAGCGCCAGTTCATCTCCGGAAATCGGAGGCTCGGCGCCCACCACGACTATCGCCGCGTCGATGTGCGGCACAAACGCCCTGGTTGCCTCCGTATTTCCTGCGAAGACCGAGCCGAGTCCCGGCGTATCCACGAAACACATCCCTTCCGCCAAAATCCGACTGGGAGAAAACACCTCTACGCCCAGGACGCCCTTCTGATTTTCGGGATTCAACTCTTCGGACACGTATTGCGGAAGCTCTTCCGGAGAAATCTCGATCCACGTCCCGCCCTGGAAACGGACGCGGGCCTGACGTAAATTCCCATAACGCACCACTGTCGGCACGGACGTAAGCGGCAGGATCCCCGCCGGCAAAATCCGGTCGCCCAGCAGCGCGTTCACCAGCGTCGATTTGCCCCGCTTGAATTGCCCGACGCATGCAATGTAGAACCGCCCTTCCGCGCTCCTCTCGGCCAGCGAGATCGCCTCATCCTTCACGCGCTCCGATCCGAGCTCACCGGCCAAATCCGCAAGCCGCCGCAGAGCAGCGTCTCCCGCCACGTCTTGAACAGTCAGCGCGTGCTCGCTGTTCTCTGCGCTCATGAAGAATGGTTCAAGGCAGGGGAGAGTCGGTCGTTGCGGAGCAAGTAATCCACGTGGACGAGCTTCGTTTTAATACGGTCTTCACACTGGTAGCGCGGATCGGCGGCCAGCGCGCACATTTTCACAATCGATCCCGGCAAATGCCCGCTCAGATGGAGCACTTCCTCGCGAAATCTATCCAGATCGAGCGCATCCAGCCCGAATGTCTCAATGCACTCCTGTAAAAGTTCGCGCGCCGCGGCGTCTCCGAGCGGTCCCAGCCGGATGCGGTATTGGCCGGTCCAATACAAACTCCACGCATATCCAATCTCCGCTTGCGTGTAGCCCGGCCCTGCAAGATAGACCGGCGCCTTTGCGTGATACGAAAGCTCCTTTATCAAATGAGCGGTTGCATGTGTGATCGGAGGGAAATGATCCAGAAAAAACAAGTAATCCCCTTGCGCGGCGGCAGCCAGCAGAATTCCTCGCAACCGGAGAGACGACTGCTTTCGAACCCACCGCTCCCGCGCCGCCTCGCTGAATCCGTCCGCACGGATTTTTCCCCGTACCAACGCGTCGCCCGCATCACAAAGGCCGCCCACCAGCCGCTCTACCAGTTGTCTCCGGCTCGCCGGTCCGTCGCAGAGGATCCATTTGCTCCGCTCGCCTTCGGGCAGCTCGGCAAGCATCCGTTCCATCAGAAACGTTTTTCCCGCATCCGGCTCGCCCCAGAGGAGCAGACTCTGCCGCTTCTGCACGGCTTCGCTAAGCCTCCGTATCTCTGCCTCGCGTCCGGTCAAATTCCAGAGCGTAGTTTTCGCTCGTTTCATTCTCGTGTTGCCTGCAGCCTTCGCCGCTACGATCGAACCCCGTCCTGGTGCACGTACTTGATCACTTCGACGTCCGACATCGCGATCAGTCCTTCGTCGACCATCTCGTCGAGCAGCGGCAGCAGCTTCTGGATCTTTTCCTCCGAATCGATCACGCTCACCATCAGCGGCGCGTCGTGCGAGAACGTCAGGTGATGCGTCCGCCGGATAAGTGTGCTCGCGCCGTACCCCTCGATCCCGCGGAACACGGTCGCGCCGGCGATGTCCAGCTCGCGGCACTTCTCCACGATCGCCCGGTAGAGAGGTTTGTCGTTCCACTTGTCGTCTTCACCGAAATAAATCCGCAACATCTTCGCCGTGCCCGCCAGTTTCATGGCCGCGCCTCTTTTCTCCGCTCCGTCGCCGCAAAATCGTGCGTGTACTTGATGATGTCCACTTCCGACATCACCACCAGCCCTTGCTGCACCATTCCATCCAGGACGGGAAAGTAAGCAAGCAGTTTTTCCTCGGTATCCACCACAGAAAGCATCATCGGGCGGTCATGCGAGAGATGCAGCGCCGAATCCTTGTGGATTCTCCGGTTGGCTCCATAGCCGAGAATCCCCTGATAGATCGTCACTCCCGCAATGTCGTTGGCGCGCATGCTTTCAATCAGCGCCTTGTAGAGCGGCTGCCCGCCCCACTTGTCGTTTTCGCCGATGAAGATCCGCATCATCTTCGCTTTGCTTTCGCGCTTCAGCGAAGGGTGCGCCTCCTGCACCGGCTTTTTCTTCGATGTCTCCGCCGGCTTCACCACCATCGTGTCCTGAATCTCGATCAGCCCCGTTCCGGCCAGTTCGTGCAGCTTCGGCAGCACTTCGTCCACTTTTTCCGCACTCTCGATAAACTCGATCTTCATGGGCAGGTCGCCGGTCAGCGCTTCGATTCTCGTCGTGTGCAGATGATGGTCCCCGCCGAATCCGGCCAGGCCGCGCGTAACGGTCGCACCTGAGATGCGCCGGTAAAAAAGAAAATTCAAAATCGCCGAATATAGCGACTGCCCGTGATACTGGTGGTCTTCCCCCACGTAAATTGTCACCTTCTTGGCGGGTCCCGCTTTCAGCATTCGTTCCTCCCTGGCCTTCGCTCCCTCGTGCCGCTGCGTGCGATTCGGTGCCGCTTCCCGTCGCACCAACCACTGTGCGATTTATCGCGCGGCTCATGTTTCTGGTTCGTCGGCCGCGGCGCCATTCAACCTTCACACGTTCGCAGCGGCCATTACGCAATCGTCTTCCCTGTGATGGCGCCCAGCCACACCGAAAAAAATCCGACCACCACGCTCGACGCGACGTTCAGCATCGCAATCAGAAACTCGCCGTCCTGGAACACTCGAAATGTCTCATATTCGAAGGACGAAAACGTGCTATATCCGCCCAGAAACCCAATCGGTATCAAGTACCTCCAGTTGGGGCTCCAGTGTCCTCGTTCCGACAGAAGTGTCATGATGAACCCGATCAGAAATGACGCTGTGATATTGATTACAAACGTTCCGTAGGGAAACCGGGTGCCCATTTTCGTACTCACGTAGCCTCCGGCCCAGAAGCGCAGTACGGACCCCAGCGCTCCTCCGAAGCCGACGATCAAGTATTTGGTCATGGGAATCGCTCTACTTCCTCTCCTTTTAAGCTTCAGACTGCTTCTTCCAGCCTCATTCGCGTCTCGCCTTCCCCTCGAACGTCTTTCGACGAGCTTCCGCCGCTGCCGCCCGCTTTTAGCCTCGCCAAGCTTTCTCGAATGCCATCGGCTTCTTCTCTTGTCAGTTCGCGTCCGCCAAGCTCTTGTTGCGCTTGCGCACGATAGCTCTCGGCGTACGTCTCAAACCTTCTCTTGAGCTGCCCAATCACCGAATCCGACCAATCCTTCATCAACCGCCAGTAGGTTTCCACGGCGTTATACAGCGCCTGCGGCATCCTTCGCGCCATCTGCCTCGCCACGGAGCGTTCCACTGCTTTTCGGCCGAGCAATCGCGATATCCAAGGCCTCGAAATATTCGCGCTGAACGCCGGCGCTTCAAACGCAGGCGCACCGCGCACCAGGGCTCGAAACTCATCTTCGCCGGGGGCATCGGGCAGGGCCAAATCCGCCGCGCATTGCCGCAAATCCTCGCCAAGCTGGTCTGCGAAGGCCGTGATTTCTCTTTGCAGTTTTCCTCCACGCATTTGAACGGCCTGTACGATGGCGTCGCGAACCAATTGTTCTGTCGCATCTGCTGTCTTGCCTCTTTCGGACCACGCGCTCACAAGAGCATTTGACGCCTCCTCGACGGCATCGCCCAGGCTCGCGCTACCTGCCTCGGCGTACCGCTCGCAAACCGATCGCATTTCTTCGATTTCGCCGGTCGCCTTTCGCAGCCGGTCTTCGGCGGCGCGTGCGCGTTCGTTCCATTTGCCTTCCGGCCGCGTGCTCCGTCTTAGTCGCCCCTCAAGCACCACCGCCACCGAATCGCGCAACACACCGACCTTCCTCCGCAACGACGCCGCTCGCAGCTCCTGCGCGCGCGCGTAGAGAGGTTTGATCTCGCTTTCAAACCAGCCGTCGAGCATTGGCCGGTGAGCCGGCAGGGCGCTCACGGCGTGAACCGGCAGGTCCAGCCGGCATTCGGACGCGATGTGCTCCCTCACGTATGCCGCAATTCTCTCGCGGTCGTCGTGCCCCGCCAGGTCGGCCTTGCTCAGCAGCACGTTCACCGGAATCGCCGCCTGCTGCAGCGCCAGAATGGTTTGCAGATCCTCCGCTGTCAGCGTCGAACTCGCATCAATCAGCACAACGCCCAGATCGCACCTCGGCAGATAAGCCAGCGTCTCGCTCGCTCCGCTAGCCGCCAGGGATCCCAGCCCCGGCGTATCGACAAACGTCACTCCGCCGCGCAGCCTCGGCGATGGCAGCGCCAGTTCCAGGCGCACCACATGCTTCGCATTTCCCGGATTTTTCTGTTCGGTCGCAAATTCCGCCAATTGGCTCGCCGGCGCTTTCTGTTTCGGCGCTTCGGAGAACCAAACCGTCAGCAACGGATCTTCGCCGTGCAGAATCCGCGTCGGGACTGCCGTTATGGGCGTCACGCCCACAGGCAATGCATTCGTCTCGAGCACCGCATTCAGCAGCGACGATTTTCCAGAGCTCACTCGGCCGAATACGGCAACTTCAAAGCTCTTGTCCTCGGCTCGATCGAGAATCCCGGTGATCGAAGGCCGAAATTCTACCAGGCCGCGCTCGCGAACGATTTCCTCGATTCGCCCAAGCAGAT
>Ga0335072_10003866_pt1 | contig 22382 bp, 14 predicted proteins | sample Lox_Sample_21_FD_206725 | JGI IMG/M metagenome (GOLD analysis project Ga0335072, IMG submission 206725) | Soil microbial communities from Loxahatchee National Wildlife Refuge, Florida, United States - Lox_Sample_2.1 | ecosystem: Environmental > Terrestrial > Soil > Wetlands | place: USA...
GACCCGCGAGCCGGCTGCGGGCGACGGCTCCGGCGCCGCCCACAACGGTCCGTACGTGCACTCCGTGGTGCTCGTGATGCAGGGACCGTATCTCGACGTGCTGGCCTATCTGCAGGCCCTCGAGGGTCTGCCCTGGCACTTCTACTGGCAGAGCCTCGAGCTCGATGCGGCTCATTATCCCGTGACCCGAGTGACCGTCAGGCTCGGCACCGTGAGCATGAGCCGCGACTGGATCGAATTATGAGCCGCAAACTCGCGATCACTCTGTTGGGACTGGCGCTGGCGTCCGCCGCGAGCGGCAGCGCCCGCGCCGACTCTCTCACCGACCCGACCCGGCCGCCCATGCCGGGTGAGCGGATGCGGCAGGCCGGGGAGCTGGAGCTCGAGGGGGTGCTCTGTCACGCCGGAGCCTTCGTGGCGATTGCCGACGACCGGCTCGTGCATGTCGGGGATAGCGTCGACGGCGTGCTGATCCGCGGCATCACGGCCGCGGGCGTTCTTTACTCGCGCGGCGACAGCCCCCACAAGCGGTTCGCTTACGCGCCCGAGCCGTGGATCGAGGGATGCACGGGCTCGGCCTCGGCCTCGCAGCCGGGGAGCCAGCCGCTCATCGCGGTGGATGTGGCGGGCGCGCCCGCGGGCGTGTTCTTCCAGGGCCTCGTCGAGAACACGCCATACAACATCCTCGTGCACCCGGACGTCACGGGACGGGTCTCGGTATCGCTCAAGAACGTGACGCTGCAGCAGGTGCTGGATGCCACGCGCGACCTGTACGGCCTGGACTATCGGCACACCGCCGCCGGCTACCTGATCCTGCCCGCCGCTCTGCAGACACGCATCTTCCACATCAGCTACCTCGACCTGCGCCGCTACGGGGTGTCGAACACCCTCATCAGCTCCGGACAGGTCACCCAGGGAAACTACAACACGCAATACGGCGGCACACAGAGCACCCCCACGCAGAGCCCGACTACCGCCACGGTCGGCAGTGGCGATGACAAAGCGACCATCGACACGACGGGCACATCGGTCATGACGCGCGACGACTCGGACTTCTGGGGCAACCTCGAAGCGAATCTGCACGCCATGATCGGCACGGGACCCGGACGCAAAGTCATCATCGACCCGCAATCAGGGATCGTCGTAGTGCGGGCGCTGCCGGAGCAGCTGGATGAGGTGAGCGACTATCTGCGCACCACCGAAGCGACCGTCACCCGGCAGGTGCTGCTCGAGGCCAAGATCGTCGAGGTGGACCTCGACCACGCCTACCAGGCGGGCATCAACTGGGCTCAGGTCATGGCGCTGGGCAACAGCCACTACCTCATCGGCCAGACGAGCCCGGCGAACGGCTTCGGCACCGCCAACGCGCTCACTCCGCCCAACAACTCGCCGGTGACCGTGGGTCCGGTGGGACCGGGCAATCCGGTCACCAGCCTCACGACCAGCAGCCTCGGCGGCGCGTTCACGCTGGCGGCCGATTTCACCAATTTCGACGCCTTCATCCAGCTGCTGAGCACCGAGGGCAACACCCACGTGCTGTCGAGCCCGCGGGTCGCCACGCTCGACAATCAGAAGGCCATCATCAAGGCCGGGACCGACCAGTTCTACGTCACCGGCGTGCAGAGCAACACCGTGGTGAGCACCACCACGCCCACGATCTCGAACAACGTGAGCCTGACTCCGTTCTTCTCGGGCGTGGCCCTCGATGTGACACCGCAGATCGGCACGCACGGCGAGGTGCTGCTGCACATCCACCCGATCGTCAGCCAGGTCAGCACCCAGACTCTGACCATCGAGGTCCAGGGCAGCCCCGACGTGCTGCCCATGGCGCAGAGCTCGGTGCGGGAGTCCGACAGCATCGTGCGCGCTCACAGCGGCCAGGTCATCGTGATCGGCGGCCTGATGCAGGAGACGGTGGACAGGCAGCAGTACAAGACACCGCTCCTGGGCGACATTCCCGGACTCGGACGGCTGTTCCGCAGCGAGCAGGACACCAAGAGCAAGGTGGAGCTCGTGATCCTGCTGCGGGCGATGGTCGTCAACGGCAGCGACTGGCCGAAGCTCGTCGACGAGTCGCCGGGGATGGAGGATGCTGCTGCTGCCGGGAAGAAGGCGAAATCGCCGTGAGCGATCCGCCGCGGCGCAAACGGGTCCGCGTCGGGGAGCTGCTCCTCGAGCAGAAGCTCATCAACGAGCAGCAGCTGAAGACCGCGCTGGCGGAGCAGCACCGCAGCGGCCGCCGCCTCGGACGGGTGCTGACGGACCTCGGCATGGTGAGCGAGCAGGCCTTCCACGAGGCGCTCGCCAAGCATCTGCGCATCCCCTTCATGGATCTGCGCCAGGTGCAGCTGTCACCCGATACCGTGCGGCTGCTGCCGGAGGCGCAGGCCCGCCGCTCCCGCGCCCTGGTGTTGAAGGCGGATGCGGCCGGCGCGCTCGTCGCCATGGCGGATCCCACCGATCTCTTTGCCTACGATGAGCTGGCCGCCGCCCTGAAGCGCCCGATCCGTCTCGCGCTGGTCAAGGAGGCCGACCTGCTCAGGACGATGGACACGATCTACCGGCGCACCGATGAGATCGCCTCGATCGCGCAGGAGGTCGGCCAGGAGCTGGAAGCGGACATCGACATCGAGCAGCTGGCAGCCGAGGAAGGCTCGCCGGATGCTCCCGTCATCCGCCTCATCCAGACGATGTTTCACGACGCCATGCAGGTTGGCGCATCCGACGTACACATCGAGCCGGGTGAGAGCTCACTGCGCGTGCGTCAGCGTGTCGATGGCCACCTGCAGGAGCAGGTGATCGAGGGGGGGCGCCGGGTGGCCGGTGCGCTCACCACTCGTCTGAAGCTGATGAGCGGTCTCGACATTGCCGAGAAGCGCCTGCCGCAGGACGGACGCTTCTCCGTGAAGGTCGGCGGCAAGGCCATCGACGTGCGCCTGTCGACGATGCCCACCCAGCACGGTGAATCCGTGGTGATGCGGCTGCTCGATCAGACTTCGAGCCTGATGAAGCTCGATGCGCTCGGTATGCCGCCGCCGCTGCTCGCCCGCTTTCGAGCACTCATCGAGCGCAACGCCGGCATGGTGCTGGTCACCGGCCCCACGGGCAGCGGCAAGACCACGACCCTTTACTCGGCGCTGCAACACCTGAACCAGGCGGACAGCAAGATCATCACCGCCGAGGATCCGGTGGAGTACCGCCTCGACCGCATCAATCAGGTGCAGGTCAACGCCAAGATCGGCTTGGATTTCGCCCGCGTGCTGCGCACGACGCTCAGGCAGGATCCGGACATCATCCTGGTCGGCGAGATGCGCGACAGCGAGACGGTCGAGATCGGGCTGCGCGCCGCGATCACCGGTCACCTCGTCTTCTCGACGCTGCACACCATGAGCGCGGTGGCTACGGTGCATCGGCTGCTCGACATGGGGGCTCCGGGCTACATGATTGCCGCGGCGGTCCACGGCATCGTCGCGCAGCGGTTGCTGCGGCGAGTCTGTGAGCACTGTGCGCAGCCGGCGCAGGCCGGACCGCACGAGGCCGCGCTGCTCAAAGCTCAATTCGGCGAGAAAGCCGCAGCCGCATCGTTTCGCGCCGGCTCCGGCTGCACGTATTGCAACCTGACCGGCTATCGCGGCCGCATCGCAGTGTATGAGCTGCTCGAGATCGATCGGACGCTCACCGATGCGATCCTGCGCGCCGATCTCGGACGGCTCGAGGAGGTCGCGCGCACGCGCACCGATTTCGTGTCGCTGGCGCGAAGCGCCCTCGACCTCGCGGTCCGCGGCGTGACCAGCCTCTCCGAGGCGCTGGGCGTGATCGGCGGCGCGGACTCGGACGAAGCCTCGCCCGGCGCGCGCGCAGCCGACCCGCTGTTGGAGGAAGCTCTGCGGGCGGACGCGATGGGCGGCGGCAAGTAACGCAGCCACGCGCCCGCAGCACGATCCGCCGTGAGCCAGTTCCTCTACAGTGGACGATCGCCGCGAGGCGAGCCGGTGAAAGGCAGCCTCGAGGCCGAGTCCGAGGACGCGGTCGCTGCGCGCCTGCAGCAGGATGGCGTTACCCCCATCAGCATCGTTGCGAGTCTCGACGCGCCACTGGCCTCGGCGCCGCTCTCGCAGATCGCGCTGCGGCTGGGCATGGGCAGACCCAAGACGGCCGATCTGGTGCTGTTCACGCGCCAGATGTACACGATCGTGAAGTCGGGGATTCCGCTGCTGCGTGGGCTGCGAGGCCTCGCGGGCTCCACTCATAACCCCCTGCTGCGGCGCGCGCTCGAGGACGTGTTGCACGGTCTCGAGGCCGGCCGCGACCTGGCGACGAGTTTCGGCCGGCACCCGGAGATCTTCCCGGAGATCTATCTCGGCATCATCGCGGTCGGCGAGGCAACCGGAACATTGGAGGCGGCGTTCCTGCGGCTGAGCGAGTATCTCGGCCAGGAGCGGGACATGCAGGTGCGCGTCAAGGCCGCGCTGCGTTATCCGCTGATGGTCATAGTGGCCATCGGCGTGGCGATAGGCGTCATCACGACGTTCGTGATGCCGCGGTTCGCGCCGCTGTTCCGCGCCCTCGGCAACGACATACCGCTGCCGACGCGCATCATCATGGGGACGGCGGAGATCGCCCACAGGGATTGGTACTGGGTGCTGGCCGTGGGGGCCGCTCTGCTGCTGGCGGGACGCGCCTACGTACGCTCGGTGGGCGGACGGCTGCGGTGGCATAAATTCCTGCTGGCGGTGCCGGTCATCGGCCCCCTGGCGCGCCAGGCCACGCTGTCGCGCCTGAGCCGGACCCTGTCCATCGCGCTCACGGCCGGCATGCCCATGCTGGAGACGCTCGCCATCATTGCGCGCGTCTGCGGCAACGACTACCTGGCGCGGCGGATGTTGCGGCTGCGTGACCGCGTGGAGCGCGGCGAGCCGTTGAGCCGCGCCGCCGCCGGCGTGCGCATGTTTCCGCCGCTCGTGCTGCAGATGCTCGCGGTCGGCGAGGAGACCGGCGAGCTGCCGCAGCTCCTCGACGAAGTGGCGGGATTCTACGAGCGGGAGGTGGAGTTCTCCCTCAGCACGTTGAGCGCGGCGATCGAGCCCATCCTGATCGTGCTGATCGGCGGCATGGTGCTGATCCTGGCGCTCGGCGTGTTCCTGCCCATGTGGAACCTGATCGCCAAAGTAGGCGCCGGGGGCTGACGCATGACACGTGAGGGAGATCACATCCCCGCCAACGGTCCACGATCCGCGTCACAGTTTGTTGACTGTTTTCAACATGTTGCGCGCGCGGTACCTATGATTGATGACAATAATGTGACCCCCGCGGGTCTTCCTTCGGAGTCAAGTTCATGATGCGTTCCACACAGCGCGGCTTCACGCTCATCGAGCTGGTCGTCGTCATCATCATCCTGGGAATCCTCGCGGCATTCGCGGTGCCCAAGTTCATGGGGCTCGAGGGCCAGGCGCGGGTCGCCGCGGTGAAATCGATCGGCGGCAGCATGGAGGCCGCGGACACGATGGCGCACGGCATCTGGGAAGCGACTTCCGCCCCGGTCAGCCCGCTCACGATCGAGGGACAGTCGATCAATTTCGTCAACACCTATCCTGACGCCGCCAGCATCGGCAAGCTGCTCGATCAGAGCACCGCGACCGGCTATGCGAACCCCAACCCGGGCGAGTATGTCCCGAATGGAGCAGCTACCGCGACGGCTTGCAACGCGAAGTACGCCGCTTCAGTCAAGGACGCGGCGGGAGACGACCTCGCTCCGGTCGTGACCCTGACGACCACCGACTGCAATTAGCGATTAGTGACTGGCGGCCCGATCCGTGACAGGCAGAGGGAGGTGCCTCGCCCGGCGCATCATACGAGAGGTTTCACGGTTCTCGAGATGTGCTGCGTCATCGTCATCACCGGCATCCTCGCAGCGGTGGCTGCTCCCAGATTCGTCGGCACTGCCACCTTCGACGCACGGGGTTATACCGACGTGTTGGCCGCCTCCATTCGGGCCGCCGAGTCCGCCGCGTCGGCCAGCGGTTGCGACGTGCAGCTGACGATTGCTCCCGGCACGGGCTACAACGCCGAGCTGCCGGCTACAGGTACGACGTGCTCCGGCCCATACACCGTCCCGGTACTGCAAGCCGACGGCGCCGCCCTCGCTGGGACACCGCCGTCGGATGCTGACGTAACAACGACGGTCGTCCTCGATTTCCAACCCGACGGCGCGATCGCCGGTCCCACTCCGATCGCGAATCCCACCACGATCACCGTCTCGCCATCGGGCGCGGCTCAGCCGCTGACGCTTCAGATCGATGCGCTCAGCGGCTTCGTTACAGACCCGTAGAGCAACCGGTATGCCAACGCCCGCGCGCTGCCGTGGCGTCACGTTGGTCGAGCTGATCGTGACGATCGTGATAGTCGCCGTCGCGGTCTCGGGAGTGCTCGCTCTGCTGTCCGCAACCGCCGCGCGCAGCGCCGAGAACATGCAGCAGGTCCAGGCGGCCGCAATCGCCGGGTCCTATCTGAACGAGATCCTGCAGAAGCCATTCGGTACCGACCCCTGCGCCCCCGGGTGCACACGGACGCAGATGGCCAAAGTCGGCGACTACAACCTGCTCGTGGATGTCGGCGCGCACGACGCAACCGGCTCCCCCGTGACGAACCTGGCGAGCTACACCGTGCGGGTGAGGGTCACCAACTCAGCGCTCGGGACCGCCCCCGCGGTGCCCGCCGCACAATCCGAGCTGGTCACCGTGACGGTCACGTCTCCCGATAACCAGACCGTTGCCCAGAGCGGCTACCGGACGCTGTACCCGTGAGCCCCGGGGGTCGCCAATCCGCCGGCTTCACGCTCATCGAGCTCATCGTCGTGATCGTCGTCTCGGCGATCGTGGCGGTCTTCATGGTGCTGTTTCTGAACGCGCCGGTCGAGTCGTATTTCGCGCAGACGCGCCGCTCGGACCTGGTCGATTCCGCGCACCGCATCAGCGATGCCGTCACGGCCGATGCCCTCACCGCGCTGCCGAACAGCATGCGGGTGAACGCCACCCAGACCGCGCTGGAATTACTCTCGGCGACAGGGGTGGCGCGGTACTACGGCCAGGGAGACAAGAACGGCGTTTCGGGAGAAGAGCTGGTCATCGGCAGCCCGATGACGGTCCTGAGCTCTGCCGTTCTGCCGAGCTTCGGCACTCTCGACTCGTTCAGCACCCAAACGTTGCCCTATCAGGCGAAATACCTCTCCGTCGGAAACCTGGGCACCGGTCCATATAACGCCTACAACAGCGCTACGGGAGTCATGACCCCGTCGAGCACCGTCGTCACGGTAGGCGCCAACCCGAGCGCGACGCCGCCGCCGGCATACGCGGCGGGAGAGAATCTGGTGACTCTGAGCGCCCAGATGATCTTCCAGGCGGCAGGGGCGCCCGCCACGCAGCCGGCCGTGCACAACGCTTATCTCGTATCGGGTCCCGTGAGTTACGTCTGCAATGCGAATGCGGCAAATCCGGCGGCCGGAACCCTGATGCGCTACTCGGGCTATGCCGTCACGACCACCCAACCCGTACCCCCCGCCGGCACGGGCGCGCTCATCGCCCACGATGTATCGGCGTGCACGATCTCAGTCGTTGCCGCCCCCTTCGGCTACGCGTACGGCCAGATCGCCATTCTCGACGTCACCCTCTCGAGCAATGGCGAGACCCTGCAGGTCTTCCTCGAGGCGCCCACGGAGTACGCCCAATGAGCCGCTCGGCCGCAGAGTCGTGCGGGCGCGCCGGGAGGCAGTCCGGCTTCTCCCTCGTCGCGGCCATCTTCCTCATCGTGGTGCTCGCGGCGCTCGGCGCCTTCGCGGTCCAGGTCGCCATGAGTCAATACCAGAGCTCGACTTCGGAGCTGCTGCAGGCACGCGCGCAGGCGGCGGCGCAGGCCGGTATCGAGTATGAGGCCAATCTCGCCCTGCACCGCGTACCGGCTTCCTGCCTCGCCGCCAACACGCTGAATCTGACTGCGACGGCGGGAGCGCTTGCAGGCTTCGTCGTCAAAGTGGCCTGCAGCAGCACGACACATCAGATCTATACCGGCGGCGTCCCTCAGAACTATACGGTCTACGCTCTCGCCGCCACCGCCTCAAAAGGCACCTACGGCGCACAGGATTACGTGGCGCGCACCGTCACGCGCAACGTGACGAACGCGCCCTGAGCTATCAGCCGAGCGCTCCTTTCAGCTCCGCCATCAGGTCCTGCGCATCCTCGACGCCGACCGACAGGCGGATGAGCCCGTCGCCGATGCCGAGTGAGGCACGCATCGCAGCAGGCAGCGAAGCATGCGTCATGAGCGCCGGATGCTCGATCAGGCTCTCGACGCCTCCGAGGCTCTCGGCCAGAGAGAAGAGATGGCACCGCTCGAGCACGCGGCGCGCGTCATCGAGGGTTCCTTTCAACACGGCGGTCACGATTCCACCGTAACCGCCCGTCATCTGCCGCCTCGCGAGCTCGTGCTGGGGATGGCTCGGCAGCCCCGGATAGTGCACCCGCTGCACCTTCGGGTGGGTCGTCAGGAACTGAGCGACCGCGAGCGCGTTGGCGCAATGCCGCTCCATGCGCAGCGCCAGGGTCTTGATGCCGCGTAACGTCAGGAAGGAATCGAACGGGCCCGACACGCTCCCCAGCGCGTTCTGCAGGTACCCCAGACGCTCCGACAGCGGGCTGCCCGAGCGCACGATCGCGGCGCCGCCCACACAGTCGGAGTGACCGTTGAGGTACTTCGTGGTCGAGTGCACGACGATATCGAAGCCGTGCTCGAGCGGCCGCTGCACGAACGGCGTGGCGAAAGTGTTGTCGCAGACGCTGATCAGTCCCTTGGAGCGCGCAATCGCGGCCACCGCCGTCAGATCGACGACCTGCAGCAGCGGGTTGGTCGGCGTCTCCGCCCAGACCAGGCGGGTGTTGGGCCGGATCGCGCCTTCCAGCGCCTCGGGGCGTGTCAGATCGACGAATGAGACCTGGTGCCCCGCGGAGCGCTTGCGCACGTTCTCGAGCAGCCGATAGGTGCCGCCATACATGTCGTGCATGGCGATGATGTGCGAGCCGGCATCGAGCAGCTCCAGCACCGTCGAGCTGGCCGCCATCCCGGAGGCGAACGCGAACGCCTGGCCGCCGCCTTCCAGGTTGCAGAGCGCGGCCTGCAGCGCGTCGCGGGTCGGATTGCGGGTGCGCGAGTAATCGTAGCCCTTGTGCACCCCCGGGCTGGACTGCACGTACGTCGAGGTGGCGTAGATGGGCGGCATCACCGCGCCCGTCAGCGGATCCGGACGCTGGCCGCCGTGGATGGCGCGGGTGGCGAAACGCAGTGGCTTGTCGGTCATTCAGCTCTCACAGTCGGCGGCGCGCCCAGTTGAGCAGGTCGATGCGGGTGACCAGTCCCTGGAACTCGTTGTCCTTCATCACGATCGCCACCATCCCGCGGTTGAAGATCTCCATCAGCTGCTGCACCGGAGCATCCACCGGCACGGTGACCAGGTGGCTCTGCATCGCGGCGGTGACCGGCTCGTTGAAGTGCTTGGGGTTGGCGAACACCTCGAGAAGGATGTCCTCCTCGTCGACGATGCCGACGATGCGTCCGTTCTGCATCACCGGCACCTGCGAGACGTCGTAGAGCTTCATGCGCCGGTACGCGGCCATGACCGGCTCCGTGGCGTTCACGGTCACCGCGGCGTGCTCCCAGGCCCGCCGCGCGATCAGGTCGCGGAGGTCGCCGAAGCGCTCGCGCTCCAGGAATCCCTGATCCAGCATCCAGTAATCGTTGTAGACCTTGGAGAGATACTTGTTGCCGCTGTCGCAGACGAAGCTGACGACCCGCTTGGGTCTGGTCTGCTCGCGGCAGTAGCGCAGCGCCGCCGCGATCAGCGTGCCGCTGGAAGTGCCGGCGATGATGCCTTCCCGGCGCAGGAGCTCGCGGCAGGTCTTGAAGGCCTCGGCATCGGGGATGGTGTACGCCGATCTGACACGGCTCAGGTCCGCGACCGGCGGCACGTAGTCCCCGCCGATGCCTTCGACCAGCCAGCTGCCGTGCTCCTGCGGCATCTTGCCCGTCTTGACGTACTCGGCCAGCACCGATCCCGCCGGATCAGCCAACACGGCTTCGGTGTCCGGCGCCACGCGCGCGAAATATCGCGAAAGACCGGTGAGGGTGCCGCCCGTCCCGACGCCGCAGACGAAGGCATCCACATTGTGCTCCATCTGCTCCCAGATCTCGGGCGCGGTGGTCTCCTCGTGCGCGCGCGGATTGGCCGGGTTGCCGAACTGGTTGACCAGGAAGGAGTTGGGCGTCTCGCGCGCCAGACGCTCCGCCAGGTCGCGGTAGTATTCCGGGTGCCCCTTGGTGACGTCGGAGCGGGTGAGCACCACTTCCGCGCCCATGGCCTTCAGGTGGAAGATCTTCTCCTGGCTCATCTTGTCGGGAATGACGAGCAGCAGGCGATAGCCCTTCTGCGCCGCCACCAGCGCCAGGCCGAGGCCGGTGTTGCCCGCGGTCGCCTCGATCAGCGTGCCGCCCGGCGGCAGCTTGCCGTCGCGCTCGGCCGCCTCGATGAGATAGAGGCCGATGCGGTCCTTGATCGAGCCGCCGGGATTCTGGCTCTCCAGCTTGAGAAAAAGCCGGCACGGGCCGGTATCCAGGCGATTGACGGCGACGAGCGGCGTGTGGCCGATCATCTGCAGGACATTGCTGTAGGACTGCGGCGCCATGGGCATCCCTCGGTGATGCCCCGATTGTACGCCACGGGCCACACAGTAGGCGCCGGCCGCCGCTACTGTATGTGGCGATGCCCCTTGTGCGCCGCCGTCCCGTCCCTATTTACGGTAAAATCGGCGTACCCGCGAGCGGCTCCCGCTCGCTCTACCCACTCCCTTTCGAGACTTCATGTCGATACCGGTGACGGAATGACCGACGCCCCTCACGATGCCATTCTCGTGCGCGGCGCGCGCCAGAACAATCTGAAGAATCTCGACCTCGACGTGCCGCTCAACGAGCTCGTCGTCGTGACGGGCGTGTCGGGCTCCGGCAAGTCCTCGCTCGTGTTCGATACGATGTATGCGGAAGGCCAGCGCCGTTACGTCGAGACTTTCTCTCCCTACGCGCGGCAGTTCCTCGACCGCATGGACAAGCCGCAGGTCGACTCGATCGCCGGCATCCCTCCCGCCATCGCGATCGATCAAACCAACCCCGTGCGCACGTCGCGCTCCACCGTCGGCACGATGACGGAGCTCAACGACCATCTGAAGCTGTTGTTTGCGCGCACGGCGACGCTCTACTGCGAGTGCTGCGGCCGGCCCGTGCGGCGCGATACCTCGGAGAGCATCTATGCCGACCTGCGGGAGCGCGCGGCTGCCGCGGGCGACCCGCGGCTGCTGCTCACCTTCCCCGTGCCCGTGCCCGACAGCTTCCAGGAGGCGGAGGTCCGCGCGCTGCTCGAGAAGCAGGGCTACACCCGGTTTTTCGAGCGGGCCGGGAAAGCGTCCGCGGCCGCCGGCACACCAGCGCCGTCCATCCACGCCGCCCAGGCCAGCGAGGCGGCTGAAGCGCAACCCACCGCGGCAAAGCGCGCCGGGTCCGGCACGCGCGGCAAGCGGGGCCGGGCGGCTCGCGCGGCGGCGCGAACCGCAATCGTGCTGCAGGTCGTGCAGGATCGTTTCCGCGCCGGCCAGGCGGAGCAGGGGCGCGTGCTCGAATCGCTGGAGACCGCGCTGCGTGTTGGCCGCGGGCGCGTCAACGTACAGGTCGTCGACGACGGCGACCCGCCGCAGCCGCTCGCGACCTGGCGCTATTCGAGCACGCTGCACTGCGCGGAGTGCGACCGCTCCTACCAGGAGCCGACGCCCAGCCTCTTCTCGTTCAACTCCCCGGTCGGCGCCTGCGACAGCTGCCGCGGCTTCGGCCGCACCATCGGGATCGACTACGGCCTGGTCGTTCCCGATGAGACGCGATCGCTGCGCGGCGGCGCGGTGAAGCCCTGGCAGACCAAGTCGTATGCGGAATGCCAGCAAGACATGGAGAAGTTCGCCAAGAAGCGCGGCATCCCTCTCGATGTCCCCTGGCGGGAGCTCAGGCCCGAGCACCGCCGCTGGGTCATCGACGGCGAAGGCGATTGGAGCAAGGGCGTCTGGTACGGCGCCAGGCGCTTCTTCGCCTGGCTCGAGAGCCGATCCTACAAAATGCATGTGCGGGTCCTCCTCTCCCGCTACCGCGCCTACACGCCGTGCGAGGCCTGCGGCGGAGCGCGGCTGAAGACGCAGGGGCTCCTCTGGCGGGTCGGCAGCCGCGAGCTCGCCGGGGAGGCGCTCGGTGCGGCGACTCCATTCCGGCCGCGCGGTGTCAGCTGGAGCGATGAGACCCTGCGCGGTCTGCCCGGGCTCTCCATTCACGATCTGATGCTGCTGCCGGTCGATCGGGCGTGCGCGTTCTTCCGCCGCCTGGAGCTGCCGCGGCCGCTCGATGAGGCGACCGACCTGCTGCTCGGGGAGATTCGCGCGCGCTTCAGCTACCTCGCCGACGTCGGCCTCGGCTATCTCACGCTCGATCGCCAGTCGCGCACGCTGTCCGGCGGGGAGGTGCAGCGGATCAACCTGACGACCGCGCTCGGCACGTCGCTCGTCAACACGCTGTTCGTGCTGGATGAGCCGTCGATCGGCCTGCATCCGCGCGACATGCAGCGCGTCATCACCGTGATGAAACGCCTGCGCGACGCCGGCAATTCGCTGCTGGTGGTGGAGCACGACCCGCAGATCATGCTGGAGGCGGACCGCATCCTCGACCTCGGGCCGGGAGCGGGCGAGCGCGGCGGCGAGATCGTGTTCTTCGGCACGCCGGGCGAGATCCGCCGCGACGGCCGCTCGCTCACCGGACAGTACCTCAGCGGCAAGAAGCAGGTGAGCGCGACGAGAGCCCGCCCGGCCTTGCTGCCTTCGCCGGCCGGCGACCCGGCCGCCGGTGCCGCGGCTCCTCGAGTCGAGGTCGTGGCCGAGGCGCGCTCCAACCGTTGGCTCGAGTTGCGCGGGGCACGCCAACACAACCTCAAGGACGTCGACGTCCGGATACCGCTCAAGCGACTGGTGTGCGTCACGGGGGTCTCCGGCTCCGGCAAGTCGACGCTGGTCGAGGACGTGCTCTACCCGGCGCTCCTCAAGTATCACGGGAAGCCGACCGAAGCCCCCGGCGAGTTCGGCGGGCTCGCCGGCGCGGAGCTCATCGACGATGTCGTCATGGTCGATCAGAGTCCCATCGGGCGCACCACCCGCTCCAATCCGGCGAGCTACGTCGGCGCCTTCGATGCCATCCGCAACCTCTTCGCGGCGGAGCCCGCCGCGCAGGAGCGCAAGTACACCGCCGGCACCTTCAGTTTCAACTCCGGCAACGGGCGCTGCCCAACCTGCAGCGGCAACGGCTTCGAGCACGTCGAGATGCAGTTCCTTTCCGACGTCTACCTGCGCTGCCCGGACTGCGACGGCCGCCGCTATCGCGACGAGGTGCTCGAGATCAAGCGTGAGGGGACGAACGGCCGCCGTGCCAGCATTGCCGATGTCCTGGCGATGACGGTCACCGAGGCGCTCGAGTTCTTCCGCGACTCGCGCGAGTTCTTCCGCGACTCGCGCGAGGTCGCCGCGCGGCTCGCGCCCCTCTCCGACGTCGGGCTCGAGTACGTGACGCTCGGGCAGCCGGTGCCCACGCTCTCGGGGGGCGAGGCGCAACGCCTCAAGCTCGCGGGACATCTCGCCGACGCGGGCTCGGTGCTCTCGAGCACCACTCACAAGGGCAAGCTGTTCCTCTTCGACGAGCCGACCACCGGCCTGCACTTCCAGGACGTGGCGAAGCTGCTGGCCGCTTTCCGCAAGCTGCTGGCCGCGGGACATTCGCTGCTCGTCATCGAGCACAACCTCGACGTGATCCGCGCCGCCGACTGGATCATCGATCTCGGCCCGGAGGGTGGTGAGAGCGGCGGTCAGATCGTCTGCGCCGGCACGGCGAGCGAGGTGCGCGCCCACCCTGCCTCGCACACCGGCCGCGCGCTCGCGGACTACGAGCGCGCCATTTCTGGGGTCGCGGAGTCCCGCGAGGCGTACGGTCAGGCGCCGTACGAAAGCAAATCATCGAGCGGCCCAGGGCCGCTCCCTGGGCCGCGGGATCGAAAGCGGTCAACCGGCTGGCCGGCCGAATCGAAAACCGCTCGCAACTCCGTGATCATCCACAATGCACGCGAGCACAACCTGAAGAGCATCGACGTGCAGATCCCGAGGGATCGGCTCACGGTCATCACCGGAGTCTCCGGCTCCGGCAAATCGACCCTGGCATTCGACATCCTGTTCAACGAGGGCCAGCGGCGCTACCTGGAGTCGCTCAATGCCTATGCGCGGCAGTTCGTCCAGCCCGCCGCGCGCCCCGACGTGGATGCGATATTCGGCATCCCGCCGACGGTCGCCATCGAGCAGCGCACCAGCCGCGGCGGCCGCAAGAGCACCGTCGCCACGCTGACGGAGATCCACCACTTCCTCCGGCTCCTCTACGTGAAGCTCGGCACCCAACACTGTCCCGATTGCGACGTCGCGATCGAGTCGCAGAGCGCGGCCTCGATCGCGGCGCGGCTGCTGCGCGAGCATCGCGGCTCGCGCATCGCGCTGCTGGCGCCGCTGGTCGTGGCGCGCAAGGGCTACTACACCGATCTCGCCAAATGGGCCGCGAAGAAGGGCTTCAAGACCCTGCGGGTCGACGGTGCCCACCTTTCCACCGCGCAGTGGCCGCGGCTGTCGCGCTTCAAGGAGCACACCATCGAGCTGCCGGTGGCGGAGCTCGAGGTCGGCGCCAAGACCGACACCGCCCTGCACCAGGCGCTCGCCCGCGCCCTCGACTTCGGCAAGGGCCTGGTCCACGTGTTGGGTCCGAAGAGCGACCGGGCGACGGTCTTCTCGACCAAGCGGGCCTGCCCCTCGTGCGGGCGCAGCTTCGCGGAGCTGGACCCGCGTCTCTTCTCCTACAACTCCAAGCACGGCTGGTGCGAGAGCTGTTACGGGACCGGCGTGGAAATCCCTGCCGAAGACGATGCGGCCGCGGAGGCCGGGGCAGACGACCCGGGCGATGAGGCACCGCAGATCTGCGCCGCCTGCGGCGGCAAACGGCTGAATCCCATCGCCGTCGCGGTACGCTTCCGCGAGCGCTCCATCGCGGCGCTCGCGTCCGATTCGGTGGCGCAATCGGCGGAGTTCTTCCGCCGGCTGAAGCTCTCGCCGCGCGAGCAGCAGATCGCGCGCGACCTGCTGGCGGAGATCCGGGCGCGGCTCAAGTTCCTCGACCGGGTGGGCCTCGGCTACCTGCAGCTCGACCGCTCCGCGCCCACGCTCTCGGGCGGGGAGGCTCAGCGCATCCGCCTCGCCGCGCAGCTCGGCTCCAACCTGCAGGGCGTGTGTTACGTTCTCGACGAGCCGACCATCGGCCTGCACCCGCGCGACAACGCGGTCCTGCTCGACTCGCTCGCGGAGCTCTCCAGCCACCGCAACACCCTGGTCGTCGTCGAGCACGACGAGGAAACCATCCGCCGGGCCGATCACGTGCTCGATCTCGGCCCCGGAGCCGGTGTGCTCGGCGGCGAAGTGGTGGGCGAAGGCACCGTGAAGGACCTGATCGGCAACCCGCGATCGACCACCGGCCGCTTCCTGCGGCAGCCGCTGCGACATCCGGCGCAGCCCTACCGGCCCGTCAACGGCCGCACGCCGCACCTGAAGCTGGAGCGGGTTTCGCTGCATAACATCAGGGGCGCCGACGTACGCGTTCCTCTCGGCAGGCTGGTGGTGATCACCGGCGTGTCCGGTTCCGGGAAGTCGACCGTGGCGCGGGATGTGCTCTACGCCAACCTGCGCCGCGTACTCGGCGACGTCGGTCGAGGCGGCGGCAACGGGACGAGGCGCCGGCGCCGAGCCAGCGGCGCGGAGCTCGTCGGCTGCGCCGGAATGCAGGGACTGGAGCAGGTGGACCGCGTGCTGGAGGTGGACCAGACGCCGATCGGCAAGACCCCCCGCTCCTGCCCCGCCACCTACATCGGCCTGTGGGACGACATTCGCCGCATCTTCGCCGCCACGACGGAAGCGCGCCTGCGCGGTTACACGGCGAGCCGCTTCTCCTTCAACACCGCGGGCGGCCGCTGCGAGGCCTGCGAAGGTCAGGGCGTCAAGACCATCGAGATGAGCTTCCTGCCGGACGTAAAGGTGCTCTGCGACGTCTGCGGCGGGCGGCGATTCAACAGCGAGACGCTGTCGGTTCTCTGGCGGGACAAGAGCATCGGCGACGTCCTGGCCATGGACGTGGACGAGGCGGTCGGGTTCTTTCGCGCGCATTCACGCGTGCACCACGCGCTGAAGCTGCTGCAGGACGTGGGGCTCGGCTATCTCACCCTCGGCCAGCAGAGCCCGACGCTCTCCGGCGGCGAGGCGCAGCGCATCAAGCTGGTGGCGGAGCTGGCCAAAGTGCGCACCGAAAGCGCGGATGCGGGCGGGAACCCGATTGCGGCGGAGGCGCGGCCCGGACCGCGGCAGGGGTCGAAGCACACGCTGTACGTACTCGACGAGCCGACGGTAGGCCTGCACATGGCCGACGTAGAAAAGCTCATCCATGTGCTGCACCGTCTGGTCGCGGCAGGAAACACCGCCGTCGTGGTCGAGCACAATCTCGACGTCATGGCGGAGGCGGATTGGATCCTGGATATGGGGCCCGAGGCGGGCGAAGGCGGCGGACGCATCGTCGCGCAGGGCGCTCCAGCCGAGGTGGCGCGGCGCAAGCGCGACTCCCATACGGGCCGGGCCCTGGCGGCATTTCTAAAAGATAGGGTGACCGGCGCATAATCGGTGTGCCATGCCCTCATCGGCCGCCATCGATCTCGCCTGCTGGAAATGCGGTGCCTCGCTCGCCGAGCTGACGCTGCCGCTGCGCCGCCTCGAGGAATGCCCGAAGTGCCGCTCCGAGCTGCACGTCTGCCGGATGTGCGTCGACTACGACACGAGCGTCGCCAAGCACTGCCGCGAGCCCATCGCCGAGGAAGTCCGCGACAAGACGCGGGCCAACTTCTGTGATTTCTTCAAGCCGCGGCCGGGCGCCTACACCGCTCCCAACATCGCCGAGGTCGAGCGCGCACGCGCCGAGCTGGAAAAGCTTTTTGGTAAATAGGCGCGAAGCCGGCATCCCGCCGACTCTCGATGTTATCCCTAGGCTTTCCTGACACGCTCGCTCAGCCTCTCGAGCAGGCGTGAGAACGGCGTGTTCTTCTGAACCTGGACGCGCAGATGCCGCACGCCCGTGTCGCTCAGCGACTCGCGGCTACCGTTGTCGATGGCGAGCTCGTTCGCGCCCAGGATCTCGAGCGTCTCCTCGAGCGTCTGTGGCGTGCGGCGCTCGCGTGCGCCCACTTTGGTCGCGCTCTGGGCATCCCGCGCAGCCGTCGGCTGTGCCACGGCCGCCCGGGGATTTGCCGCGGCCGCCGCGGGTTTTGCTGCGGGGGCTTGCGCCCCTTTCGCCGCGGCTTGCGCCGCGGACGCGGCTGCTGGTGCAGGGCCACGCGGCGCCGCAGGCGGCCCGTCCTCCGAATCGATCAGCTTGAACTCGTTGTCCTCGGCGGCGCGCCGCTTGCGCGCGGCGGCGGCGCCGGCAAACCGCTGGTTGTCCTCGGTGGCGCGCTCGCGCTCCTGCGGGCTCACCGGCACGACCGCGACGGCGTTGAATTCCGAGCGCACGTAGTAGGCGACCTGCTTGGCCGAGATCGCATCGTTGAAGAAGCCGAGACGCAATCCATACCACCTGCGTCCCTCGCGGCTGCCCTCGACGGAGTAGAGCGTGTAGGCGCTGAAGATCGCGAGCGGCGGCACCTTGTCGAGCTCCACCGGCTGGACCGACCACTGCAGCTGTACCGCGAAGGACACCGGATCATTGTGGGAGACGGCTTCCTTCAGCGCGCGCCGCGTGCCGGTGTCATCGGGCTTGAGCAGCGAGATGCCGGACTCGGCGGCGGCATCGGCCTGCAACACCGCTTGTGCCGGCGCGCCGGCGCCTTCCTCCCGCCGCGTCTCGAGAAACCGCAACACCTGGGTGTCGGTGAGCGAGCTGTCGTCCGCGGTATCCGCCTCGAGGACCGGGGCCGGCATCACACGCGTCTCGCCGGTCGCATCCCCGTGCCCGTCCAGGGCCGCAAGCACTTCCTTGACGTTGGAATCGCCGAAGAGCGGCTTCTTGGCCGCCGGCTGTTGGGGCCGCGCGGCCTGCGGAATCGATTTCTGCGCCGCCGCGGCTGCCGGTCTCGCCGGTACGCCGGGCGCGCCAGCGGCCGATGCAGCAGGCTTACCGGGAACCGGCCTGGCAGCCGCGCGCGCCTGGGCGCCGACCGGGGCCGTACCGGTGCTCGACGGCCGCGCCATCGACGGCGCGGCGGCGGCTCGTGCCGCAGCCGGCCTGGCTGCTGGGTTTTGCGCGGGAGAGCCGCTTGCAGCCGGCGCCGGCCGCGCAGTTTGAATTTGCGCGGAAGCGCGGGCCGCGGCGGTCGCGACCCTCGAAGCCGGGCTCGGCGCGGGACCGCGGGCCGGGGCCGGCGGCGCCGGGCGCTGTGCTTGCGCCGGTGTCGCGGGGCGCTTCGCCGCCGCCTGCGGCGGCTGCGGCGCTGACTTCGGCGGCTGCGCCGCTGACTTCGCGGGCGGCTGTACTGCTTTCGACGGCTGCGGTGTTGGTTTCGCGGCCTGCGGTGCGGCCGCGCGGTCGGCAGCTGCCGGGCTCGCGGCAGCCCGCGCCTTTGCAGGAGCGGCGCCCGGAGGCTGCAGCGTGGGCACCAATGTCGGCACCTCGGACGGCGGTGCCGCGGGCTTCGAGCTCTGCGGCTTCGTGACGGAGGGGGCCGGAGGTGTTGGAACTGTCGGCGCCGGCGCGGCCGCGGTCTTTTGCGGGCCGACGGCGTGACCGGCCTGCACCGCGGCGGCTTCAGCCGCGCGCGCACGCAGCTTCTTGCCCGGTGCCTCGCCAGCCCACGCGCCGGGATAGATATCCCGCACCAGGCTCAGCCACTCCTCGGCTTCCGCCTGGCTGGCGAAATATCCCATGTGGAGACGGAAGCGCTCGCGGCCCTCCTCGAAACGGCGGCTGACGAAGAAGGTAAAGCGCTTGAGCTCGGGCAGCTCGACCTGTGCGAGCGCCATCGGGGTCGTGGACGAGCACAAATTGAGCACGAACGGCCCTGCCTCTGCGGCAGGCACCGCCGAACCGTCGGCGCCCCCGTCAGTGGACGCCAGATTTGCCGTTGGTGTCATAAATTCCCCGGACAGTCCAACAGCCACAGGCGACGGGACTCGGCTCGAAGCGCCGAGGGGAATGCGATCGACCGCGGCACGCGCGATCGTGGCAGCCCCGCCGTCATAGGAACCATCCCTTTAGACCGGTGGCTTTGCGTCCCCGCCTTTCGACGGGTTTGCCCTTAACTGGCGTCAAGTGTCGAAGCGGGACGGAGTGGAGTCAAGGCCCGCAAGTGTGGTGCGGCTCTCAAAGAGCGCGGGCTGCGAGGCCGGGGATTGCAGCGCTCCCGCTTATGTAGAGCGCCTCCGGTGATATGTAATACGGCACGGCCCCAGGGCCTGCTGTCCGCCCCGTCGGACCTCTACTGAGTTGCCGGCACCAGAGCGGCAGGCTTCCGCGGCCGCAGCTGCGCGAGCGCACTCATTCCCGCATACGTGTAGCGCTGCTCACCACGCCGGCCGGAGCGGAGGGTCCCGAGCATCGCGGCCGCCACGGTGGCTACGGGAATGCCGCGCTGCGGTTCGCGCGCCCCGACGAGGAACGGATGCGCGAGCGGCATGACGGCGCGCTTCAGCAGCTCGGCCGCCCGCATCTCGCGCGGCCAGCCGAGAACCAGGGCGGGCTGGAGGATGTCGAGTGCGCCGAAGCGCAGCCCGGCCAACGTCCGCTCGAGCTCTCCCTTGGCGCGCAGATACCCACTCTTCGCCGCTGCGTCGGCTCCCAGGGCCGAGATGACGACGAACCGCGCGGCGCCCGCCGCCTTCGCGACGCGCGCGAAGGCCAGGGTATATCCCAGGTCGACGCGGCGAATCGCATCCTCCTCCGCGGCATCCCGCTCCTCGAGCCGCGCGCCGAGGCAACAGAAGGCGACCTGACACCTGGCTCCCGCCAGCTGCCGCTCCAGGTGATCGAACTGCACGATCCGGTTGGCGAGCCGCGGATGCTCCCGCCCCAGCGGGCGGCGCGTCACGGCGAGCACACGCGCGACTTCCGGCGCATCGAGCAGAGCATCGAGGACACGGGCGCCCACGAAGCCGCTCGCGCCGGCAAACAGCGCCACGACGGGATCGGTATCGGCCATGGAGCTTTATTAGCTCCGCCGCCCCCCACGCACAAGCTCCCGCCCGCGATTCATTCCAACAGCGTGAGGCAAGTCACGGACCGGGAGGGGCGGATTGTGATGTCAGGCACAGGGATGTGCCCCGCCGCCGCAGGTGGCGGGCGTGGAGCAAAAAACCACGCTTTTTTGCTCCACGCGCGCTGGGCCGGGCAGGATGCCCGGATCCAGCGCCTTCAAATAGGTTCGGAACAGGTCACGGTGATGGTGACGCTCTGCTGGCCCGGCTCCACCGTGAATTCCTGGTGTACCGCGCGATAGCCCTCGCGCGTGCCGACGACCGTGTAGGTACCGGGCTTCAGACGGATCTCCCGCCGGTTGAAGCTGCCAAGCTCTCCGATGCTCTGGATGGTCACGTCCGTGGCCTCGTCGGAAATCACGTTGAGCTGCACGGGCCGGTCGAGCTGCGGCACGAGTCGCGTAATCCGCTCCACCTGCGATTGCAGCACGGGCCCATAAGGCGTCTGCTCGCGCGCCTGCTGCAGGAGTGTCACGACCTCATCGCGCACGGCCGGGAATTGCAGCCGGTCAGGATGATTGATGATCTGCTGCAGCGAGTAGGAGAGCTGCGCCCGCGCCTCGTCCACAGCCCTGCCGTGCTTGGCGAAGGCCAGCGCGGGATCCACCTGCAGCGCGGTGTCATACACCGCAATGGCCTGACTCCAGCGCTCCTGCGACTCGAGGTTCGCGGCCTGCCGGCGCAGCGTCGCGATCTGGCTCGCCTCCATCGCCAGGCCGACCCGCTGCAGGCCTTCGGTGGCCTCCTTGCCCTTGGGCCGGACAGCGAGCGCCTGTTGGAAATCCGAGTGCGCCTCCGTCAGCCGTCCGGCGCCGAGCGCGGCGAAACCGGCGCCCACGGCGCGTGCGTAACTGTCGTCACCGAAGCCCGCATTGACGCGCGCCAGGCCCGCCTTCGCCACGGTGTTGTCGGGATCGATCGCCAGCGTCTGACTGTAGTCCTGCGCCGCCCGCGAATAGTTTCGGGCTGCCTCCGCTTTCTGCGCATCGTTGAGGAGCGGCAGGACACCGCTCAGCATACGCGCGCGCCGCAAGCCCTCGATGGCGCGTTGACTGTTGGGATCGATACGCTGCGCGAGGGCGTATGCCTGGCTCGCGACGTCCTTGTGGCCCGCCGCCAGGGCCGCATCCCCCGCTCTCAGCTCCACGGCCAGCGCCGACGGCGCCCGCTTGCCGACGTTGTCCAGAAGCTGCTCGGCTTTGTCGAAATGCTGCAGCGCGATTGCGGCACCGCCGGCGGCCGCGGCACCGTTCCCCTCGGCCGCCTGCATCTGCGCGGCCGCATAGTCGGCTCCGTCCCAGGCCGGCGCGCCGCGTGCCGCGAGCGCAGTCGCCCGCTTCTGGAAATCCGCGCGCTCGGTGTTCAGGCGGGCCAGCACCGCGGGGTCGACCGCCGGCTTCGGCGGCGGCGCCGGGACCGGAGCCGCGGCCGGCTTCGGTGGTGTCGCCGCCGTCTGGGATGGCGCAACAGGGTTGATTCGCGCCAGGAACGCCTGCAGCCCGGCGAGATCCTGGTGCGGCAGCCAGAAGAGCGCGGCCGCGGTGGCGCCACAGATCAGTATGGCGCCGCAGAGGAGTCCCGAGAGGAGATACGGCCAGCGGGCCGGCCGCCTCGTGTTGAATCCCGGTGGCCGCCGGCCCGGCGGGGGCACAGCCCGCAGGCGTGGCTGCCCGGCGTCCTCGTCGAAATAGGCGTCCCACGAGTCAGGCTCGACCGGTGGCGCCAGGTCGTTCGTTGCCTGCAGAGCGGGGCGCTGCCTTTGCAGCGGGTGGGGAGGCCACGGGGATGCGGCAACGTCCTCGGCGTGGGCCGGGGCAGCATGCGCAGCCTCGGCCGGCGCATCCTCTGGCGCCTGGCGTGGCGTTTCCTGCACCGGCTGCAGAGGCTGAGGCGCCGCGGCATGTAAAGGATGGACTGCCGCTCCAGGCACAGAGGGGGAGGGCGCGCCATGCACGG
>Ga0335072_10003867_pt1 | contig 22381 bp, 17 predicted proteins | sample Lox_Sample_21_FD_206725 | JGI IMG/M metagenome (GOLD analysis project Ga0335072, IMG submission 206725) | Soil microbial communities from Loxahatchee National Wildlife Refuge, Florida, United States - Lox_Sample_2.1 | ecosystem: Environmental > Terrestrial > Soil > Wetlands | place: USA...
GGTTCAACATCGCCGATTCACACGTCGGCGCGCTGGTGCTAGCAGGGCGGATCGGCGACGCCGCTGAGGTGGCCGAACGCGTGCAGCACCAGGCAGCCGACCTTCCGGGCGCGGCTCAATTACTTGGTGCTGCCGTGGCGGGTCGGGCCGCCCTCGGTGCAGGCGACCTTCATTCCGCGTGTGCGCTCCTGGAACAGGCAGCGGTAGGGATGTCCCGCACGCATGCTTCGGGCTGGGGGTACCGCTATCACATCCCACGCGCGACCGCGCTAGCGGTTCGCGGATCAACTGACGAGGCAGCCGCCGCGCTCGCCGCGCTCGACAACGTGCGACGTCCATTTCGGTCGCTGGACTACGAGTTGAGCCTGGCCCGGGCGTGGGTGGCCGCCGGCGAGGGCGCGGTCAGCGAAGCGATCGCTGTGTTGTTGTCGGCGGCCCAAAGGGCCGCCGCTAAGGGGCAATTCGCAGCGGAAGTGATGTGTCTGCAGACGGCCACGCAGTTCGGGGACTGTTCGAGCGCACCTCGGTTGCGTGAGCTGGAGGAGATCGTCGAGGGCCCCCGCGTCGGCCTCGCCGCGCGGTTCGCCGAGGCCCTGCGCGACGGCGACGCCGCCCAATTAGCCTCGTTATCAAAAGAATTCGAGCGTTTGGGCGACCTGGTTGCCGCCGTCGATGCGGCCGCTCAGGCCGCCCTGACATATCGACGGCAAGGCCTCCGGGGATCGGCATTGGGTTGCTCGACCCGCGCCGCCGCTTTGGCCGGACAGTGTGGCGCTAGTACTTCGGCGCTTCGTCAGGCCGGCGAGCCCGTGCCGCTGACCGATCGGGAACGCGAGATCGTCATGCTGATCGGTAAGGGATTTTCCAGCCGCGAAATCGCCGAGCGACTGACTCTGTCCGTACGCACTGTCGAGAGCCACATCTATCGGGCGATGCTTAAGACCGGAACCACCAGCCGCGACGAACTCGCCGCCCTGCTACCACGGCCCGGGACGCAAAAAACTAAGTAGTACCGCGCCGAAACCGAGCGCGATTGCAGTGGCGGGTTACTGAGCTCGTACCAACCCCCTGCGGGTGACTATTTCGATCGCGGAACTAAATCCGACACCGTGGCCATCCCGCCAGAGATGGAGAAACGACGATGAGTCGACAAAATTCGTCGGTCGCGGCGCTCACTCTTAGCGTCGCCATTACTGGTGCCGGCCTGATCGCCGTTGTGCCGGTGTCGCCATCGGTACCGACTGTTCAGCGCGCGGTTCGGCTTGTGGACGTTGACACCGCAGATTCGCCGCTCGGGGACGGTACCGCGTTGGTTTTCGGCCCGAGCGGTGTGCCGATACCGCCCCCGCAGTACGTGGATGCGGCCGACACGCTGTATCTGCAGCAACTCGGCTTCACCGGCACCACCCAACCCGAGTACATACCCGACGAGGCGTACCCGCTTGCCGGTGTCAAAAGTGAGGGAATCGGCACGTCGTTTTCTCAGGACCAGCAGATCATGGTCTCCGATATCGAAAACCAAATAGCCGCCGGAGGGGTGAGCCCCGAGAATCCCGTCGTGGTTTCCGGCTACTCGCAGAGTTCGGATGCCGCCTCGCTGACCATGTCGCAGCTCGCCCAACAAGGCGTGCCCGGTGACGATGTGCACTTCGTGCTGCTCGGCGATCTTCAAAATCCCAACGGCGGCTCCCTCAACACCTTCGATTTTCCCGCCGGTAACACCTCGGCCTACACCGCTTTCGACCTACCCTTCGAACCCGCGACACCGTCTGATCTCTACCCGACCGACATCTACACCATCGAATACGACGGTTTCGCCGACTTCCCGCACTACACGACCAACCTGTTGTCGGACCTCAACGCCGAGGTGGGGGTCTTTCTTGCGCACTTCCTGTATCTGGATATCACCCCTGCCCAGATCGACAACGCGATTCTGTTGCCGGGATCTGAGGCGCTCACTGGGGAAGGGCTGACCGATTACTACATGATTCCGAACGACAACCTGCCGCTATTGGAGCCGCTGCTGTTGATCCCAGGGGCACAGCCGCTCTATGACCTGCTGGAGCCCGATACCCGGATTCTGGTGAACCTGGGCTACGGCAGCATCACCGAGGGCTGGAATCAGGGCCCGGCCAATGTGCCCACCACCTTCGGGCTATACCCCGACATCAACCAGACGCAGCTTTCCGACGCACTGAGCAACGGCTGGCAGCAGGGAGTCACCGACGCCCTCAACGACCTGCAGCACCCGGTCAGCTACCAAGACCAGGTCGCGCCGTTGGTACCGTTCGCGAACTCGTTATACACGGTCGGCGATGCCCCCGAGAACCCGTCGTTTACCGACGCCATCGATGGGCTCCTCAAGCTCCTCGGCTTCCCGGTGTCCGATGTGACGCTAAGCTCGTCGCCGACAGACATCATCAATGACCTCAGCGCCACGCTGTCGAATGACTATTCCGCGACGCTCCCGTTTGCAGACGCAATCAATGTGTTGCTCACCAGTCTCCCCGCCTACGACGCGAACATTGTCACGAGTCAGCTCGATGCCGGTAACCTCCTCGGCGCGATCCTTGATCCGATGTCCGCCAACACCCAACTGGTTCTGAACGACCTGGTACTCGGTGTCGCACAACCCCTGGTCGCGACCCTAGGTACCGCGGTCAACCTTGCGGATCTGTTCTCGTAGCCGCACTTTGGGACCGGAAGCGGCGGAGGGCCGGATGACAGCAGCGACGGCATGCCGCACATGTGGCACCGAGCCGCGCGAAGATGCGCGATTCTGTGATGGCTGCGGTGCACCGGTCGCCGAGCAGGAAACCGGCGCGGAGTACAAGCAGGTGACGGTGCTGTTCGCCGATGTGGTGCACAGCATGGACATCGCTGCCGCGGTGGGCGCGGAGCGACTGCGCGAAATCATGTCGGAACTCGCCAACCGGTGCGCGGCGGTGGTGCAGCGCTTCGGCGGCACCGTGGACAAGTTTACCGGTGACGGGATCATGGCGGTGTTCGGCGCGCCAATCGCGTTGGAGGACCACGCCGTTCGTGCTTGTCTTGCCGCGCAGGGCATCCAGCAGGAGACCGCTCGGCTGGCCGCTGAGGTCAAAGACCGGGACAGAGTCAACCTGAGGTTGCGCGTGGGGCTGAACTCCGGTGAGGTGATCGCCGGTGAAATCGGTTCGGGCGGTTTCGGTTACACCGCCGTTGGCGAGCAGGTCGGGATGGCACAACGAATGGAATCGGCTGCACCGTCAGGTGGGGTGATGGTCAGCGCCTCGACAGCGCGACTTGTTGAGGGTGCCGCGACTCTCGGAGAACGCGAAATGGTTGCGATCAAGGGTGCTGACCAGCCGGTGCCCGCCCGTCGGCTGCTGGATATGGGCGACGGTCCTCGCGCTGCCCGGCGTGCTGAGTCGAATCTGGTTGGCCGACACTGGGAGATGGCCGCGGTCGAAGGCTTGCTGGAGCGTGCTATCGACGGCCACGGCGGTGTAGTTGGCGTGGTGGCCTCACCGGGCATCGGCAAGAGCCGCCTGGTGCGCGACGTTGCCGCAATGGCAGCGGCCCGGGGACTCGAGGTGTTCACTGCATTCTGCGAATCACACGCCGGTGACATCCCCTTCCGCGTCGTAGCGCGGCTCCTGCGCGCCGCCACCGGCGTGCGCGGCCTCGACAATGCGACCGCTCGTGCGGCAGTGCGGGCTCAATTCCCTGATGCCGACCCCGAGGACATCGGGCTCTTCGATGACCTGCTGGGCATTGCCGATCCCGAAGTGGAGCTGCCCAAGATCGATCCGGATGCCCGGCGCCGGCGGTTGACCGCGCTGATTAATGCCGCGTCGCTGGCCCGAAAAGCCCCGGCGGTCTATGTCGTTGAGGACCTGCATTGGATCGACGAGGTCAGCGAATCCATGGTTGCCGACTTCGTCGCGGTGATCCCGCAGACACCGTCGCTGGTGCTCTTCACCTACCGCCCCGAATATCGGGGCGTGTTGAGCCGGATCCCCGGTGCTCAGCGCATCGCCCTTGCGCCGCTGAGGGATTCGGACAACGCAGCATTGGTCAGCGAGCTGCTGGGTCCGCGCTCCTCGGCCGGCAGGTTGGCCACCATGATCACCGAACGGGCGGCCGGTAATCCGTTTTTTGTGGAGGAAATGGTGCGCGAGTTGGCGTTTCGCGGTGCGCTGCGCGGCAACCGCGGCGCTTATGTGTCGACCGCCGATGCCGGCGAGGTCGGCGTGCCAGCGACTTTGCAGGCGACGATCGCCGCGCGGATTGACCGCCTGGACTCGGCGGCAAAGCGCACCTTGAGTGCTGCGGCGATCATCGGCTCGAAGTTCAGCCAGGACCTGTTGGAAACGCTGGGCATTGGTCCTGTCCTGGACGGTCTGGTCGGCGGCGAGTTGATCGATCAGATCACGTTCACCGGCGATTTCGAGTACGTGTTTCACCATCCGCTGATCCGCACGGTGGCCTACGAGTCACAGCTCAAGTCCGATCGCGCGGAGTTACACCGGCGCGTCGCATCCGCAATCGAATCGCGTGACCCGTCAGCGGCCGAGGACAACGCTGCGCTGATCGCCGAACATCTGGAGGCCGCAGGTGATGTGCACGCGGCATACGGCTGGCACATGCGCGCGGCCGCCTGGGCCACCAACCGCGACATCAACGCCGCCCGACTGGGTTGGGAGCGCGCCCAAACGATCGCCGACGCCCTTCCCCCGCAGGACCCTGACCGAACCTCGATGCGGATTGCTCCGCGCACCATGCTCTGCGGGATCGCCTGGCGAGTGCATGCACGTGTTACCGGTGACCGCTTTGAGGAATTGCGGGAGTTGTGCGCCGCGGCCGGGGACAAGGCGTCACTGGCGATCGGCATGGCGGGGCTGGTGGTCGATCACTCGTTTCAGGGTCGGATGCGTGAGGCCTCGCAGCTGGCATCGGAAGCCTGGACCCTCATCGAGTCGATCGGCGATCCGACTCTGGCGGTGGGGCTATCCTTCGCGCTGCTCTACGCGAAGGGTGAGAGCGCCGAGTTTAGGGACGAGCTGCGGTGGTCACACCGGGTTATCGAGCTAGCTGATGGTGACCCCTCGAAAGGCAACTTTATTTTCGGGTCTCCGCTAGCGCTCGCCCTTGCGCAACGGGCCGAGGCCCGTTGCTGCCTGGGTCGTCCCGGATGGCACGACGACATGCACCGCGCCGTGGCCATGGCGCGCAGCGCCGACCCGTTGTCTTATGCCACGGTCGTCACCTACGCCTACTTCATGGGCATACCGTATGGCGTGTTCAGGCCCGACGATTCCGCGGTGCGCGAGAGCGAGGATGCTCTGCGGATTGCAGACCGATCCGGTGATGACCTTGCATTAGCCGCCGCACGGATGACGCTTGGCGTTGCGCTGGTACACCGTCCGACGGATCCCGAGTGTGAGCGCGGACAAAAACTGCTGACCGACGTCAGCGATATGTTGCTGCGCCAGGGACATCTCCTGGGCGATCTGCCGCTTGTGAACGTGTACTTGGCACGTGAGAGGGCTCGACGTGGAGATCGCGATGACGCCATACCGCTGATGCGCGCAGCCGTCGACCATCTGTTCGGCGAGGGACAGCTGCTGGAATGGGGCATTCCAGCGACCGGTGTTCTGGTCGAGACACTCCTCGATCGCGCGTCCGACGGCGACATCGCCGAAGCCGAGGCCGCGATCGACCGGCTGGCAACCGCGCCAGCCGACGAGGGCCTGGCGATACGTGAGGTTTGGCTGCTGCGGCTGCTGGCGCTGCTGGCGCGCGCTCACGGCAATTCCGGGGCTTACGCTCACTTCCGGGATCGCTACCTCGACATGGCGAGAACGCTTAACTACGAGGGACATATCGCGTGGGCCGTGGCGATGCCATGACAGCAAGACTTGCAATCCGCTAGGCGCGGCATAATTCTTGGTGCCATGACCGCGACGATCGACAGACTCGACGTTGCCGCGCTTCCACTCGCACCGAAAAATCCGCTGCCTATTCGGCAGGTGCTGTCAGCGGCGCGGGTTTTGCACACCGGACTAGCGCTACTAAGCGAGGCCGGCGGACCGGTGACCCGCTTTGTACCGCTGCCAAAGTTCCTTGCCCCGGCCCTTGTGCTGGTCACCTCGCCCGACGGGGTGCGCGATGTATTGGGACGCGCGGACGGACTCACCGAGCGATGCCTGATCCACCAGGAAGTGCGAAACGTGGCGGGTGACAACCTCTTTGTCCTGCCGAACAGAGAATGGGCTCCGCGCAGACGCGCACTACAAGCGGTGTTCACCAAACAAAACGTCGACGGCTTTGGCAGACACATGACGCAGTCGGCGCAAACGTTCGCCGATCACTGGCGCGAGGCAGGTGACGTCGACCTCGACGCTGAATGCCGCCGACTCGCCATGCGGTCACTCGGCTACTCGATTCTCGGTGTCGACGTCAACGAATTCGGTAACGAGATCGCACAGAACATGCACGTGGCATCGGCCTACGCGACTGATCGTGCATTACGGCCGATACGTGCGCCGCGGTGGCTCCCGACGCCGTCGCGACGTCGCGCGCGCGCCGCGGTCGCGACGATGCGCCAGGTCACCAAGGATATCCTGCAGGCGTGCCGCGCAGATCCGACCCGCGATGCACCGCTGGTTCAGGCGCTGATCGCGGCCACCGACCCTGACACAGGCCGGCCGCTCTCCGACGACGACGTCTGCAACGAGCTGCTGATCTTCATGCTGTCCGGCCACGACACAACCGCAACGATGTTGACGTACGCCTTGTGGGAACTGGGCCATCATCCGGACATGCAGAACCGGGTCGCCGCCGAGGTCGCCCAGATCGGCGATAGAGAGCTGACGCCCGACGACGTTCCCCGGCTCGAATACACCGTCCAGGTGCTCAACGAGTCGTTGCGACTTTGCCCGCCGGCCGCCGGGGTCGGCCGGTTGGCGCTGAGCGACATCGCGGTGGACGGCTATCGAGTGGAAGCGGGCACCATTGTGGCCGTCGGAATCAGTGCCCTGCACCGGGATCCGGCCTTGTGGGAGCGCCCGCTGGTCTTTGACCCTGACCGGTTCAGCCCAAAGAACTCCGCGAACCGCGACCGCTGGCAGTTCATCCCGTTCGCCGCCGGACCACGTTCGTGCATCGGTGAACACTTCGCGATGCTGGTAGCAACCCTCGCACTCGCCACCATCGTCCGGTCTATCCGTATCCGTTCAACGGACAGGGACTTTCCGCTCCAATCGCCGTGCACCACTGTCGCAAAGGGGCCAATCCCGGCTCGTGTCGACGCGCGGCGGTAAATCGGCGGCCTACCAAAAACTCACGCGCAAAAACGACGGGCCGTTACCGGCTGGCCCGGCACCTAAAGGGCGCTTAGGAGTCGATCTCCGGTCGGCAGTCGTGTCGCTTCCACGGTTTCCTGGCGCAATCGGGCGAGGCCTCGAGTGGGCCGTCGTTGGGCGAGCTTGGCCTGATCGGCATCGGGAAGGAGTTCGAATCGGTTGGGAGTTCTCCACAACTCAATGGTTTGGACAACCCAATAGACAGTGAACTCGGTAATCAGGACGATCTCGGAAACGATAACCCAGTGGCTCCACCTGTCGAGCGTCAAGTGCAGCACCACAACAGCGATCAATGTCACGACCATCAGCGCCGCAATGCCCCAGTGGAAAAGGAGATAGAAGCGCCGATGTGGAGCTTTGGTTTCATCTTCACGGCTGGCCAGGAACGCCGTGGTGACGACGGTGGCGATGAGCGCCATGAACATGATGCTCGCGGAAATGCCGTGAGCATTGGAATCGAAGGGGATTGGGAAAAAGATAAATGCGACAAAGCCGACGGCCATGACCAACCACAGAAGGCACAGCGTCAGCGTGCCCAGGACGCTCTTGGACTGGGTGGTTTTCGTGCGTCGGTACAGCCACCATGACACAACGCGCGCGGTTACCAGGGCGATCACGACTGCCCAGACATTATTTGTGATTGCGTGGTTGACCTCGTAGTCGCCCGGCAGACCGTAGGACCCGCACTGCAAGCCTGGCCGGGTGGTGGGGACCATGGCGACGATGAACGCGAGGATGCCCGCCAGGGTCAGCAGGACATCCTCGGTGTCACAGCTGCCCTTGTAAGCGATGAATAGCACGCCGAGGGCACAGAGCGCTGCGATGAAGATGCTGTGCGCAGTAGTGAAGTAGTAGGCGCTGATCGAGGTTTGCCAGCAGGTCGCCATCAGCCGCTCGCCGATCACCGCCGCGCCGAGCAGGACGATCATGACCGCCATGCCACCACGCAGGTAGCGGTAGGTATCAAGCGTGACGTCGCGAGTAGGTTTCTTGTCGCCCGGCATTTTTAGCTGCTTCCCGTGTTAGCAGAAGAACCGTTCGCCCAATCGAACACACACATCGTTGATCGGGGGCGATTTTGGAAAACCCGGCACCGGCGCGTCAAGTGTGGCGGGAGGCTTCTTGGGCCTCTGGGTCGTGAGTCGGTGCCCGGCGGTTCGCCGAAGACCCTAAGCAGGGTCGACGAAGACCGGCCGCTCCCCTGACATTCCGGCCAGCACGGCGGCGAGTTGATTGGGCTTGCCTATCAGCCCGGTTTGCAGCTCGGATTCGCGTTTGAGGGCAGCGGCGGTGTCGTCGCTGGCCCACGTCTCGTCGTAGAGGCGCTTGGCGGCCCGAACGGCATCAGGAGACTTCTGCGCGATCTCCTCTGCGAGGGCCAGCGCCGACGCCAGCGGATCATCACTGTTTCGCGTGACCAACCCGAGCGCCAAAGCCTCACTCCCAGAGACGATCCGGCCACTGAACGTCAACTCCTTCGCGACGTCGATGGGGACCAGTCGCGGCAGTGTCTGCGTGATGCCCATGTCAGGAACGAGGCCCCACTTGATCTCCATGATCGACAGCTTCGCGTCCGGGGCAGCGATCCTGATGTCGGCACCCAACGCGATCTGCAGCCCGCCGCCGAAGCAATTCCCATGAATCGCGGCGATCACCGGTGCCGGCACCAACGACCAGTCGTAGGCCACGCGCTGAGCGAAGTTGGCCAGTCGGTCGCTGTCGCGCTCCAGCAGCACGCCGGTACCGCCCTGACCGGACATGAAGCTGGCGATGTCCAGGCCCGAGCAGAAGCTCTTTCCCTCGCCGTGCAGCACGACCGCGCGAACCGACGCGTCGCCTGCCAGCCGGCCCGCCGCATTCATCAAGCCCTCGAACATGGCCTGGTCAAGCGCATTGTGCTTATCCGCGCGCACCATGGTCACCCTTGCTACGCCACTGGCGGCGATCTCCACATGAACTCTGTCTTCGGACACGCTGGGGAACTTACCGCGACGACGACTTCTGGGGCGACGTGGTCGCCACGGATAACGCTTTAGCGACTTGCAAACCCGCACCGGCAGGCGAAGATGAGGCGATGCATCCCAGGTTGACCGCGAGGGCGGAACAAAACCAGCCAATCCCGGTCCTTCTCTGGCAATTCGCCGAGCCCCGACTGTGCATCTCGTCGGGCCCACTCGGCGGCGGCATCGGCGTCCGGGACTGGGTGGTCAACGCAACGGTCCCCCTCGACTACGACCGGACCGACCCGGACCGTCACCTGACTGAGATTGGCACCGCACTCAACCTTGTCGGCACCGGCTGCGGGCTGCTCACTGCAGTCGACGTGGCCCGGCACCACTGCGCCGCTGATGGCGGCGTGCATGCCGCCGCAACAGTGGGGCTCTCCAGCCCGGCCTGGGCGGCCGCGCCCGACCACCACTTCCGCCGCGAGTTGCCATCCCTCGTCCGAACGACCGCGTTCGCCGACTACCGGGTGGGGACCATCAACGTCGTGGTTGCGGTGCCGGTACAGCTGTCTCAGGCGGCCCTGGTCAACGCCGTGGCCACCGCAACGGAAGCGAAAGTGCAGGCGTTGTACGAGACCGGGGTACGGGCCACCGGAACCGCCTCAGACGCGATCGTCGTGCACTGCCCGACGGACGGGACTGCGGAGAAATACGGCGGGCCGCGCTCGGCGTTCGGCGCGCCGATCGCACGAGCGGTGCACGCGTCCGTACTTGCCGGCGCCCGGTCGTGTGTTCCCAAAATGGCATGAAAACGGCCCCCGGGGAGTTCTCCGGGGGCCGTTTTGCCTAGTAGCGGGGATAGGATTCGAACCTGCGACCTCTGGGTTATGAGCCACGGGCCAGGGGTTTTGCGGTGTCCCCTGAGTCTCAAACGTGCAGTTAACGAGGGGTGGCGCTTCTCACTTGCCGCGTCGTGTCGCAGCGATTTCGGCCAGTTTCGCAGCGTTTTGTTCCCAAATTTGTTCCCAAAGCGCCTCGCGGACAAACAGGGCCACCCCCCTGGCAATCGACACCCGGGAATGGCTTGTCGCAATACATGGCTGCCGCGGTCAGCACCGGTGTCGGTGTGCATACGCGGCGGCGGCGGCTCCGGCGGTGATGATGATCAGCACGAGGGTGGTGCCGATCGTGGTGCCGGTGGGGCTGTACTGCGGCAGATGTGCGTGCCCGGCTGCTGACCACACTGCCGTGGTCGTCATGGCCGTGCGATCCGATTGGGGTTCCACGCGCGGCGGGCGAGCAGCCGCAGCCCGTTGAGGCCAACGATGACGGTGGAGCCTTCGTGGCCGGCGACACCTAGGGGCAGCGGCAGGTGTCCGGCGAGGTCCCAGACGACCAGCACTGTGATGAACGTCGCCGCGATGACCAGGTTGGCGACCACGACGCGGCGTGCCCGCCGCGACAGGGCGATGACGGTCGGGATGGTGGTCAGGTCGTCACGGACCACGACCGCGTCGGCGGTTTGGAGGGTGAGGTCGGATCCGGCGCCTCCCATGGCGATTCCGGCATGGGCGGCGGCGAGTGCGGGGGCGTCGTTGATGCCGTCGCCGACCACGGTCACCCGCGCGCCTTGGGCTTCCAGCTCACGCACGGCGGTGACCTTGTCATCGGGCAGCAGCCCGGCCTGCACATCGACGATCCCGACCTCCCGGGCGAGCCGGGTCGCGGTTGCGGCGTTGTCGCCGGTGAGCAATACCGGTGCTTACGCTGACCACGCGCGTTGGCGCCTCGCTCATCGCGGTGATGACCGCAGACGGCGCGTCGCGCCAGCGCTCATAGTCGGCTCGGCGGTCGCGCAGATTCATCGCTCGTCGCTGCCTCGCGCGGCGGACCCGCAGCGGCAGCGCATCATCGGTGTCGAGGATGTTGTGGGCGGTGACAGGCTGCTTGTCGTTGGCGAGGATCGTACGCAGCAGGTGCGCCGCGTGGCCTCGGCGTCCGCGGTGCATGACGTGGTTCAGCTCGGTGGAATCCAGCTCGTATTCGTGTTCGGCGGCGCGCTGGTAGAGATAAGCGGTGTTGGTGTCGCGGCCGCGCGTCATGGCGACGTAGGACAGTGCGCGGGTGGCGGTTTCGCTCAAGACGGCGTGGGTGGTGTCGGCGGTGATGCCTTGCGCGGAGTACGCGGTGACCGCGTAGCCGTAGGTGATGTGCTCTCGCACGTAGTCGTTCGAGAACACGGCCAGTGTGTTGTCCTCGAGCCGGCGGGCGGCGACCCGATTGTTGTCGGGATTGATTCGGGTCACCTGCCAGCGTTGCCCGTTGCGCACCGGGCTGTGCTCGGCGGCGGGATCGTCGTTGTTGCGCAGCGGTATTGAGGCGTCGTTGTGTCGGGACAGGATGAGGTCGCCGACGCCGATGCGGTGCCCGCGGGCTGCGGTGATACTCGGGACTTTAACGATTCCGCACGGGGATTGCCGAAGCCGGTCCGCCCGAGGGCTTCTCATCCACCTGATGGCGGTTTTTGCATCACTGCCCCGGGAAGCTCGACCCCGTATTCGATGTCGTCGTAGTCTTTTCCGCGCTTGCGCCAACCGCTACCTGGCGATTGCGGCAGCGCGTCCTCCGACCCGGCTTCGCACTCCTCGTAGTCCTCGTCCCCTTCGGAATTTTGCTGCTTGCGTGTGCGCCAACCACTACCCGCTGGCGAAATCGGCGGCGGCATCAACGGCGGCAGCATCGGCAACCCCGACTCACCCGCAGCAAGCGGCGTCGCCGCCGATGCGAGCTGTACCGGCGCTTGCGAGGTCGGCAGCAGGTTCACTACGGAGGGCGGCGCGGTGAGCCTGCCGATCGACACCCCCGCACCCGTCGCCGCCGACGTGGACGCTTCACCGAGGCCAGCGGCACCCAACGCCCCTGGCCCCAGCTGGCCCAACCCTCCCCCACCCAACGCGGCCGCTGCTCCGCCTCCGAGAACTCCTCCGAGCGCCGACTCACCCTCCGACACGCCCTGACCAACCTGAGCATTCACCCCCTGCAAAGCCTGGGCCGATTGGAACTGCGCAAGGTAGCTGAGCAAATTGACTGGCAATCCCCCCGCTATCGTCTGGTTGGCATACGTGTTCGCTAATCCGACCCAGCCAACGTTGGGGTCGAAGGCAGGGGGGAAGGCGGGGGCGGGGACGGCAGCCGCGACGGTCGGCGCCGACGAAGTGGTAGCCACGGACGTCGCACGGGCTTGCGCGGTCAGTCCGGTCGGATTGGTCGTAGAGGTCGGCGAGGTGAACTGCGGCAGCGTAGTGGCTTGCGCCGAAGCGGCCTGATATCGAGTAATGGCCGCCGAGTTGGTCGCCCACATGCCCTGGTATTGCGCTTCGGTCGCGGCGATGGCCGGTAGATTCCTCCCGAACATGTTGGTAGACAACAACTGCGCCAACTGCAACCTGTTGGCGGTCACCTGCGCAGTGGGAACGACCGCCGCGCGGACGAAGTTGAATGCCGTCGCGGCAGCCATCGCCGATGATGCCGTCTGCTGAGCTTGCTGCGCGGTGGTCTGCAGCCAGGCCAGGTAGGGCTCGACGGCCTGGACCATCGCCGCAGAGGACGGACCATGCCAAGTCTCAGCCAGTGACGACAGCGCGGCAGCGTAGTTTTCGGCCGAATCTTCGAGATTGGTGCCGAGCCGCTGCCACGCCCTCGAAGCCGCGATCAGTGATTCCGCACCGGGCCCCGAGTGGATGAGCGCCGAGATGACCTCGGGGGGCGACGCTGAAAAATCCACGATGTACCACATAGCACATTCCGGAAACGATGCAGCGTCGCCCACGTGAACTGGCAGGACCCGAACGGCTTACGGGGTGACCAAGCTGTTCATCGACAGCGGGGTACCGAAGTAAGCCGCTTGAGGATCGACGATGACGGCCTTTGCCTGGCCTTGCCGGGCCAAGCAGTCGCGAGCCATCTGCTCGAACGAGATTTTCTCCGGCCCCCGATCTTCTCGATGCCGTCCAGCGGCTTGCCTTCCGCCACCCGGGCGACCTCGTATGCGAGGTCGGTGGTGGCTATGGGCGCAGGGTTGTTTTTTTCGGTTGCCAGTCGTCGCCTCGTCTAGATCAACTGCCGCTCGGCTTTGGCGAATCGTCCGGCAGGCGATCACGACCCTGTGACCAGCGGCGGCCAGGGCCGCCGCGGTTTCCCTTCCCACGCCGCTATTACCGCCGGTGACAATGACTCTCACCCGGCGATCATATTGTTTCGTGAGTGTCAGTACTTGACCCTGGGACTTTGCGTAGCCGCCAACGCTGCCAATCTGAACAAACGCCCAGGTTGACTCGTTCGCATCGAGTAGGTCGGCGCGAAGAGTGGGAAAACCCCGTGATATCGCTCCACAGCTGTCACGACTCACCCCGAAGAAGTAGTTAGCAATGCGAATGTTCCCAAAAGTGTTCCCATTGGGCATGAAAACGGCCCCCGAAGGGTTCTCCGAGGGCCGTTTTCGTTAGTAGCGGGGACAGGATTCGAACCTGCGACCTCTGGGTTATGAGCCCAGCGAGCTACCGAGCTGCTCCACCCCGCGACGGGTAAATACCAGGTTACCGAACTGTTGGCGAGGCCACCAAATCGCCCGATCACCAGGCTCGACGGGCCTAGGTCAGTGCGAGGGCGGGTTCAGGCCGTACCGCTGCCTGATGTCGTCCATCCAGTCAGGAGTGCCATAGGTCAGCCCGTATTTGTCGGCCAGCTCGCCGAACTCGGGCAACTCGTGCAGGACCTTGCCCAGCGGATCGTTCGGGTGCTCGACGAGTAGCTCCCCCAGCTCTCGGAAGTAGTTCTCGAAGCCGCCCGGCGTGATGATCTCGATGATGCGGCCGGGCTCACTGCCGGCGTTCCACATGGCGTGCATCTGCCCGCGCGGCTTGGTGATGTAGCCGCCGGGGCCGAGCACGACTTCACTGTCGTCCGAGCGGAAGCCGATCTCGCCGGCCAGCACGATCGAATGCTCGTCCTCGCGGGTGTGCCGGTGCGCCGCGGTGAGCAAGCCCACCTCGAATGGATGCTCGACGATGGACACCTCGCCGCCATTGGTGCGGCTGGACAACTTGAACACCGCCCCAAAACCGGGGAGCGCGACGTACTCCCCTTCCCCGGGCTGCACGACGGTCACCGGAATCTGATTCATGTGGCCATCGGTTACTTGGCGTTGTCGTACTTGGTGATCGCGTCGTCGAGCCGCTGCAGTGCGGCGCCGTAGGCGGCGAAGTCGCCGGTCTTCTGCGCGTCGCGCGCCGCACCTAGCGCCGCCTGAACCTCCTTGAGCGCGGCGGCCTTGGCCGGAGACAGCGCGACGGCTCCGTTCGGCGACGGCGGAACAGCCGCAGCCGCCGGTGGCGGCGCACCATCCGACGGGGGCGGAGCAGCGGCCGGCGGGCTGGCGGGCGCGCCCGGCTCGGTCGGCGCGATCCCGGTCGCGGTTGCGCCGGCCCCGGGCCCGAACAGCCCGGTCAGCGCGTCGCTGACGGTGGGGCCATACCCGATTTTGTCGTTGTACATCATCGCCACCCGGATCAGCCGCGGATACGACGAGGCGGCATCGCTGGAGCCGGGTGAGGCGTACACCGGCTCGACGTAGAGCAGCCCGCCCTGGGCGACCGGCAACGTGAGCAGATTGCCCCACTTGATCCGGTTCTGGTTATCGCGCCCGATCACGCCGAGGTCCTGCGATACCGCAGTATCGGTGGTGATCGCGTTGTTGGCCAGCTTCGGCCCGTTCACTTGGCCAGGGATGGTCAGCACGGTGATCTTGCCGTAGGTCGCCGGATCGGAGCTGGCGCTGATGTAGGCGGCCAAGTAGTCACGCTTGAACCTGTTCATCGCGCTGGTCAGCTGGAACGACGCTGAATCATCGTCCTTGGCAATGTTTTTCGCGACGATGTAGTACGGCGGCTGGTAGCTGCTTGCGGTTGGGTTCGGGTCCAGCGGAACGTCCCAGAAATCCGACGTGGAGAAGAACGTCACCGGGTCGTTGACGTGGTACTTGGCCAGCAGCATCCGCTGCACCTTGAACAGATCCTCCGGATACCGCAGGTGCGCAGCCAATTCGGGGGTGATCTCGCTCTTGGGCTTCACGGTGCCGGGGAAGACTCTCATCCACGCTTTGAGCACCGGGTCACGTTCGTCCTGCTGATAAAGGGTGACCGTCCCGTCGTAGGCGTCGACGGTGGCCTTCACCGAGTTACGGATATAGGACACCTGCTTGTCGGGGACCAAGCGGTTGAACGCGACTTCGGTGGAGTCGGCAGTAGCCGACGACAACGAGGTGAGCTCGGAATACGGATAGTTGTCCAGCGTGGTGTAGGCGTCGATGATCCACACCAGACGTTTGTTGACGATCGCCGGGTACATGCCGCTGTCGGTGGTCAGCCACGGCGCCACCGCCTCAACCCGCTGCGCCGGATCGCGGTTGAACAGGATCTTGCTATTGGATCCAATCACATTGGAGAATAAGAAGTTTCGTTCGGCGAACTTCGCTGCGAAGACGCTGCGGGACACCCAGCCGCCGATCGGCACCCCGCCGCTTCCGGTGTAGGTGTAGTTCTTGGTCTCGGCGTTGGTCTCGTAGTCGTATTCCCGGTCGACGCCGTTCTTTCCGACGATCGCATAGTCGGCCGGCGTGCTGGCGATGACCGGCCCGAAGTAAACACGCGGCTGGTCCAGCCAGGCCGGGCCGTCGGAGATCACTCCCCCGTTAGGCCCGACGACGTTGGCCAAGAACTCCGGGTATCCGCCATTCTGGTTGGGGTCGTTGGCAATACCACGCACGGTGTTGGCCGGCGAGGCGATGAAGCCGTTGCCGTGGGTGTAGACGGTGTGCCGGTTGATCCAGTCCCGCTGGTTGTCGATCAGCCGGTCCGGGTTGAGCTCACGGGCGGCGACGACGTAGTCACGCAAACGACCGTCGTGATCGAGATAGCGGTCGATGGACAGCTGGTCGGGGAAGAAGTAAAAGTTCTTGCCCTGCTGGAATTGCGTGAACGCCGGACTGACGATCGTCGGATCAAGTAGCCGGATGTTGGACGTGGTGGCCCGGTCGGACGCCACCTGCTCGGCGGTCGTCCGTCCGTCGCCGCTGTAATCGCGATAGCTGACAACGTCATCGGTGAGACCGTAGGCCTGCCGGGTCGCGGTGATACTTCGGCTGATGTACTCGCGTTCCTTCTGCGCGGCGTTGGGCTTGACGCTGATCTGCTCGACGATCAGTGGCCAACCGGCGCCAATGATCAACGACGACAACAGCAGGAGCACCAGGCCGATGGCCGGAATTCGTAAGTCCCGCAACACGACCGCCGAGAACACAGCGGCTGCGCAGATCAACGCGATCGCCAACAGAATCAGCTTGGCCGGCAGCACCGCGTTGATATCGGTGTAGCCGGCACCGGTGAAAGGCTTTCCGGCGCGGGTGTGTGACAGCAGCTCGTAGCGGTCCAGCCAGTAGGCGACTGCCTTGAGCAACACCAGGGCGCCGATCAGGCTGATCAACTGAATGCGTGCCGAACGGCTCAGCGCGCCAGTACGCCCGGACAGTCGGATACCGCCGAACACATAGTGCGCCAGCAGATTCGCCACGAAGGCCAAAAACAGCGCCACGAAAAAGAAGCTGAGGATGAGCCGGTAGAACGGCAGCTCGAACGCGTAGAAGCCGAGATCCTTGCCGAACTGCGGATCGTTGACGCCGAAGTCGCCGCCGTGCAGGAAGAGCTGGATGGTGACCCAGTAGGTCTGCGCGACGATCCCGGCCAGCAGGCCGATCGCGACGGGGATTCCGGTTCCGATCAGCCGCAGCCTCGACATCACCACGGCGCGGTATCGGGCCACCGGATCGTTGCCGTTGCTCGGGACGAACACCGGCCGGGTGCGGTAGGCCAGCGCCAGACCGCCGAACACGATGCCGCCGACCAGCAGGCCCACGACCACGAACACCACCAACCGGGTCAACAGCACCGTGGTGAACACCGATCGATAGCCCAGCTCGCCGAACCAGAGCCAGTCGACGTAGCCGTCGATCAAGCGCGGGCCGACCAGCAGCAGCAAGATCACCGCGAGGGCGATCGTGATGAGAATCCGGCTGCGCCGAGTCAACTTCGGCATTCGCGCCGCGGGCCGCATACCCACTAGCTACGCTCCCTGCTCCATGTCACGTATCACAACTGTACGCAGGCGTTAGCAGCTCGGGGGCTGGCCGCTCGACGCGACCGCATGCAGCGCATTCACCGCGCCGCCGAGGTTGTCGACCTTGACCAATTGCAATCCGGCCAACTTCCCCGAGGTTGCCTCGATGCAGTTTCCGGCCGGGACCAGAAACACCGTCGCTCCGGCGGCGCGGGCAGCGCTCATCTTGTGCAGGATGCCGCCGATCCGGCCCACGCTGCCGTCGACCTTGATCGTGCCGGTCCCGGCGACGAATTTCGTGCCGGCGAGGTTGCCGGTGGTGAGTTTGTCGACGACGGCCAAGCTGAACATCAGACCCGCCGACGGCCCGCCCACGTTGGCCAGGTTGAAATCGACCACGAACGGCGCCCAGGGCGCATCCATCACCGAGACACCGGCGAAGCCGTAGTCGCGCCCCGAATGGCTGCCCAAGGTGATCTGAGCGACGCCGGGCGCCGCGTTCTTGCGTCGAAAGTCGATCGCGACCTGCTGGCCGGGTTTGGTGTGCTTCAGGAAAGACGTGAACTGATCGACCGTGGCCACGGGCGTGCCGTTCACTGCATGCACGGAGTCACCGGCCTGCAGCTTGCCCACCGAGGGCCCGGGATCACTGACGGCCGCGACAGTGATGGCCTCCGGGTACTTCAGGTATCCCAGCGCCGCGTACTCGGCGCTGTGCTCGGACTCCTTGAAGTCGGCGTCGTTGTCTTTATCGATTTGCTCCCGCGACTTGCCCGGCGGGTAGACCAGGTCACGCGGCATCAACTGCTCCTCGCCGGAGATCCACAGCGTCATCGCCTCCGCCAAGCTGAGATCGTCACGCTGAGACACCGTCGTCATATCCAGGTGACCCGACGTGGGGTGGGTCTTAGTGCCTTTGATGTCGACGACCTGCTTGCCGTCGACCTCACCGAGGGTGTCGAACGTCGGACCCGGGCCAAGTGACACAAAAGGCACCGTCACCACCGCAAGCAGGACACCAAAGACCACGATCGGCACCAGCGCCACGATCAGCGTCAGAATCCGCCTGTTCACGTCGCTAACACTAGACGGAACCTATTTAGGGGCCGGTTCACTCAGAGCGTGACGACGGATCGCACGCTGCGCCCCGCCGGTGGGTACCGTTGAGGACATGGCTGAAGTGCCTTTCGGGTTCTCGTCAGGAGACGACCCGGACCGCGACAAGCACCGCGAGAACGACCCCGATTCCGGCTCCGGCTCGGGATCGGCGGACCCGTTTGGTCTGGGCGGGCTCGGCGGCGAGTTCGACATGGCCGACCTGGGCCAGATCTTCACGCGTCTCGGGCAGATGTTCAGCGGCGCCGGCTCCGCCATGGCCGGCGGCCAGGCGTCCGGACCGGTGAACTACGAGCTGGCCCGGCAGCTCGCCTCGAGTTCAATCGGATTCGTCGCGCCGATCCCAGCCGCCACCAACGACGCGATCCGCGACGCCGTCCATCTCGCCGAGACCTGGCTGGACGGCGTGACCGCGTTGCCGGCGGGCACTAATCGGACGGTCGCCTGGACCCCCAACGACTGGGTGGACAACACCCTGGAGACCTGGAAACGACTGTGCGATCCGATGGCTCAGCAGATCGCGACGGTGTGGGCCGCATCGCTGCCCGAAGAGGCCAAGAACATGGCCGGTCCGCTGCTGTCGATGATGTCGCAGATGGGCGGCATGGCATTCGGCTCGCAGCTCGGCCAGGCGCTGGCCCGGTTGTCCAAAGAAGTGCTGACCTCGACCGATATCGGTTTACCGTTGGGGCCCAAGGGAATTGCCGCGCTACTGCCCGACGCCATCGAGTCTTTCGCGGCCGGGCTCGAGCAATCCCGCAGCGAGATCGTCACCTTCCTGGCGGCTCGTGAGGCGGCCCACCACCGGCTGTTCAGTCACGTGCCGTGGCTGTCCAGTCAGTTGCTCGGCGCCGTGGAGGCCTACGCCAAGGGCATGAAGATCGACATGCAGGGCATCGAGGAGTTGGCCCGGGACTTCAACCCGGCCTCGCTGAACGATCCGGCCGCCATGGAGCAACTGTTGACCCAGGGCGTGTTCGAGCCCAAGGCCACACCGGAGCAGACCCAGGCGCTGGAACGGCTCGAGACGCTGCTGGCGCTGATCGAGGGCTGGGTGCAGACGGTGGTGAATGCCGCGCTCGGCGACCGCATCCCTGGCGCGGCGGCCCTCGGTGAGACGCTGCGCCGGCGCCGGGCCACCGGCGGCCCGGCCGAGCAAACCTTCGCCACGCTGGTCGGCCTCGAGCTGCGGCCGCGCAAGCTGCGGGAGGCCGCCGTGCTGTGGGAACGGCTGACCCAGGCCGTCGGTGCCGACGCCCGCGACGCGGTCTGGCAGCACCCTGATCTGCTGCCCGCGATTGAAGACCTCGACGACCCGGCGGCGTTCATCGACCGGATCATCGGCGGCGACACCAGCGGAATCGATGAGGCGATAGCCGAATTCGAGCGCGGCACCGATACCGACTCCGGCGACGCTTCTGGCTCTGTGGATAGCTGAGCCGGCCGTCGCGCCTCGCCGTGGCACAGTGCCAGCACGGCGCAGCCCACGCGGTCGCGGTCGCCTTACCAGCTCAGAGTTCAAGCGTCTGCGCGGTGTAGATCTCCCAAGTGGCGATCTTCCCCGTCTCGGCCATCAGCGCCTGCATCTTGGGGTCGCCGTACACCGCCTCCTGGATCTGGCCGAACTTGGTCCAGCTCTCGGCGGTGACGAGCATCGTCAGCGAGTTTGTCTGCTGGCCGCCGATCACGGTCACCAACAGGGTGACGTTCTCGCCGCCGTGCTTTTTGACGATCGTGATCGCCTTTTTGAGCTGCTTCTGCAGTTCGTCCCACACATCACCCGTCCGCGGGTGGATCGCCACCGCGTTAACAATCGTCATATCCCCGACCTTCCTCTGCGCGAACGGCTTTGTGCCGCTACCGCTCGATGGTGTCGCGGAGCAATGCACCTAAATAGAGTGGTCCACTACTCGTCTTGCTTCGACGTCCGGCGCGCGACCACAGAAACCAGGTCGCCTTAGATCACGTCTTAACCGTCGATCGGGATGCCTGGTCGGCTCCCCGTTTCCTGTGTCACCAGCTGCCTGAGCAATCACTAGTTGGAAATACCGGGGAGGACTGTCACTCGTGCCCCGGCAAACGGCGAGATCAGCACTACGCTCATGCCATGGCGGAAACGTCATACGCCACATGCGGCGATCTGAGCCTGGCGTATCAGGTGTTCGGCGACGGGCCGGTCGAACTCGTCATCGTCGGGCCGTTCGTCAGCCACATCGAGCTGGCCTGGACCATCCCCCAATTCAAGGCGTTCGTTGAGCAGCTCGCCACGTTCTGTCGCGTTGCCTGGTTCGACAAGGCCGGGATCGGGCTGTCGGACCCGGTGCCGAAAGTTCGCACTCTGGAGGACCGAGCGGCCGAGATCGAGGCTGTCATGGACGCGGCCGGCTTCAGGCAGGCCGTGGTCTCCGGTCTGAGTGATGGTGGACCGGAGTCCATGATGTTCGCGGCAACCCGGCCGGAGCGAGTGCGGGCGCTGATCCTCTGCGGCACATACTCGTTTCACCCAGGCGAGTGGGCCGACATGGATCGCGACCCGGCCGAGCTGCGGGCGCGCTTCCTTTCCGAGCTGGGTGAAGACTACACGCCGTCGATTGAACAGCTCGCCCGCTGGCTGGAAGCCGCGCGCGCCGTGCGCTCCGGGTGGGGCAGCGGTGCTGCAGCCAGCATCAGCGTGCCGTCGGTCCGGTCGATACGCCAGCTCGCAATGTTTGAGCGCATGAGCGCGAGCCCGGGAATGGCGCGGGCCTCATTCGAAGCGGCGTTTCGGACCGACGTGCGACCGATCCTGCCAACGATCACTGCGCCAACCCTCGTCATCCATGCCCGCGAGGACCCCGCGGTTCCGGTGCAGGGCGGCCGGTATCTCGCCGATCACATCCCCGGCGCGCGGTACCTGGAGGTCGAGGGTGTGGACCACGCACCCTTCTTAACCGAGCCCGACAAGATCCTGACCGGGATCGAGGAGTTCCTCACCGGCAGCCATGCCGCGCCGGCACAGTCCCATCGCGCCCTGCGCACCGTGCTGTTCACCGACATCGTCGCCTCGACACAACACGCCGCGGCGACCGGCGACGAGCGGTGGCGCGCGGTGCTGCACCGCTTCGGTGAGATCACCGCCGACCTCACACAACGCTTCGGCGGCACGGTGGTCAAGAGCACCGGCGACGGCCACCTCGCCACGTTCGACGGCCCGACGCAGGCCATCCGCTGCGCCGAGGCGCTGCGCGCTGACGCCGAGACACTGGGCATCGAGATCCGCGCCGGCATCCACACCGGCGAATGCGAATTGCTCGATGCCGACATCGGGGGCATTGCCGTACACATCGCGGCGCGGATCTGCGGCCAGGCCGGCGCCCACGAAATTCTCGTCTCCCGGACCGTGCGTGACCTGGTCGTCGGCTCGGGCACCGGCTTCGAGGACCGCGGCAGCGTCGAATTGCGCGGCGTGCCCGGCAGCTGGCAACTGCTGGCGGTCGACCGCCATGGTCCGCGGGCGGGATCGGCCGAAGCGGAACTGGTGTCGACGCCCACTCCTGGCCGTCGGACCGCGATGCGCCGCTCGGACCGCGCCGTGGAGATGATTGCCAGGCGCACACCATGGATCATGCGCGGGGTGGCCCGCCTCGCCCCGGCCACCGGTCGCAAATGAGCAGCCGGAGTCAGCGCGCTCGCAGGTGTCTGCGTCCCCGACATCGTTGACAAGCGAGTGACATCCAGATGCCACCGACGCCGATGCATCGGTGCTCGCACATTACCCACATTCACGAGCTGTCTAGTCACACCGACCCCGATGGCGGCGGT
>Ga0335072_10003869_pt1 | contig 22375 bp, 19 predicted proteins | sample Lox_Sample_21_FD_206725 | JGI IMG/M metagenome (GOLD analysis project Ga0335072, IMG submission 206725) | Soil microbial communities from Loxahatchee National Wildlife Refuge, Florida, United States - Lox_Sample_2.1 | ecosystem: Environmental > Terrestrial > Soil > Wetlands | place: USA...
ATTTACTGACTAATATGCATATGACCCCTCTTGACAATAATCGTCGTCGAAGTCAAATACCACCCCCTGGAACATCTCTTCCGTCTGCATCGCCCTCATTGCCTTGGCTGCTTCATCAACCGACGTAAACTCGATCATCGTGATACCGTCATCCGCTTTCCCAATCTCTATGACAAATCCCATCTTGACTTGGTTGTTCAGGTAGGCAGGAAGCTGCCGGATGACCCGATCATTGACGTTATCGATTAGTAGAATTCGAGTATAGCAGCGTGTGAAGACATCTTCATCCAGTTGACGGTTTTTCGGATAGGTGTAGCCAAGCTGAAGGACGCGGATGGGTTGACCTCTGAGTGTCAAGCCGTATTTCTGCCAATACGCATACATATCGCATGCCGGTATTTCATAGTGAAACACAACTCGAGCAGTCTTGAAGTCAGTTACACTGCCGATAGGTTCAAATAGTTGTATAGATTCCAATGCTCCTCCGCGAATTAGACCAAGAACGTCCTTCAGAGTCGTATCGAGAGGCAGGAAGTCGATAATAAGCGTCCGGCAGAGGTTCTTCTCGTTACTCGCAGGTAAATAACGGACGGGGTGCTGCCAGAATATCGTATACTGCTGGCGGCCGCCGTGGAGTCGACGGGCTCGAGCTAGCTCATCTTCGTCGTCGAACAGAGGTTTGTTTTGGAGAATTGCCCACTTGGGACGGCAGTGGTATGGCATGCAGATGGTGCGGTTAGTAGCATCTTGGAGGTCAAGTGACTTGAGTGCAACATTATCGCCTGCCGATATATCATTTTCTCGAGCCGCACCCGTGGCAATTGGTCTGTGTTCGACATTGCCACTAGGAGTGCGGGCCTTCTGGCTTCTTTTCGGAGTCAGCTCGAAATCATTCCTCATTTCGATATCATGGAGGCCTCCTGACTCATTGCTTAAGATCGGGGTAGCGTGCGCGAGGTCTTCCTGGCTCTCATCAAGGTATCGGGCACGCTGATAATGTGCATTCTGGTGTTCGAGAACGTCATACAGAATTGACTGCGTAGTGTGAATTGTGTTTCCTACAGCCAAGGCCACAGGCTTTGCATCTAGCTTGTGCGGCAGGCTACTGGCCTTCTGTACCTGTAACGGGTCAGCGTCCTGAGGGATGGGTGGACCAGCGAATGAATACTTACCTGAAAATAGGCCTTTCCTTCTGGCAAGACGGTGGATTCGGCCTCGGTAGGAGTAATTTTCGTGTTTGCATTGTTGACGTTGTGCTTGACGATTGCACCAAGCATTTGAGTCGTGGATGCTAGACTGCTGTTTGTTTTCCGCAGTGACTTAACCTCTTCTTCTGCCTTGGCGCGTTTGTTGGTTTCCTCTTCGAGAGCCAATTTGCTGGCTCTGAGAGCCTGACGTGCCTCAGCAAGTGCTTTGCGCAAGCTCTGATTGATCATGCAGAGCTCGTCGACCGTTGTGCGAGGAGGAGCTGTTGGATTAGGGGTGAAAGCATGAGCTGAAGGATTCATTGTGGAACACGAGGAAGCTGGACAGCTTGGTGCAAAGGGCTAGGACTGAAGGTCAGTATGCTGAATGCTCTGGCCAGGAGCCAAGAGAGGGGTCAGTGATGCTGCAGCCAAATGAAGTGAATTGCGAGACGGAGGCTTGCTTGTGGAGTAGAGCTTGAAGTATCGCGAATGGAAGACTCACTTGTTCACTCATGTCAAATTGAGTTGCGAAAGGTCTCGATTGCCTGGCTTGTAGGCCTTGACGCTGTAGTCTGTCCATAGTCAACCGAATGTGAGAAAGTTGTGTTTCCGACTGTTCATGGGCAGCGTAAGATCCTAGATTCGGAACGAGAGGCCGAGCAGGGTGAGGAAGTGTAACTGAGCTTTGAGCGGCAACAACTGGATATTGAGTGAGAGGTTGACCTTCCATGTGTGGCAGTATGGTAGAACATCCAAGCTGATGAGGTTGAATGCGTGGGCCAAAGCTAAGCGTTTGAGTGTCGGCTTTGGGGCGAGGGGCGCGATGGACGATGGAAGGTGAGAAACCACCCCCAGGCTCCGCAAACATATACGTTGGACGCAGTTCTCGGCTTTTAGGATCATATGATCGCCAGACGACTGCCATGGTCACTGATGTTCTGCAAGATTAATATCCACTCACGAGGTACGTGAATTGAGTTCAAAGATTTCGAGGTCATGAAACAGGCAACATTGGTCAATCACCTACATGGCAGGAGCGCCACCCTTCTTTGCTGTACAGTCTAAGAGAGAGTTACGAACAGGTCAAGTGCCGGCATCCTTCAAAGTCGTCTTTTGCGTCGCCCAGCGAGCTGCTGCTTTTTCGAGACGTCACGGATAGCCAGCCTTCGATTCCTACCGGTCGCTCGCGTCACATTTCGTTCTGCTTTCCTCTGGGGTATCTCATTCGGCTCTGGTAGTTCGCTTGTCATCGAACACAATTCTTCACAGAAGTCCATCTTCGCAGAAGGATTTCCGATGTAATCAATCTAAGGCTGAGCATGTGGTCGTCACTTGCCAGTGAACCGTGACGGTACGTAATACATCTCCTGCGCATGCCTCCCTCAAGGGAGGTGAATGCTATGGCATGTTTAAGAGGTGCATGCATACTTGTTACTTCGACATGCGTAGGGCGAAATCGAAGACTTTGAAGCTAGGTGTAGCGTGCACATTTGGCCCAAAATGGGCTGGGATATCAAATTAGATAGCTTTTGTGCCAGTTCCTAAAACGCCTGAGAACAACAACGAATGGAATTTGAACATGTTGAGATGCATTTTCTAGGTTCAATTAGGGTAATACCAGACAAACCATTCCGCGTTTCACACATTCATTGTGGAATTTCATTGTCTTGCGAGAGCTAGTGTCTCGCAGAAGATGAACAAATGCCTAATGCGGGGTATCTACCTATCCACTGAACCAGTCTCCCCCGTAACCTAGTATCTCGACTACAACATTTCCGATTGTACTAAGACTCCATAGTGCAATTAATCCCCATCCCACCTTCCGATCCATTCTCCAACCGTTCAGCGGCACAACGATCAGCAGCCCGACCAACGTGGTCAAAAGCGTAACTCCGCTGATCACCAGCGTCGTACTCACCTCGACCTTAAACGGCTTGTATTTCGTGGGTCGGTTTGGATGTTTCGCACGGTATTTCGTCCCATGTCGGATCGTTACGTACAGGCCACTCAGACCGATGCCCAGTAAAATGTTCAGCATGGGACCACCGAAACAGGCAGACAGGGCCATGACTGGGTATCCAAGCTTCGCAACAGTGATGTCGGCCACAAGGTCGCCGAGGGAGCTGCCCACGGCGAAGATGGTGAGGCCAAGGATCGCGTCGGAGATTCCGAGGATGACGCCGAATGCTTTCAGAACGCAGACAACTTCGTTTGCAATTGTGGAGATCCAAGCGATGGCCACGATGAAGCCGAGGAAGCAGAATAATGAGCGGTATTTAGGGGGTTGGTCGGACGTTGTCGTGACGAGGAGGAGAAGGAGACAAACCAAGGAGAAGACGAGGGAAGAGAGGACAAGGATGAGTAAGGTTTTTCTGTCATGATCATCATCGAAATTGGCCCAGGCAATTGTGACCACAACTAGAGGAGCAGTAAAGATTTGGAGAAAAACCAGCCATCGGTTCCAGTCTTTTGTGCTGGACGGAACATTGTCCATTGGGGCCATTGTGACGGAAAATGGTTCTGAATTTTGCCGTTTAAAACTTTTGTGAGGATGAGACGGGCTTTGTCCCGACGGAAGTATCCTATTCATGTGCGGACTGTCAGGGACAAGATGTGCTTGTGTCCTAGGACGCGACTGCGTCCTGTTTGCTGGATCAAGCAAACTAGGCGATCGGTTTGCAACCTTCTCATTTTCTTCGCATTCGACCACGGGCAAGGTCGCAGCGAGCAGCAGAACGCTGGGTGCGGAGACAATGCCAAGCAGCTTGTCCCAGATACTCTTGTCGTGCCACCCATACACTGTAGGGAACAGCGTGGATGCAATGATCCATGGAGCTGGAAGATATGTATACGGCCACCAGCCCCACTTGTGCGACTCTCCTTGACCCTCTTCATATCCCTGCTGGCCCAGATACGCTTCTATAGCCGACTGGGGGGATATGCTAGGCTCTGGTAGATGAATGCTTGATTGCCTCGAGCAAACTGGCGTGATGACTGCCGGAGAATCTGTGTACATTGGAAAGGGAGACGTTGAATCATTTCGCTCGATATCCGATTCCGGTAGGATAAGCTTTGGAACTTCCAAACGAGGCTTCGTCGGCTGTGTCATAGGTGAAGCGTCGCCAGGGCTGTGAGTTGCATGACCACTAATTTCTTGATAATCCGGTCGATTGAAATGGCCTCTCGGCGGCATTAAATACTGAGGCGATCGTGAATCTCCTAACCCTTGAGGGCCCTGAGGCAACGTCTCAGAATTTTCCGGTGGAGAGATGAGCAGTTGCGGAGATTGTACTGGTACCAAAAGGGTTCCCGAATCAGATGTCGGCAGCTGTAAACGATCTCTCTCTGCGGGTAATGGCGAGGCGCTGTAGACTGCCGTTTCCGCGACACCGTGGAGGTTAGTGGCAACGTTTGTATTCAACCGTAAGCCCAGAACATTGTCAGCAGAAACCGCTCGCATACGGCCATTTATGTCCAGAGCAGGACGAACAGTAGCATCGCCTTCCGAAGCTCGAACGTGGTGCGATGGAAGCTCTGGGTGTGAGCGGATTGGCCGATTGTCCGAAGACTGTGAGAAAGAAACAGCACGGCCATTGGAGTACCTGCGCAGATCGATCGGAGTGGTCGGACTGCCTTTCCTGTGAAGTGTATTGAGTGCTGCTCGAAACTCAAGCGCTCCCATCAAGCTCGGTCTTATGGGTGTGATTGTGCTCCGCCGTTCACCACGCCGAGCAAGCGTGATATGCATACCACTCCTGAGGTCTGCCAGATATCGGTCCCGAGTTTCGTCATCGTCACCGATATCTTCCAACTGCCATGTGGGTGTGGCTGCACCTTCCAAAGCGGATAGGTATTGTTCGTCATCAGCTAGTAAATTCGTACTTTCGTGGGTAGGCCTGTCTTCGCTGTCATCATGATGTTCCGGCACGTCCAATTCCTGTGTCTGCGGGATATGATAGAGGAGTCGAGCCCTGATTTCTGCTACCCGTCTCCTCCGTCGTCTCCCGAGATACCAATGCCAACTAACGACGAAAATAACGTAGAAGATATAAAATGCGACCATGACAGCGCACTCCCAAACTTGCAGTTTTCCATCCACCAAAAACACCATGCTAAAACTTGCTGCTACAATGAAGAAACCGACGTCGCGCACAAAGCTCCTCCGTGCGACTTGGAAGGGGTTGACTAAGGCCATGCTTGCGGCAACAACGGCAGTTATGAAGCCGGCAGCACCAAACAGCTCTCCAACAGCAAGACTGGGGCTGTTGGTGTTCATGGCTGCAAAGGTCGAAAAGACATCAGGGCTGCCGTTTCCAAAGGCCAGAAAAGTCACACCCGCCAGGCTCTCGCTCATGCCCAATATGCTTGCAACGGTGTTCAGATTGATGCACAAAAAGTCTGAAGCGGCGATACCAATGGTGCTAAAGAGAAGGCTAATCCATATGACAAGGATGATAAATGCGATGGCTTTGACTTCGGAGAGGGAGCAGTAATAAAGCTGGAGGTAGGATATCAGGCCTGCTTCTTCGTCTGGACAGTTGCTCCGGATATAGGCACATTGGTCTTCGATCGGAACCTTGTGGACAAATCGGCACTATGGTCAAGTCAGTGAACGTATTGTAGATGTTGGACCGAAGCCATACTTCCTTAACCTTCTGCTCCAGCATGCGTGCTTCAAGGAATTGGCCATTGCGTGCTGCGGCGGACTCGCCGCTAAGAGATCGCAAAAGACTGAACGCTGCGAGTAGCGATATGGCGAACACTGTCAAGTAGAAGGCCTGGCCAGCCGGGCGTCTCCGCCTGTGCGCAGTCATCATTTTCGTCGGACGGAGGGTCGTGTGAAACTGTATCGTCGGCGTATCATTGTGGGCGCCTTTCGCTGTCGACACAACTGGGATTGCAAAGCTTTCAAGTACTTTGCTAGATGAAAACGTAAGACGTGTTATCTGCAACGGCCAAGAGAATTCGCAGTCAAAGGACTGGGGTAAAGATCAAAAAATTGGTCTCGCAACACTTTGATGCTGACGTCGGCACTCCCGCCGCGCCGGGTCTCGGCACGCCACCATTTCGCCTCGAGCATCTCTAGCCGTTAACGATAACGCATAGTTACGCGGTCAATATCCAAGAAAGAGCCCATCTTTTGATTAAGTTTATGCCCGATAATCTTGGCCTTACGAAGATTCTGTACGTCTCGGGTCTGTCCGGGAAACCCTTAGCGAGAGATGTCGAGAGATGTGGATGGAAGGTGAATTATTGTGCCTAATCTCTTCTACAGATATAAGAGCTTTAGCATTACGAGTAGGAAAGCTTCAATGCCGTGTAGTTACACCACACCAATTAAAACCAAGCACTTGCTGCAGTTACCCATCTCGGCGAGCGGTGGCTTGAAAGACAAAAAGCCAGTGATATTCTGGTCCGAGAAATCGCATCCGAATGCACGGTTCCACAGTAAATTGTTCCAGCAGCTTCGTCCTTCCCGCCAGTTACCTCTGCAGCACCAAGTTGGCCGTCGTAGGGCTGAAAATTAGTGGTCCAGATGCCGAGGTTAACTAGATTTGGCTGAACTGACCTACCCAAAATCTTTGCCGCCTCGATGCCATAGTGAACTGCGGCCACTGGCAATGCCAAAGATGATTGCTCCGCTCATTTCTGATTCTTCCATTTAATGGATTCTTATCTCTCTTTTCTCAAAATTCCCACGGTTGTCGCAAGTCACAATGTCCACCAGATTTGCAGATATCGTTCCTATTCGGCAGATAACCTCACATTCTTATGCGATTGACCTGGGGGATGAATGGTGCATAGGTAATGGTACGAACATATCGCAGTCCTTCGTCAACATTACTTGCTTCTCGGACGCTCCAATTCACGTTTGGTATACTGACACAGGCAAATCAAAGTCCCCAATGGCGGCTACATCACCTCGTGTTTTCTACTCGTTGCCCGCACCCACATGTCCGTAACGCATCCTTCGCGGTCGGCACCACATCCCATCAACCTCCATCTCGAATTCTTCCGACGCACTTCTGTTGGACAGGCAATCTTCAAAGTCAAGGATATCAAACTTGGCGCCAGGATAAGCAACGTGCACGTCACTTTAGCACAACAGGACGACGAGGGCATATTGCAAGACGAGGTCGAAGGCTACATAACCATGTCAAACATCAGAAAGGAGACTGGCTTGACCTTGCCGACAGGCTTTCAGCTCCATCCAGCTCCAATCGCAGCAGATCTTCGTACCCTGCTGGCCCGCGGCGAAGACCAGAATTGGGGACTTTGGCGTGCCCAGGCCTTCTCTAAATTCCGACGCGCTGGCAAGAACATCCTGATGTACCTCGAGAAACAAGACCGCCGGCCTGCGGACCGATCAAGAGCCATTTTGGATCAGTGGGTGCGTTTCTCGCCTCTCGAAAAACACGGAAAATGGACCAATGACTGCCTCGGTTTCGTCGTAGACATGTTTCCGCAGATCGTGGAGACCTATATCAACGCAGAAAGGGGCGAGTCAGATCTAGAAGAGAAAAGGCCAGACCAGTCGAATCCAAGACCAAAATATTGGTACCCAACGTTGGCGCTGAACCTGGATGTTAAGAAACTGCTACCAGAAGAGGGTGTGGAGTGGCTGTTCGTACGAGTGCTGGCTTCGGTCATCAAAAATGGCAGAATTGACCTGCATGTAACCGTGCTCGACGAAGGCGGCGACGTGGTGGCCTTGAGCACGCATTGCTCTCTGGTTCTAGATGCCAGCCGCAATACCACGAGAAATAACAAGAAAAGGAAAGATTCAAAGCTGTGAGAAACTGCGGGGCTTAAATTCCAAGTCGTTCACGCTGATTGCTTAGAAAGGTCATAGACGCTGAAATGTACAGGTTTCGCATATAAGTAGAGCATTCGAACTATAACTCTCTTCCCACAGGATGAAGCACAGCGAAGCGTGATCACGACGTCAACTGCAATCTATGCTTATCGCCTCCTTCAGGAACGAGTCGCTCTTCACTGCAAGAATATCTCCCACATTGCGCGCTAATTGTACTGCTCGTGCCATGGGTGTGGCATTTCTTGTTTGACTCGAGCAGCCTCCCCCTGGGGTGAGGGAGTTACTAATAAGCTGGCACATCTTCCTCTTTGGGCAATATCAAAGTCGTCGCCGCCTCACCAAAAATGCCGCGCGAGCTGGATGATCCAACACCCACAAGCACCCGCCGTCACCCCGTCCTCACCCTTCCTTACCTAACCTTTACCCACCCGCACCCACTTCACTCAGCTCCACCAATCAACTTTGTCTATATACCATCTTTCCCTGTTCGATCAATGTCGAGTCCTCCCCAGCTCGCAGCCAGCAGGGCCGAAATGGGCGCCGAGACAATTCCCCTTTTTTAGTCGTCCGCAGCATGGCATTTGGGACGATTCTGGTGCCACAGCGTTTAGGGGACAGTAATTCTACAGCCTATAACCCCCCAAACCAGTGTCTTTCTAATGTCCGCCACCGACTTTCTTCTTAAAAAGGGAGTTGAGCCTGCTGGCGGTGGGTGGGGTGGAGGTATAGGATTTATTGAGTCTTTGATTTCAGCAATCGCACCACCGCCTCGTGCCTGTTCACTGGCCGTAAAGAGCTGTGAGAGTATTGGCCCGTGTAGTCGGTGCCGCCCGCAGTTTTCGAATCTGGAGAACGGCTTCGTCAGCGATCCAGGGCCGAGACAGTTCAACGGACGCACATATTGTCAGTCCATCACTGTGAATGATTTGTGACCGAATGGAGTTTTTGGCCAGATACGCCTGTGCATGTCCACTGATGCGATTCTTTGTGTAATGATCAGTGTCGCTCCGCAGATCAGGTATGGTTGTACCCAGCCCCATGGCGAGATCTTCTTGTGAGACGACAATCATTAGAAAACGTCGTGTGCTGCCTTATGGCGGTGGAGCTCGAGCCTTAGATAGATGGAAGTGGTCCTGGACGCGAACAATAGCGTGGCAGAAGGCTTATCTAAGGTTCCACCAGCCAATTGAATGTACTGCAGGCAACAGTTTGGCTGAAGGCTGCTTGACCAGTGAATAACCACGATCATCCTAGCCTCTCCCTCGACGTATGAACAACCTTGTATCTCCTGTCTTGTACTGAAATGCAAACCTCATTTGATCCTTCGACGAGATGGGGGCTCGCAGTACAAAATTGTGACTTCGGCTGTTGTCAGAAGGCGGATGTAGAGGCGAGCCATGGCCTCTTGGAAAGTACGGACGGGACAGATCACTATCGCCTAAAGTGTAGCACCTTTGGCTGACACGAATGCAATGTCATATCACGAAAATGAAGAGGAGGACTGCCGATCTTACAAGAACTGTGCGTCAAGGTTGCAGGAAATAGCGGAATTTGAAGCCCACAGGGCAGTTGCAAGTGCTCTCCGGGTAACAGCCGAAGGGACGCCTAGCACATGATGTTGAAAAGCTCTCATAATAACCTTACCACGATGTTTCAGCTATGTGCGCAGTGTTCTCCAGAAGGCCAGGCAGTTGATCGGCATATTGTCCTTGTCTCCCATCATGAGCATTACGATCTTATTGTCCGGCAATGACAGTATCATGACGCATTAGCGATGATCTCCTCCACGACCTGCGGGTATTCCTCATAGACCGGATCTCCGCCATCCTTAGGTGTCAACTTCGACGAGACACCAACTTTCAAGCCTGCAACTTGACGCGGATTGACCTGCTGACCAGTGACCTGTAGCATCAATAATATCAGCAAGCGCCCTCGAAGACGCGACGACGAAGCTGTCGACAAAGGAGAGAGCATTCCGAAGACATACCGTAACGACTCTCCACTTCAGGTTCTCGATCAAGAACGGCACAACGTTGGCAGGCGTCAAATCTGCAAGCTGGCCAATTTCAATGTAGTCGAGTAGCATTGGCGTGATTGGATTAGTGTCAGTGACCAAGTGACCCTCCTCCATCTGATACCCACAATTATCGCATGCTTCCCGAGTCGAGGTGAAGATGTGGTTCAGCCCTGCCATGGTCGGCTGCAGTGCGTAATCGCGGGCATTGTCTTCAGTGAAGTTACCAATGAAATAGTAAATTGTGAAGGATCCGTTGAGGGCCATTCTAGTCAGAGAATCAGCTGCTGATCAAGTACCGCCGAGTCTTTACAGGATGGAGCTAGAAACGAATGTAGCACTTACCGTTCGACAATGTTATCAACGTACCAGTCACGATAGTATTTCGACTCATCGACACTCTTTGTGGGCGCGATCACTACAAAATAAGAGCGGCCGCCAATCATGAAAGAAAACATGTAGAGCCCATTACCCAGCGCCAGTACAGCCATCCGGGGACTGACCGCCGGCAGAGACGACAGCGCGGCCAACGCATGCCTTAGTCCCGATCGGCAAATTTCCAGACGCGAACCACTGGTAATTCGGGTCCGTCGGTGTCTGCTGGAAGCTCCACGCCGTCAAGGCACCACAGCCTTGGATATTTTCCTGAAAGAAAAATCGCATTAAGTAGACACTCAGAGCTATAGAAGCGAAGGGCCTTACCTTTAAGCCTGAACCGTCCGTACCAGACTTGCTCGCGTCGAAGTTCTTGCCATGGATTTCGAAGTGGTCGAAGAAGAACTTGTACGAGTCCCCGCAGCTGTCAGCAACTGAAGATGGTGAAGATGGTGAAGATGGTGGCGGTAGCGGAGATGCGGCTGAAGGAGATGGAGACAGGATCGGTGTTGGCGTTGCCGACGTGGACGAGGCTGACGTCGATGTTGCTTCATCCGCGAACCCATCAGTGTCGGCGTTGAATAGGTTCGTAAAGTCGACCGAGCCTAGGTCTGTCACGTTCCCAAGATCGAAGTAAAAAGAAATGGGACTCTCGTCCAGAACTGCGTCGCTGGCGCTTTCGATAGGGCTGTCCTTCCCGGGAACGCCAGGAAAGTAGTTTGTCACGTCCCACCAGTATAGCGCTAGAATTGGCGAGCTGCTCAGTAATCCAAAATCTTAAGATGTGTAATAGACGCATTGTGCTCACCATTTGCAAGCATAGCATAGCTGTCGGCATTCGTTGAAGCCCGTGTTGCACCACCGCCTTGGGAGAGGCTCCGCTTGGCTAGTTGGTGAACCAAAGACGGCCCGTATGCCCATTTCCCGGTGTCGTCGTTCTGAACCCTCTCATCGATGACTATGTGATATGTCAGTATTAGCAATCAAATGAGATCTTTAAGTCGATCACATCATGAGACAATGCTAATCTACGGTAAGACCATTCAAATAGAGCTATTGGAAAGACTTACTGTGTGGCTGTCCAACTAATTGTGTATGCATCATCTCATGCAGAAAGAACTGCCCCGTACTCTTCAAATACCGCATGTCGGTAACCTTGCTCGTGTCGCCAGCAGCCAACTCCGCCTCGCGCTGTTGAAGCTGAGTGTCTAAGGTGTCGACTGTGAAGAACGCCGGGGCATAGGGTGATATAGCGATAGTATCCAAACCAACCACTGTAAGTCCACGCATAGCCGCCGACAGCCTTACCATCCTTTTTGATATTGCACCAGGCCTTGGTGTCTTTGCAAGAAGTAGTTATGTAGCTGTTACCTTGGATTTTGAAATTGGCGGCGCGGCCAAAGTTATCTGGAGGAAGTAGTCAGCCAGTACTCGCGCAATGGGGAAGTTGAAAGTCTATGAAGCCTCCTATAGGTGACTTTATACTAGCAGAACTTACCTTTGATACGTTGCTGCTGAGTTGGAAAGTCCGGCCCCATGTAAAATTTGCCAGCTGCAACACCACGAGCATTTGCCGGCCAGCCAGTCACGTAGTTCGCTAGGGTACTCGCATCCCAAGCAGCAGTCTCAAGTTGTCCTTCTTGAGTGCCGGTGCATGTCCCGTCGTGGGAGAGGTATCCTCCGACCGCATGCACGCCGTTCTGCGCCTGCGTAGCTAATGCATTGAAGCAGTCGTCCGAAGGGTTAGAAGGGTCAGTGCATGCTGCTGGTACTGTGGGGATACCACCGGAAGCCCACGGGTTTGGGGGCTTCGAAGGTGCAGTAAGTGTCTTCGGTGGAGTGGTTGGATCGCCTGATGATGGGTCGTCGACGTTGAGACTTGAAGTCGTGGAAGGGCTGCCTTGTGGAAGGGCCGAAACCAATGCGATGGACATGCAAAAGCAAGAGAAGAGCAGCATCGTGTCGAATGAACAGATTGTGTTGGTGGAATTGCAATAGAACGGATCTACCAAATGGCAATGGACCCTTCGGAAGCATAGACAGGTACAGCTCAGCTCAGCTCTTTTATATTCCACGTAGATGGAGTCGCCCACGTCTTTCGGCCACGTCTCACCGGCGCGTACGGCGGTGATAATGTAAGAAATTGCATTCGAAAGACAATAGCTGTAACGCGGGCTGATGGTCATTGGCTATAATTGGGGCTTGCGGACATGTCAACCTTATGGTCACCACACCAGAAAGAGATTGAAGCACAAAAATCGTGGGAGATTAGAGCCGCATTCCATCTGCTGGTAAAGCGCAGTGGGTGGAGGTTTTCGGAGGACACATTGGTGATGTGGCGGGCCCTCAGTGGGTTTGGATCCATGTATTGTGAGGCTGCCATGACTCCTCATGTGCTTCTTCGCAGAGCCACGTCTGCAGCGATCACAAACGACAGTATTTCTCCTCTGGTCCTTTCGAGAAAACTACCTCAGTCTGAGAAAAACCAATCTGGGCCGCATTCTGCCGCGGTACCGCGCGCCAAAGAGAGACCAACGGTAGGCTTGGCTGAGCGCTAGTGAGCTGTAACTGGCCTAATAGAAGACCATGAAACATCAGCTTCCATTTCTGCACCCTCAGCCTCACCGGTCTCAACCAGCAACCAACAACCTTTATGCCAGCGCAAAACGCTGTAGTGGGGCGCGTAGAGGATCATGACCTGATATATACTGGTACGATGGCTCTTCGTGCACGTCGAAGTCGACTGATCTTTGCCTAAAAGTTGCGGTCATACCATGAAGCAATTTCTCAACCTCTACTTGTTTCTCACGCTGTCCTCAGCAGTGCCATATTCTTTTGCTAGTGACGTTCCTTCGGTGGCAACCCCTCCTGTGGTCGATCATGGAGTTGGGTTCAGTCTGTCACTAGACTATGGGTGTGTTTTGATTCCATTCCTATAATGCCTAAGGTAACTAAGCTGACTCTTCTTTTCAGGACATCTTCAATCTACTATGCAAATGGAAGTGCACTTGACATTGCAAAGATTGAGGGCAGTAGGCGCTATAAACACGTCATGCGTCATGTCCAAGCAACGGATGTCGCTTCCGTTCACGAAGAAATGCCTGAATTTACCTATCTTAGCAAGGCAGTTACTCGAAGCTCCTTTCTCTCACGCATGCAGCATAGCCTGCCGCTACCATCCTTTCTGCACAAGGCCTTGAGCCGCTGGCAATATCAACCTCTAGATATTACCGCCCTTGAAGGGATGCTCCTAGCCCTTAAAGTCGCCACAGAGTCGTACCTCGGAGGTCCCGTCACTATCGCAGATTTAGCCGCTCCAATGCCTTTATCACCACTTGGACAGCAAATTCTAAGATCTGCATCTAGCTTAGCTGGTCTCGATAGAGCCGTAGGGGTGCAAATAGCTGGACAAGCCGCAGCCAGAGCCAATGGAATCGGTACATACTACCAATACTCCGAAGAAGACCACTGTGATGGCGGAGCCTCACCACAGGTTATTCTAACAGTCGACTATAGCCGAGCGGCGCTGACTGCAATACTCTGGATCGAGGATGATAGCGTATTTGAGTACCGTCGGATCCGGCATGATGTCGGTCTCGGTGCCGATGCCCTGTACAGATGCCAGCATTCGGAAATCGATGAGCCATGTTACGAACGCCTGGCAGAAGCGCTTCGTCAGGTTGTGAAGATGCCTCTCGAGGATGTTGAAGGCGATGTTCCTAGTATGATTGGGGGCTTGGTTCTTCTCGGTGAGAAGGCCACCGATTGGCGCCTCAGACAGATCTTACAACAGGTGCTGACGGAGCAGGGTGTGTCGATCTCTATGAAGAAATCTGAATATGAGGAAAGCGACATGATCGACCCGACGTTTGCGGCCGCGAGGGGTGTTGCCGCGGCTTCCTGGTCAAATCAGAATGAGCAGCCTGCAAAGAGTGACTTGTACTCAGATGCAGACAGTGGAACTGTCAGCAGCTCTGGAAAGAGCGGGCGATGAGTGAGATCACGGTGCACAAGCGGCAGTTTGACGCCAAGATAGAATTTGTGAAGGGATTATCATTTCCTCAGCCTGTGACGACAAATACAAATATTTCCTCTTTCCTGACCGGCGCAGCTACATAGCATTACTCTGGCAGGTTCCCAACAAGTGCCGGCCTTACCCAGGACTTAGTCGGGCCTGTTCTGGGAGCGCTGAAGCTCCCCACGAAGGGCCCTATGGTCCCAGGAGGGGCTAAGCCGGTCCTGGGCACGCCCTAAAGTGTCACAGGGGCACCTAAACTCCTAGGAAGGGTCGAGTTGCTCCCAGGACAAGTTCCGGTCACGTATTCGCCAGGTTGGGACTGATCAACCGAGCATTCAGAACGATTCGTTGTTTCATCGTGTCACCAATTAAGCCTCTCAGTCCTCAAAGCTCCCTAAAGCATCACACGCCCTCAATCCTCACACGTCCTCAATCCTCCACACGCCCTCCAATCCTCGCACGCCCTCAATCCGCATATGCCCTCAATCCTCAGCCCTCAATCCTCACGCGCCCTCAATCCTCCCACGCCCTCAATCCTCACGCGCCTTCAATCCTCCCACGCCCTCAGTCCTCACATGCTCCACGTCTCTCCAGGGACTGGATCCTCCCTTTGGTATCCAGCCTTATCGTACTACAAAAATCCGAAGACTACAAAGCAGTGTAAGAAAAGGTATTACAGTCACACCGCGATATCCTGCATTATAGCGGCCTCGCCGCTACGATCATTATGTCAGTCTGGTTCACTGCTGCACCCATCTAAGCTCTTCTACTTGTAAGGGAACTGGAGCGGTGGAAATTTACAGCTTAATAAGCTAATACATTGAATCGGGAATTAGGAGCTAGCTAAGAAGCAACTCAGTTAGGTGCGAATGCTTCGCAACAAGGAGAATAAACAGATGAAAAAGACTTTCACCAAAAAATACCCAGGCTACCTAATCTTCTGCGCAAAAGCTGAGTAGTCATAGAAAGCAAACCCTTCACAAAGGCTACTCTTAATTTCGTGTCAGTGTGTTCCGGGTTCTCGAAGGTCCCGATGCCTCTTCGGAATCTTCTCCCGATGGTACTTTCGTAGATGCTCGACCAAGTGATCCTGCCTGGTGAACCCGTTGACCCCTTTACGCTTGCATTTGGGCTTCAGAAGAGGGTCCATCTGATATGGAGCATGTCAGTATCGAAGTTCGCACGGAGAGACACCGATCCCTTACGACACGTAGCGGTCTAACAACCGAATTTTGACTCCTCTTAGTCTTATTGTGCTTCCCGTTGTCTCGAGTGCTGTCTTTCTCTCGCTACGCCCCTCTCTTATAGCCGTTTGATTCGGCTCGAGCTCCCAACTACTCAGTCGTGGCTTTTCGTTTCGCCATGGTGGAGAAAGCGGGCCGTTGGAAGAGGGAGGAGGGAGAAAGAGGGAGGAGGGAGAAAGAGGGAGAGGAAGCGGGAAAGCACGCGTTGCTGATCAAACTGCAGGCATAACGGAACAGGCTTCCACGCCCTCAAGTATCTGTCTGTCGGATCCACAAGGGCGAGACGAAGCGGTTACGCAGGAGGGAGCCCAAAATAGCGTAAAGAATGGGAGTCCATTTTGGGACCCATCGATCGAGGGTGAGCGTGCACGCGAGCTACGAGGCGCTCACCCTTCACTCACCCGTCGCTTACCCTGGCTCGCCGTGGCTCACCCTGCTCGCGAGGTGCGAGTGTTTAAAGCGGCATGGTGTCGGTGAGCGGGAAGGTGAGCTCGGAGCGGATTTTAGTTCTATTTTGGTGCCAAAACGTGGTCCATCAGGCTCGTTAGTGAGGAGGACGGTGGGGCCCAGGGCTTTTCAACTGAAAAGCTTGCGCGAGAATGCGCGAAAAACTGCCTATATCAAGTTCCTTCCACTTCATCAACTCGAAACAGGTTATGAGCCCGGAGCTTGAAGGCTCTAGTCGTGAGACCGCCATCTTTCTTTTCTTTTCTTTCCATTGCCTGTCGAAAGGAGGGTGCTTCCGTTCTGGCTACAACTTAGTGCCGTTTTACGACATCCTCTGGCGACTAGCGAGGTGATGAGGTATCACACGAGAGCTGGTGAGGCATCACCTAACCTGGGGTATCGGCATATTCAACGGGCTTGGCAGACGCGAAACTCCTGAATCTCATGCCTAAAATGAGGGCTTTCGACGATAACGTAGCGGAGGTTTTGTATTTCTGTGCAAACCCTGTTATAGAAGCGCCTCCAAACCGAGAGATACATTCTAGACCTCATTTAGAAAATTTCACCAAAGATTGCGGAATTTGGGTTTTCCCAAGGGCAAAAAGAGTGGGTCCATGGTGCCAAGCCCGTCACAGACTTTTGAATACGCCGATAATGAAAAGGTGGTGGTGGACTCCAGCACCAGAACGGAAGAAGAGAGTAAGAATTCGGGACTAAATACATAGACATTTGCCGTCCGGAGAGAACGCCAGCCCCCCGACATAGTCCGAGTGGCCCTCGAGAGTATATGAGTCTATAAGCTGCTCGGCCAACAGACTGTAAGCTTGACACAAGGATTTCCATAACTGGCTGATGAATTTGTCCGTCTTCTTGGTTGTACGTTGGGTCCAGTGGATCCAGCTTTCGAAGTCGGCGGGTCCGCTTTGCCGTAGTTGTTGATCAGGATCAACACCGAGATGGTCACAATATCTGAGAGCACGCCGTCAGTCACACGTATCCTGACACCATGAGGTCAACAAGGATCAGGTACCGATTCCAGACATTCTTTGCCCATGTCACCATTTTCTTCGTCTTGGGGTTAAGAGATTCGGTGGACGCCAACCAATCTTTCGAAATTTCTCCCGTACAGCCAACGTCTCTTCGCGGCTCACGGGAACCGTCCAGTGCTGACGATCAGAGACAGTGCGGGATTGCAACGATATTACGTTCATGATTGAATACTCGGGTTCGGCTGGAAAGAAAGTAGACACCCAAGCTTACAGAGGGAGGACGACTAAGGAAGCGAGGGCGATGGGTAAATAGGGACAAAGTCCCACATATACTGTGAGCCATGGCCCGCAAGAGATCGAGAGAAGTCCATTTCGGGTCTTAGAGGTGGAGGAGCCAAAATAAGTCCCTTGTAAGAGGGTTTTTTTGGTGTGGGGGAAGAATGCCAGGAACCAGCATGGGCTGCGGAGGTTCATCTTTGATCCACTGCAGATGCCCCCCCCCCCACCTTTGAAAGCTCTCCCCGCACTTGTTTTCATCAGTACATTTGGCGATTCAATCGCTTGTCTCTGCCGTTGCAATTTCTTGCATATTGTTCCTTTTCTTCACTCATCAGCTTTCTCTTCGTTTCTAAAACTATACACCAGTCTCTAATTCACTTCCTGATCCACCCAACCAATTCACAACAACCCCATTGACGACCATTGGAACTGATCTTACCCCCTTCCAACCACACTTCCCATCAACTCCCCGCCCACTATCTATTCCATACCGACACCCACCCCGCTCACACTCAACCCCTACCCAACCATGCCACCCTCCGGCCTCGCCATCCTCTTGGGCGCCGGCCCCAATACCGCCTCTGGCATCGCACGCATCCTCGCCTCGCCTTCCCACGGCAACCTCGCCGTGGCCCTCCTCTCCCGCACCGGCGACCCGTCCCTCGCCTCCACCCTTTCCACCTCCTCCAACGGCGGCACCCTGCACGCCTTCAAGACCGACACGTCCGCCGCCTCGCTCCAACGCGCCTTTGCAGAAATCAAATCCCACCCGGCCTTCCACAACCTGCCCCTCAAGCTCGCCATCTGGAACATCAAGCACTCGCACAAAGTGCCCTTTGAAGAAGAAACCTCCGAGCGCTTCGAGGAGAGCCTGCGCGTCTACGTGGGCGGCGCACGGAATTTTGCGGCCGAGTGCACAAAGTGGATGCTTGCACAGGGCGAGGCACCCAAAGAGGGAGCAGCGATGGAGAAGCGTGGCACCCTCATCTTCACTGGCACTCTCGGCGCGCTGCGTACAAACGCTCAATACGCCGCGTACGGCGCCGGGAGGGCGGGCGTGCGGATGCTGGCGCAGAGTCTGGCGCGGGAGTATTCTGCGCGAGGAGTGCACGTTGTGCATGCAATTGCGAATGGTGGCATCACGGACAGCTCGGAGGGTGCAGATGCGGAGAAGGTGCGGGCTGGAGCGAAGATGCGAGCTGAGAGTGTAGGCAAGACATACCTGTGGTTGAGTCAGCAGGAGTGTGATTTGTGGGTTCATGAACTGGATATGAGGCCTGCTGCGGAGAGGTTTTGAGGTAGATATTCCGGGATGAAGAAATTGGACGGCATGGGAGTTGATGTCTCACTAGGACCGATCTCCCAGTGAGAAGGATAGGATATTAATCATTACGATGACGCATTTATGGTGTTGGTGATGCATTTCCCAGATACATCCAGCACCGAGCTGTAATGACGATGTTGGAGGTAAAAGCTCTGTGTATAACTCCTTGCTTTACAGCAATCCTAATATTTTCTTAACCGTCTGACTCCCAAAATGAAAATGAACGCCCTCGGAGCAAATGGGGTATCATAAAGTGAGAGGATACTCCAAACTCCAAACATCGTAGAAATTTTGGCCAAAGGAAAAAATTTACGTTGGTCGCGTCCTAAAGAGATGCAAGTTTCTGGAGAGTCGAAAGCACGCCTGGAAACTAGTCAGTAGTCTTATCATCATAAATGGAAAACTTCGCGTTTGAAGAAATGGAATGGAGAACTTCCCGGGTGCAAAATCAAAAGCAGATAGTAACCTCGTACGTACCTGTAACACCTTGAGTTAAGGTGGCAGATGCTTCGGTATTTCTTGCTCCGAGCGTGACTGTAACCACGTCACGAATACCCTTCTGCTTGTGTGCCCAGTTGAAGACATATTCATCCTCCCTCGAGTCACCAACCACAAAAAGGAAGTCTGGAAGAGGGACATTTTTTTCATTCTTCAGGGTCTCCAGCTTCTCGCTGATCAGAGCAGTTGCCGAGGACTTGTTGATATCTGCCTGTGACACGACCAATGCATTATCAACTGGGATTGCATGGACGTTGAGGCTAAGAGACGCATCGTTGATGTGGTTTGCACATTCCCCGGCTTGCTTGAACGCTCCCTTTGGATCTTCGGCTGCGCTGTAGTCAAAGGTGAGAGAGCAGTGACGTTCTTCGATCTTGCTCCCCTCGATGCGCTCATTGTAGTATTTGAGAATGGCCATCACGCCTCGCTTCCAGGAATCTGTACGGTCAATATCGGTCAACTCGATCCAGTCGTCAGCGCCAGCTTCCATCAAGAAGCATCCATTCTCCGCAATCAGGCCTAGACCGGGGACCTGGCGAAAGAGGCGTTCCATCTCCTCGGGCATTCTGGCGCTCATGACGTAAACAGTATTCTTTGCGTCATCAATGAGATCGTTGAGCACATCGACTGCTCTCTTCGGAGTGGTCAAAATAATGCTCGTCGGGTCACCCCAATAAGCTAGAGTTCCCTCATAGTCGAGGATCAAGAGGCGACGTTCTGCAGCTTTGTACTTTTCACTAAGATCGGCGAAGGACAATCGAGGGACGGCAGTTGTTTCTCGGCTTGAGTGCTCCTTCCAAACCAGTTCCAGATGTTGGATATATGCCTGATACCAGTGCATGGCAGTATGGTGCATGACCGAGCCATACAATCCATGCCAACGAGTTTTTCGCTCTTGGTCGTTCATATCGAGAGCAGTCTTGATAGCATCAGCACATTCGCGATAGTCCCAGGGGTTCACCGTGAGTTCGTGGTTCTCAAAGACTGATGCAGAGCCGGTGAACTCGCTCAGAATCAGCGGACCAAACTTCTTATCGTGGTATTTGCCGTCCTGGCAGTAAACGAATTCGTGGCTGGTGAGATTCATGCCTTCGCGTAGACTAGTGATCATGCAGCACTCTGCGACTGTCATCAATGCCAAGTACTGAGAGTGGCTGATGTCTTGCTGGAGGAACACGAGTGGTTGGTGTGCAAGTGTCGAGTACACTGAGTTGACCCTGGTCACAATGTCGGTTACAGTGGCATCTAACCCGGTTTGCTCCGTTGTCGAGGTGGCGATTTGGATGAGGACAACTTGATCGGCGTATTGCGGATACTTGTTCAGGAACAACTCGTACGCAAGGAGTTTCTGTCGAACGCCGCGGACTTTATCCAGCTGGTCTCTTGCCATGATGATGCGTTTCCCAGCATACTTCTCTGAAATGATCTTGATCCACTGGGCAACATCGGGAGAGTTTCGTCGCTCGTCCACCAGCTTCGGGTCTATGCCAAGAGGGAAGGTGTTAACGTTGACAAATCGATCTTCAAGGTAGACTCCGTCCTTGGTGGCCTCAACGTTGAGTATGCGACTGCAAGTTTGGAGGAAGTGGTGGCAGTATTCGTCGGTTTGGAAGCCAATCAAGTTAGCGCCGAGCATCCCTTCCAGGAGGTCCTTGCGTACAGCCAGACATCGGAAAATCTCCGAGGATGGGAATGCAACATGAAGAAAGAAGCCGATCTGGGCGTCTGGAATCTGTTTGCGTAGCATTCTAGGGAGGAGGAGAAGATGATAGTCATGAATCCAGACGACATCTCCACGCTTCCAATTCTTGGCAATGCGGTCGGCAAAGGCTTGATTGATATTAACATAGTAGATCCAGGAATGGTCTTCATACGCCTTGCTCTTGGGGTGGTCGGGTATCTGGTAGTGGAACACGGGCCACAGAATCGTCTTGCAGTAGTGTGAATAGTGGCCAGCAAAGTCGTTGTCGTTCACAAAGACTGTCAAGGATTCGTAATCATGCTCGAGCTTCTCAGCAATTCTGGTCTGGAGGTGCGGCTCTAGGGATTCGGTAGGCATTCCAAGAGTACCGACCCATGTCTTCTCTTTCAGCACACCGGCGTCGGACGCGGCCTTTATAGCGTTTCGGAGCCCCCCGTTGCCGATTAGAGCTTGTTCGACAGTGAAGTTCGACTGGGAGAAGCGCCGTTCATTGTTAATGGTTCGGATACGTTCGCGAGCTCTGTATTCGTTCTGAGCACGCCACAGCAAGCTAGCTGTTCGCTCTCTCTTCGTATTGTAACGCAGGATAGACGAAGGAGGGGGTGAGCGCGCGCGAGAGGTTGGTTGCTTCGGGGATGAGATGCCCCAAGTTGGTGAATGAGGCTCATTACGAGCAATAGAGCGTGGATCATTGATACGAGGTGGTAGGGTCAGCTTGAAGCCCTGTTGGTCTGCTTGGATGAAGATGCCTTCATTGTCAACGGTGGCTCCTGGTGTCTTGACTAAAGGCCGTGCAGCAGGGCGCCGATCAAACAAGCTGAGAGATCTGCCATCGGAGGTGGTAGGAGGAGAAGCTGGTGCAGGCGGAGGTGGCGTCTTGATATCGAAGCTGACCGTGTAAGGGAGGAATCTGTGAAGCGAACGTCCTTAGCTGGGTCACTGAAAGCCGACCGGAAGGATAACTTACAATGACACTACGAAAAGAGTCATTCTGGCAGGCGGCTGGGTTCACAGACGCAAGGAGTATGCGGGGAGGGGGAGGGGGACCGTTGGGTAGAGAAGAAAGTTTATGGAAGTAGAAACGCGGCAGCCATACCGGCTGCACAGAATGCCCGCAGGGTGTACATGTGAAATCTAGGGGCCTTCATTGCGCTACGTCACTTCCACATGATCTATTAAAGTTGAAAGCTCGGGGGCGGGATGGGAGACACCACTCGAATGACCTGGAAGAAGCGGGGCCTCTCGATTACAGGGCAAGAAGAACGGGATAGCAAAAAAGGCACTGGCAAACCTCGAGTAATAAATGGGTGCCCAGTTTCTTGAGTCTTCGACAATCACAGGCCTGGCATTTGGCAATCGGGCCGGCTCTCTTTCAGGCAAGGTTGCGGCGGCCCATTTGGACAGTAGGGCCAACACTCGCCGGCGCCAAGGACTTGCCCGCGCGCACCATCAAGATCTTTCACCCCATTAATTAGCTACTT
>Ga0335072_10003870_pt1 | contig 22371 bp, 22 predicted proteins | sample Lox_Sample_21_FD_206725 | JGI IMG/M metagenome (GOLD analysis project Ga0335072, IMG submission 206725) | Soil microbial communities from Loxahatchee National Wildlife Refuge, Florida, United States - Lox_Sample_2.1 | ecosystem: Environmental > Terrestrial > Soil > Wetlands | place: USA...
TGACCGCAGCTCCTGACCTGGTTGCCGTTGTCGGCGTGGCGGAGCAGACCCGGCACTGGGACCCCCGCTCGGGTCTCGACCTGGCGCCGTACGCGCCCGCCCTGCGCGCGGCACGCACCTGCCCGGACGACGGCGACGGCGGCGTTCCGCCGGTCCCGCTGCCGCTCGGGCTGGCCGCACGGCTGCTGGACCAGGCGGGATACGGGGCCGACCGGGTGCTGCATTCTGTCGGCGAACGGGCGCCGGCCTGGGACTGCGCCGCGCTTGGCCAGCAGCTCGCCACCGCTGCCGAGCGGGTGGGCCTGCTGGTAATGGCGGACGGCAGTGCACGGCGCGGGCCGAAGGCGCCCGGCCACCTCGACGAGCGCAGCGCTCCGTTCGACGCCGAGGTGGAGCGGGCAATCCGGACCGGGGACATGGCCGCGCTGCTGGCACTGGACAGCGATCTCGCGCGTGATTTGATGGCCACCGGGCGACCCGCCTGGCAGGTGCTGGCCGGCGCGCTGGCCGGACGGCAGCCGGCCAGCGACATCCTGTACAGCGGCGACCCGTTCGGCGTGGCGTACCTTGTCGCCTCGCTGACACCCGCGGCCGATAGCACTATCGCAGGCTGACAGCATGGCGGTTGACAGCACGAAGGAGGGAACGTGGCAGTTGAAGTTGGCCTGTCGGGCCGGGACGTGCTGGTGTTCGGGGCCTCCGGCGCCCTCGGTAATGCCGTAGCGGCCTACTTCGCCAATATGGGCGCCAGCGTCCGGGGGGCCAATCGGCACGAGCCGGCCGCGGGTGATCGCTTGACCGGCGTCACGTACGAGGCCGTCGACGTCACTGACGACGACGCGCTCCGCCGGCTCTTCGACGCGACGGCACCGCCCTGGGCCGTGATCAGCACGGTCGGGGGATACGCACTGAAGCACTCGCTAGCCGAGCTCGACCCGGCGGAGCTGCAGCATCAGCTCGAGGTCAACCTGCTATCGGCGGCCCTGATCTGCAAGCATGCGCTGCGGGTCATGAAGCCGGTCGGCCGGGGCCGGATCGTCCTGACTGCGAGCCGTTCCGCGACAGACACAGCTCGAGCGGGCTTCGCCTATTCGGTGAGCAAGCTGGGCGTACTGCACCTAACGTCGATGGCTGCCGACGAGGTGCGGGGTACCGGGATTACCGTGAACTGCGTCGTGCCCAGCATTATCGACACTCCGGTCAACCGCGCTGCGCTGCCGAACGCAAATCATGACGCCTGGCCAAAGGCGCGCGACATCGCGAACAGCTACGTGTACCTGGCCAGTCCCGACGCAGGCCTGGTGAACGGCGCCGCTATCCCGGTGTAGCCAGTCCGTGGACGGCCGCTCGCATGCATCACGGCGATCTGGGGTACATCTGTGCACTTATGGTCGCTGACTCCCTGCATCCGCGCAGACCGTACAGGCTCTTGCTGGCCATCGCTGGCTTCATCGCTGCTCTAGCCGCAGTCGCGGTCCTGTCCGTCGCAGCCGCGCTGGCAGTTACCCCGATGCAGACAGTGCATGTCGCGGGACAGGTCATCAAAGTCGGCGCAGCTCCCGCCCTGAGCACGTCGGGGCCTGGCCAGGTCAGCCTGTTCGGGCAGACGCTGCCCACGGCCATGTCCTTTTCCGGTCCGATCCGGCCGGTACTGGAGCTCAGCCAGATCACCCTGAACAGCGAGCTGACGAACTTTGTCGAGGGAGCCACAGCTAGTCACGCCGGACTGGTACTGCGATCGGATCTCATCTCCGGCTGGGAGCGCTACTTCGGCTGGGAAGCTGCGCTGGCCGGAGTCACATCACTGCTGCTAGCGGGTGCTGTGGCGGGCTGGCGGCGACTGCCAGTCCGCTCGACGGTGACTGTGCTGGCGCTAGCGCTGGTCGTCACGGAACTCGTCAATCTGGGCGCCATCGCGGTGGCCGCCAATGGCGCGCGGCAGGCCCTGGCCAACGTGCACTCGCTTAATCAGCTGGTGGGGAGCGTCTCCGCCGTCTCCCAGCCAGTCAGGAAGCACCGGCGCGTCGTCACCGGAGTCCAGGAGGTCGTGATGGGCGACTCCACTGCCGCCGGCGCCGGCCTGCCACTGGTCGCCGATCCATCAGCCGTCGACCGCGCCTGCGGCCGCAGCTCAGAGTCCTACGCGGAGGTCCTCGCTGCCGCCAACAGCTGGAAGGCAGTGAACTTGGCCTGCGATAGCGCAACCGTCAGGCACGGCATGCTTGGCAGCCAGGTTGCGGACGGACAGGTCATCCCGGCGCAGATCGAGTTCGCCAGCGAGATCTCCCACCCGACCGTGGTGATCGTCAGCATCGGCGCGGACGACTTGCAGTGGGCGGCCATCCTCGAGGTATGTGCTGTCTCCGCGACCTGCGACAGCCGCGCGTCGGCCGCCTACTTTCAGCAGAAACTTGCTGCCTTCAGCGCTAACTACCTGCAGTTGCTCATCCGCCTGGGCAGCCTGCCAGGGCATCCGCGAGTGATCATCAACCGCTACTACGACCCGTTCGGCGCGGACATCGGGTGCATTACGAGTCGCGGCCTGACCGCCGCCAAGATCAGCACGCTCAGCACCTGGCTCAACGCACTCAACCAGGTGCTGGCCAAGGGAGCGGCCCAGTTCGGCTTCCTCTCACCGCAGCCCAGCTTCGCGGGTCATCAGCTGTGCTCGCCGCAGCCCTACGTGCAAGGGCTGGCTGCGAGGGCGCCGTTTCACCCCACCCCGCTTGGGCAGCTGGCGATAGCCCTTGCCGATCAGGCTGCCATCACCCAGGCCGCCCCGGCCCCGGCCAGCACCGGCCCGGCCAGCACCGGCCCGGCCAGCACCGCATCGCCCGCGCCGTAACATTGGCGCACGAGCGGGTTGGCAGCATCTCGCTGGCGGCTTGCGGGGGAGTCGGCCGCAGAAGCGGCCAGCGGGGGAGCGTGCATGACAGTTCCGGACGAGCGCGGTGTCATAGCGGACGTGCTCGACGACCATCTAGAGGCGGAATTCAGCGCCGGGGACGCCGACGCGACGATGGCGACAATGACCGACGACCCGTACCTCAATCACGTGCCAATTCTCGCTGGGGGGATCGGCTGGGACGAAGTACGTCGGTTCTACGACCAGATCTTCATCGGCCACTGGCCCAGCGACACCGCGATTCACCGGATCTCGCGCACCGTCGGCACCGAGCAGGTGGTCGACGAACTTGTGCTTTCGTTCACCCACGACATCGCCATGTCGCACATGCTGCCCGGCGTTAAGCCAACCGGGAGGCACGTCCGGCTGCCAGTCTGCGTGGTGGCAGCCTTTGAGGGCGGAAAGCTCAGTCACGAGCACATCTACTGGGATCAGGCGTCCGTGCTCGTACAGGTTGGATTGCTGGACCCGGCAGGGCTGCCTGTCGCAGGGGCCGATCAAGCCGAGAAGGTTCTTGCTCCGCGTGCAGTTCCGGCCAACACGCTGCTCGGCGCCGACTGGCGCGAGCCCGGCTAGCGGCGAAGTGACTTCGGGGTGTTCACCTTGTCGGGCTGGATCGTAAGGATGATGCGGCCATCCGGGCCGATCGGGTTCGCGTAGTCCCGGCCGACGTACTTGTTCGACAGCTCGTCGATGTGGTCCCTGGCACGCTGGCCGCCTGTCGTCTGGACGACACGACCGCGAACTTCAGCCCAGTCCCACGGGTCATCTGAAGAGTGCAGCAGGACCGTCACCCGCGGGTCGCGGCGGACGTTCCTCGACCGCTGCCGCTGCGGCTCGGTGTTCACGAGCAGGTTATCGCCGTCTGTGTCTATCCAGGTCAGCAGCGCCTGTGGCTGACCATCGGGCATCAGGGTCACCACGGTGGCCAGGGTCGGAGCCTTGGCCAGGCGCACGACATCAGCATCTAGAGGCATGACGACGATCCTAGCTACCGAGCTGCGGCGGCAGCGGCGACGGCTGCGGCAAACTCGCGCGGTCGCTCGACCGGCGTGAAATGCCCCGATCGGACCAGCCGGGTGAGGCTCGCATCGGCGAAGTAGCCGCCGATCCGGTCCAGACCAGTGCCACCAGAAGTGGCGCAGGTGCGCGCGCACTAGCTCCGGCCGGCCGTCGATGAGGTCGCTGGACAGCGCGAGCTGGTGGCAGGGCTGCTACCAGAACTGTCGCCTGCGCGGCCGGGCTCAGAATCTGGTCGCCGATGCCGGGAAAGCGGCGACGCGAGCACAAGCCCGCGTACCAGGCCTGGACCGGCCGGTCCGGTCGCAGGCGAGCGGGAACCCGTCAACTGACTGAGCCTGTCTCATGCTTCCTAATCTTGCTGGGCTAGCAAGGGCTTATGGCCCGAGTTCTGGACGGCACCGCGGCGCTGGTGACCGGATCCGCGCCGAGGGCGGCACGGCTCTTGTGCTCGAGTCCGATATCACGCGCGAGTCGGATGCGACCGCCGCGGTCGAGCGCACGGTCGCTGAGCTGGGCCGACTCGACACTCTGATTAACAACGCCGGCCTGATGCTGCTCGGCCCGGCAGCCGACGCACCCCTGGAGGAGTGGCTGCGCATGGTCGAGCTGAACGTGCTCGGCCTGCTGTACTGCGCACCAAGTTCGGCGTGGGCGCATTCAGCGAGTCACTGCGCCAGGAGCTGGCCAAGCGCTACGTGCGCATCTCGCTCGTCGAGCCTGGTGCGACCGCTACCGAGCTCGCCACTCATGACCGGCCCGTGGTGCTCGAGGGCATCCGATCCCAGTTCGGTCAGCGGATGGATGCCGGGGACATCGCCGACGCGAGCAGCTACATCGTCACCAGGCCGGGCACGTCGCCGTGAACGAGATGCTGATCCGGCCTACCGAGCAGGAGCGCTAGCGCCGTGCGGCCTCCGTCGTAGGCTGGAAGGCGAGCGAGGGGGTCGGAATGAGCTTCGAGAACATCCTGGTCGAGCGATCAGGCGAGTTCGTCACCATCACGATGAATCGTCCGCAGCGGCGTAACGCGCTGTCGCTTCAGCACATGCGCGAGCTGATCGCGGCATTCACCGCGGTGGGGGAGAGCGACGCGCTGGGAATCGTGCTGGCTGGCAGCGGCCCGGTGTTCAGCGCGGGCCATGACTTCGCCGACGTCGCGGAGGCCGACCTGTCAGCTGTGCGCTCCCTGCTGATGACCTGCACCGAGCTGATGACGCTCATGCAGCAGGTGCCCCAGCCAGTCGTGGCCAGGGTGCACGGGCTCGCCACTGCGGCGGGCTGCCAGCTGGTGGCGGCCGCCGATCTGGCCGTGGCCAGCGAGGATGCTGGATTCGCTGCGCCCGGCGGCAACGGCGGCTGGTTCTGTCATACGCCCATGGTCGCGATCGCCCGGAATGTCGGCCGGAAGCGGGCCGCAGAGATGGCCATGTCCGGCGACATCATCGACGCCCGCACCGCGCTGGACTGGGGACTGGTCAACCGCGTCGTTCCGGCGACGCAGCTCGACTCGGCCACTACCGATCTGCTCGAGCGAGTCACCCGCGGATCGGCGGAAAGCAAGGGCATCGGCAAGCAGGCACTCTACGCACAGATCGACCTCGATCAGCCGAAGGCCTACGCCTACGCGGTCGAGGTCATGGCCGCCACCAGCCAGTTGCCCGACGCTCGCGAAGGCATGCGCGCCTTCCTGGAGAAGCGCAAGCCGCACTGGCGCCGCGGCCGTTCCGTCTGATCAGCGCGCGCTGATGCGAATCCGCGGATGATCACGGGGCCGTAGCCAGCGCAGCACCCGGAGCAGTTCAGACCGGGGCAGCGAGACGCAGCCAGCGGTGGGCGTGCCGGTGCCGACGTGCAGGAAAATCGCGCTGCCCAGGCCCGGCACCCGGCGCGCGTTGTAGGTGATCACCGCTGCGTAGTCATACGCTGGCACTTGGTGCATGGGCTCTGGCCGCAGACCGGGGTTGTGCTTGCGGGCGTTCACCCACTCGTTGTAGCGGCTGCTGTTGGGGTCGTCGTCCCAGAAGTCATAACGGTAGGCGTGCCGGAACGGGAAGAGGAATCCGTGATCGGGCCGGACGCCGAAGAAGAAGCTGAAGCCGTAGCTGCCGGACGGCGTCCGGCCGTCACCTTCCCGCTTCTTGCCCGGCGGCGCGATGCCGTTGTAACCGACCCGCGCAGTCCAGGGACCGAAAACGCGAACGGTGCGCCCGCGCCTGATCCGGTACGCACGGAACGTGGCGAACGTCGTGGAGCCAGATGCCGCTTCCACCGTAATCAGCTGCCGCACGTCAGCGACGCGGGTCGCCGGGGCGGCGGCGGCCGGTGGCGCTGCCAGCACCGCCACGGGCGCAGCCAGCACCGCCACGGGCGCAGCCAGCACCGTCGCGGAGAAGATCAGGCTGATCGCGCCAGCAGCACTCCGTACCCGCACGCGACAAATCATGCCGGATGCTCCGGCTGTTCAGATCGCCGCCCTGCCGCCGTCGGCGGCAAGCACCGCCCCGGTGATGTAGCTGGCTGCCGGAGAGGCCAGGAACGCAATGAGTCCGGTGATCTCGTCCGTGGTGGCCGCCCGCCCCATCGGAGTCGTCGCGCCGAGGGCCGCGGTCCGTTCCGGCACCGCGCCGTCGGTATAGACCGGTCCGGGTGCCACCGCGTTAACGCGCACTCCACGAGGACTGAACTCAGCCGCCCACGCGCGGGTCAGTGACTCCAGCGCGCCCTTGGTAGCGCCGTAGGCCGCCGCGGCAGGCAGGCCGATCCGGCCCGCCATGCTGCTGATGTTGATGATGCTGCCGCTGCCGCGCGCCGCCATTGCGGGCGCGAACGCGGCCACCAGAAAGTACGGCGCCCTGACGTTGCTGGCGAACAGCGAATCGAAGACATCCGGCGCCAGGTCCGCAGTCGGGCCGAACCAGGAAAATCCTGCGTTGTTCACCAGCACATCGATCTCTCCGGCCGCCGCGGCCAGCTGCTCGACGCCCGCGGCCTCGCTCAGATCGACGGCGATGAAAGTGGCGTTCCCGCCCGCCTGCTGGATCTCCGCCACTGCCCGCTGCCCCCGGCTCGCATCCCGGCCATGCACGATGACGTCGAGGCCGTCCCTGCCGAGGCGCTGAGCAATCGCACGGCCCAGGCCGCCGGTTGCACCGGTCACCAGCGCCCTGGCCGGGAGCTGGCTGCTGTCGGGTCGCTCTGCCATGAGAGTGCTCCTCGCTCTTACAGATCTCGGGGTCCGCCGACCAGGCTGCGGACGCCTACCTCGTCCGCGCGGGCAAGCAGCTCGCCCGGATCGGCGTAGACACGGTACGCGCCAGCCCGTTCCAGTTCCTCGCGGCCGTATCCGCCCGCCAGCAGCCCAATGCCGAGCGCGCCTGCCCGGCGGGCGGCCAGCAGATCCCAGACGCTGTCCCCCACAACCCAGGAATGGCGCGGTTCAACACCGATCAGCGCGGCGGCAGCGAGGAACAGGTCAGGATCCGGCTTCGCGTGCCGCACCATGTCGCGGGTGACCATCGGGGCGTCCTCGCCAAGTCCCAGCATTGCCAGCGCCTTCTCCGCCATCACGCGCCGCCCGCTGGTGGCTATCGCCCACGGCACACCGTGGCGGGTCAGTGCCGCCAGCAGCTCGGCGGCGCCCGGAAGCGCGCGGACTGAGCCGATCTGGGCCAGGTACTCAGCGGCATGGTCCAGCTGGAGCGACTCGATGTCGTCCTCGGACAGCGACCGTCCCGTCTCGCGGAGCAGCGCCGACACGAACAGCCCGCCACTCATTCCGATCCGCCGGTGTATCCGCCAGACCGAGAGGTCGATGTCGAGCTTGGCCAGGGCGTTACGCCAGGCGATCACGTTCTGGTAGACACTGTCGATCAGCGTTCCGTCCAGATCAAACAAGAATGCGGGAACGGGCGGTTCGCTGTACTCGGCGCTGCCTTCCACTTCGGCCACATTAGACCCCACGGCCTGGTGATACCTGGGCGGCGTGCTCGCAGCAAGGCAGGCTGCTACCGGCCCGTGGCGACGCGCCCGTACAGCTCAGGGCGGCGATCCCCGAACACGTCGTTGTTCGGGCTGACTGCTTTGTCGAGCGCCTTGCTGAGTGCGCACTCAGCCACCACCGTGGCGGGCTGATCGGATGCCGCCCCGCCCGCCAGCGGCCAGCCGTCCGGATCCACGATGACCGTGCCGCCCACCCACTGGACGCCTCGCTCTGGCCCCGTCCGGTCGCAGACAGCGATGAACATGCGATTCACCGCCGCGTCGGCCTGCACGCGGACGACTTCCGACGGCCGCTCGCCGGCCGGCCGAGGGTAGGCCGGCCAGTTAACCGGCGCGCACAACAGCTGCGCGCCGTCCAGCGCGGGCAGCCGAACCCATTCAGGAAACTCGAGGTCGTAGCAGATCATTACGCCGATCCGGCCGAACCGGGTCGGCACGACCGGGGGAGGCGCGCTCCCGACGGCAAACCACTGGGGCTCGGCATCCCAGAGGTGTGCCTTCCGGTACACGCAGCGGAGCCCGGCGGAATCGACTAGGGCCGCACTGTTAAATATCTCGTCGCCTGCCGTGGCCTCGCAGAAGCCGCCGACGATGACGATGTTGAGCTCAGCTGCGAGCCGAGCCCAGGCGGCGACTGTCGCCCCGTCGGGCGGCTCCGCGCTCGCTTTCGCCTCCGCCTGGCTCTCGAACACGTAGCCGCTGGACATGAGCTCCGGCAGCACTGCGACTGAGGCGCCCTGCCGGGCGGCGTCGTAGACGGCCGCGGCCGACAGTTCTCGGTTCGCGTCGGGATGGCCGAGCTCTGGGACGAGCTGGCAGCAGGCGACGGTGGTGCTTGTCACGACGGGGCTCGTCACGGCTACTCCGGTGCTGTTGCGGTAACAGCGTCGATCGTAAGCCGCCTGGGGCCCGCCACGAGCGTTGTCAGACGGCCAGCGGTCGCGTCGTGACGCCGCTTGCCGGCCGGCCGCGCTCCAGCGCCGCTGGGATGTCCGCCACCACCTGCAGCGGCTCGGAGCGCAGCTGGTCAGGACTGACGTGCACGACGAAGATGCCCGCTGCGGTCATCCGCCGGTGGCGGCGCATCGTCTGCTGCCAGTCGCCTGGCGACAGATGCCACTCCTTCGAGTCGACTTCAACGGCTACCCCGGCTTGTGGCCACCAGGTGTCCGGGCGCGACAGGAACCTCCCGTTCAGGTACAGATCGGGGTTGTAGAGCGGCGCGGGCAGACCGGATCCCCGTATCAGCTCACGCAGCTCTGCCTCGGGCGCGGACCTGATCCCAGCTGCCACCTCGGCCAGTACCCTGCGGAAGAGCGCGTCGCGCGCGTCGTGGCGCCCGGCAAGCTCGTCGGCCAGCTGACGCATCGTGCGAAGGTGCTGCTGAACGCCGCTGGCCACAACCGTGCGGGCGTCGGACAACCGATGGAGGCTCCTGACGCTGTCGGCGATGGCGCGCGGCGGCAACGCATACCTGATCGCTAAGTCCTGAGCCCACTGCCTGGGCATACGCCTCGTCCGGTGTATGGCCACGAAGCCGCGACTGGCCACGGACTGAGTCGCAGGGATTAGCACGTCGACTGCCGCTGCCTTCGCGCCGCGGATCCCGTGAAAGGCAAGCGCTGTCGGCCCGGTGATGAGACCTTCAGGACCCGCGTAGAGCAGGGCCGCAACCTGGAGCTGTACGGGAGTCGGTGCATCGGTTGAAGTGAGATAGACACCGGGCAGCAGCCGCTGCCAGGGTCCGCCCTGGCGCAAGCGATGGTGGACACCGTGCCTTGTGGTCCCGCTAGCCAGCGCCTGGGCCCTGGAGAGGACGCCTCGCTGGCTGGCGAGCAACCACTCCATGCTCCTGTCGTCCGACATGGCCGCAAGGTTGCCAGTCAATACCGACGATGCGCAGCCACGCCGCTGCTCCGTGTTTCGCCAGGCCGGCCATAGCCGGCCTGGCGAAACACAGCCGCCCACGGGGAGGGTCAAGCCGCCGCCTACGGGGAGGTCAGCCGCCGATCCAGATGGTCTTGATGTTGCAGAATTCACGGATGCCGTGAGCAGACAGCTCGCGGCCGTGGCCGGAGTGCTTCACGCCGCCGAAGGGGAGCTGCGGGTACGACGTCACGTTGCCGTTGATGAAGACCATCCCGGCGGCAAGGTCGCGAATGAGCTGCCGCCGCTCGGCCTGATCGTTGGTCCAGGCGTTGGCGCCGAGCCCGAACTCGGTGGCGTTCGCCAGCTCTATCGCCTCATCCAGGCCCGACACCCGGTACAGCGTGGCAACCGGGCCAAAGACCTCCTCGGTGTGCACGCGCATGTCGGGCGTAATGCCGGTCAGGACCGTCGGCGGGTAATAGAAGCCCGGCTCATCGGGCACCACGCCGCCGCACAGCACGTGCGCGCCGTTGGCGACCGCGTCCGCGACTAGGCTCTCGACGTCGTCACGCTGCTGCTCGGATGCCAGCGGACCCACCTGAGTGGCCTCCAGCATCGGGTCGCCAACCGTCTTCGCGGACATGTTCTTGACGAACATGCCCTCGAACTCGTCATAGATCGAGTCATGGACGATGAAGCGCTTGGCCGCGATGCAGGACTGGCCGTTGTTGATGCACCGCGCGTCGGCAGCCACCTGAGCGGCGGTTGGCAGGTCCGCCGACGGCATCACGATGAACGGGTCGCTGCCGCCGAGCTCGAGCACCACTTTCTTGATCTCGCTGCCCGCGATGGCGGCTACGGACTGCCCGGCCGGCCCGGAGCCGGTGAGCGTAGCGGCGAGGACTCTGGCATCGCGCAGGATCGCCTCGACCCGGCTGGAGCCGATCAGCAGTGTCTGGAATGTGCCTGCGGGGAACCCGGCCCGCGCGAACAGGTCCTGCATGAACAGCGCTGTCTGCGGCACGTTCGAGGCGTGCTTGAGAAGTCCGACATTCCCGGCCATCAGGCCGGGTGCAGCGAACCGCATGGCCTGCCAGAGCGGGAAGTTCCATGGCATGATCGCCAGGATCGGGCCGAGCGGCTGATAACTGATGTACGCGCGCTCTGCTCCCACGGCAGCGGCATCACCGGCTTCATCGGCCAGGAACCCAGCTGCGTGCTCGGCGTAGAACCGGCATGCGTTCGCGCACTTGGCGACCTCCTGCCGGGCGGCTGTGATCGTCTTGCCCATCTCGGTCGTCATCATCGCCGCGACTTGATCGCGCTCGGCATCGAGGATGTCGGCGGCCCGCCGCATCCACCGGGCCCGGTCGCTGAAGCTAGTCAGCCGGTAGTCAGCGTGCGCCGCCGCAGCAGTGGCCAGGCAAAGCTCGATGTCGGCCTCGCTGAGCTCCTCATAGGCCCTTACGGTCTCCGCGGTGGCGGGGTTGATAGTCGCGATCGCCATGTGGTCCTCCTCGATAGCACCTCAGCGCGGATGCTAACCGGCTTGCCCGCGTCGCGTCCGCCCACACGGGCGGTTCGCTGTCTCGGCCCGCTGCGCTGCCGTCAGCGGCCAGCAACTCATGGTCGTGCCGCGGTCAGGGCAGTCCGGTACAGCGCGGCCAGGCGAGTGCTGAACCGAGCGGCATAAGACACCGCTGCCGTATCGCCACCTTGCTCATAACCGCCGATGACGCCAATCACTGTGCCGGCGCCGCGGAACGGACCGGCGGCGGCCAGCAGCGGGCTCCCGCTGGTGCCGTCGGTAAACCCGCCGCAGTCGAACTCGTACTGAGTCGGGCTGAACTGCAGAGCGGTGTTGGCGCAGCTTATCGGCGCATCCGCGATATCGGGATAGCCTGCGACCTCGACCCGCTGGCCGGCCGACACGTCGATTCCGATGGCCTCGCCGCCAGTGAGGTCCTCGATGGCCTCCTTCGCGCCAGGCTGGCGGACGACGAGGAAGGCGAAGTCGTCATCGGGGTCGCTGGACGACGTCCACTCCGGGTCCTCGATGATCTGGGTGACGGTCCACACACCGTAGGGCTCCTGCCCCTTGGCGTAGCCTGGCACGAATGCCACCTCGCCGGGCGTATGCCCGGCCATGCAATGCGCCGCCGTGAGGATCAGGTCCCCGGCCGGACTGTCGACGACGCTGGCAGTGCAGAAGTGGCTGCCCAGCTCGCCCGACGGGCTCATGCTGAACAGCGCGCCTATCGTCGAGGCCTGCCCATAGGCCGCAGTTTCAGCGTTGACCGTTCCCATTGGCGGGCTGAGAGCGACGCCCACGATAGCTGCTACCGAGACGGCTGTGGCTATAACCGCAGACCGGCCCAGACGCAGGCGCATCCACCCTCCATCCCACCGTCGGCCCGTATGCCGAGCTGCTGCGCCGGGACCTCACGCCCGGCATTGTGACCATTTTGAGACCACATCAAGACCTAGACAATACCTGCTACCTCCGAGGAAGCTGCAAATTGTCACCGCGAGTCCGAAACGGGGCCGGCATCCGTAGGCGGCGCTCACTGCGGGGTATTCCCGAAGTCGGGCATGAATGCTCTGATGTTAGATTAATTACATTACGGTCTAACCTGACTAATCCAGGGAACAGATTTGCCGTGCGATGACCACAAATCACCCGGAAAGCGCGACCTAGCGCAGCGTCGCAGGCAACCGCGAGAATCACTATATGAAGCTCGGCGCTAACGTCGGTATGCGGGACGAGCCGCAGTCATTTGCCCAGCAGGCCAGACGACTGGAGCAGGCGGGCGTCGGCTACCTGTGGAGTGGCGAGGCCTATACGGCGGACGCCGTCTCGGCCCTGGGCTTTCTGGCCGCCGTCACCATCCGCGCGCAGATCGGGTCATCCATCCTTCCCCTGTACACCAGGACGCCTGCGCTGCTCGCGATGACAGCGGTCGGGCTGGACAAGCTGTCCGGCGGCCGGTTCATCCTCGGCATCGGCGCATCCGGGCCGCAGGTCATCGAGGGCTTCCATGGCGTGCCGTATGACGCGCCGCTCGCCCGGACCGAGGAGGTCATCGAGATCTGCCGGTCGGTCTGGCGCCGTGACCGCCTAGAGCATTCCGGCAAGAAGTATCAGATACCGCTAGCAGCCGGACAGGGCACGGGCCTCGGCAAGCCGCTCAAGCTCATTGACCACCCGGTGCGTGACAGGATTCCGATCTACGTGGCTGCTCTCGGACCGAAGAACGTCGAGCTGACGGCCGCGATTGCCGAGGGCTGGCTGCCGTTGCACTATTGGCCTGACCGGGCCGCGCAGGTCTGGGGCGACTCGCTGGCCGCCGGGCAGGCGCGGCGTCAGGACGGGCTGCCGCCACTGGAGATCGTGGCGGGCGGCCCGCTGGCCATCGGCAGCGACGTGGAGCACCTCCGCGACCTTGCCCGCCCGATGCTCGCGCTGTACTTCGGCGGGATGGGCGCCCGCGGCCGCAACTTCTACAACGACTTGCTCAAGCGCTACGGCTTCGAGGAGGAAGCTGCTGCCATCCAGGATGCGTATCTCGGCGGCGACAAGAAAGCCGCCGCCGCCATGGTGCCCGGCGCGCTCGTGGCAGGTATGTCGCTCGTGGGCGACGAGGGCTTCGTGCGCGGACGCGTCGCCGCCTACCGGGCTTCCGGAGTCACTATTCTCAACGTTCAGCCCGTCGGACCGAACGGCATAGCCGACGTCGAGACCGTGGCTAGCTGGCTGTAGCGGAAGCAGACCGCCGCCGCGGTGGCCGAGGCCCGGCTAATCCGCTAGTTCGTCTTCGGCTGAGCCGCCGCGGTGTACGTCACCTCCTGCCGAGCACCGCATGACGGTCCGGGCATAATCAGCTGCGAAGGCGGGCACGTGAGGATTGATCGGCGTCAGGGGGGCGGCTGTGGCGGGGAGCGCAGACCCGCGGCGCCCCGATGAGGCGGACGAGACGCCCCGCCTGCGGCCTGCCGACGGGATCTTCGGCACCATCATCACCGCTTCGGTGCTGGCCTCCGCCGGCGACGAGCTGGCCGCCGGACCGCTCGCCGTCTCCGTGCTGATCACTCTTGCGGTGTACTGGCTGGTTGACGTCTACAGTGAGCTGCTGGGCGGGCACTTCGAACGCGGGCGCCTGCCGTCGTTGGCGGAAGTTCGCACCGCAATGTTCGTTGCCTGGCCAATGGTCGGCGCTTCGTTCATCCCGCTCATCGTGCTCGGACTGGCCCGGCTCAGCGGGCTGTCCGATAACAACGCTTCCACCGCCGCGCTGGCCGCCGCCCTCGTGATACTGGCGATCTATGCCTGGACCGCCGGCCACGCCGCCCAGCTGCGCGGGCTTCGGCTCGCCTTCGTCACCAGCATCGCGGCGCTGCTAGGAATCCTCATGATCGTGCTCAAGAACGTGGTGCTTGTTCAGCTGCACTAGCGGCCTGGCCAGGATGCCGCGGCAACCGCGAGGATCTCGGTCCGGTCGGCCGCGAGAAGGAAGCCCGCCTTGATGGCAGCATCCAGCGCAAACTCGAACCGGCCCAGGTAGTCCCCCTGGCCACCTGGGTAGAGCCGGGCGAGGTCGGCCGGCCCGAGTTCCCTTGTCGTCCCGAACAGGAAGGCGAACAGCTCGCCGCGCTGCCCCGTTCCGGAGAGGATCGCGACGGGAACATCGGTCCAGGGCGTTCGGATGCCGCCGGTGGCGGCGCCGAGCTCATCCCGCACGAAATCGTGGCCGTCGTCGCTGAGGTCGAGCCGTGGCGCGGCTGGCGGCGCCGATCTTCCTGCCACCCAGCCGTCAAGATGCTCGATGGCGGCGCATTCCACGTAATGGTGCTGCGGACCGCTGTTGATCGGCGACTCGGTCTGGCCCATCAGGATGTCCGTGGTCGGCCGCATCAGCTCGGCCAGCCGGGTGGGCGGGAGCCTGCCATCGTCCTGGCCGCTGGCGAACAGCAGGTAGGTATCGGCGTGCGCCGCGCCCGCAACCTCCCAGTTGCGCAGCAGCTCGCTGTCGCTCTGGTTGGCCCGACCGCTGCCCAGCAACGTCACGTCAGTCTCGGTCTGCAGGACGATAACCGGCACGCGCAGGTCAGCGCGGATCTGCTCACCGGTGCCGTCGGCTCCTGCGCCAGGGTTGAACCCGGTATCGAGCGCCGCGCCTGCGCCGGTCCGGCCGTGCACGAGGAAGCCGTCGTAGACCGTCGCCAGCGGGTCGACCGCGTTGACGTAGGTCACCAGGAACGCACCTGACTGCGAGTGGCCGCTGGCCAGCAGGCGGATCGGGCGGGTGCTGACCGGCGGCGGCAGCACTCCCGGCTCCCCTCTTAGCGCATGGCCGGCCTGGCTGAAGATGTCGAACGACCATGCGTCACCAGGATGCGAAAGCGATGCGTACCGGTCCGGGTGCGACTTCTTCAGGTGCATGCTTTCGACTAGGCCGCCGCCTTCGATGCCGGCCCGCTGGGCGGAGACGCCAGCCCACGCGTGCCCGCTGCGAATCAGGTGCGTGTGCGTCATCATCCAGTCGGGTGCTGCGTCCAGTCCGCCGGACACGTTCAGCCACTCGACGACGACGGTGCCGCTGAAATCGCTCGCATTGGCCGGCTGCCGGACTACCACCCGAGTGGTGAACTGCGCGGAGTCAGCGGGCAAGACTGTCCAGCGGCCGTCGAGAGTGCGCTCAGCCGCGAGCCGGTACGACGTAGCCGTCCCGCTGAGCAGGAACTCCTGCTCTGTGTAGCCCAGCCTGTTCAGGTCATATGCGCCGGCCGGATCGGGAGCGGGGCCGGGAAGTGGGCGCAGCTCCATCAGGCGGCTGACTTTTCGAGTATGTGGATCGCACAGGCGCTGCCGAGGCCAATGACGTGCGTCAGACCGACCTTGGCGCCCTCGATCTGCCGGTCGCCAGCCTCGCCGCGCAAGTGCGTGGACACCTCGTAGATGTTGGCGATGCCGGTCGCGCCAAGCGGGTGCCCCTTCGACAGCAGGCCGCCCGACACGTTGACCGGGATCTGGCCATCGCGCCATGGCCCGCGCTTATCGATCCACTCGCCGGCGCGGCCTTCCGGGCAGAGCCGTAGGTTGTCGTAATGGCGCAGTTCGGCGGTCGCGAAGCAGTCGTGCAGCTCGACCAAGTCAAGGTCCTGCGGGCCGACTCCCGCCAGCTCGTAGGCCTTGTCCGCCGCCTGGCGGGTCAGCGTGTTCACGTCAAACTGGACTGAGCCACCGTCGACGTACGGGTCAGAGGTCATCACAGACGCCGAGACCTTGACCGCCCGCTTGCGGACTATGTCCGGCATGGACTTCAGCCGCTCGCCGCTGCACAGCACGGCGGCCGCTGCGCCGTCGCCGGTCGGGCAGCACATCAGCAGCGTGTTCGGATACGCGATCATCTCGGCGTTCATGACCTCATCCAGTGAGAACGCCTTCTGGTACTGAGCGAGCGGGTTCAGCGTCGAGTGGGCGTGGTTCTTCTCTGCCACCTTGGCGAACTGCTCGAAGCCGACGCCGTCATGCTCGTAGGCGTACTCCATGCCGGACTGGGCGAAGGTGCCCGGCATCAGGCTGGTGCCGAGGATCCCCTCGACCGGGCCGACCGCACCGTACCGTCCGGCTGCCTCGTACGGCTTGTCCTTCTTGCCCGGCTGCCCGCCGAGCAGCCCCAGCTTGCCCATCTGCTCAAGTCCGACCGCGAGGCCGATGCTGGCCTCACCCGCCTTGATCGCCATCGCGGCGACCCGGAACGCCGTCGCGCCTGTGGCGCACGCATTGGTGACGTTGTAAACCGGGATGCCGGTCTGCCCGATCTGCTTCTGGATGCGCTGGCCGATCCCGTTGGTGTCATACAGGCAGCCCGCGGCCAGGATGTCCGCATCGAAGATCGTCAGGCCGGCATCGGCCAGCGCCGCCAGGGCTGCCTCGCTGCCCAGGTCGATCAGGTCCTTGTCCTTGTAGCGCATGAACTTGGTCATCGCCACGCCGATGATCCACAGCGAATCGGCCATGCAGCTGCCCTCCAGTGATCTACCTCCACCATAGCCTCGGAGGGGCGCACCTCCACAGATGGTTGGGACGGCCCGGACAAGCCGGTCATGAGTCGGGCGGGTCTTGCAACCTAGCGAGCGTGTCGCGAATCTATCTGGACGACTGCGGCCGTCGTGCTGGCGGCGCACACTCGAGGAGCGCTTGGTCACGTGACAATGGCGGATGATGAGTTCGTCCAGTTCGCCGAGGCGGTAGCGCCGCGCCTCCGGCGGACCGCGTTCCTGCTCTGCGGCGACTGGCACACCGCGGAGGACCTAGCCCAGACGACTCTGGCCAAGGTGTTTGCGTCCTGGCGGCGGATCCGCAGACGGGACGCAGTTAATGCATACGCCATGCGCACGCTGCTGAATACCTATCTGGCCGAGTGCCGGAAGAAGCGGGCAGGCGAGCTGCTCACGAGTCGGCTCCCGGAGCAACCTGTCGACCCACCGTCGCCGGAACTGCGGATAGCGGTGCTGGCGGCACTGGCCACGCTGCCGCCGAGGGCACGGGCCGTCGTCGTGCTGCGCTACTGGGCCGACCAGAGTATCGACCAGACCGCCGCGCTGCTGGGCTGTACCCCAGGCAACGTGAAGAGCCAGAGCGCTCGCGCCCTAGACAAGCTGCGCCTGCTGCTCGATGACGCCGCGACCGAGCCAAGCACCGCCGCGACCCGCGCCCAGATCGCTGATGACGAGAAGAAGGCCCATCATGGATGAGCTGTCGCTTCGCGCCCTGCTCGAGCGCGCCACGTCTCCAGAACCGCCGCTCGGGCAGATTGTCGACAAATCTCTCCGCGCGGGCCGCAGGCTGCGGCGGCGCCGGGCGACCGGGGCAGCGGCCCTATCGGCTGCAGCCGTCGTTGTCGTCAGCACAGTCCCAGCGCTGACGTCCGGTGCAGGTCACACGTCCGGTGCAGGCCACAAGGCCAGCAAGCAAGTGCCTGCCGCGGTGGCCGCTCCCGCTACTAAGGCCAGAACCGCTTACGTCGCCACGAGTCACAACACTGTCGTGCCGATCAACCTGGCCGCCAAGACGGTCGGCGCGCCGATCCGGGTAGCTGAGGTGGTCAATGACCCGTTCGTGATCCAAGCTGCGGCTAGCCCGAACGGCCGGACTGTCTACGAGGTCGGCATGCCTGGGGGTGGCCCGACGACCGTAACCCCGATCGACACTGCCACCAACACGGCCGGGCCGACGATCACGATCGGGAATGCCGAGCCACAGGACTTCGCAGTTGCGCCGAACGGGAAGACTGCATATCTGAGCGCCCCCGAGGGGCTTTTCCGGATCAGCACCGCGACGAACACCGCGAGTAAAGCGCCCGACTGTAGTCGGTACGGCTGCAGGGCAATGGCATTCAGCCCGAGCGGCCAGGCGCTGTATGTGATCAACGGGGGGGCCAAGACCGTGATCGTGATGCAGACGGCGAACAACAGGGTGGTGACGGGCATCAAGATTCCGGCAAGCTCGTCCGGCATCCCGTTCAACATCGGGATCACGCCGAACGGCAAGACGGCTTACGTGGTGGACGGAACGTTCGAAGCCAAGCCGGGCGAGAACTCAGTAGTGCCGATCAACCTGGCTACCAACGCCGCGCTGACGCCGATCAAGCTCTCGGCATCGGGCCTAGCCGACGGCCTCGTGATCGCGCCCGACGGCCGGACTGCGTATGTGCTGAGCAGCCGCGCGGTCACCGCCATCGATACCGCGACCAACCAGGCCGAGGCGACTATCAACCTTCCGCAGTCGGCAGGGTACGCCTATTTCATGGCACTCACTCCGGATGGCAAGACCTTGTACGTGCTGACGCCACGCGGCGTGGTGCCGATCACGACTGCTAGCGGTACCGTGCTGCCGACGATCAAGGTCCCTAAGCTCTGCTCCTCAACACCCATCGCAATCACGCCCGATGGCAGGACTGTCTATGTCGGCGCCTGCATCACCGGCACCCGCACGGTGGAGGGGCACAAGCTGCCAGCGATTGTGGGCGGCGGCGTCGTCCCGATCAGCACGGCGACCAACACCGCCGGTCGCTTCATCAACCTCGGGGGAGAGCCGGTCGCCATCACTTTTGCCAGATAGGCGAGGGCCGGGCAACCGTAGCCGGACGGGATCAGAGGCCTAGATCCCACCATGTTCCCGATGTCCAGGTCTTTCCTGCCCAGATGTCGTACTCAGCGCGGCGCGGATGCTGATCAAGGCGAGGCTCAGCGGACAGGATGAGCGTGGCCTCGTCGCGGGCCGCGAACTCGCCCCACGCGCGCGCCGCATCCGAGATGCTCGCAGAGGGTGCCTCGCCCCGCGCGAATGAGGTCCAGGCCGCCGCCATCGCCTGGCCAAGTCGCGCCTGCGGGTCCCCAGACCTGGCCAGCTCGCTGAAGCTGTCCGAACCCCACACGGCCAGCATGTCCAGCCCGTGACCGCCCGCGAGGTCGGCCGGGATACCGGGCGGGCAGCCGTCGTACCGGTAACGCCACACCGGCGCGTGCGCCGCCTGGGCGAGGGCCAGCCGATGGGTCGGGACACCGTAACGCTCCGCGCCCAGTACGGCAACGCCGACACCAGTCTCATCGAGTTCGGGCCGTGCGGCGGCATAGGCGGCCAGCATCTCCGTCGCGGTTGACGTGCCGAACAGCTCGGCCAGCACGCGCGGGGCCTGGCGGGCCGCCGTAGCGTCCATCAGCTGATAGCTGGCGCCCTCGGTCCCGTTGTGCCCGATGAGCAGCGGGATGCCGGCGCCCGCGCCGGAGCTGACCGCGTCGATCGGCAGGACCGGGATTCCCGTGCCGCCGAGAACCGGGCGCCACACCCAGGTGCCCTGAGCTCCAGTGGCAATTGCTTCCTGCGCAGCCACGAGCTCGGCGGGCGGCACGTTGATCAGCCGCCTGACGCCGCTCGCGTCGTCGGTAAGGCCTAGCTCACGCAGCAGCCGGCGGCGCACCCGGATGGCCTGCCGCGGCGTTGCGACGTGCTCGGCACCGCCGCTGCTAGAGATCGCCCGGCTGATGAGTCCGGCCGTCAGGGGAGAGGCGATCAGGTTCGCGACGCTCTTCGCGCCTGCCGACACTCCGTATATTGTCACCCGGCGCGGGTCGCCGCCGAATCCCGAGATGTTGTCACGCACCCAGCGCAGGGCCGCCACTTGATCCAGGAAACCGGCCTGTCCCGCGTCCGCCAGCTCTGCTCCGGCAACGTCGGCGAGGTGCAGGAACCCAAGAGCGCCGAGCCGGTAGTTGAACGTCACCACGACCAGCCCGCGGCGGGCCAAGACGGCGGCGTCACCGACGAGGTCGCCAGCCCCGGCGCCCTGCACGTAACCGCCGCCGTGGACCCATACCAGCACCGGGTAGCCGGCCTCGTCCGGCGGCGGAACGACCGGCGCGCTGACGTTGACTATGAGGCAGTCCTCGGCACGGTGCTGCACGACCGGCTCACCCGTGAACGGGTTAACTGCCTCGCTCTGCCACGCCACCGGGGCGGCTTCGGTAGCCCGCCGGATGTCTGTCCATGGATCGGGTGGCTGAGGCGCGCAGAAGCGCAGCTCGCCGACCGGCGGCTTCGCATACCTGATGCCGCGCCAGACGCACAGGTCAGCGACGATCTCGCCGCGGACGCGTCCGTAGGAGGTGACGGCAATCGCGTTCATGCGGTGCTCACTGGGCGAGCGGGCCGGTGCGGGCGACACCAGGCCGGAACAACGTTTCCTGCGCGATGCCGGCGGCAAGCAGGCCGTGCCGGGTGAAGATCCGCCCCGTGTACATGCCCCGGCCGCCGGAGGTGGACTCTGGCTGCAGATCCATCAGCACCCACTCATCGAGCGCGGCACGGCGGAAGAACCAGACCGAGTGGTCGATGCTCGTCAGCGGGCCGGCGATGGTGATGCCCGGGGCCGCTGCGAGGCCGGTGAACATGTCGGACACGTAGGCCAGCGCGCACGCGTGCATCATGTCGCCGTCGAGCTTGTAGCGCGACCTGATCCACATCCTGGATGGCCACTGCTGGCCCGGCTGAGGCTGCGCGGGGAGGCGGATCTCGACGCCGTGCATCCGGTGGAAGCGCGGGTTGTCCGGCAGGCCTTCGGGCGGCTCGACCTCGGGCATGGCGTGCGCCTGATAGTCAGAGCCCTCCTCGGTGATGTGGAAGGAGGCGGCCATGTTGAAGATGACCTTGCCGTTCTGGACTGCGATGACCCGGCGGTTGGAGTACGAGCCGCCGTCCCGGTCGCGGTTCACGGTCAGGAGCACCCGGTGCGAGGCGTCGCCGCGGCTGAGGAAATAGCCATGCAGCGAATGCGGGTGCCGTCCTTCGGGCACCGTCTGCGCGGCAGCGCGCAGCGCCTGGGCGGCGACCTGGCCGCCGAACAGCCCGGCCGGCTCCCGGCTCACCACGACCGTGCGGAACATGTCGTCCTCGATCCGCTCGAGCGTAAGTATCTCCGGCAGGCCGGTGCCGGGAGTTCCGATGACAGGCTCAGCCAGACTCGCCATGGCGACATTGATATCACTACCGACCGCCGTAAGCTGCGGGCAGACCTTCGACGAAGGGAGCTGGCATGGGTGCGCTGGACGACCGGGTTGCTGTCATCACCGGGGCAGGCCGCGGCCTCGGCCGCGAGCACGCGCTGCTCTTCGCGGCCGAGGGCGCCAAGGTCGTGGTGAACGACCTCGGCGGCGGCCCAGACGGCTCGGGGAGCGACGCCGCGCCGGCCCAGCAGGTCGCCGACGAGATTCGCGCGGCGGGCGGCCAGGCAGTGGCGAACTTCGACGACATCACGTCGGCCGAGGGAGCAGACCGGCTGATCCAGCAAGCCATCGACGAGTTCGGCGCGCTGCACGTGCTGGTCAACAACGCCGGGATTCTGCGCGATCGGACGATCGTCAACATGACCGACGCCGAATGGGACGACGTCATCAAGGTGCACCTGCGCGGTCACTTCATGCCGACCAGGGCCGCCGCGCGTTACTGGCGCGAGCAGTCGAAGGCTGGCGGCAACCTCCAGCCATCCCTCATCAACACCACCTCGACCTCGGGCTTGTTCAACAATCCGGGCCAGGCCAACTACGGCGCGGCGAAGACCGGCATCGCCACGCTGACCATGATCGCCCAGCGCGAGCTGGGCCGCTACGGCGTGAAGGCGAACGCGATCGCCCCGGCCGCCAGGACCAGGCTGACGCTCGCCACTCCCGGCATCACCGATGCGATCGCCGTCATGCCGGAGGAGGGCTTCGACGCGATGGACCCGGCGAACGTGTCGCCGTTCGTCGCCTACCTGGCCACGGCCGACTGCCCGATCCAGGGACGGGTCTTCTTCGTGGCAGGCGGCGCAATCCACTTGTTCCAGCCGTTCGCGATCATCGACAGCATCGCCAAGGACGGCAAGTGGACCGTAGCGGAACTGCAGGAAAAAGCCGCGCGCCTGGCCGACGTGCCGTTCGAGCTCGGCCGGATTTCGCTGTAACGCCAGATTCTAGCGGCAAGGCCAGATATGGCTGGAGGACGGCGCGTCAGGCCGGCTGGTAGCCGAAGGCGACTG
>Ga0335072_10003871_pt1 | contig 22363 bp, 27 predicted proteins | sample Lox_Sample_21_FD_206725 | JGI IMG/M metagenome (GOLD analysis project Ga0335072, IMG submission 206725) | Soil microbial communities from Loxahatchee National Wildlife Refuge, Florida, United States - Lox_Sample_2.1 | ecosystem: Environmental > Terrestrial > Soil > Wetlands | place: USA...
CCCAGGCGCCCCAGGCCTCGGCGAGCCCCCCCGGCCAACCCGGCACCGGCGGCCGACGACACCGACAACCCGCCACTCGCCGCCGTCCCCGCCGTGAATGGCGATTCCCCCGGCCCCCACGCCGGCAACCCGCCACCGGCCGCGCACCGGTCCACGAATGACGAGTTCCCCGACACCGCCCGCTCAACCCGGGCCACGATCGCGCCCGCGCTCTCAGCGCCGCCCTCCCGCGTCGTGACCCGTCCACAACCACCGGCCGCTGCACCGAGTGGTGCGACGACCTCCAGAGGTAGGTCTCTCGACCACCCTCCGTGTTTCGGTGGCGCCGGCCGAGCGGGCACTGCGACGGTCTGTGTTGTCGAGCTCATCCATAATCCCGGTCGTGCCCTTCGTCACCGGCCTTGTCCTCGCCGCCGGCGACTCGACGCGCCTCGGCCGCCCCAAGCAGTTGCTGCCCTACGGGGACACGACGCTGCTCGGCCACGTGCTCGCCACCGCGCGGTCCTGCCGGTTCGACCAGCTCGTGTGCGTGCTCGGCGGGAGCGCGCGTGAGATCCGGAAGCGAGTCGATCTAAGCGGCGCCGAGGTGGTCGAGAACCACAGCTTCGGCGAGGGGTGCTCGTCCTCGATCGCGACCGCGCTCGGCGCGGTGGACGCACGGGCCGACGTGCTCGTGCTGATTCTCGGTGACCAGCCCGGCGCGACCGCCGCGACAGTGGGTGCGCTCCTGGCCGGGCGCGGGGACGCCCTGCTCGCGGCGTGCGCCTACGACGACGGCCGCGGCCACCCGCTGGCGTTCGCCCGGGAAATGTTCACTGAGCTCGGCGCCCTCCACGGCGACAAGGGAGTCTGGAAGCTGCTCGACCGGCACGCCGGCGCGGTGGCCGACGTCGCCATCCCCGGACCGATTCCGCGCGACGTCGACACCGACGAGGACTACCGGGCAGTCCTGGCCAGCCTAGAAGAAGCTCCGGCCTAGCCAAAGCGCCGCCGACAGTCTGAAATTCGCTCCGTTTCAGTTGACGCGCAATCGATTGCGCGGCAAAGTTCCTAATACGGGAGGAAACGTCGGGTGCTGTCCCGGCGTCTTCAAACGGAGTGGACGAGGGAGAGACGACACAGGAGGTGTGACTTGATCTTGATCGGTGTTTCCACCGGTTGGATCATCGGACTCGTGCTCGGGGTCGTCGTGGCCGCGGTCGCGGCGGCGATCGTGATCACGATCGTGATGCTGGCGAAGAAGATCGCCGCCCAGGCGCGGACCGCCGTGGACGGTGTCGAGAAGGTGCGCGCACAGACCGAAGGATTGGCCGGGGTCGGCCGGATCAACGACTCGGGGGTCCGGATCCTGCACTCGGCACGCGCGCTGCGCAAGGTGGCGGTGGGCAAGTGATCGCCCTCGCCGCTTTCACCAACCATGACGCGTGGGCGGTCGCGCTAGTGATCGGCCTCATCGTGGCCCTCGCGGTCGCCGGCCTGCTGCTCGTCCTGATTAGGACAGTGGGCGAGATCAGGAGATCCGTCGGCGCCCTGCTCGAAGTCGCCGGCAAAGTCGCCGGCAACACCGCAAACATACCCCAGCTGCAAGCGACGGCGCCGGTGCTGGGGCTCATCGTGGAGGAGGCCGTGATCCAGGACGGCTACATGAACGCGCTCACCGACGGCTACGGCAACGGGAACGGTGAGAGATGACCACGCTCATCATCCTCAGCGTCGTGCTCGCGGTGATCATCATCGCCGTGGTCGCCGCGGCACTGATCAAGGTCCGCCAGGACCTTGAGGCGACGTCGGCTGACCTCGCCACCCTCGCAGGTGCGCTCAAGATGGTCGAGTCCGAGCACCTGCAGCCGCTCGAGTCCGCGGTCAAGGCGATCAATGGCCAGTTCGACGTGATCGTAGGCGCGTTCCCGGGAATCGCCCGTAAGGCGAAGATCGTGGCGGAAAGGAGGCCTCGATGACGCTCGAATGGATCGGCGACGCCATCCTGCTGCTGGTGGTGCTGCCGGTCGTCGTCTACCTGCTGCGCGGAGTGCTGAACGCCGCGAGCAGCATCGTCCCCAGCGCCCACCAGATCGCGGTCGCCGCGACCGCCGGCTCGAAGGACCTCGACGCGACCGCGCTCCTGCTCACAACGCAGGATCAAGTACAGAAGACGATCGAGGTTGCCGCAGACTACGGCGGCTCGCTCGACGTGATCCTCGACGACGCGGACTGATTGGGGAGCCACGATGCCAGCAGCTGGTGTAGTCATGATCATTGCGGTCCTGCTGATCGTGCTTGCGGTCGTCTACTACCTCGTGTCGACGATCGTCGCGCTCCAGCGGATCACGAACTCGCTCGACGAGGCGATCACGGGCGTCGTCGGAATCATCGAGAAGAGCGCCCCCGTCGACGACGTGGTGAGCTCGATCAACACGAACCTCGACGCCGGGGTCAGCCTGCTCGAAGGCCTGCTCGTCAAGAAGGCGGGTATGGAAGACGCCGTCGGGCTGGTCGAGGGCCTGTACCCGGGTGCGGCCGGCGAGGGCTTCCGCGACTTCCCCGAGAGCAAGCACACGAATGCCCCCCGGATCAGCGAGGTGTACACGAAGGGCACGCTGACCCTGGCCCGCCTGGGGCGGGAGGCGCCAATCGCCGCGGCCAGCCCCAACGGCCCGGCGCTGCGCGACCCAGCTTCCGGCAGCCTCGCCGCCCGGGCGCTCTATCCGGAAGCTCGGCAGGGCCGACCGCAGAACATGCCGCGCTCGCCAATCATCGGCACCGACTCGCCCGTCCAGTACGTGCCGAGCGAGTCGCCGGGGGTGCGCAAGCATATGCCGGTCGCGGTCACCGCGAGCGCGCCGCCGCCGCAGCCCGAGGAGAGCGAAGGCGGCCTGGCCAAGTCTGGCCTGGCCTTCCTGCGCCGCTTCAAGAAGGACGACTGAAGAAACCCAAGGACAAGGAGAATTGGTGCAGACCCCCGCGCCGTTTGACTATGAGCGCGCGACCACCGTGGATGGTGCGATCGCGTCCCTCACCGAGCATGGCCCGGAAGCACGGCTGATCGCCGGCGGCCACAGCCTGCTGCCGATGATGAAGCTGCGCCTGGCTACCCCCGATTACCTGATCGACATCAACGATCTCGAGCTGTCCTACATCGAGGAGCGCATGACCGAGATCCGGATCGGCGCCCTTACCCGTCATAACGAGCTGCTCGATTCCGACCTGCTGGCGATGCGCTTCCCGGTGTTCCGCGACGCCGAGGAGGTGATCGCGGACCCCGTGGTGCGCAACCGCGGCACGATCGGCGGGTCGCTGTGCCAGGCCGACGCCGCCGAAGACCTCTCGGCCGTTTGCGCCGCCCTGAAGGCGAACGTCGTCATCAAAGGGGCCAATGGCGAGCGCACCGTCGGCATGGACGGCTTCTACCTGGGGCCGTTCACGACCACGGTGGGCGCCGGCGAAATGCTGACCGAGATCCGGCTCCCGATCAGACAGGGGGCGGGCAGCGCCCACGAGAAGGTGGAACGCCGCGCCGGCGACTTCGCCATCGCCGCCGTCTCGGCTGCGCTCTGGCTCCAAGGCGGGACGATCGCCGAGGCCGGGGTCGCGCTCGCGGCGCTCGGCCCGAGCACGATCATCGTCTCGCGCGCGGAGGAGCTCTTGCGCGGCAAGGCTCCATCCGAGGAGCTGTTCGTGGAGGCCGGAGAAATCGCCTCGGCCGACTGTGCCCCCGTCCCGGACGGACGCGGACCCGCCGACTACAAGCGCCACCTGGCCGGCGTCCTCACGACGCGAGCGCTCCGTCGCGCCGCCGCCCGTGCCTTGCAGCAGGAGGTCCACTGAACATGGAAGTCACGCTCACGATCAACGGCGAGCGCGTCTCGCGCGAGGTCGAGCCGCGCCAGCTGCTCGTGCACTTCATCCGCGATACGCCGGAGCTCACCGGCACGCACTGGGGGTGCGACACGTCCAACTGCGGCGCGTGCGTGGTGCTGATGGACGGCAAGCCGATCAAGTCGTGCACCACGCTCGCCGCGATGTGTGTGGGCCACGAGATCCGCACGGTCGAGTCGCTTGAGGTAGGCGGTCAGCTCGATCCGGTGCAACTCGGCTTCCACGAGCTCCACGGCCTGCACTGCGGGTTCTGCACGCCCGGGATGCTGATGACGGCGCGGGCGTTGCTCGACCACAATCCGAACCCGACCGAGGCCGAAATCAGGACCGCGATCTCCGGCCAGATCTGCCGGTGTACGGGCTACAAAAACATCGTCAGCGCCGTGCGCTGGGCGGCCGAGCACGAAGCCGCGATCAAACAGGAGGCGTGAGCATGGCCACCATGGAAACAGCCACGACGGAACGCCCGATCGGCTTCGGTCGTCTCAAGCGCAAGGAGGACGCGCGCTTTATCCGCGGCAAGGGCACCTACCTGGACGACATCCGCTTGCCCGGGATGGTGCACGGCGCGATCCTGCGCAGCCCGTACGCGCACGCACGGATCATCTCGATCGACACCTCGCGCGCGCTCGCCCACCCGGGAGTGGCGGCGGTGGTCACCGCCAAAGACCTCGAGACGCTGGGACTGGCCTGGATGCCGACCATCTCCTACGACACCCAGGCCGTCCTGGCCGGCGACAAGGTTCGCTTCCAGGGGCAGGAGGTGGCGTTCGTGATCGCGGTCGACGAGTACACGGCCCGCGACGCGCTGGCGTTAATCGACGTTGAGTACGACCCGCTGCCCGCGGTGGTCAACGCGCGCAAGGCACTCGACCCCGACGCGCCGCTGATCCGCGACGACAAGGACGGCCAGACCGACAACCTGGCCAGCCCGCTGTGGGAGGCCGGCGATGCGGAGGCGACCGATCGCGCCTTCGCCGAGGCCGACACGATCGTCACGCGGGACATCATCTATCCACGCTGCCACCCGGCGCCGCTCGAGACGTGCGGGATGATCGCCGACTTCAACCCGAAGACCGGCCAGCTCGACATCTACAACGGCAACCAGGCCCCCAACGCGCACCGCACCGTGTACGCGCACGTGGCCGGCCTAGCCGAGCACATGATCCGGATCCGCTGCAACGACATCGGTGGCGGCTTCGGCAACAAGGTGCCGGTGTATCCGGGGTACGTGTGCGCGATCGCCGGCTCGATCGTCGCCGGCGTCCCCGTCAAGTGGATCGAAGACCGCTCGGAGAACCTGATGTCGACCGGCTTCGCGCGTGACTACGTCATGCACGCCGAGATGTGCTCCAAGGACGGCAAGATCACCGGCCTGCGCGTCGACGTGATCGCCGACCACGGCGCGTTCGATTCGACCGCGCAGCCGACGAAGTTCCCGGCCGGCTTCTTCCACATCGTGTGCGGCTCCTATGACCTCGAGGCCGCCCACGTGCAGGTCAAGGCCGTGTACACGAACAAGGCCCCGGGCGGCGTGGCCTACCGCTGCTCGTTCCGGATCACCGAGGCCGTGTACCTGGTCGAGCGGATGGTCGACGCGCTCGCGCTCGAGATGGGCGTCGACCCGATTGACCTCCGGATGCGCAGCTTCATCGCGCCCGAGCAGTTCCCGTACGAGACGACGACCGGCTGGACGTACGACTCGGGCAACTACGCCGCGACGATGCGCGAGGCGATGCGGATCGCCGGCTACGACGAGCTGCGAAAGGAGCAGGCCGAGAAGCGCGCCCGCGGTGAGCTGATGGGCATCGGCACCTCGTTCTTCACCGAGGGCGTGGGCGCGGGCCCGCGCAAGCACATGGACATCCTGGGATTGGCCATGAACGACGGCGCCGACCTGCGCGTGCATCCGTCCGGGAAGGCGGTGGTCAGCATCTCCGCCCAGACCCAGGGCCAAGGCCATGAGACGACGTTCGCTCAGATCGTGGCCGAGGAGCTCGGGATCCCACCCGAGGACGTTCAGGTCCGCCACGGCGACACCGACCGGACTCCGTACGGCCTCGGAACCTACGGGTCAAGATCGACCCCGGTCAGCGGCGCGGCCGTCGCCGTTGTTTCGCGGAAGGTCCGCGACAAGGCCCGCCTGATCGCGGCCACCATGCTCGAGACCCGCGCGGAGGACCTGGCCTGGGAGAAGGGCCGCTGGTACGTCAAGGGCGACCCCGAAAAGGGCGCGATGATCGAGGAGATCGCCGCCTATGCCTACAGCGGCGAGCCGATGCCCGAGGACATGGAGGGCGGGCTGGACGCGCAGGTGATCTACGACCCGCCCAACCTCACCTACCCCTGCGGTGCGTACATCGCGGTCGTCGACGTAGACCCCGACACGGCCGCGGTCAAGGTCCGGCGCTTCGTCGCGGTCGACGACTGCGGGGTGCGGATCAACCCGATGATCGTCGAGGGCCAGATCCACGGCGGCCTCGCCGAGGGGGTCGGGATCGCGCTGATGGAGGTGATCACCTTCGACGAGGAGGGCAACTGCCTGAACGGCTCGTTCATGGACTACCTGATCCCGACCGCGCTCGAGTGCCCCGACTTCGAGCTGGGCGAGACGGTCACGCCGTGCCCACACCACCCGCTCGGGGCCAAGGGCGTGGGCGAATCGCCCAACGTCGGCTCCCCGCCGGCAATCGTCAACGCGGTGATCGACGCGCTTCACGAGACGCACGGCGTCGGTCACATCGACATGCCGTGCACGCCGGCGCGGGTGTGGGCGGCCATGCAGGGACGGCCCGAGCCGCCGCAATGATCACCGGTCCCCTCTCGAGCCGCGCTCAGGAGTTGAGCGCGCGGGGCGCTGCGTTCGTGACCGCAACCGTGGTCCGCGTCGAGCACCCGACGAGCGTCGCGCCCGGGAACGTGGCGCTCGTGCACGAGGATGGGAGCATCGAGGGGTTCGTCGGTGGCGTGTGCGCGCAGAACAGCGTCCGCATGTACTCGCTCAAAGCGATCGAGCGAGGCGAGCCGCTGCTGTTGCGGATCCTCCCCGAGGGACCCGTCACCGCGAAGAACGCGGCCAACGTCGATCACGAGATCGCCCACGACGAGGGCTCGGTCACCGTGCAGAACCCCTGTCTCTCCGGCGGCGCGATCGAGGTGTTCCTTGAGCCGTTCCTGCCGGCACCGCGCATGATCGTGGCGGGCGATACGCCGATCGCCGCAGCGCTGTTGCGGCTGGGGCCGGAGCTAGGGCTCGACGCCGTGGCGGCTCGCGGAGACGACGCCGGCTCACCCGTGCCCGGTGGCGATGATCTCGCGCTGGTGGTTGCCTCACACGGCCGCGACGAGCGCGCGGTCCTGCGGGCCGCGCTGGAGGCGGACGTCCGTTACGTGGGGCTTGTGGCCAGCCGCAAGCGTGGAGCCGCCGTGCTCGACGCGCTTCGCGAGGACGGCGTTGCCGAGGATCTTCTGGAGCGGATCGACACGCCGGCCGGGCTGGACATCGGCGCGCGGACGCCGGCCGAGGTGGCGCTGTCGATCCTGGCTTCGATCGTCGAGGTTCGCCGGCGGACGAGTACCGCCCCGCGCTCGTGGGCGGCCGCCCCGCCGACCGCGGTCGACCCGATCTGCGGCATGACCGTGGTGGTGGGCGCCGACGCTCTGTCGCTCGAGCACGGCGGCGATACGCACTATTTCTGCGGCGAGGGCTGTCTCCGCGCCTTCGAGCGCCAGCACGCTTCGGCATGACGCCGCCGCGGGTGACCGGCGAAGCGGCCGACGAGGTCCGGCACCTCATCCCCGACGTGGAGACGCTGGCCGTCCGGTTGGCATCGGTCGACTACCTGGTCGACGAGGCCCTCGCCACCTCGATGTTCCTCTGCCTCCGCCTACCCCAGCCGCTGTTGCTGGAGGGCGAAGCCGGCGTGGGCAAGACGGAGGCGGGGAAGGCGCTCGCCGGGGTGCTCGACACACCCTTGGTGCGCCTGCAGTGCTATGACGGGATCGACGCGGCCGAGGCGCTGTACGAATGGAACTATCCGCGCCAACTGCTCAGCATCCGTGTCGCCGAGGCACGCGGCGTGGAGTTGCACGAGGAGGATCTGTTCGGGCGCGACTTCCTCATCCGCCGACCGCTGCTGCGCGCGCTCGAGCACCCGGGGCCGCGGCCGGCCGTGCTGCTGGTGGACGAAATCGACCGCGCCGACGACGACTTCGAGGCCTTCCTGCTCGAGTTGCTGGCCGAGGCTGCCGTGACGATCCCCGAACTCGGGACCGTACGCGCCACACATCCCCCGATCATCGTGCTCACCTCGAACCGCACGCGCGACCTCCACGACGCGGTCAAGCGCCGCTGCCTGTACCAGTGGATCGACTACCCGACTCCGGAGCGCGAGGTCGAGATCGTGCGCCGGCGCGTGCGCGGCGCCTCCGAGACGCTCGCCGTGCAGGTGGCCGACGCGGTGGCGCGCATGCGCGATAGCGACGTGCAGAAGCCGCCGGGCGTGGCCGAGGCGATCGACTGGGTGGCGGCTTTGACCGTGCTCGGCATCGACGAACTCGACGCTGCGGCCGTGGATCGAACGCTCGGGTCGGTGCTCAAATACGCCGAGGACCAGGAGGTCGTCCGCGCCGCCGGGCTCGAAGCGCTGGTGGGGCCGCGGTGAGCGAGCCGTTCCGAGTTCGCACGCTCGGGCTCGACGTGCCCGCCGTGGCCGCGGCGTTCGCGCGCCGGCTGCACGACGCCGGCGTCCCGGTCACCGCCGAGCGCGCCGCCTGGTTCGCGTGGGCGCTGGCCGTGGTCGAGCCCGTGTCGCGCCGGCGGCTGTACTGGACGGCGCGCGCGGCGTTCGTCTCAGACCGTATGCAGGTGCCGGCGTTCGATGCCGTCTTCCGCGACGTGTTCGGGTCCGGGCACGGCAGACCGGACGAGCCCGGATCCGAGGCCACCGAAGCAGCCCCGGCCGACGAGGCACGCCGGACGGTCGACGGCTCGGGCGACGCTCCGTCCCAGGGCGCCACCTCCTCGACGGCCTCGACCGCGCGGCCTACCGAACCCGCGCATGACGAGCCCGTGCCCGTGCTCGCCAGCGACGAAGAGGTGCTCCGCACCAAGCGCTTCGACGCGCTCTCGCCCGGCGAGCTGGCACAGCTATACCGGCTGATGAGCCACATTCGAGTGGCCACACCGATGCGCCGCACGCGACGGGCGGAGCGCCAGCGCCACGGTGAGCGGATCGACATGCGCAGGACGCTGCGCGGAAGCCTCCGGACCGCCGGCGATCCAATCCGGCTGGCGCGCCGTCAACGGCGGGTGGTGCAACGCCGGCTCGTGCTGCTGTGCGACATCTCCGGCTCGATGGAGCCGTACGCGCGCGCGTACCTGCAGTTCCTGACCGCCGCGGGGAGCGGCGCCAATGCCGAGGCGTTCGTGTTCGCCACGCGGCTGACCCGGCTCACCCGGGCTCTGCGGTCGCGCAACCCCGAGCGTGCGATCCAGCGAGCGGCCACCGCGGCACCCGACTGGTCGAGCGGCACGCGGATCGGCGACGCGCTGAAGGCGTTCAATGATCGGCACGGACGGCGGGGCATGGCCCGCGGCGCGGTCATCGTGATCCTCTCCGACGGCTGGGAGCGCGGCGATCCGGCGCTCGTGGCGCGGGAGATGGAGCGGCTGCGCCGGTTGGCTCACCGCATCGTCTGGGTCAACCCGCGCGTGAGCGCGCGTGAGTTCGAGGCGCGGGCCGGCGGCCTGGTCGCGGCGTTGCCGCACTGCGACGCGCTCGTGAGCGGCCACAGCCTCGAGGCGCTCGACGAGGTGGTCGGCGCGATCAGCGCGGCGCCGGCCGGCGACGTCGCGACGCGGCCCCCGGCCCCGGAGCCCGAAGCCGAGGAGGAGCCGTGGCCGAGCGCCACGCCCGTCCCGGGAAGCTCGGTGGCGATGCCGAGCGGATACGGGCCGAGCCGCGGCAAGACGACACCCGGATGGACGCTCGGGACATGACGGAGAAGACGTGCATCTACCCCGGCTGCGAGCGCCCGGCCGCGCCGCCACATCCGCTCGGCGGGCCCCAGCCCAGCTTCTGCGGCCTCGAGGAACACAACGCCTTGACCGCCCACCTCGAGCGTCAACGCCTGGCGCGCCAGGCGGCGACGAATCAAACGACAGAGGAGGATCAGTAATGGCCAACGAGGCGTACCGCGCGGTGTTCCTGCGCGTGCACCCCACCGGCAAGATGGTGCTCAGCCTCACCACCGAGGCGGACGGGGAGGAGGGCCAGTACGCACAGCTCGTCGCCGATCAGCTCGGCGTGCCCCCGCTAGACGTCAAGGTCGTTCCGGCCGACACCGACCGCTTCGGCACCGGGCACGGATACAACACAACGCCATCGGCGAAGACCCCGGCCGCGATCGAGAGCGCCACCGGGAAGATCCTCGCCAAGGCACAGCTACTTGCCGCCGCGGCGCTCGAGACCACGCCCGACGGGATCACCTGGGAGAACGGCGCATTCGTCAACTCGACCGATCCGAGTCAGGCCAGGACGATCGCCGACGTCGCGCTGTACGCGCACGGAACCGGCGTGCTGCCACCGGGCGTCGAGGGCGGGCTGGACGCGCAGACCGTCTACAAGGAGGAGTGATCGACCCTGCAGTCGATTGCCACCTGGACTTCGTCTGCGAGCTTGAGCGCTCCGAACAGCGCCCGGTACGGCTTCATGCCGAACTCGGTCTGCGTGACCGTGGTGGTCCCGGTCAGATGCCCATCGTCACCGATCGCGAGGTCGAACGTCGCCGGGCTCTGCTTTCCGTTCAGGGTCAGCTCGCCGCGCACGGACATGCCGTTCGGCGTCCGCTGGACCTCGCTCGATCGAAACTCGATCGAGCAGCCCTTCAGCACTTCTTCGTTGATTGTCTTCGCGATGTCCCCCTTGTCATCCTCGGTCAGCGCCTTGATCCCCCCGGTGCCTTCGAGCACCCGCAGCGAGCGGGAATCGGCATTGAGGGTAAGCGCCGGCTGCCCCTCGGGGTCAAGGGTTGCGGTCCAGGCACCGACCTCGATCAGAAGGTCGTGCCCGGCCTTCGCCGCTGCGCCCTGTCTCGCGGTGCGGACGGTGAGCGACGCGTTGTCGGGTCCAAAATTTTGAATCGCCATAGACCAACCCTAACCGACGTCAGGAGACGACCTCATGGTTGAGCTGGACCATCCGTTCTCGACCGGCAAGCCGATCGACGACAACTGGCAGGCGATCCTCGACCTCGAGCGCCTCGTTCCATGCGTCGAGGGCGGCAGCGTGATTGAGAGGACCGGACCGGACAGCGTCAAGGCCGAGATCAGGGTCAAGATGGGCGCGATGTCGCTGATCTATACCGGCACCGTGACCGTGACCGAGCAGGATCCCGAGGCGCACCGGGCGGTGCTCCAGGTCAAGTCGCGCGAGACGAGCGGGCAGGGCCACGCGAATGCCGATGTGACGTTCTCCCTGTCAGACGGCGGCGGCACCATCCACACCGCGGCACAGATCACCGGCAAGGCCGCGTCGATGGGCGAGGGTGTGATGGTCACCGTCCTCGACGCGCTGATCACGGGTTTCACCGAGAGGCTGGCCTGGATCTGAGGATTCGGCTATGGCCCGGATCGCCATGCGCCACGTTCAGCCGGGCGAGGTCCCGCCCGATGGCGGCACCGCGGTGCAGATGCAACCGGATCGGCCGGTGTTCTCGGGCCACGGCCCGGACGACTACGTGTGCGTGAAGTGCGGGAACGTCCTCGCGGTGGCGATGCCGGCGGAGTACATGAATCGCAAGCTGCGGATCCGCTGCGCCCGGTGCCGGACCGTCAACGCCGCGATCGAGGTGCCTGGGGTCGACTACCGCGCGGCGTTCAAGCGCCCCAGCTGACCCGGCGACGGGGCCTTTCAAGCACCCGGGTTGACGGCCCCGGCGGGAGGTTCGCCGGCCCGTCCAATCACGCCGGCCGCTTCGCGCTCGTAGTCGAGCTCGGTGGCGACCCCAAGCGCGTTCAGGGCCTCGTTGGCCTCCTCCAGGCTGTCGGCATCCGCCACCGCCCGGGCCAGCCGCCCCACGGCGTTGATCGTGATGTCCACGTCGAGGTAGAAGGTCAGCGCGGCGACCGAGCTCAGCTCGAGCGTTCGCGTCCCGCCACGGATCGTCGTCGGTCCCGACGCGCCGCGGAACGCGCGCACGGCCTGGGCGCTGGCCTCCGTGCGGACGAGCTCCATGGCCGCCTCCATCCGGTCCGCCACCGCGCCGGTCAGCCCCCGGGCGCCGCACAGGCCACCGCTCGACGCCACCATGGCCAACCGCGCGAGCACCTCGTCCGGCGTCAGCTCCGCGTCGCACCCGATCCCGAACACCCCGAGCAGGACAGGCTGCCCACTGATGCTCAGGCGCCCGGCGGCGGCCAGCATCACCGCGTCGGCGAGCGGGCTCCGCAGCCCGGGCTCGCCGCCGTTCGCGATCACGTCGCCGCCCACGTCGACCAGCACGAGCAGATCGCACTTCAACGAGGCGATCGCCTGGGCGAGGCCGTCGGCGACGGCCGCGGGGCCGCCGTTGATGTCGATCAGCACGGTGAGCCGGTCCAGGAACTCGGCCATGCGGGACTCGGCGAACACGACGTCGCGGTCGCGCACGCGGGTGGTGGGGCCGGCCAGCAGGATGCCCGGCGCGAGCGCCTCGCCGTCCACGATCTCCGACACGGTCCGCGGGCCGGGGACCGGATCGAACGGCCGGCGCTCCCAGGTCAGTCCGCCGAGCACAGGCTCGGTGTGGTCATAGATCCGGGTCAGCTCGGCGGTCGCCAGGGCGCCGACCACGTCGCCGCCGCCGCCCATCCCGATCACCAGCGGGCGCACAGACCCCCGCAGCAGCAGCTCCGCGTCACGCATCCCGATAGTTGTAGCGGGCATGCGGTGGCTCCCGTGTTACGAACCAACCGCGCGACCGCCCCCACCGCCATCAGCCGGGGCGCCCAACGCGGATGAATCGCCACCCGCCCCTGGCCGCGGATCGAGTGACGCGGAACCGGTGCTATAGGCGGGCGAACGGCCGTTCACCGACCGGGGATGGCCGAGTGGCGAGAAACCCGGGCTGCTGAACCGCGACGGCCCAGCGTGCCGCTCAGTCCAGCTGCTGTACTGACGCGACCATGGCCGACGTGACGCTCAGCGCCGAGGACCTGCAGCGAGTCTGCGTCGAGTTGCTGTGCGCCGTGGGCACCCCAGACGACCTCGCCGCGGTCGTCGCCACCGGTCTGTGCGACGCGAACCTGGCCGGACACGACTCGCACGGGTTGGTCCGTCTGCCCGCGTACCTCCAGAACGCCCGCGACGGCAGGATCCGGCCCGCGGAACGGGCAGAGGTGGTGCGCCGGCGTGGCGCCACCGCCTGCGTCTCGGCCCGCCGGGGCTGGGGCCAGCCCGGCGCCCGGCTTGCCGCACGCACCGCGGCCGGGATTGCCGGCGAGTTGGGAGTTGGCGCGGTGAGCCTGCAGGACTCCCCGCACGTCGGACGCATGGCCGATTACGTCGCGCTGATCGCCGCCGGCGGGCACCTCGGCATGACGGTGACCAACGCCACGCCCAACGTGGCCCCGTTCGGCGGTCGCGACCGGCGCCTCGGCACCGATCCCATCGCCTTCGCCATACCCCGCCCGGAGGGGCGGCCTCCGATCGTGGTCGACTTCGCCACCTCGGTGAGGGCGGAGGGCAAGGTGCGGGTGGCGCGGGCCGCGGGCCGCAAGGTCCCGCCCGGCACGCTGATCGACCGGGACGGCCGCCCCAGCGACGATCCCGAGGACTTCTACGCCGGCGGATCGCTGCTGCCCGCCGAGGGCCACAAGGGCTACGCCCTCGCGGTGGCGATCGAGGCGCTGGGCGGCATCCTCTCCGGCATGGGGCCGGCGATGATCCCGGCCTACGGCGCCGGCAACGGCATGTTCGTACTGGCCCTCGAGGTCGAGGCGTTCATCTCGGTCGAGCGGTTCATGGGCCAGGTGGAAGAGATGGCCCGGGCGCTCGAGACCGCCCCCACTGCCCCGGGAGTCGAGCAGGTGCTGCTCCCCGGCGAGCCCGAGCTGCGTACCGCCGTGCGCCGGCGCCGCGAGGGCGTCCCGATCGCGGAGGCCACGTGGCAGGAGCTCAGCCAGCTGGCCGGCGAGCTCGGCGTCACCCTGGCCGCCGATTAGGCGGTCGCCGGCGCGATCAGCGAGCGCCCCGCGACTCGGCCCACCGGCGCATCGCGTACCGGAACCACCCACCGCCGAAGGGGACGTAGAGGCGCAGGGGAATCCCGCGCGCGACCAGCGAGGCCTGATCCCACTCCCTGACTCCCAAGAGCATTTCCACGCCGGCCCCCGGGAGCGCCGGCAACAGCGCCTCCTGCAACACCGGGTCGTGAGTGGCCAGCGAGATCTCTGCGCCGGCGCGGTGAAGGGCGTGCGCGAGCTCGGCGAAGGCCACGTCGGTCGGGTCGCCCCAGGGGTGCGCCACCGACGACGACTCGACGTAGGCGCCCTTCACCAGGCGGATCGGCACGCCGGCTTCGGCGAGCACGATCGCATCCCGGGCGCTCCGGCGCAGATTGGCCTGAACGGTGGCGCCTACGCTCCCTCGCGCCCCGCGCAGCCCGGCGGCGCGGGCCGCCACCAGCACCGCCTCGAGGATCCGGTCCGTGCGCGCCGCCTGCTCGCCGCCCACCTGCACTCGCGCTCCCTCGGGCAGCGCCGCGGCGATCCGCTCGAGCCGGCGCGCGACCGCCTCCCCCGACTCGTCCAGGCCGATGTGCGACAGGTCGAGCGATAGGAAGGTGCCTGGCGGCGCGCCGGTCAGGCGAGCAGCGAGGCGGACATATTCATCCGCTACCAGATCCGCCTCGCGCGGGTCGGTCACGTTCTCGCCGAAGAAGTCGATGGAGCTGTGCACGCCTCGCCCGGCGAGCTCGCGCGCCGCGTCAAGCGCATCCTCGTCGGTGGTCCCGGCGACGTACGGCGACGCCAGCCGGTAGGCCGCCGCGGCACCACCGGGAACGGCGCGCACCGCCCGCTCGAACCGGTCGCTGGTGGCGAGCACGAACAGGGCGTGGCGCGACAACGGGGCCATCGCCACGAATTCTCGCGCTTCTCGCACTCATCCCTTGTAACTATCTGGACGGGTCGCCCGGCGGGCCTCTGGACCGGGTCGCCCGGCGCGCCTCTGGACCGAGTCGCCCGGCGCGTCCCTGGACCGGGTTGGCGCTCAAAAGCCAATGAAGTCGATCGAATTACTGATATATTCGGCGGCATGGCGAGCCTTACGCTCCTCGACCTCGAGCAGTTCGTGGCTGGGCTGGCCGCCAGCCCCGAGCGGTGGCGACACGCGGTCCGGCACGCCAGCGACGTCCGCGTATTCGTGCAGATCTGGGACGACGAGGACGTGAACGCATGGGTGATCTGCTGGAGCCACGACCAGGACACCGGCTTTCATGATCACGACGAGTCCACCGCGGCCATCGCCGTGGTCGACGGCCAGGTACGCGAGGATCGCCTCCGTCTCGATGGGCCTCCCCGCTCACGCGTGATTGGGCCGGGTTCGATCTTCACCGTTCCCGCCACCGCAATCCACCGCGTGCTGCATGCCGGCGACGCACCGGCGGTGACGATCCACGCCTACTCGCCCCCGCTGCACCGGACTGGCGCCTACCGAGTCGGACCCGGTGGCGAGCTGGAGCGCGAACCTCTCTCCTCCGAGGACGAGCTCCGGGCCACGCCCGCCGTCAGCTGAGCACTACGCTTACGCCCGTGGCGGGCATCGGCCGGTACATGAAGTTCACCGCCCTACCGGGTCGCGGCGACGAGCTCGCCCAGCTGCTGCTACGGGCCGCGAATTCCCTGCTCGACACGCCCGGCTGCGAGCTGTACGTGATCAATCGATCGCCCACGGACCCCGACGTGGTTTGGGTGACCGAGCTATGGCTGAGCCAGGACGCGCTCGAGGCATCGCTCGACGAACTCCGGGCCGGAGACGCCCAGGCGCAGGTCGCCGAGCTGCAGGCGCTGCTCGCGGGGCCCCCGGAGCGGATCGACGTCGAGCCGCTCGGGGGCGTCGGCTATATCCCCGGCGGGACGGGGTACACGCACGTCAACCTGAACGACGACGTCGAGGACATGGCGCCGAGATTCGGACTTGGCGACGCGGGCGAGGCGCGGTTTGCCAACCGGGCGCTCGGCGCGGTCGGGACGGGCGTCAGCCATCAGCGCCTGCGTCCGAACGTCCGTCAGGGATTCGGCCACCGCCACCAGCACGCCGAGGAGGTCGTCGTCGTGCTCGCCGGCAGCGGCCGCGTCAAGATCGACGACGAGGTCCGCGAGATCCGGCCCCTGGACGCGATTCGCTTCGCCCCGGACGCGGCGCGGGCGTTCGAGGCCGGCCCCGACGGGCTCGAGGTCCTCGTGTTCAGCGCCAAGCATCCCGGGGACGCGGTCATGGACCCGAGCTTCTGGCCCGTCGAGGCGAACGCCGGCGAGTGATCGCGCCGGGCCGGCCCATGGCCTACACGTTCGCCAAGGTCACCCACGACGGCCGCGAGGATGAGGTCGCAGTCGAGGAGCCGCTCGAGATCCGCGTCGACGGCGTCCCGCTGGTCGTCACGATGCGCACGCCGGGCCACGACGAGGAGCTGGCGCTCGGGTTCCTCTACGGCGAGGGCCTGATCGACGGCCCGCACGAAGCGGGACCGACCGAGGACTTCGCCAACAACACCGTCGAGGTCGCCGGACCGCTCACCCGCGACCCCGGCCAGCGCCGCTTCTATACGACCTCCTCGTGTGGTGTGTGCGGCAAGGGCGCGCTCGAGGAGGTCGCCGTCCACAGCGGTCCGCTGCCGCGGGGCCCGACGGTGGATCGCGGTCTGCTGGCCGCGCTGCCCGACCGCCTCGTGCAGCCCGCGTTCGAGCGGACCGGCGGCGTGCATGCCACCGGCCTGTTCGACCCCGACGGGGCGCTGATCCTGGCGCGCGAGGACGTCGGGCGCCACAACGCGATGGACAAGGTGATCGGGCGCGCGCTTCAGGACGGACGCGTTCCGCTCGGCGAGTGGATCCTGTGCGTGAGCGGCCGGCTGTCCTTCGAGCTCGTCCAGAAGGCGGCGGTCGCCGGCGCGCCAATCCTGGTCGGCGTCGGCGCGCCAAGCTCGCTGGCCATCTCGCTCGCCGACGACCGCGGCATGACGCTGTGCGGCTTCGCCCGGCGCGGGAGCATCAACGTCTACACGCATCCGAAGCGCGTCCGAGACGGTTGAGCCGTCACCCGGGGCGCGCTCGTTCGAAGCCCGGCGTGATCAAGACTGTGTCGACCCCTTAATCAGCGACCAGCTCAACGAGCCGCTCGAGCTCGTCCTCCGAGGTCCACGCCCCGACCGACGCGCGGACCAGCCCGAAGGCCGGGATGCTCCGCACGATCACGCGCTCCTCCGCGAGCCGCGCCACCTCCGCATCGGCGTCCTCGGCGTGCCAGGAGACGAGCGTGGACCGTCCCCGGGGACGAACGGTGAGCCCACGCTCGCTCAGGCGATCGGCCAGCCCGGACGCCAGCGTGGCGGCGCGGTTGTGCACCCAATCCCACCCGGCGGCCTCGAACACGCCGAGCGAGGCGAGCGCCCACGCGTTTCGCATCCCGGCGGGAAAGCCGTGGTCCAGACGCGCGACCCCCTCGGCCCAGTCGGACTCGAGCGCGTTGTGGGCATCGGCCAGCGAGCTGTAGCCCGGCCACGGAACGAACACGTCCTCGAGCCGTTCCGGGCGCACGTAGAGGCAGCCGCTGCCCTCGGGGCCGCACAGCCACTTCTGGCCCGAGGCGGCATAGAAGTCGCAACCGAGCGCGCGCACGTCGACCGGCACGGCGCCGAGCGCCTGGGCGGCGTCGAGCAGAACCGGGACGCCGGTGGCGACGAGCGCCGGCACGTCGGCCACCTCGCCCCCCACCCACGAAACGTGGGAGCACGCGATCAACCGCGTCTTCGGCGACACCTCGCCGGCGATCTCGGCGAACGGAACGACGCGGATCTCGACGCCGTGCCGCCGGCGCGCCCGGGCCAGCGGCGCGAGCAGCCCGGGATGCTCCTGGTCGGTCGTCAGGATCTCCTCGCCGGGGCGCAGGTCCAGCCCGCCGATCACCGTGTTGACCCCGTCGGTGGTGGACCCGGTAAGCGCGACCTCGGCGGGATCGCACCCGAGCACCGAGGCATAGCCGGCCCGCGCGCGGTCGCGCAGTCCCAGCGTCTCCTCGAAGTACCGGCGGCCGCAGCGTCCGCCGTCCGTCTCGAGGTCGATTCGGAGGTGAACCACCTCCGCCGCCGCGCCAGGCACCGGGCCCTCGGTGCCGGAGTTCAGATAGGAAAGGCGCTCGAGCACCGGGAACTGGGCTCGGAAGGTCGTCGGGTCCGTGGCAGAGGTCAACGGTTCAGTCATACCCCTATTGTGTCGGTCGCCATGTGCTTCGACTTCGACGCCAGGCCGCCCGTGCTCCCCGACGACCTGTTGCTCGCCCCGATCGCCGGTGGCGCCGGGGCCGACCTGCTCGAGCTGACCTCCGCCGACGGCACCCGGTTCTCGGCCTCATTGGCCCAGACCGGCGCGGACCAGAAGGGCGGGGTTTTGATCTTCCCCGACGTACGCGGCCTCTACACGTTCTACATCGAGCTGGCCGAACGGTTCGCGCAGGCGGGCTATCACGCGATCGTGCTCGACTACTTCGGTCGCACCGCGGGCCTCGGGCCGCGCGATGAGGACTTCGAGTACATGCCCCACGTCCAGCAGCTGAAGGTTCCCCAGGTGCAGGAGGACGCGGCCGCGGCCATCGCCGCGCTGCGCGAGCGGACCAGCGCCGAGCACGTCGCCACCGTCGGGTTTTGCCTCGGCGGCCTGGAGTCGTTCCTGGCCGGCGCCGACATGAGTGAGCTGGCCGCCGTCGTCGGCTTCTACGCCGCGCTCGACGGATCGCGCTTCGGCATCCGCGGCCCGCTGGAGCGCGCCGCGGAGATCCGCGTGCCGCTCCTCGGCTTGTTCGGGGGAGCCGACCAGGCGATCACGGTCGACCAGGTCGAGCAGTTCGACGCGCGGCTCACGGAGGCCGGCCGCGAGCACGAGATCCACGTCTACCCCGGCGCGCCCCACTCGTTCTTCGACCGCCGCTACGAGGAGCATGCCGAGGCGTGCGAGGACGCGTGGCGACGGATGCTCGGCTTCCTCGAGCGCCACATCGCCTGACCGGCTATTTGGAGGACGCCTTGGCGCGCTCCTTGTTGGCCGAGCGGCGTGCCTCGGCTTCGCCTCCCGTATCGTGCTCCGCAAGCTCGCGCTTGAGGACCTTGCCGGTCGGGTTGCGCGGCAGCTCGTCCATGAACACCACCTCGCGCGGCACCTTGTAGTTGGCCAGGTTGTCCTTGACGTAGCCCTTGATCTCGTCCTCGGTCAGCTGGTCGCCGCCGCGGACGACGACGAACGCCTTCAGCCGCTCGCCGAACTTCTCGTCCTCGACGCCGATCGCGGCCGCCTCCTGGATCGACTCGTGCGCGCAGAGCAGCTCCTCGACCTCGGCCGGGAACACGTTCTCGCCGCCTGAGACGATCATCTCGTCGTCGCGGCCGTCGATGTACAGGCGTCCCTCGGCGTCGAAGTGGCCGACGTCGCCCGACGCCATCAGCCCCTCCAGCATGTCCTTGTTACCGCCGCCCGTGTAGCCCTCGAACTGCGAGATGTTGCCGACGAAGATCCGGCCGCTCTCGCCCGCCGGGACCTCCTTGCCGTTCTCGCCGAACAGCTTGACGATCGAACCCCGGACGACCTTGCCCACCGTGCTCGGGTCGGTGCCGAGATCCTGCGGGGTGGCGATCGTCGCGTACGCGATCTCCGTCGACCCGTACAGGTTGTAGACCACCGGCCCGAACGCCCTTATCGCCTTCTGGGCCAGGTCCGCGCCGAGCGCCGAGCCGCTCACGAAGATGATCCGAAGGTCGGTCAGATCGCGCTGCTTGATCTTCTCCTCGCCCAGGTCGAGCATCCGGGAGAGCATCACCGGGACCACCACCATCGCGGTCGCCTGGTGCTCCTCGAGGCTGTCGAGCGTGGCTTCGGGGTCGAACCGCCGGCGCATCACCAGCGTCGACCCGAGGCCCACCCCGACGATCGCCTGCATGAACCCGAACGCGTGGAACATGGGCACGCACAACTCGGTCACCTCGTGGGCCCGGAACGGGACCTTGCCGAGCAATCCGCCGATCAGCGACAGCGAGCGTGGCTCCGAGCGCGGCGCGCCCTTAGGCGTGCCGGTGGTCCCGCTCGTGAGGATGGTGATCCGCGGCCACTCGCTCGGCTTGGGCGGTCCGTCGGCGTCGGCGTCCTCGATCAGCGCATCGAGCGTGTCGTCACCGGGCTCGTCGACCCAGGCGCGGAACCGGCCCCGGGGAGGATCGTCGATCCCGCGCAGCGTGTCGGAGTACTCGTCGTCGTAGACGAGCAGGTCGGTCCCTTCGCGCTGAGCCACCTCCCGGATCTGGGGGCCCGCGAACGACGTGTTGAGCAGCACGATGCGCGCACCGCACTTCGCCGCGGCGAACACCGCCTCGAGGAAGCCGCGGTGGTTGCGGGCCAGGATCGCCACGCCCTCACCAGCCTTCAGCCCGCGCCCGCGCCACGCGTTGGCCAGTGCGTTGGTCCTGGCGTCGAGCTCCTTGTAGCTGAGCGGGCCACGCTCGTCAATCATCACCGCACGGTCGCCGTGGCGGATCGCGCCGGCCACCACTGCGCCCCCGAGCAGGCCGTGGCGCTGGAAGCCGAGCGCCAGCTGCGCCACGCGTTGCGGCGGCTCGGGCGCCACCAGCCCGCTGCGGACGCACAGCGCGGCGAAATAGGTCTCGTCGCCGGCGCGCTCGGCGAGCTTGGCGGCGCGGTCGATCAGACCCTTGGGGTCCAGCGCGGCGCTGATGATGGCCTTCGGGTCCAGGTTGACTATGGGACTCTCCTCCTTCGGGACATATCAGGCCGGGAAGGTTGCACGCGTTCGCGGCGTCATGCAAGTACAGGCATGCCTACCAGAACTGGCCGCAAACTATTCGCGATTCTCGCCGGGAATGCGCCGCTCCGGAATGACTCCGCGAGCCTCGGCTAGCGCCAGCTTCGCTGCATGCACTGCAGCGATGACATGACGCCGCCGCCGACCCCACGCGGCGGCGGCGTCGACATCGCTGAGCTCGCTTGAGGCATCCCGACATCGTTTCGTGAATCGTTTCCGCCACCCCGGGTAATACACCTGCGATGGCGGGGAAGCTGATCACGCTGCCGCTGCGCGTCTCGTTTCGGTCTGCGCGCCTGTTGACACGGGCCGCGAGCGGATCGGCCGGCTGCGCGCTATCGCTGACCGGACGCGCAATCGCGGCGGTGGCGCCGGCACCTCCGACACCGCAGGCGACGCAGCCACCGCCGGCCGAGACTTCTTCGTCGCCGAGGCCGGCGCCGTCGGTGCGTGCCGTCTCGTCGATTCGCACGCAGGGTCCGGAGCCACGGGAGCGACCCGAGATCCCCGAGGTCCGCGAGCCTCCTCACGTGTCTGAAGAGCCCGAGCTCGTGCGCGAGGTCGCCGAGCCCGGCGCCGAGGAAGGCGCGGGCGCGGCGGTCACGGTGGCGGAGCCTTGGAACGGCTACCGGCAAATGAGCGCCAAGGACGTTATTGCGCGGGCCAAGTCCGCCAACCGCGCCCAGCTGGCCGCCGTCCGGCTCTACGAATCCCGCCATCGCAGCCGCCAGACCGTGCTCGCCGCGGTCGATCGCCAGCTGAAGCTGACGGTCCGCGGCGCTCCCGCCTGACCGCACCGCCGACGAAAGGAACCGATCGACATGCCCCAAGCCAAGACGCTGAACGAACGCGATGCCAAGCTGGTGAGATGGCTGGGCGAGGCCCACGCCAAGGAGGCCGAGCTCGAAGCCGATCTGACCGCGCACATCGCTCTGACCCAGAAGCAGTCCTACAAGAAGCGCCTCCAGCAGCACCTCAAGGAGACGCGCGACCACAAGCGCCGCGTCGCCTCGCGGATCAAGCAGCTCGGCGGGCCCACCGGTCCGGGGCTGATCAGCGCCACCGGTTCCGCGGTCGGCGAGGTGGCCGGCAAGACCGTCGCCGCGGTCAAGGGCCAGGTCGGGGCGGCGCGCGCGCTGGTTAACCGGCAGGCCGAGACCCACCTGCACAACGCGGAGGAGGAACTCCGCGAGGAGCACGTCGAGATCGCGCTCTACACGCGGATCGAGGTCTTCGCCGCCGAGGTGGGCGATCGCGACACCGTGCAGCTGGCCCGCGCCATCCGGCGAGACGAGGAGCGAATGGCCAAGTTCCTCCAGGCCGAGCTCGGGCGGCTGGTCAAAGACGTCGTCCGCGCCGAGATCCCGCGCGGCCAGCGCGCCACCGCATCACGGTCTCGCTCGCGCCGCTCCACCCCGGCAAGC
>Ga0335072_10003872_pt1 | contig 22362 bp, 17 predicted proteins | sample Lox_Sample_21_FD_206725 | JGI IMG/M metagenome (GOLD analysis project Ga0335072, IMG submission 206725) | Soil microbial communities from Loxahatchee National Wildlife Refuge, Florida, United States - Lox_Sample_2.1 | ecosystem: Environmental > Terrestrial > Soil > Wetlands | place: USA...
GACCTAAAGGTTCAAGGTTCAGCGGTTTACGACGAGAATTCCGGAGCGGGCAAAAAGCGCGAGAATTCGTACAAAATGGTGTAATTTTCTCGTAAGTTCTTTAGATTCGCAAATCGGCTCGAAACAAATGTAACAGATTTCTTGTTACATTTTGTGGTCTAACTGGTTTTAGTTGGCTGCATTTAGCACCGAATTTACTCTGTTTACCTTCTAATTACCCCGGGGGAGGGGGTGGGGGATATTTAACTATTTTTCGACGGTCAGGACTGAATTTTTCAGGTGGGAAGTTCCATCCCGCACAAGCAAAGCTTGTACGGGGCACCCACGGTACCCATACCCGGTTCCCGGCACCCGCGCTCGGCGGCACATCTTGAGATGGGAGTGGGAGGAAGGTATCCTTTGCGATCGTCATGATTCCAGTTTGCGCGCAATGCGCGTAATGATCGGCAAAGGGCAGGCGGCAAAAATCGACTCCAGGCAGACTGGTGAGAGATGCAGGCTGTCGATCCGATATCTCTGGTTGTTCGTTTTTGAACAGGCGGTGACGCTTTCGAACGAGGACTCGCCGAGGCGCTTGGGGCGGGGGTCCCAAAAGCCTTTGGAGAATCAGGCGTTTGGGGCCGGAGACGTGGTGGTGTAAGAATTGCTGCCGGATCGTGGGATACTTCTGTGCATGGGGGTTGGGATGGGCACCTTGCTCTATGATTTGCGTTTTGCTTTTCGTCAACTGAGCAAAGCACCAGGGATGGCTACGCTGGCGATCCTGACGCTGGCGCTTGGTATCGGCGCCAACACCGCGATCTTCACCGTGGTTGAAAGCGTGCTGCTGCGGCCGCTGCCGTATCCGAACTCGAAGCAACTGGTCTTCATCGGTCCTCCGAATAACGGACCCGCATTCTCATCAACCTCCTGGCTGAATTACAGCGATATCCGGTCGCAGTCGCACCAGCTTGAAGCGGTCGCGGGTTACTCAGAAGATGTAAGCGTGGTTGAGACAGCCGATGAGTCCCAAAGTGTGCTGGCGCCGCGGGTAACTCCCAGCCTGTTCTCGATCTTGAGCGCGCAGCCGCTTTTGGGACGGACATTCACTGCGGCAGAAGGTGAGGCCAACGGGCCGCAGGTAGTGGTTCTGTCAGAAGGATTGTGGAGAGACACATTTCATGCCGATCCGGGAATTGTGGGACGCGCGGTGAGGGTCGGCGGCCAGGCACGAACAGTGGTAGGCGTGATGCCGGCCGCCTTTCACTTCCCCGAATCGATGGGTGCGGACATGCAGAAGGGCCTATGGCTGCCACTGCAACCGACGGGCGAGATGCTGAAGGATCGCGGCTACGACTTCTTCCTGATCGTCGGGCGGCTTCGCGATGGCGCGAATCTGGGACAGTTGCAGCAAGAGCTGAAAGCGATTACCGCGCGCATTCCACGTACCAAAGACGATTCAATCCCCCAATTGAACGCCTGGTCGTATCAAGAGCTTTTGACCGGCTCGGTGCGCCCGGTGCTGTTTGGGCTTTTTACGGCGCTGGGACTGGTGCTGCTGATTGCGTGTGCCAACGTTTCAAATCTGCTGATTGCGCGTTGCCTGGGACGCCGGCAGGAGTTCGCGGTGCGGGCTGCACTGGGCGCGGGCCGGACGCGGCTGGTGCGCCAACTGCTAGCCGAGGGATTCATGCTCAGTTTCGCGGGCTGCCTGGTCGGCGTGATTCTGGCGGAGCTGGCTGTTGCCGCGGTCCACAAGCTGCCTGACGGCACTATTCCCCGCGCCGACGCGATTTCAATTCACTGGACTATCGTTCTTGCGCTGGCGGTCATTGCAGCCGTGACAACTATTCTCTCGTCGCTCTTGCCGGGACTTCTGGTAGCGCGTTCCAATCCCCAAGCGGCACTGCAGGCAGCCTCGCGCGGATTGGGCTCGCGGTCGGTGGGCGGCAGGATCTCGGGCATATTGGTAGCCGGCGAGGTGGCTCTCTCCACTTTGCTGTTGGTGGGCGCCGGGCTGCTGTTCAGGACCCTATGGAATCTTGAGAAGTCGCAACTGGGCTTTGAGACGGCGCACCTGACTACATTTTCTGCAATGCCCGCAGATGCGGCGGGATTCTCGGGGATGGCGGTGTCAACTGATACCGCCAATGCTCCGGTATCGGTTGCATCCCTCGTTTACAAGCCGGTTCTCGATCGCATCAAGCAATCGCCCGGGGTTGAAGATGCTGCTCTGGTCACATCGCCGCCGCTGTCGGGACTTGGTGTGGGGAGCAGTTTCGACATTCTGGGCGAAACGAAGGACCCGAAGAATCCGTGGCAGACGAGCGTGACGGCGGTGAGCGGAGATTACGCGCGGACCTTCGACACGCCGATTGTTCGCGGACGAATGATTGAAGACAGCGACACAGCATCGATGCCGTTCGTGGTGGTAATCAACCAGGCGTTTGCAAAGGCGTTTTTCGCAGGAAAGGATCCGATTGGGAAACAGATCAACCTGGGCGGGAAAGACACGGGGATGATCCAGCCGTACTCGATCGTGGGAGTGCTGGGGAACCAGGTGGATAAGAGCATAGGCGCGCCGGCGCAGCCGACCCTGATGATTCCGCAGGAACAGATTCCAACTACTTCGCTTTTTTACCAGGCGCTTTTGAAGACGGTCGTCAACTTTGTGGTGAAGACCCGCGGCGATATACCGGTGGCGCCGCAGATGCGAGCCATCTTCCACAGCGTGGCGCCGGGATACGCGCTCGACGATTTTCAGACCATGCAGGATGTAGTGGATAAGAACACTTTCAGCCAGCGGCTGGGACTTTACCTGGTGGGCTCATTTGCCGGGCTGGCAGTGGCAATGGTAATTGCCGGGCTTTATGGCGTGCTGTCGCAGCTGGTGAGCTATCGGCGGCGTGAGATTGGTGTGCGCATGGCGCTGGGTGCAACCCGGGGCAGTGTGGCACAACTGGTGCTTCGCCAGGGTTCGGTGCTGATCGGCGTGGGGCTGGCGGTGGGATTGGTACTGGCCTTTGCTACCGGAAGACTGGTGAAGAGCTTCCTGTATGAAGTGAAACCGACAGACGTTTCAACTTACGTGTGCGTGGCGGCCGTATTGGCGATGGTGGGGCTGATTGCGGCCTTGATTCCGGCGCGCAAGGCGGCGACGATTCAGCCGATGGAAGCGCTGCGCGAAGATTAGAACGCGGACGCTCAGCTAACCTTGATGCAGGATGAGTGTTGCTTACATCGGCCTGGGGGCGAATCTGCCCAGCGCGGCTGGCGAGCCGGCGGCAACCCTGGCTGCGGCTGCAGAGCGCATGACGGCTTTGGGTCGAATCGCGGCGCGCTCTCGACTTTATTCGACACTGCCCGTGGGATATGTGGACCAACCGCGGTTTGTAAATGCGGTGGTGGGAATCGAGACCGAACTGCCCCCGAGAGAATTGCTGTGTGCGCTGCTCGAGATTGAGCGGGAATTTGGGCGCGATCGCACCAATGCGGTGGTGAATGGGCCGCGCACGCTGGACCTGGACATTCTTCTGTATGGCGATTTGACGATGAGGGAGCCGGCGCTGGAGATTCCGCATCCCCGGCTGGGGGAGCGCGAATTTGTGCTGGTTCCTCTAAGTGAGATTGCGCCGGATACGCGCGACCCCTGCTCGGGCGAGAAGGTGCAAGAATTGTTGGAGCAGTTGAAGAGCGGCCTTTCCCTGAGGTCGAAGCAAACCCCGGATGAAGTTGTGGCAATCGAGAGCGACTGTTGGCGTTCTGGCATGGCTTGCGTTGATGCCGGTGGCAGCGATGCGCGGACAGGAACCAGTCAAGATCCGGATCAGCGTTGAAGACTCGCGGGGGTCTGCTTTGGCTGGAGCGGCGATCGCTGACAGCAACGGCAGAGTGCTGGGGCGAGCCGACGAGTCTGGCAACGCGACAATTGAGTGCGCAATTCCCTGCACGGTGCGAATATCGGCATCGGGATTCGCAACGCGGACTGAAACTTTGATGGCCGCGGCGACGGTGCGGCTCGATCCTGCAGCGACGCAGGAAGAAGTGACGGTGACGGCCTACCGCACGCCTTTGGGCGAGCTTGAAAGCCCCGCTACTACAAGGACCCTGACCGCACGGGCATTGCAGACGACGGCCGGCATAACGATGGACGATGAGTTGCGGCAGTTGCCAGGGGTGGAGCTGTTCCGGCGGTCAAGTTCGCTGGTTGCCAATCCGACGTCACAGGGAATAAGTCTGCGCGGGCTGGGTTCGACCTCGGCAAGCAGGACCCTGGTGACCGAGGACGACGTGCCTCTCAACGATCCGCTGGGGGGATGGATTCACTGGCAGGAGACTCCTGAGCTGGCGATCGAAGATGTGGAACTGGTGCGCGGCGGGGCCAGCGACTTATATGGTTCGAGCGCGATCGGCGGCGTAATCAACATCATTCCCGCAACCCCCTTGTCGAAAGCGGTCGAATTGCGGAGCAGCTATGGCGGCGAAGAAACCTACGACCAGAGCGCGTTGGCGACGGCGAAGCGCGGCGCATGGGGCGGGCTGGTGAGCGGCGGGCTGATTGGAACCGATGGGTACGTCCAAGAGGCTCCGGATCAGCGCGGGCCCGTGGACCAGCCGAGCAATGTGCATAGCCAGAATGCGCTGGTGATGGGCGAGCATGAGAACAAAGATCTGCGGCTGTTTGCGCGGGCAAGCAGATTCAATGAGCTGCGGCACAACGGCACTCCGTACCAGTTCAATGGGACGAGGTTGCTGCGATATGCATCGGGCGGTGATTGGAGCAACGGGCAGGGTAATTCGCTAGCCCTGCGTGTTTACGGCAGCGACGAGCGGTACAGGCAAACGTTCTCGAGCATCTCGAATCTGGCAATGCCTGGCAACGCGGGGTGTACGTACCGCTGCGGCGAGACTCCGACGAAATACTCGTACGTTCCGGATAATGAATTGGGAGCTTCGCTGAATTGGACGGAGGCAATCAGGTCGAAACTGCTGTTAGTGGCCGGGGCCGATGTGCATGATGTGCGCGTTTGGGATGAAGAACAATCGTTCGGAGCTAAAGCGGGTATTACAAATCTGCACGATCATCAGCGCGATAGTGGGGGATTTGCAGAAGCGCTGTGGACGCGCGGCGGTTGGACGGTGACGGCGTCAGGGCGGGAGGATTGGTTCCAGAATTACGACGGGCAGCAGTTGACTTGGAATGGCGCGGGATGGACGCCGAGCGCGACACAGCCGCCGCAGAATGGCGAACGGCTCTTCGATCCGCGATTGGGTATCTCGCGCAAGATTGCGGATCGTTGGGCAGTTTCAGCCAGCGGATTCCGGGCGTTTCGCGCGCCGACTCCAAATGAGTTGTACCGCGCGACGCAGGTCGGGAATGAGTTGACGCTGGCCAACGGGAATCTGAAGAGCGAGCGGGCTACTGGGTGGGAGGCCGGATTGGCCACACACCAGGAGTGGGGCGCGATCAGGGCAAGTTACTTTCTGACGGAGGTAAATCGGCCCATTACCGCGCTCACGATCAATGAGAATTCATCGCCAATTCTGCTGATGCGCGAGAATCTGGGACAGATTGAAAGCCGCGGTTTTTCTCTCGATTACGAGGTTGCGCCACTACACTGGCTTGCTGTCGATGGCGGTTATCAGTATGCATACGCGACGGTCTCGCGCGGCACACAGGATTACGGCAAGTGGATTCCCGAGGTAGCGAGAAACCTGGCAACTCTGAATGTACGGGCGATGGACAAGAAGCTGGGTACCGTGAGCCTGCAGAGCCGGATGAGCGGGCGCATGTACGACGACGATGCAAATGTATTCCTGCTGCACGGGTATTTCAGGCTGGATGCGTACGGTTCGCACAGCTTCGGGAGCCGGATTGAGGTGTTTGCCGCCGGCGAGAACTTGCTGGATCGGGCGATTCAGGTTTCAGAAACGCCGACGACAACGCTGGGACAACCGAGGGTGGCGCGGGCAGGATTTACGGTGAAGCTCGGAGAAAGATAAACGGCGGGCCATGAAGACGATTGGAGAAAATCGCGAGCGGCGTGCAGCCACATTCAATGAGATTGCCGAGTTGTATGACGTGGGACGCCGCGAGTGCCCGGAGCATCTCTTCGAAGATCTGTTTGCGAATGTTCCAGTCGATGCAGCAACTGCCGATATTCTCGAAATCGGATGCGGAACGGGACAGGCGACGCTTCCGTTGGCTCGGCGGGGATGCAGGGTTCTTGCGGTGGAGATGGGAGCGAACCTGGTGCGTATTGCGCAGCGCAAGCTGGCGGCGTTTCCGAAGGTCGAGATCGTCAACGCACGATTCGAGGATTGGAAGCCAGTGCGGCGTTTCGATATGGTCCTGGCGGTGACCTCGTGGCACTGGATTGATCCGAAGGTCCGTTATGCAAGGGCCGCAGCGGCGCTCAAACCCGGCGGCACGCTTGCTTTTACTGTCTCTGAGCACGCGTTTCCGGCAGGATTCGATCCATTCTTTCGTGAGATTCAAGACTGCTATGCGGAGATTGGCGTGGGCAGGTTGAAATTTCCGCGGCCATTGCCGGAAGAGGTTCCCGACGTAAGCAGCGAGATAGAACTGAGCGGATATTTTGAAAACATTCGCGTGGTTCGGCGGCTGTGGACGCAGGAGTTCACCGCGGACGAGCACGTGGCGCTGATGAATACTGCGTCTGACCACCGACTGCTGGAGCCTGAAAAACGGGAACGGCTGTTTGCCGAGATGCGACGACTGATCGGAATGCGCCCTGACGGCCGTATTACAAAACACAATCTGACCATGCTGCACCTGGCGCGGGCGAAGGCATAAGGCGGTCTGAACGCTCCTGCATGTCTACTGTCCTATTCGCGGTCCCGATGCGGCAGGTCTGGCTCATTTTGGCCAATATGAAGTCGAATGACGCAGGGGTCATTGAATCCTGCAAATGAAATGTCCTTGTGCCGTCCCTACGGGACTCCGCAGTGGTATTGCGCAATCCCATTCCCAACGCTGAAGCGCGGGGCTACAGCGGTTCCAGAATTGCTATACCCAGGAGCCACGACTGCTGAGTGGCATTTTCCTCAAGAAAATGCCACCTCTCACTAATCTCGAGGGGGCACATGAATTCTGGAACCGCTCTAACAACCTCTGCGCCTACGGCGCGCTCGCCGGACATTACTCATGAAATCCTCAATAAAGCCGAAGCGTTTATTGGTTTTCTGCGGCACGAGTAAATTCGAGCCGGGATACAAATCCGTACGTCGGGAGTATCGTCCAGCGAGGCGGAAAGGGATATTCATTGTGCAGCGATCAATACCGATAGAATGCTGTGGTGAGCCTGACATTCCAGATTCTTGCTGAGAGCGACTCCGGCGGACGGCGCGCGCGACTCGATTTGCCGCACCAGGTGGTGGAGACGCCGGTGTTCATGCCGGTGGGCACCGCCGGCTCGGTGAAGGCCGTGGCGCAGGACGTGGTGGAGAGCGTGGGCGCGCAGATCATCCTCGGAAACACTTATCACCTTTTTCTTCGGCCTGGACATGAAGCCATCCAGCGCATGGGCGGGCTGCATCGTTTCATGAGTTGGCCGCGCGCTCTGTTGACCGATTCAGGCGGATTCCAGGTCTTCAGTCTGAGCCAGCTGCGGAAGGTTACGGATGATGGGGTGCAGTTTCGTTCGCACTTGGATGGGAGTTCGCACTCTTTTACTCCTGAACATTCGATCGATATTCAAGTTGCGCTGGGTGCGGATATTTGCATGGCCTTCGATGAGTGCACCGAGTACCCAGCCGATCGCAAACGCGCGGAAGAGAGTTTGCGCTTGACGATGGCGTGGGCGAAGCGGTCGCTCGAGCATTTCAGGACGCACAGCGAAGGCGTGATCTGGCGCGATGAATTTGGCGGGCGCGCGCAGAGCCTGTTTGGAATTGTGCAGGGCGGCATGTACAGGGATCTGCGCCGCGAGTGTGCCGAGCGCCTTGTCGAAATGGAGTTTGACGGCTATGCAATCGGGGGCTTGAGCGTGGGCGAACCGCGCGAACTGACGCTGGAGATGATTGCCGAGGTTCTGCCCGTGTTGCCGCGCGACAAGCCGCGCTACGTGATGGGCGTGGGCTACCCGGACGAGATTGAACAGTACGCAAAGCTCGGCGTGGACATGATGGACTGCGTGCTGCCTACACGAGCGGCGCGACATGGGCTGCTGTTCACCAGCGAGGGGCGTGTGAACATCAAGAACAAGCAGTACGCAGAGGATCAGAGCCCGCCCGACCCGAATTGCGATTGCATGGCCTGCCGCCGGTATTCGCGCGCGTATCTGCGCCATCTGATGCAGGCAGGCGAAGCGCTTTCAGGGACGCTGAACACGATTCACAATCTGGCGTTTTATCTGGGGATCATGGAGCGGGTGCGAGGCGAACTTGCAGCGCAGACGGAGGGTTAATCCAGCATTCGTGGTCTCCCACCCTAAACGCAAAGTATGCGTTTAGGATGGGGCACCCGGCAGCGTTGATGAATTGAGGGCCGAGGTATCCCATGTCCCAAAATCGGGACATGGGGCACCCGATTGTCGTGCCCGATGGAGCAAGCTGAACGAGATTCGTGCTATTCCACCCTTTCCGCACAAGTCGCGGGAAGGATGGGGCAACCATCTTTCAGATGGCTGCGCCGAGCAGTTCCTTGAGCGCCTGAATGTATTCCTGCAGCGCATCGCGGCCTGCGTCCGTGATGCGATAGTTCGACTGAGGCTTGCGTTGCACGAATTTCTTCTCGACCGCGACGTAGCCGGCTTCTTCGAGCTTCATCAATTGTGCGCCGAGGTTGCCGTCGGTTGAGCCGGTCTTGGCGCGAAGCCAGATAAACTCGGCTTCTTCAACTCCGGCTAGAAGCGACAGCAAAGCCAGGCGCAGTTTGCCATGGATCACTGGATTTAAGTCCGGCAGTTCAGGCATGGATGACTCCCCGCTTCTGACCGCGCGATTCCAGGATCATTCCGTAGACACCAAAGACGATCTGGCAAAAGAAAATGGCGGCAAGCGACAGGATTGCGAGCGGCATGTCAGAGGCGAAACACGCGGCGACGGCGGTCGCCAGCCAGACTACGGCGCAGCCAAGCTGCATCTTCCAGCGGAGAATGAGGCCGGAGATGCCGTTGGCGACGGCCAGCATGGCGCCGACGATGGCGATGACTACATGGATTTCTGCGCGGCCGCTGATGCCAAGAGCCATAAGCGTGATGAAGAGTACCGTGCCCATAACACTCCACACGGCACCAAGAGCGCGGCCGATGGTTCTGCCCGGCTCGCGGCGTTTAATGCGCGCGGCAAGAACGCTGGTGAGGATGGATGCGGCAATCATGGTTACTGGCCAGGCCGCCCAGGTTTTTCCAAAGACGGACCAGGCTATGGCAACGTAGTAGGCGAGTCCCCAGAGCAGAAAGCTCCAGGCCCAGTGCTGCGTGCTGCGCCGGCCTTCGGCGATCATTCTTTGCATGAGGTCGAGGCGTTCTCTCAGTTCCATCTCTTCGGCATTCGCGTTCATGGGTTTCTCCTTTACGTGCGGGGCAGTTTTTGGGGTGAGGAGGCTGCGGGAAAGACTTATTTGCTCAGATCATTTCCCGCAAACATCCTTGAGGGGCTATTGGTTCCTGCAAATGAAATGTCGTTGCGCCGTCCTTACGGGACTCCGCAATGGTGTTACGGCGATGTTTCTCGCCACGCTGAAGCACGGGACTAACAACCACTGCGCCTACGGCGCGTTTACCGGACATTACTTACGCAGTCCTCAATAAAGCCGGTCTCGTTACATAGCCCTTAGCGGCACGACTGAAGTCGTGCCCTTTCAAAACTGCGGCTGCATTGAGTTTTTTGCGCAAGCTGTGAGGCCTCTTCATGCGTACTCCCAGCGCCGGGCTACTCGGCGCGCAACCAGAAACAAAACAATGCCAGATGCAAGCAGCACGCCAACCTGAGGGCCAAGACTGGTTATGGGAAGGTTGCGCCAGAAAACTTTGGTGAATCCGTCGATGGCCCAGGCGTTGATGGTAAGCAGACCGGCTTTTTGAATGTTCTCCGGCATGAGGTAGCGCGGGAACATGCTGCCGCCGATCGAGGACATGATGAGGATGAGAAGCGTGGAGAGCGCGCCAAGCTGAGCGCGGGTATGACAGGCGCTGGCCAGCAGCAATCCAAAGGCTGCGACCGAGAATGCAGTGGCAATGCCCATCACCGTGAATCCGGCAAGATGACTGAAGAAGTCGAGTTTGAAGACAGCCCGGCCCCACAAAAACATGGCGATGAGCTGAACAAAGGCCAGGATGGTGTTGTAGAAGAGCTTGCCGGCGAGCAGACGAGTCATGGTGATGCGCGAGCTGAGCACGCGGTCAAGGGCGCCGCTCTCAGCTTCGTCGAGCAGGGCGCCGGCCGAACCGCTGGCGGTAAAGAGCAGGAACATGACACCAATGGCGGCGGCGTAGAAAGAGATCAACGAATTATGGTTATTGTCGCCGACGACCGAGCGGGTGTTGACGGCGATGATGCTGGCGCTGAAGTCACTGCTGGTGTTGGGCGATGAAGGGTCATCCATGCGGCTTTGGATTTTCTTGAGATCATCGAGCGAAGATTGCATCTGGGCGCGCTGGGCTGGTGTGAAGGAGCCGATGTAGCGTTCGGAGTATTGCATTCCCTGCTGCGCCATGATGGCGGGCATGGAGGTGAATGCGGCCTTCTGCAGCATGCCGGTGACGACCTGCGGAGCGATGGTATCGCTGGAGTCGTTGAGTAACTGAATGGGGGTTGCCTGGGAATCGGGGCCGAAGCCGACAGGATGCTGGCCAAATCCGCGGGGAATGACGAGCGCGACTGGAGCGTCTCCCGCCTTCACGGCTGCTTCAGCGGTCGCCGCAGTGTAGTCGGGCGGGGCTGGAGCGTTCTTGCTCGCCGGGTCGGGATGGGTGGAGACGATGAGCGAGCTTTCGCGCGAGAGGCCACGGACAAGGTCGCGTGAGGCTTCGCTCTGGTCTTCATCCACGAGGATGACGTGGACGCGAGGCGTGGTGTCGTGCCGGCCGCCGAAGATCACGGCAAAAATGGAAAAGAACGCGATCGGCAGAATGAAGCTGAGAACAAAAGCGGCGCGATCACGGCGGAGAGCAAGCAACGAGGCGCGGGCGACACTGAACATTAGAGCGTTCCTCCTTGGACTGATGGCTTGGTGCGGTCTGTGAGGGACTGGAGACCGGCGTTATTCTCGGCGGCATTTGAGGAATGCATTAGTCGCGCAACTCCCTTCCGGTGAGGTGAAGGAATACCGATTCGAGATTGGGGCGGCGAACTGAGACGTCTTCAAGGACGAGGCCGGCGCGGGCTGCATCGTCGAGCAGCGGGCCAATCTGCGACGACTGCTCGATGGTGAACTCCGCAGTGGAATCGACGAGGCGGCCCTTTCGGGAATCGGTCCACGCGGCAATATCGGGAAGCGAACCGGTAAAGCGCGCCAGCACCTGAGTGCGTTGGCCGAAGGCTTCGCGAACCAGCGACTCTTTAGTGCCGTGGGCGATGATTTTTCCGTGATCGATGATGGCGATGCGGTCACACAGCCGCTCGGCTTCTTCCATGTAATGCGTTGTGTAGACGATGGAGGTGCCGTGCTCACGGAGCGACTCGATCATCTCGAAGATGCGGTTGCGGGATTGGGGATCGACGCCGACGGTGGGCTCGTCCATGAGAACGATGCGGGGCCGATGAACGAGTCCGGCCGCCATGTTGAGGCGTCGCTTCATGCCGCCGGAAAGGTTTTTGGCGACGTCTCCGGCCCGGTCTTCGAGCGCGGCCCAGTTGAGGCACCACGCGACGGACTCATTGAGCGTGGAGCGGGAGAGCGCGAAGTAACGGCCAAAGCTGGCGAGGTTTTCGCGCACCGTGATCCGCGGGTAAAGCGCAAGCTCCTGCGGGATCCAGCCGAGGGCCATGCGGGCTCCGGTCGAGCCGGCGGCGTGGCCAAATACCTCTACGCTGCCGGCGTCGGGAACGACCCGCCCGACGATGGACCGGATAAGTGTGCTCTTTCCAGCGCCATTGGGACCGAGTAGGCCGACGCACTCGCCGGCGCGGACTTCGAGGCTGACGCCGTCAAGAGCGATGGTTTGGCCGAAACGCTTGACGAGCGAGAGCATGCGGAGGGGGAGCGCGGTGCTGCTTGAAGCAGCGGAACCGGGTTCGATAGCTGTTTCAGTGGTGGTCATAACGGTTCTCAGTTAGGGCGGGTTGATGGGGAATCCGAGTATGAAGAGTACTCTATTTTATAGAGTATTATTTGTCAAGAAGATTCTTCAGGTCAGGCGCGGCCGATTAATTCGAGTGGCTATCTCATTTCTTTTTAGTCGTTTAAAGTGGCCGCGAATTGGCGCTGGAGGCGAGCCAGACGGGGCGGAATTGCGGGATAGCGCTAAAAGAGCCGGAAATTGACTTCGATGGTGATGCGCGTGGCGACGGGATGTCCGTCTTTCATCCCCGGCTTGAATCGGTAGTGAGGAATGGCTTCGAGGGCCTTTTCGTCGAGGCCTTCGCCGAGGGGCTGAATAACTACCGGGTTGCGGGGAATGCCCTGCGCGTCGACGACGACTGTGATCATACAGATGCCTTGATATTTGTTGCGGCGGGCTTCGTCGGAGAACTCCGGCGTTGGGGCATAGATGAGAATAGGAGCCTTGACGTCGTTGCCGGGCAAGAGGCCGTCGCCGGAACCGGGGCCGAAGGTGGTGCCTGTGCCGTTGCCGTAAGGACCGTTTTTGCCTGAACCGATGCCAGCGCCATCGCCCGGGCCGTTTGACTGCATGGTGACGGTGGTTGAGTTCCGCATTCCGATGTTGGGCAGTGAGGGATCAGTAGGCAAGGTGACCGTCTGTTTGACCATGGCGGGCTCAACCGCAAGCTTGGGATCGACGATTGTTGGAACGATTGGAGGCGCGAGCGGCGTAGCGGTGAACCTGGGCGGATTGCCGCGCGTTGGGTCGATCAGATCATGGGAGCCAGAGCCGCTGCCGCCGTTGTTGGCTTGGGGCGTAACCAGCGCGAAGAGTGGGAAGTCGGTGAGGCTGATGGAGTGCGAAGAGTTGGGCAGCGAGGTGAAAGGTGCGCTGGTGGTTCTCAAACCGAGGATGAGCAACAGCGCGATTAACGCGCCATTGACCGCAGTTGATGTACCGATGGCCCACGGGTTGGTGTGGGTGCGCGACTCAAGCGTGGCGGACGCGAAGAACGCTGCGTTGACTGGTAATTCAAAATCGGGATCGGGGCACACGGCATCGGGCAGAGTCATTGTCACCTCTGGGCGCAACAGTTCTTCGCCGCGTATCTCTGCGCGCGCTGAGTCGCAACAGAAAGTGCGTGAAGCTGGCGGATAGACGCGATGGATGGGTGGTCGTCAACAACGATCGCAAAAGAACAAGCGCACCGAGAATGGCGAAGCAACTCCGGAATGATTAGTAGCTGAACGCGCGCAATTCAGAGATGACGCGATCGAGGAGTCCGGCCCAGTCGCCGGGAGAGGATTGACGGAAGAGGCGGGCCGTTGGGTACCACGGGGTGGTTTCGGTCTGCTGCATCCAGCGCCAGTCTGAGAGCCAGGGAAGGAGAATCCAGACGGGCTTGGCCATGGCGCCGGCGAGATGCGCGATGCACGTGTCTGTAGTGATAACCAGGTCAAGCGTGGCAACGAGCGCGGCGGTTTCAGCCAGGTCCCGCTCGTGGCTTGATCCATCGATGATGCGAACATTGGGCGAGAGAGTCGCGATTTGATCCGCTGCATCGCCCTTCTGGAGAGAGACCCAGTTGGCGCGAACCGAATTGAAAAGCGGCAACAGCGTGCGAAGTTGCATTGAACGCTGCGCATCGGCGCGGTAGAGCGGATTGCCTGCCCAGGCGATGCCTATGCGCGGGCGGGTGTGAGTGTTTTCGAACTGCGCGCGCCTAACGCGAATCTCATCTGCTTCCGCGCCTAAGTAAGCTCCCGGCCAGGGAACGGTTTCGACCGTGGTTGCGAAGGCTGCGGGAAGACTCATCAGCGGGCATTCGAGGTCGTAGCCACTCCATGGCGAGGCGAGCGATCGGACCTGGGCGAGGCCGGCGCGAACCACGGCAAGTGAGCGCAGCAGAGGCTCGACCGCAGGCTGCACTTCGAGAAGAGGGAACCCGCCGCGTGCGGCCACGAGGCAGGCATAACGGGAGAACTGAATGGTGTCGCCAAGGCCCTGTTCGGCGTGGAGAAGAATGCGTTGGCCGGCAAGTAGCTCGCCGCGCCAGCGAGGGCAAGCAAATTTGCGTGGAGTCCGATGGACCTCGCGGAAGTGCCAGCGGGATTCGTAAGCAGGCCATCCGCTACGCCATTCGCCCAAACGAATTTGAGTAAGCGCGAGGTTGTATTTTGCACCGGCGTTATCGGGGTCGAGGTCCGCGGCGCGCTGGTGAGCCTGGAGGGCTTGGGGCATCGAACCCATTTCGAGCAGCGAATTGCCGCGATTGGATGGGGCGCCCTTGCTGCCAAGCGCTTCAGCGCGTTCAAACTCGGCGATTGCTTCAGCGAAGCGGCGCTGGTTGTGGAGAACAATTCCGAACTGATTCACGGCTTCAGGATGATTGGGATCGATGGCGAGGGCCCAGCGAATCCATTCTCGAGCGCCGGCGTGGTCTCGAAGCGCGAGTTGAAGCTGGCACCATGCGATGAGGGTTTCAATCTGCCCGGGATCGAGAGCGAAGGCCCGGAGGAGACAATCACGCGCCGGGACGTAGCGTTGGCATTCTCGCTCAAGTGCGGCGAGATTGAGCCAGCCGGAAACGAGGTCGGGGCGAAGATGAATGGCGCGACGCAGAGCGGCTTGGGCATGGAGATTACGGCCATGCTCGCGCAGCAGGCTTCCGAGGTTGATCCAGGCGGCTGCATAGCGGGGTTTGAGAGCGATGGCGCGACGGTAATGGGCTTCAGCCTCGCGGTCCCTGCGCAGGCGATTGAGAGCAAAGCCCAAAGCGAATTCGGCCTCGGCATAGCGGGGACGAAGGAGAAGGGCGTTCCGGTAGTGATCGAGCGCCTGGGTGAACTGGCCGAGAATTGCCCTGGCATTGCCGAGGCCGAGATGCGCGCAGACCAGCGAGGGCTGGCGGCGCATGGCAATCTCGAAATCGGAAATGGCCTCAGCGGGACGGCCGGATGCGAGCTTCAGCTCGCCCAGCCCCAAGCGGGCCAAAGGGCTTGAGCCGCCAAGAACGATGGCCCGATGGTAGGCCTGCTCGGCTTCATCGAACCGGCCAGTTCCCTTGAGAGCCTGACCAAGCGCGATCCAGCCGAAGGAGACGCGGGGATCGGCCGCGAGTGCTGCCGAAGCCATGCGAAGTGCATGCTCAGCCTGCCCTCCTGCGAGAGCGAGAATGCTCATCCCAGTGAGAGCCTGCGGGTGAGACGAATTGGTGGCAAGGATGCGCTGGTAAGCGAGCGCGGCCGTGACCATTCGCGAAGCCGATTTCGCGGCCGATGTTGATTGCGGTTCGATTGAAGCCGGAATCAAGCGCACCTCAGCCCAGAGGCGTTGCACGGAGCGGAGCAGGTCTGGGATGAGCTTTCTTGGCGTGTCCTAATGGAACGGACTAGGACGGTGTTCCCTGTCCCTGATTCTGCCAGTTGGTGAGAGGCTTGGCGCTGAAGCGGCCGCGGATCTGGTTAACGGCGACCAGCCAGGGAACCACTACCGAAAACGCAATGCGTGCCAGGACGGCTCCGACGCCGAAGCGAGGAAGATAGCGCCAATCGCGACGGAAGGCGTACCATGCCTCCAGCAGGATGATGAAAAGGAGGGGCAGAAGTGTCCAGTGAGCGGCGATAAGGGCTGCCAGCTGGAGCAGACAGCGGGCTGTATTGCGGAGGAGACGCGCCCAGCGGATGCCGGCCTGACCGTCGCTGATGGCGTAGCGTTTCATCTGGCGGCAGGCGGAGCGAAAAGTGTTGAGCGGGCGGTAGAGTGCTTTGGCGTTGAGGACGAAGTCTGGCTGAGTTTGGCGGCGGGCTTCGAGATCGAAGAGTGTGTCTTCGCCGACGAGAACCTGCTCAGGGAATCCGCCGAGGCGCTGCCAGAGGTCTTTGGTGAAGGCCATGGAGCGGGCGGTGCAGGACTTGGTGGGCTCGAGGGGTAAAAGGCGAAGGGAAAAAAAGGGCGCAGAGGCGACGTCCCAGACCGTGTGCTCGGCGGGATCGAGGCAAGTGCCGCCCAGAGCATACTCCGCCTGGCCGGCGGCGATGCGCGCGGTGAGGTTGCGAAGCCAGTCCAGGGCGTAGGTGCAGCCGGCGTCGGCGCAGGCGATGATTTGGGATTTGGCTGCAGCGATGGCAACGTTGCGGCCGCGCGATACAGGTCCCCTGGAATACTTGAGGCTGCAGGTTTCATCGCGGATGGCAATGAGGCGAGGTTCGCGAGCGGCAGTGCCGGCCAGCCACTCCCATGTGCCGTCGGTTGAGCCGCCATCGACGATGACAATTTCGGCAGCCGGGGGCTCCTGGGCAAGCAGGCTTTGAACAACCCGGGCAATATCGCCAATCTCATTGAGTTCAGTGACAATGACGCTGACGGGCTGCATGGGGCCAGTATAGCGAGCGCGCCTATAAGCGTTGACCAGGGGGTCGGTTTGACGATAAAATCGTAGAGTTTGGCGATGCCCCCCGAAGAGGGGTGCGCGGGATTGTGCAGGGTTCACCGCCATGAAGGGTGTGTGTGCGGCCCGCCTTCCGATGCAGTAGAAGCCTGTATCCGCCCCACCGCAAAATTGAAGTTTGAGCAGTTCAAGCGCTGTGTGTTGCGCGGCGTTGGAGGATTTGTTATGTATGCAGTGATTCGCACCGGCGGCAAGCAGTATCGTGTAGCCCCCGGCGACGTAGTGAAGATTGAGAGTGTGGGCTCGAAGGATCAGACAATCGAGTTCAGCGACGTTCTCGCGATTTCAGGCGAGCCCGGCACGATTGCAAAGCCGTCGAGCGCGAAGGTGACGGCAGAGATTCTGGGCGAGGGACGGGGAGACAAGATCCTGGTGTTCCACCTGAAGCGGAAGAAACAGTACAAGAAGCTGCAGGGGCATCGGCAGGGCTTTACCGAGGTTCGCATCAAGGCGATTGAGGCGGACGGGGTGACGTACACGGCGGCGAGCTAACTCGCCACCAGTTATTAGCTTTTAGCTATTAGCTGATTCCAGTTGAGCCAATGTACGGCGGCGCAAGCAATGATGAAGCCAAGAGCTAAGGGCTGGTTTTGAGAAGGAGATTGAACAATGGCACATAAAAAGGGCGGCGGTAGTTCAACCAACGGGCGCGACTCGAATGCGCAACGGCTGGGAGTGAAGGCATTTGCCGGCCAGCTGGTGAGCGGCGGATCGATTATCATGCGGCAGCGCGGCACCAAGATCAAGCCAGGCGCCAACGTGGGCATCGGATCGGATGACACGCTGTTTGCGAAAGTTACGGGGCGAGTGAAGTTCACCGACCAGGGCAATCGCGGGCGCTTTGCGTCGATCGAGCCAATAGCGTCAGAGTAGGCCGGCGCAGGTTTAAGAATTATTGGGCAGCAAAAAGGCCATGGCGCTCGCCGTGGCCTTTTTCATTCCCGGTTTTGGGGGTTCTAGACTTCCGACTCGTGGCCTTTGAGGTTGCGATTGAGAACCTTGTCAACAACCTTCTCAACATCGGTGAGGAAGAAGCTGTTGGAGTGCTGAACGGCAACCTGGGTTCCGGTGTGTCCGAGCGCAGATGCGATTTCGTTCCAGCGATAGATGGTTGAATTGGCCCGCATGACCACAGGCTGAGTCGCTGGCTCAGGCGCGGCGCAATAAGCGGTCCAGAACCCGAGCACCAAGAGGATCCCGCCCTCATAAACAAACTGAAGGGGTGCGGTCATAGAAGCAAATCGGGGAGCAAGCGACACATGGATAAAGTCGTTGGCAGCCATAAGGCCAAAACCAAAGGACAGTCCAAAGGACATGTCGCGAGGCGAGAGGCGGAGGGCGTTCATGAACAGGCAGAGGAAGCCGAGCAGGCAGAGCTCGATGATGCTGGCGGAGCGCATCAGTCCATAAGCGATGTCGGCGATAACCAAAATGCCTCGGTGAGCAAATGACACGGAGGAGAAAGTTGTGATTACTGAAACCAGCGCGACCCAGCGGAAGATAACCACGCCAAACTTCATGAGTCCAGGCAGGGCGGCAAGAGCGGAACGGAAAATCTCGATGCAGACGAAGAAGAGGATGAGGGCGCTGGCAATATAGACGGCCCAGAAGCCGTAGAAGTAGGCAATCAGCCAGAGCTGCGAGTGAATGACGTCATTCCCGAACAGGAGAACTAGAAGTAGCGGGGTGGAAACCAGGCGCAGCAACAGGTAGGTCCCCATTGCCTTGAAGCGAGTATTCAACTTCTTGCGCCAGAAGAGAAAGGTAAAAGCGGCGGTGAGCAGGAACTCTGCCACACTCATTGCCGACATTGCCAGATTTGAGGACATAGACACCGGTACGCGATTCCGAGAGCCTTATCAGAATAGCGCCAAAAGGTGTAAGCCTCAACAAGAATTGGCCGAATAAGTTTGGCACTTTCGTGCGATTACTTTGGGAAGATTACCCGGCTTCGGCTATTTGCCGTCCGCAGGGCAGGTGGGCAGCCCTGGAACGCAACCCGGAACGGGCAAAGTCGCAGTGGCCGATTGATGACTCTTGATGGCAGGCGCGGACTTGGGAGTAACAGCAGCAGCGGCGCCGCCGGCGACAACGAGAGAAAGAGCGAGAACGCGAACTGCGAGTTTCATAATTAGTAACCCCTAAAGGATGAATTTCTGCTGGAGGCTGTCCCCCATACACAATAGAGATCATATCCTATGTTGCGAATCAAGTACATATTTTTCATCAAGATCAACAGGATATAACGAGTTTGGTTACCGACGTCACATACCACATAGGTAATCATTTTAGGTAATCAGTTTTTGGTCCCTCCAAGACCATTAGCAGGCATGGAGCAGGCATGCGCCGCGTGGTAAAATTGAGTTGAGAGAGTCCTCACGCAAAGCCCACTAATTTCAAGCGTTTAATTCCAAGCATCGCTACCCGGGAGCGAAGCCCGGAAACGACGAAAACCGGCTTGGGCGGAGGCGAAAAGAACAGGATTTATGGCGACCGAACCGATTGGCAGCATTCCGCCACCCGACGACTCAAATTACACAGGCGACAGCATCCGCGTTCTGGAAGGACTGGAGGCGGTAAGGCTGCGCCCCGCCATGTACATTGGCTCGACCGGCGAAATGGGCTTGCACCACCTGGTGTATGAAGTGGTGGACAACTCAGTGGATGAGGCACTGGCCGGATACGCGAAGAAGATTGATGTCGTCATCCACGTAGACAATTCCATCACGGTCGTTGACGATGGGCGCGGCATTCCCATTGACATAATGGACCTGCCGAATGGCGTTCACATGCCCGCGGTCCAGGTGGTGCTGACCAAGCTGCACGCGGGAGGCAAGTTCGACGCGTCGACTTACAAGGTGTCGGGCGGGTTGCACGGCGTGGGTGTGAGTTGCGTGAACGCGTTGAGCCAGGAGTTCAACGTTGAGATCTGGCGCGACGGCCACACCTGGGAGATGGATTTCAGTTGCGGCTTGCCGACCAGCGAGTTGCGCCAATCGGGAACGAGCAAGAAGCGCGGGACAAGAGTTCACTTTCTGCCTGACAAGACGATTTTTGCGACGACAGAGTACAACTACGACACGCTGGCACAGAGGCTGCGCGAGCTTGCTTTTCTGAACAAGGGTCTTGAGATCACGCTTACGGATGAGCGGACGGCCGACTCGAAGACCGGTGAGGCGAAGCGGGCCGAGTTCCGTTACGCGGGCGGAATTGCAGAGTTTGTGAAGCACCTGAATCGCGGCAAGCAGGTGCTGCACGATAAGCCGATCATGATGGAAGCGACGCGGTCGGGCGTAGAGATTGAGATCGCGCTGCAGTACAACGACAGCTACTCCGAGACGGTGTTCAGTTTTGCGAACAACATCAACACGGTGGATGGTGGATCGCACCTGTCGGGCTTCAGAACATCGTTGACGCGGACGATCAACGCGATCGGGCAGCAGATGGGGCTGTTCAAAGACTTGAAGGAGTCGTTGAGCGGCGACGACGTGCGCGAGGGCCTGGTGGCGGTAGTGAGCGTGAAGCTTCCGCAGCCGCAGTTTGAAGGGCAGACCAAGGGCAAACTGAATTCCGACATTGCGGGAACCGTGCAGGCGTTTGTGAACGAGCGGCTGGGCGGCTACCTGGAGCAGAATCCTCCGGTGGCGCGCAAAATCATCAACAAGGCGATTGAAGCGGCACGCGCGCGCGAGGCCGCACGCAAGGCGCGAGACCTAACGCGGCGCAAGGGTGCGCTCGATGGTGGCGGATTGCCGGGAAAATTGGCGGATTGCTCGGAGCGCAACCCGGATCGCTGCGAGCTTTACCTGGTTGAGGGTGAGAGCGCTGGCGGAACAGCGAAGCAGGGGCGCGACCGGCGGTTCCAGGCGATTCTGCCGCTGAAGGGCAAGATTCTGAACGTTGAGAAGGCGCGCTACGACAAGATGCTGGGGCACGAGGAAATCCGCGCCATGATTACGGCGTTGGGCACGGGGATCGGCAAGGATGATTTCGATGCGAGCAAGCTGCGCTACGGGAAGATCATCCTGATGACCGACGCCGATGTGGACGGGTCGCACATTCGCACGCTGCTGCTGACTTTCTTCTTCCGCCACATGACCGATTTGATCAAGCGGGACAACGTGTATATTGCGCAGCCGCCGCTCTACAAGATCAAGAAGGGGCGCTACGAGCAGTACATCAAGGACGATCGCGATTTTGTAAAGGTGATGGTGAGCCGGGCCTCGGAAGGGATGATCGTCCGGCACGGCGAAAACGCGAGCAAGATCGAGGGCGCGGACCTGACGAAATTCATGGGCACGCTGAACGAGTACCTGGGATATGTTGAGAAGGTGGACAAGCGCATCCGCAACGAGAAGTTGACTGAGATGCTGGCACGCGCCGAGCTGACTCATCGCGCAGATTTCACCTCGAAGACCGGAAACGATGCGCCGGAAAAACTGGCATTGCTGAACGAGCAACTGACCGAACTGGCGGGCGAGTTCCAGATCAAACTGCACGAGCCGACGGAGGATGAAGAGCACCACACCTGGTCGATCTGCTTCACCGACTCGCAGGGCGCGACGCGCTGCATTGACTGGACGCTGGCATCGAGCCCCGAGTTCCGGCAGATGATGTCGAAGTATTCGCTGATCAAGCAATATCTCGAGCCGCCTTTCCTGGTGGAGTATGCGAAGGGCGCCGCGGCGGAGGCGAGCGCCGACGAGGAAGAACCTGACGCAGAGGGCGCGCCCTCGCCGGGCAGTGTGGAGACCAAGACCGCGGCAAAACGCGGATCGAAGATTCCGCGGGAGCCGGTGGAGAAGCAGACGGCGCGCGACCTGTTTGCCTACATCGTGGAGCAGGGCAAAAAGGACTACCAGGTGCAGCGCTACAAAGGCCTGGGCGAGATGACCAGCTCGCAGCTCTGGGAGACGACGATGGATCCCGAGCGGCGAACGCTGCTGCGCGTAAAGCTCGAAGACATTGCCGAGACCGACGCGATCTTCACCACGCTGATGGGCGAAGACGTTGAAGCGCGCCGCAAGTTCATCGAGGACAATGCGCTGGACGTGAAGAACCTGGATATCTAAGGGCATATCTGGCCCACGAGCTGATCAATCTGCGAAACAAAAATCGCCTGCGTCTGAAACACTCTCCGTTGAGCTTGTGCGGTCGTTGAGAGCGACAGCTCCGTTGAAATCAGTTGCAGAACATGCCGACCGAGGATGCTCAAGGTAGATTCGCCCAAAGCAGATTTCGAGGTCATTGATGAGGGGTTTCATCTTGAGCAAAGGAATCCTTCGCCTGCTGTATTTCCTCCCACGTTTTTTCGTTCTCCGCTTGGCGAACGATTAAAGAAGGGTGAACATCAGGTGAAGTTTTCAAAATGACGTCTCGGTGAATTTTTATGTGATCTCCCTTAACGGTTTGGGAATTGAGGTCCCGTTCGATGCATTGATTTGCGGCATCCTTGTCACGCACGAGCCAGAGACGTAATTTGTCGGCGGCTAAATCCTTTGTGTACCTCTCCCGGGCTTCTTCCGGAACACCGCTCAATTCCTTGTTAAATTCGGGCGATTTCGGCTGGAAGCGCGGGTTGTTAACCCAAGTTCGTCATGACTCGGGTCAGGGATTCGCTAAGTGATTTGGAATCAGATCAGGCAGTGGCGAAGTCTGCACTACATTCCTGATCGAGATGGAGGCGGTCGGGGATGGAGATGT
>Ga0335072_10003873_pt1 | contig 22358 bp, 19 predicted proteins | sample Lox_Sample_21_FD_206725 | JGI IMG/M metagenome (GOLD analysis project Ga0335072, IMG submission 206725) | Soil microbial communities from Loxahatchee National Wildlife Refuge, Florida, United States - Lox_Sample_2.1 | ecosystem: Environmental > Terrestrial > Soil > Wetlands | place: USA...
GGATTCCAAGGCGCAACGATCGGCTGCACGCGCCCGGCGGTATCGGTGGCGCGCGACATGACGGTGTAATAGCCGGGATCGGCGGGCGTCCATTCCAGACTCCACAAGCGCCAGGCGAACGGCAGTTGCTTGGGTGAAAGCTGCGCGTCGCGCCAGCGGCTGCCGCCATCGGTCGAGACTTCCACGCGCTCGATGGCGTTTTCGCCGGCCCAGGCAAAGCCGCGCAGAGTAGTGGGAGCGAGCGGAATCTTCTGCTGGTCTTCGGGCGCGGTGATGGTCGATTTCACCGGCATGCCTTCGATTACTTCCAGTTCAGCCGGTTTGGCTGGCGTGCCCGGCGGCAGCGCATATTTGGGATAGCGATAGCCGGGGTTCATGAAAAAGCCGTTGTTTGCCTGCGCCGTGGCCGAAATGCGCACCACCCACTTCACCGAGCTCGTGCCGTCCCAGCCGGGAACAATCAAGCGCACGGGGAATCCGTGGATATCGGGCGTCTGGCCGTTCATGCTGAGCGCCAGGATGGTGGCGGGATGCATGGCCTTATTCATCGGCAGCGAGCGGACGAAGTCGGGGGTGGAGGCGAGGCCGGTATCGGCGCCGTCGGTGTCGATGAATGCCGCGGAACTGCTGGCGCCGGCCAGTTTCAGCACGTCGCTCACCCGCGGGCCGCGCCACTCGGCGTTCCCGATGGCGCCGCGCATCCATTGGACGCCGGGCACTTTGGGGACATAGAAGCCGCGCCCGTTGCCAGTGCATTCGATGGTGGCCGGGATGGTGTACTGCGGCAGCTTCTGCAAGTCCGCGAGAGTCAGTTCGAGCGGCTTGGAGACCATGCCGTTGACTGTGAGCCGATAGGCCGCCGGATCGATTTTCGACGGCCGCGGAAGGTGCTGGCGGACGAAGAAAACGTCGACGGGTGTGACCCAGGAATCGAAGTAGTGGACGGGAGTTTCCAGGTCTTCCGGGCGGTCGTTGTGCAAAATCATGGGCCGCTTGCCGGGAATGGCGACGGAGTCGTCGGCGGAGCGAGCGACCTGGCTCGCTACCGCGCCGGCAGCAATAGTGGCGAAAAGGCTTCGCCGTGTAAAAGGCATGTCTCACAGGCTATGCCAGTCGGGCCCGGATGCGCAAGGTGGTTGATCATTGTGGCGGAGGGTGCTGTGAGGGCTGCTGCTCCTGACTTCCGCTATGGCTTTCGGTCTGCTGGCGGCTTACAGGCACCAGTGGGGTATCGGTCTCACGGGCGCTCGCATTTCCTGCCATGCACTTTCCTAATGATCAAGCGAGTTTGCCGCCAGGCGAGGTATTGCCGTCGGGAATGTCTATGCCGGGATCGACCAACCCGGCCTGGTAACGCCCGAGGTGAAACCTATTTCGCCTTGATAGCGAAATCGTACGCCTGGATGTCCACCTTGCCGTCGTTGTACATCACGACAGCGTACTCGCCAGGGGGTAGCGGATCTTTCGGCCAGATCTTATACAGATTATCGTCCAGTTGACGGTGCAGGTAATCCATCAAGGTGCGGTCTTCGTATACGATGTCGTTGCTGAGGGGGTGATAGGTCAGGTTCTCGACGATGCGCACATTGCCCTTGGTGGTGAGCTTGGCGATTCCGAACGCCTCGGTGCCCTGCAACTGGACGTAAAACTCGGGCTCGGGGTCGGTAAAAATGGTCTCGGCGTGCGGTCCGGTCATTTCAAGAACGGCCTTACCGGTAATCGCTGGAATTGGCGAGAGTTTTTGGAGAATCTGCCGGCCTTTATCGCTGTGGACCGTCTCTTCACCAGGTTTTAACGCTTTGGTTTGCCCGCTATCGATCCAATACACCCCCACGGTATCCGGTATCTTGCTGGCTTCCCGGCGCACTTCGGCTTCGGCGGCATTCTCCTCGTCGATGACCTTTTCTTCTTTTTTCATCGAGTCTTCGCGCTCGGCGACTTCGGATTTGGTGCGCTTCAAGTCCACTAAATCGAGCGGAATCTCTTCCCACTCGCCGCGCTCCACGCTGTAGAAACGGACCCGATCGCTCTCCACCTGGTACTCGCGCGCCAGTTGGTAGGTGCCGTCTTTCAGGTACAGTTTGATATTCGCCGCCCACCCCGTGAAGGCCAGCGCCAGCAGAACCAAACAGAGTTTCCGCATATCCCTATGGACTACTCTACCGCCCTGGCGCGTTTCCCGGCGATTGGCGCTAATTTCCTGACCCTCCGTCCGTCTGTAATGCTGTTTGGTCCGTTTTTGTGAACCGGCGCCGCCATTTGCTCGTATAAAGGGAAAGAACGAAAAGGTGCGGCAGATGTGCGTTTCCAGCCATAATGGATTCTTAAGGCTTCTTATGTCTTTTCCCAAATCTTTGCTAGCGATTTTTCTGTGTGTTGCCCTGGCCGTCCCGATGTTCGGCCAGGCAGGCTCGTTGCAGATGGACAATGGGCACGGGTTTGTCTACCGGCTCACCCGGAACTACCGGCCGCGCGAGGTTCACGGTGTCAGCTTCGCCGATTCCCAGCGAATCGACGCCCTCATGCGCGCCGGCAACATCTATCTTTCCCTGCGCGACGCCATCGCGCTCGCGCTGGAGAACAATCTCGACATCGAAAGCTCGCGCTACGCCCCGCAGTTGGCTTTGGCCGACTTGCAGCGCGCCGCCGCCGGTCAGTTGCTGCGGAACGTTTCCACCAACATCACCTCGGGGCCATCGTCGGCGTCCCTCAACGTGCTGGCCGGGGCGAGTGCGGTGAACGGCGGGCAGGGCGGCGCTACCGTGAACAATACCAATACCGGCGTGCTCAGCGGGTTGAGCGTACAACTGGCTGGGTCGACCATCCCGAACATGGACCCCACGCTGTATGTCGCCGGCGGCGCTTACCATTCCACCCAAATCCTGACGTCCACCACTTTCACGGGCACTTCGGCCCTGGTGTCGAACTACCGGTCGATGATTTTCGGGGTGCAGCAGAATCTCTGGAACGGCACCCAAATCCAGCTGGGCTTGAGCAATATCCTGAATTACAACCAGAACGCCACCACCGCCATTTTCAACCCTTACGATAGCGGCTCCCTAGGTTTGACCATCACCCAGCCGCTGCTGAACGGATTCGGCGTCGCCCTCAACCAGCGTTCGTACCGCAAAGCCAAGAACAATCTGAAAGCCAACGACTTGCAGTTCAAGAACCAGGTGATCACTACGGTGGCGGGCGTGGTCAACCTGTATTGGGACCTGGTAACCTTCGACGACGAGCTCAAAATCAAGCAGCAGACACTCGATCTCGACACCAAGCTTTACGAAGACAACAAGCGCCGCGCGGAACTTGGCGCCATCGCGCCCATCGATATCATCCAGGCCGAAGCCGACATGAAGGCCGCGCAGCAGGATGTCATCACGCAGGAATCGCAGGTGCTGCAACAGGAAATGATCCTCAAGAACTACATCACGCGCAGCGGCATGGACACTCCCGCGATTGCCGCGGCGCGGATTGTTCCCACCGACCATATCGTGGTGCCGGAGAAAGAGGAGGTCATACCGGTTCAGGAACTGATGGCCGAGGCTATCCAGAGCCGGCCAGAGGTGGAGCAGAACCAGATCAACCTGGAGAACGCGCGCCTCGATTTGAAGGGCGTTCGGAACAACCTGCTGCCCACGCTGAGCGCGACCGCCAGCTTCTCGAATGCCGGACAAGGCGGCGCCATTACCAATGTTCCGCAGCCCCTGGTCGGCGAAAATGGCGTCGTCACCTACCAGAAGCTGACCGCGGCACAGGTGGACCAGCAACTGATCGGAGGCTACGGCACGGTTTTGGGCCAGATTTTCGGGCGCGATTTCCCCAACTACAGCGTCGGTCTCACGCTTACCATGCCGCTGCGCAACCGCTCCGCCCAAGCCGACCTGATCACCAACGAATTGACCTACCGGCAGGCGCAGATCCAGGACAAGGAGTTGCGCAACAACATCAGGTTGAACGTGCTCAACGCTTTCACGGCCATGCGCAACGCCCGCGCGGCGTGGGAAACCAGCGTGGTGGCGCGCAAGCTCTACGATCAAACTCTAGCCGGCACGCGCCGGAAGTATGAGCTTGGCACTGCGACCATTCTCGACGTGGTGATCGCGCAGCGCGACGACACCACACGCCAGCTATCGGAAGCCGACGCGCTCGATCAATACGAGCGCGCGCGCACCAATCTGGACCAGACGCTCGGCAAGACACTCGATACCTACGATGTGAATCTCGAGGAGGCCAAAAAGGGAGTGGTAAGCCGCGAGCCGGACCTGATTCCGCCCGCACAAAAACCGCCCGCTCCTAATAGGAATCTCAAGCAGTGAGGGCGTCGCAAGCTGTCGTAATCGCGGCACTTTGCGTCTCTGGAGTGGGGTTCGGGCAGGCGGCGGACAAAGAAGCCGCCGCCATTCTCGAACTCGGTGGAGACGTATCGCGGAATCTCAACGGCGGGTGGAGCGCAGGACCGACAGGCGCCGTCGAATTCACCCCGATCGAAAATTGGCTGGAGATCGAGGCGGGCGTGACCCCGGCATTCAGCCGGCACGCGATGGAGTGGGACACGGACCTGCTCTTCAAAAAGCCCTGGACGCTCTCCAGAAAAGCGGAATTCATGTTTGGCGTGGGCCCGGAATGGGTCCATACCAGGCAAAGCGGCATTTCCACCAACTCGCTCGCGGGGGAAGCGGCACTCGATTTCATGTTCTGGCCCTCGTCCAAACGCCGATTCGGGTGGTATCTCGAGCCGGCTTACGACTACACGTTCGCCCGCGGGCACGAGCGCTCTGTAGGGATGAGCTTCGGGCTGTTGATCGCAATCCCCTAATAAGATCGCCTTACCGCAGCGGCACGTCAAGCAGGACTGCCCAGTATTGCACTGATTGCAGAGCGAAACCGCAGAAAATCAGCACCACCCCGAAAACTCCGAGCCATCGTTCCGGAACGTGGTCGGCACCCCACTCGATCATGGGACTGAATGAGCTGAGAAGGAGTGTCACCACCCCGATCACCAGGCCCACCCGCAATCCGAACCAGATCGCCAGTTCGGGCCGGTGGACCAGGCGCGCACAGCCCCACCCCAGAAGCCCATAACCGGCGGTGCGATTCAAAACCAGCAGCATCTGCCATAGGGATAAGCGAGCGCGAGTGGATGGAGCGTAGTGCATGGTCGGCCGGATGCCGATGCCATAGGCGGCAATTTGCGACAGGGTGCTGATCGCGCCGAAGATCAATCCGAACTTCAGTCCGAAATACGAGGCGCTTCCAATTCCGTGGCCGGCGCCGCGAATCGCGCTGGCGGCGGCATCATGCCAGAAACCGGGATGGCTCTGGCCGCGGGAGGCGGCCGAATATTCCCAGGCGAGCGTGATCCCGTGGGTCAAGCCGCAGGCAATGCCAAAGACCGGCCCCAAAGCAAGGCCATAGCCGATGGCGAAAAGCGCCCCGTACGTGACCCCGCGGGAGACGGCGCGGAGCGGTCCGTGCTCGCCGCCCAAAAGGTCGTAGGCCAGGTAAAGCGCGCCCAGAAGGTCCAGGCAGCTTCCCAGGATACTTACGATGGCGAGGGTATGCCGATCCATAGCGCTTTCCGAAACCGATGAATTGTCCATTGTCCTACACGAAAAGCGCGCCGCGCGGAGCGCCCTCAAGACAAGATGTCTCGGAAATTCGAGGCGTTCCGCTTGAAATCAACAACTTGCAGCGAATCTTCGAGACAGGATGTCTCGAAAACCGCGCAGACGCGCCGTGCGATGATAGAGCTTCCGCATGCAATTCGACAAGCAGGAGTGGCTTTCCATCGCGCGGGCGGCCGTCGAAATCGAGGCCGCCTCGCTCGCGCGTGCTGCCGCGCGCCTGGATCGCGAACTCATCCGCGCCGTGGAGATGGTGCTGGCGCACCACGGAAAGATCGTCGTCACCGGTATCGGCAAATCGGGACATATCGCGCGCAAAATCGTCGCCACGCTGTGCAGCACCGGGACGCCCGCGGTATTCCTGCACCCGGCCGAAGCCGTCCACGGCGATCTGGGCATTTACACGCCCGGTGACCCGACGGTGCTGCTTTCGAAGCACGGCAGTTCACGGGAGTTGCTGGCGCTGGTGCCCATCCTGCGGGAGTTCGATTCGCCGCTGATCGGCATTTTAGGCAGCCAAAGCTCGCCGCTCGCGCGCGAGATGGACGTGCTGCTGGATGCCTCGGTGGAGCGCGAGGCCGACCCGCACGGTATGGCGCCCACCGCGAGCGCCGTCACTGCCATGGCTTTGGGCCACGCTCTGGCGATCACACTCATGTGCGCGCGCGGGTTCACCCCGCGGGAATTCGTCCGTTTTCACCCCGGCGGCCAGCTCGGCCGGAACCTGATGCTGGCGGTGCGGGAAGCCATGCATGGCGCGGACGAGGTGGCGATGGTATCGCCCGGCGCTTCGCTCAAAGAAGTGATCATCGCCATGACGAAACGGCCGCTGGGAGGCGCGTGCGTGATTGCCGAAGACGGCACGCTCGCGGGTTTCATCACCGATGGCGATCTGCGCCGCGCCCTGACCACCCACGACGATATTCGCGAGTTGCGCGCCGGGGACGCCATGACGCGCGGTCCGGTGACCATCGGCCCAGACGCCACGTTGGGCGAGGCGCTGGAGCGCATGGAGCGGCGTCCATCGCAGATCTCGGCGCTGCCGGTAGTGGATGAGTCGGGGCGCGCGCTGGGATTGCTGCGCCTGCACGATGTTTACCTTTCGCCGGACGCCGCGGGCGGGTAAGCGCCTCGCGTTATCATACGGATTCGCCATGAAATATCGCCAGTTGGGCCGCACTCCGTGGAAAGTTTCCGAGATCAGTTTCGGCGCCTGGGCCATCGGCGGCGCCTGGGGCGACGTGGACGACAACGAGTCGCTCGCCGCCTTGCGGCAGGCGATCGACTGCGGCGTAAACTTCATCGATACGGCCGATGTCTACGGCATGGGCCGAAGCGAGCGCCTCGTCGCGCAACTCAAGCGCGAGCGCAAGGAGGAGATCGTGGTGGCGACGAAGGCGGGGCGCCGCCTGCCGGAGCAGACCGTCGAAGGGTATAGCGAAAAGAACCTGACCGGCTTCATTGAAGACAGCCTGCGCCACCTCTCCACCGATTGTCTCGACCTGCTTCAGCTTCACTGTCCGCCCACCGGCGCCTACTATCGCCCGGAGATCTTCGGGTTCCTCGACCGCATGACGGAAGCCGGCAAAATCCGCTATTACGGGGTGAGCGTGGAGCGCGTGGAGGAAGCCCTCAAGGCGATTGAGTACCCTAACGTGCAGACCGTGCAGATCATCTTCAACTGCTTCCGCCAGCGGCCGGCCGAGCTGTTTTTTGCCCAGGCACAAGCCAGGCACATGGGTATCCTGGCGCGCGTCCCGCTTTCGAGCGGCATGCTCACCGGCAAACTCACGCGCCATTCGCAATTCGCCGGCGACGATCATCGCAATTTTAATCGTCATGGCGAGCAGTTCGATGTGGGGGAGACGTTTTCGGGCGTGGATTACGATGCGTCGCTGGCCGCCGTGGAGGAGATGCGCAAGCTCGTGCCGGCGGGCGCCACGATGGCGCAATTTGCGCTCCGCTGGATTCTAATGTTCGACGCCGTCACGTGCGCTATCCCGGGCGGCAAGCGGCCGGTGCAAGTAGCCGAGAACTGCGCCGCGTCCGATCTTCCGCCGCTCCAGCAGAGCGCCATGGCCGCGGTCCGCGAGTTGTACGACGCGCGCATTCGCCCCGCCGTCCACCAGCGGTGGTAGCGCCATGAGGCGACTGCGCAGGCTCGACCCTCGCGGCTGGCTGCCCGCCAGCCAGCAGGCCAAACGATTGCAGCGCTTCTGGGATCGGCGCGCGCGAACCAACGCACGCTATTTTGTGGCCACCGGCAAATTCGACTGGAGCGACGAGGAATTCTTCGCTTCCGGAGTGGAAACCGTGGCAAACCATATCCTCTCGGACATGTTCAATATCTGCCAGGGAAAGCCGCCCGGCGAGATGCGCGTGCTCGAAATCGGGTGCGGCGCGGGCCGCGTCACCAGGGCGCTGGCGGGTGTATTCGGCGAAGTCCACGCTGTGGACGTGAGCGGTGAAATGGCGCGGCTCGCACGCGTCGCTTTGACCGGTGCGCCGAACGCGCGCGTGTACCACAACAACGGGCTCGACCTCAGTGTGATTCCCGATCTGCCCTTCGACTTTGCCTTCTCCACGCTCGTGTTCCAGCACATTCCCAGCCGCGCGATCGTGGAGAACTATATCCGCGAGGCGGCCCGCCTGTTGCGACCGGGCGCGCTCTTCAAGTTCCAGGTGCGCGGCAACACCGCCGATGAATCGAGCGCGGCCGACGCCTGGGTCGGCGTCGCGTTCTCCGATGGCGACATGACCGAAATGGCGGAAGCCAACGGTTTCGAGGCCCGCTATCGCGTGGGCGCGGGGACTCAGGATTTCTGGCTGTGGTTCTTCCGCAAACCTCCCGCGCAAGCCTGATAGACTGTTGGTTCTTCAGGAGGCAGCAATGCACAGACTGGTTTTCTGTGGATTCTTCTTCGCCATGTTGGCGGGGGCAGCCAATCTCGCCGGCACCTGGCAGAACGAAATGCCAATGCGCGACGGGCAGACTTTGTTCACCGTCTGCGTCCTAAAAGTGGACGGCAACAGAATCACCGGCACGTACGCCACGCCGCAGCGCGCATACGAAATCGAGAACGGAACGGTGGGGGGCTCCGAGTTCTCCTTCGAAATCTCCGATGGCTTTCAGACACCGCCGCGAATTACCGAATTCAAGGGTACGCTGAGCGGCGAGACTTTTGACCTCACCAGCTCACGCGGACCGCAGACTCCGCGCACCTTCAAAAGAATCTCGGCCGATGTTGTCTTTCACCCATCGCCCGCACTCACCCGCACGCACCAGCCGTTTCCTCCCTTTCAGCCGATCGCGCCGAACGGGCTGGCCAAGACTCCGCCCATGGGGTGGAACAGTTGGAACAAATTTGCCGGGAGGGTGGATGACAAATCCGTCCGCGAGATTGCCGACGCCATGGTCACCAGCGGCATGCGCGACGCCGGGTACATCTACGTAAACATTGACGACACCTGGGAGGGCGCGCGCGACAAGGACGGCAACATCACCACCAACGAGAAGTTTCCGGACATGAAGGCGCTCGCCGATTATGTCCACTCGAAGGGGTTGAAGATCGGCATCTATTCGAGTCCCGGGCGCAAGACGTGCGCCGGTTACGAAGGCAGCTACGGTCACGAACAGCAGGACGCGAATACCTGGGCCGCGTGGGGATTCGATTACCTGAAATACGATTGGTGCAGCGCCACGGCGGTCTACCGGCCGGACGAGATGAAATCGGTGTACCAGAAGATGGCGGTCGCGCTGCGCAACACCGGGCGGCCATTCATTTTCAGCCTCTGCCAGTATGGGGAGTTGAATGTCGGCGCGTGGGGCGCCGCCGCGGGCGGCAATCTTTGGCGCACCACGGGCGACATCAGCGACAACTGGCGGAGCATGTCGTCGATCGGATTCGATCAGCAGGTTGGCCGCGAAGTTTTCGCGGGCCCCGGCCACTGGAACGATCCCGACATGCTCGAAATCGGCAACGGAGGCATGACCACCACCGAATACCGCACCCATATGAGCTTGTGGAGCATGCTGGCCGCGCCGCTGCTGGCCGGCCATGATGTGCGCACCATGCCCGATTTCACGCGGGACGTTCTTCTGAATAAGGAAGTGATCGCCATCGATCAGGATGCGGCCGGCATTCAGGGCACGCGCGTGCGCAAGGATGGCGCCGAGGGCCAGACGCTGGAGGTCTGGAAAAAGCCGCTGGCGAAAGGCGTTGCCGTGGGACTGTTCAATCGCAGCCTGGAAAACGCGCGGATGACGGTCAAGTGGTCGGAGGTGGGGATTACGTCCGCCAACCCCGCTGTCCGCGACTTGTGGGCGCATCGCGACATCACCGGCGCGCCGAGCGAATACACGGTGATGGTGCCGGCGCACGGGGTGGTGCTGTTGCGGGTGGAATAGGAACTTGCCGTTCCACTCATAAACGCCGTTCCGGGGTGCGCGAAGCCAGCACCCGCGTGTCGGATTCTGCCGGGATGTCGCGCCGGATCGCACCCGATATCGCAAGCGTTGGCCGCACGGCCGAAGAGACCGCGAACGGGAGCGGCCGGGTCCGGACGAGGGCGGGCGAGGTCTCGAATGTAGCACTGGAGTTCAGAATGACGATCGGCCGCTTCCGCCCGGTTTCGGAACGTTGAGGGAGAGATCCAAGCGCCGCTGAGCCACCCTCACTGCGCCGGCACCATACTCGCGATTTCCGCGCCGATGGCGAGCGACGCCGTTGCCGCCGGACTCGGCGCGTTCAATACATGTAGCGCGTTGGGACGCTGAATGAAGCTGAAATCCTGCACCAGATCACCCGCGGGAGCGATCGCTTGAGCACGCACTCCCGAGCCGCCCTGCGCCAGATCTTCCGGCTGGATTTCCGGCACCAGCCGCTGGAGCGACCGGCAGAATAACGCACGGCTGAAAGACCGGCGCAGTTCATACCAGCACATCGACGGGTACTTGCGCAAAAATCGCCAGAATCCGCCGTAGGTGAGCACGTCCGCGAGATCGCGCGCGTCGAAGTCCGACTTGCGATATCCCTCGCGGGCGGTGGCCAATACGGCGTTCGGCCCAGCCTCGATCCCGCCGTGGATGAGCCGCGTGAAATGGACGCCGAGGAACGGAAAGGACGGATCGGGCACCGGATAAATCAGGTTCCGCACGAGTTGCTGGCGGCCGGCGCGGATCTTGTAATATTCGCCGCGGAAGGGCAGGATGCGCGTCTCGCGGCGTTCGCCAGCGAGTTCCGCTACCCGGTCACAATAAAGCCCGGCACAGTTGATCAGGTAATCGGCCGCGAATTCGCCTGCCGCCGTTTCCGTTATCCACCCCGCGCCGGTGGGCCGCAGCCGCGTCACGCGCGCCGAAGTCACCACGCGGGCGCCGCGCTCGGCGAGATGGGATACCAGCGCCGCGCACACGCGGGCGTAATCCACGATGCCCTCCTGCGGCACGCGCAGCGCCGCCACGCCGCCCACGTGGGGCTCGATTTCGCGCATTTCGTCGCGCCCGAGCCAGCGCAGGCCTTCGAGCCCGTTGGCAGTGCCGCGTTCCTGCAAGGCGCGGAGGCGTTCGACTTCGGTCTGGTCGGCGGCAACCACGAGTTTGCCGCAGATCTCGTGCGGCACAGCGTTTTGGCGGCAGAACGCCACCATCTGGCGGATGCCGTCGACGGCCAGCCGCGCCTTTACCGAGCCCGGCTTGTAATAGAGGCCGCAGTGCAGCACCCCACTGTTGTGCCCGGTCTGATGGCGGCCGACCTCGCTCTCCTTTTCGAGCAGCGTGATTTCGGCGCGGGGCATGCGCTCACCCAGGCGATAAGCCGTGGCCAGTCCGACGATGCCGCCGCCGATGACGATGATCTTCACAATTCCAGGATAGTGGCGGGCGGCTTACGATTGGCGGCCTTCCCAGGTACTCAATGGCCCGGCACGCCACTTCCAGGCGCGGCGTTCGCACCGCCGAAGGGCCGCAGGTTGCAAGAGGCGATGAAATCGCCCTGGTTCGTTACACGTTGGCCGTGGAGTCGCTCTTGATATCGTTCTTCACCAGCGCCAGCACCTTATCGTCGAACTCGAATGTCGACGTCCGCGGTTTGTGATTTCGCGTGTACCAGCGGTACGTCTCTTTCAAACCGACCTCGAACGGCGTCGGCTTGAGCTTCAAAATCCGCGCCACTTTGCCGATGTTCTCGGTGATCGGCGGCAAGTCGAGGTATTCGCCGAAGTAATACGGCTCGGTCATGGCGTTGCCGCCAGCCTGCTGGATGATATCGCGGGGCACCCGCACGAGCGAGACTTCGGTGTTGGCGGCGCGCGCCAGTTTTTCGGCGAATTCCACCTGCGTGACGGGCTTGGGATCTCCGATGTTAAACGCTTCGCCCACCGCCCGCGGCTCTTCGATCGATCGCGCCATGGCTGCCACCAGGTCGTTCAAATATACGAACTGCATGAGGCGGTGGCCATCGCCGGGGATGATGATGGGACGGCCGGCTCGCAGACGGTCCCAGAAAAACTGCTCGCGGTAGAACGGATTGCCCGGCCCGTAGACGAACGGCGGCCGGAATGTCACGAGCGGCAGGCCGCTTTGCGCCTGCATCCGGAAAAGCAGGCGTTCGGTGGTCGCCTTGTGGCGCGTGTAGGGGATGGAGTGGTAATCGGGCGCCAGAGGATCGCTTTCCTTGTGATTCAAGCCATCGCCGTAGGCTGCCACGCTGGACAGAAATACGTAGCGGCTGAGACGGTCGCCGCATGCGCGGACAGCCGCCTCTACCTGGTCCGGCGTGGTCCCGCGATCCCAATCGTAGACGTTATCGAAAACGGCGTCGAACCGGCGCGTGGAGAGGGCCTCGCGCATGGCCGCGGCATCGTTCCGGTCGGCCTGGATGTTGTCCACACGGCGTCCGAAATCGTGCTTGGGCTTGCGGTGCAGCACCGCGACTTCGTGGCCCGCCTTCACCAGTTCGTCGACCAGGGCGCGACCGATGAAGAGCGTCCCCCCGATTACCAATACCTTCATATGCTCCTAAGACAATAAGACGCGGCGGCGCGGAAGTCTAGCGCTTTCTCCCGCCGCCGGCCCTGAAGAAAACCGGCTAGTCGTAATATTCCAGGCCCAGGTGCGTAATCAGATCCTCGCCGCGCATCCAGCGCAGGGTGTTCTTGAGCTTCATGAGCTGGATGAAAATGTCGTGCTCCGGATACAGCCCGGCAGCGTGCATGGGCGCTTTGAAATAGAAAGAAAGCCATTCCTGAATGCCGCGCATGCCGGCGCGTTGAGCCAGGTCCATGAAAAGCACGATATCCAGCATCAAGGGAGCGGCCAGGATGGAGTCGCGGCAAAGAAAATTGACTTTGATCTGCATGGGGTAGCCGAGCCAACCGAAGATGTCGATGTTATCCCAGCCTTCCTTGGCGTCGCCGCGGGGCGGATAGTACTCGATGCGGACCTTGTGGTAAAACTCCTTGTACAAATCCGGGTACAGGTCCTTCTGCAGGATGTATTCGAGGGCCGACGACTTGCTGACTTCCTTGGAGCGGAACGAGCCCGGCTCGTCGAGCACTTCGCCATCGCGATTACCCAGAATGTTGGTGGAGAACCAACCGTTCAAGCCCAGCAGGCGCGATTTCAGACCTGGAGCGATCAGGGTCTTCATAAACGTCTGGCCGCTCTTGTAATCCTTGCCGGCCACGGGCACGTTCATATTGCGCGCGAGTTCGAGCAGCGCCGGCATGTCGGTGGTCAGGTGCGGCGACCCGTTGGCGTATCCGACTCCGCTCTTGAGCGCGGCGTAAGCGTAAACCTGGCTGGGCGAAATTTCGGGGTCGCTCTTTTGCAAACCGCACTCGAAATCCTTCAGCGTGGCGTGAACCGGGGCGGCCTCATGATAGACCTCCGTGGACCCACACCAGATCATCTGCATGCGGGTGACGCCGGAGCGCTGCTTGAAAGAGCGGATGTCGTCCATGATGCGCTCGGCATAGTCCATTTTGGACCCGCCACTCATGACATTCGGTCCGTGGAGGCGTTTCACAAAATTCTGGTCGAAGACGGCCTTCATGGGCCGGATAGCCTGCATCGGATCTTTGACCTGTTCGAGAAGCGACATTTCCAGAACGCCGGCCTTGACGGCAGCTTCGTAGGCGTTGTCTTCGAAAATGTCCCAGCAGGCCACTTCAATATCGCCGATTCCGGCCAGCGGCACGAAATCGCGGATGGCGGGGCTCCGTCCCTCAGTGCGTTTCCCCAGCCGGACTGTGCCGAGCTGGGTGAGGGAACCGATGGGTTTGGCGATCTCTCGTTTGATGGCTTCCAGCCCGGCTATAAACGTAGTCGTCACCGCGCCCATTCCGGGGACGAGGATACCCAACTTCCCCTCGGCGGGCGCGATTTGGACATTGTCTTGATTGGGCAAAATACGGTCTCCTTTTTAGTCGAAATGCTATAATACCAACTCCATGCGGGAACGCGCGACCGCCACCCTTTCGACGCTTGTAGTGGACGACGAACAACTGGCTTGCGACGAGCTTTCGTACCTCCTCAAGGATTTCCCGGAAGTCGATGTAATTGCAACGGGTTGCAATGGACTGGAAGCGATGGACCTGATCCGCAAAACGGAGCCGGACCTGGTGTTTCTGGACGTCAACATGCCGGGGCTCGACGGTATGGGAGTGGTGCGCCAATTGCGCGAAAAGGGCGTGGAACTGCCGCATGTGATTTTCGTGACAGCCTACGATCAATATGCGGTGGAAGCGTTTCGTCTGGAAGCGTTGGATTACCTGCTGAAACCGGTCGACAAGGTGCGGCTGGCGGAAAGTATCGAACGGGCCAAACGAGCGATTCTCGACAGGAGGACACCCGAGATGCCGGGGGCAATGGCCGGCGCGGCCGCAGCGCCCGCCGCACAGACGACGCCGCGCAACAAACTGGCGGTGCGATGCAACAATCGCCATTTTATAGTGGATGCCAACGACGTAATCTACGCCACGATCGATAACGGCCTGATTACTCTCGTGACCACCAACCTGGAAGGCCATTCCAACTATCGCACCATCGAGGACTTGCACGCCGCTCTCGACCCCGACCAGTTCTGGCGGGTGCACCGGTCCTATTTGGTGAATATCAACAAGATTAAGGAAGTAGTGCCGTGGTTTAAGTCGAGTTACCAGCTTCGGCTCGACGATAAGAAGCACACGGAAGTTCCGGTAAGCCGGGCGCAGACCCGCAGGCTACGGGAGCTTTTCAAGTTATAATTAACAGCCGGATGCGCTAAGTGTAGGCTTACGGAAGGGCTCTGGTTGGGCAGACTTCGTGCGCGCCGGGCTGCTTTCCACCGCCGTGCCAGCGAAATCCCGAGCGGGTCGAAGCCCGCCGACTCAACTAAAGTAGTAGGTTGACAGCTCCGTGATTCGGGGTAAGATAGTTAATCGGTAAACTGAGATCTCCCGGTTTTTAGCCGCGGTTTCACGGCTCGAGCTTCCAGGTTTATCTATCATGCCCGCGGTTCTGATTGTCGACGACAACCTGCTGGTGCGCGAGGGCCTCAAGCACTTACTGAACCAGGCGCACCGCGGGCTGGTATTCGGCGAAGCGTCCAACGGAGAGGAAGTTCAGTTCCGCCTGGGGAAACGCAGTTGGGACGTGGCCGTAATCGACGTGTCGAATCCGGCGCACGACGGATTTCAGACGCTGCAGGAGATTCGCCGGATGTCTCCGGCAACCCGCATTCTGATACTGGGGCCGCACCCCGAATCCGAACATGGCGCGCGCGCCCGGCAGCTCAAGGTTTCCGGCTGTTGGGCCAGGAGTGCATCGCGGTCGGAATTGTTGAAGGCTTTTCAAAACGTCCTGGCCGGCAGGGAATATTTTGGCGATGGGACGCAGGATGGATCGGGCGCGCCGGCGCGCCACCCTGCGCTTTCTACGCGAGAGCGCGACGTTCTGGCGCGCTGCGTGGCCGGCCGACGCATGGGTGAGATCGCGCTGGAACTCAATCTCAGCATCAAGACGGTCAGCACCTATAAACGGCGGATCCTGGACAAACTGCAACTTCACTCGATCAGCGAGCTGGTGCGGCACGCGATTGAGCATAAACTCTGCTGAAGGCCCGGCGTTCCAACGCTTTCGAGCCACGGGTTCCGGTCTCTCTCCGCGGGTGCTGCAAATGTATTGCATTTGTCAGAGAAATTCTCCACCTGAGCTCACCTTTTAATCTGCGGAACGATTCGTGAATCAGCCCTGCGTGCGCCCGACGCTCACGGATCTCCAATCGCGCGGCTGCGCCGATTGATGGAGGGAGACACCTACACTTATGCAGTGGTATGCACTTACCGTCAAGCCGCAGCACGAGAAGGCGGCGGCCGAACAACTGCGCTTTAAAGGGCTCGAAACATATTTGCCGTTGTACCGCGCCCAGCGCCGCTGGTCCGATCGGGTCAAGACGCTTCATCTCCCGCTGTTTACACAATACGTGTTCTCACTTTTCGATTTTGCAGATCGGATCAGAGTCTTAGAGACGGCGAGCATTGTCTCGATCGTAAGCTTTGGCGGCGTGCCGTGCCCGCTAGCCGCTAACGAACTGGAGGCCCTGAAAGCGATTGTCGGTTCCGGCCTGCCGTACGGTCCGTGGCCGCTATTGCGCAGCGGCGACCGCGTGCGAATTTGTAGAGGCCCGCTAAGTGGTGTGGAGGGGATTTTAGCGCGCGAAAAGTCCGAGTGCCGCGTGGTGGTAAATATGGAACTGCTGCAGCGCGCCGTCGCCGTAGAGATCGATCGCGATCTGGTCCGCCCTTGCGCCCATCGCGCTACTTATCGAAACTGATGCAGACCGGCCATCCGGAAAACCAGCGAAGAACCCAATCGCTTATCCATTAGTTCCTAAGTTGCAGGTACACATAGCGGAACACGACATACCCGGCGATCCGCACGGTCCCTGACCGTCTTTGATAGTCCAGTGCAAGCCGCACCATGCGGCAGCCGGGAGGAGTCGCGAATGTCAGGGTCCCGTCTGCCGGATCGCCCGGATTGAGTTCCCGGCCTTGGGCGATCGCATCGCCGTTCAGACCCGCCACGCGCCAGACCAGCCCCGATTCCGCGCCGATCCCCGAGGTTCGATAAGAATACCGCAACTCGTATGGCGAATTCTCGGAGACCCGCACGAACTGGAGCAGCGGCTCCGCAGTCTCGGGCTGCATCCCGGAAAACGTCAGGCGCAAGCCTTCGAGGCCATCTTCGCGCGCCGCGCTAATGCCTTCCAGATCCGGCAGCCGCCAATCGAACCCGTGCCCTATAGGCGACGTTTCGAAATTGCCACCGGTCAGGATGGACCCGCTCCCCGCGGACGGCCGGGAGGGCAGCCGCCCGCTCTGCACCAGTCCATCCCAGATAGCTTCGGCGTCGTCGATCCGCCTGGCATCGATCAGGCGATCGCAAGCCTCGAGCAGGAGCGGAACGTCCGTCTGGCGATTGCCCGCCAGGAGGCACCGGCATGCCGCTCCAGAGAGACCCGCATTTCCGGAATCGAGCAAGTAGAATACGTAATCGGCTTGAATCTGCGGCTTCTCGATATCCAGCCGCTCGATCAACCTCCCATCCTCCCCGATACGCCCACACAAGTGGAACAACGGCACCGGATCGGAATAAATCATCGGTACCGCGGCTTTCGCCCAATACCAGAACTGCTGGATATTATTGCGGCGGAAATAGAAATTCAACAGGGTCCAACGCGGGAGAAATGATTTGTCGGCTTCGGCGGCGGTGAGCAGCGTGCGCTCGGCGCCGGCGAAGTCCCCGGATTCTTCCAGCCGTAGCCCCAGTTCCACCCATGCGCGGCCGTCGTGCGGATTGAGTTCCACTGCCTGCCGAAGCGCTGCCAGCGCTCGGGCGGGATTCTCATCGCCCACCAGCAGCGCCAGCCGCACCAGGTAATCCGATTGGCCGGGGGTCAGTCGCAGCGCTCGGGCGGTCGTTTCGGGGGTTTCCTTTCTGAACCAATAATCCGCCCGCGCCAGGCGAAGAGACCAGGCAGCCGCCACGGCGAACCCCGCGGCAGCCACAGCCGTGACCGCTAACCGCGCCGCCGTGGTCGTCATGGCGCCTGCTGCCGGACCAGTTTGGAAGTCCCCGAGGCCAGTTTCGGATGGCGTCCAAACTCCGTAGTCCACCAGGTAATCTTTAGGAGGTTTGGGCCGGCAAGCGCCAGGTCCACGTCTCCTTTCGCGCCATCCGCGGCCGCCCACTTCAGGTGCGCCGAGATCCCCGGTGGTGAATCTCCCTCCAACGTGAAAGTCACCTCGGGCGAAACGGCGCGATCGAGGACCTGGTATTCGGCGCGATAAGTTCCGCGCAGGCGCCCGTGGTCTTCACCCATGAACAATTCCACGTACTTCGCCGGATATACGCCGGGGCGGCTGTTTTCGGTCGGGTCCGGGACATATAGCCAATTCCCGGCAAATGGCGAATCCGGCGGCTTCGCGGGCACCGCGGACGAGCTTGGCGGCGGAATCGCAGGGGCCGGCCGCAGCGTATCCGGTATTTGGGTTGCGGGTGGATTCGCCGGCACGCGGGCCTCTTCGGTAGGCGGTAAGGCGGCGTCCTTACCGTTCTCCAGCGTCTTCGGCGCGCCCAAGTCCGCTGTCTGGACCTGCCGGGGCGGCTTGCCCGGTTTCGGCGTGATGGTACTCGCGGAGCGCCTGACCGGGGCCGTCAGCCGGCTCGGAGCTCGCCGGAAGGCGCCCGAGGGTTGGAACGTAGGAACGAGCGGCAGCGCAGCCGACGCCCGATTCTCCGCGTGCAATTGCACCAGATACCAGGCTCCCACCCCCATCACGACCAGAGCCAACGAAATCCAGAACCAATTCTCCGCCACCGGCCGCAGCCAGCCCGGCAACCACACGATCCGGGCGTCCAGCCCCCGCCACTTCGAAACCGAAACCGACCCAGCGGCGGGGAACTGGCGCCCCGCAATCTCGAGCCTCGCATCGTACTCGCGGCGCGCCTGTTCATCGGTGAGGGTGGCCAGAATCTGATTGAGGCGCTTCATCTGGCGCTCCGCCATTTCGCGCGCCTGCTGGTTCGCTTGTCCGTCGGGATGCACCAGCCGCGCCAACACCTTGTATGCCTGTCGGATTTCCTGGACCGGCGCGGTTCGCGGCAGTCCAAGTTCTTCGTAATAATCCATCGAATCAATTAGAGTTGGCTACGTCTTTTACTTATCTCACATTTGTATAACGCTGATAGTAAATCAATTTAGATCTAAATTACTATTGCAAAAGAATTCTCGATAGCTATACTAAAACAAGACACGTACAGGTGCCACTGAAAATGAAGAAAATTGCCCTTTGGTTTCTAGCCGCCGGCGCCCTCGTGGCGATAAGCGCGGCGCCCTCATCGATCGGTTTTGTGCGCTCTGCTGGCGATTTCCGGGTCGATGGTTCGCTGGTGCGCGGCAATAGCACGATTTTTGACGGCGATACCGTAGAAACTGCCGCCTCACGCTCCGTCGTGCAGCTAAGTGGCGGCCAACTTACCCTCGCGCCCGAGTCGCGCGCCAAGATTTATCACGACCGAACCGTGCTCGAGAAGGGAACCGGCATGCTGCGCGATGCCGCCACCCAGGTTTTGCAAGCCGACTCCCTGGCAATCGCCCCGGCTGCCAAAGGCGCGGTGGTACAGGTAGATGTGAAGAGCGCGTCTCGCGTGTCCGTCTATGCCTTCGCAGGAAATGCTCAAGTGCGCAACTCATCGGGTCTTCTATTGGCCAACCTGCACTCAGGCATGGCACTCGATTTCGACAATCCGCCGCAAGCCGGCGGGAGCACGGCTGTGAAATTGACGGGAATGGTGAGCGAGCAAGGCGGCAATTACTTTATCACCGACTCCACCACCAACACGGTGGCGCAAATTCAAGGCAAGGATCTGGCGAAGCTGGTCGGGAAGCGCGTCACCGTCAACGGTTCGCTCATCCCGGACGCCACACCGGCAACTGGCGCCACCGAGGTGGTTTCGGTAGCCTCGGCCCAGGTGGTGGGCGCTGGAGCCGGCGCGGCAACCGCTACCGGGCTGGCGGTTGGGGCAAAAGTTGCCATTATCGGCGGAATCGCGGTAGCTGGAACAGTTGGCGGGCTGGCAGCCGCGGGGACTTTCAGCAGTTCAACCACCAGTCCGAAGTAGCCAACCATTGGGTTCGGGAACAGCGCCGCATCGTGGTAACGTGCAAATGCACTACGCGCTTGCGGCGCTTTTTGTCTTCGCCATCCTGACTCTTTGGGTTCCGGCTGTGTGGCCGGTTACGGTTTTTCAAGTCGGGATCTTCACCCTATGCGTTGTGGCGCTCTGGCGCCACTTTCCGCCGCGTCTCCCATATCCCGCGGTCCCGCTTGCCGCCGCCGTCTTTTGGGGGAGCCTCCAATTGGCGTGCCATCTCACCGCGTATCCGTTCGCTACTGAAACGGATATTCTCCGCTTCGCGTCCTTCCTCGCCACTTTCGTCACGGCCTTTTGTCTCTTTCAGGATTCCTCCGCGCGCCGCTGGTTCCAGTCGGGTATGCTGTGGTTCGCCTTTCTGGTTTCACTGGTGGCATCGCTGGCAATTTTCACCTCCAGCGGCAGGGTGTTCTGGATCTTTCCCACCGATTACGGGAACATCATGGGCCCCATCGTCTACCACAATCATTGGGCCGTATTCGTGGAAGCGGTCTTCCCCATTGCCCTCTACCAGGCTTTCCGCCGGGAATCGGACTCCCTGCTTTACGCCGGCATGGCGGCGGCGCTGTACGCTTCGGTGATCGCGTCCGCCTCGCGTACCGGCACGATCCTGACTACCGCCGAAATCGTGGCCGCAGCCCTTCTCATGGCGATCCGCGGATTCGCTACCGGACGCACGGTTCTGGCCGCGTTTCTGCGCATGGGAATACTTTTCGCCGCCTTCACTGCCGTAGTGGGCTGGAACCGCGTCTGGGAGCGCTTCAATTTGCCCGACCCGATGCATGGGCGGCGCGAATTCAATATCTCTTCACTCCACATCATCGCCGCCCATCCGCTTACCGGGAGCGGTCTGGGCACGTGGCCGGTGGTCTATCCGCATTACGCCATCATCGATGTCGGCGCTTTCGCCAACCAGGCCCACAACGACTGGCTGCAGTTCGCGGCCGAAGGCGGTATTCCCTTCGCGCTCCTCATGTTCAGCCTGTTCCTTTGGTGTCTCGGTCCGGCTTTCCGGACCGTCTGGGGCATTGGGGTTATCTCGGTGTTCATGCATGCGGCCGTCGATTACCCTTTTTCGCGCCCCGCGTTGGGCTCTTGGACCATCCTGATCGTGGCAATGCTGGCCGCCCGGCAGAAATCGCCGCGACGTTCGCCAGGCGGGAGCGCTCCATGATCGACACCCACGCGCACGTGGTCTGGGGCGTCGACGACGGATCTCCCAATATCGACGTCAGCCTCACCATGTTGCAACTCGCCACCAGGAATGGCACCACGGATATCGTCGCCACGCCGCACGCGAATCCTAAGTACTCCTTTCGACGGGAGCTGGTCTTCGATCGAATCCAGATTCTCAACCAAACCACCGCGAGCCAGCCGCGCGTCCACTTCGGGTGCGAATTCCATCTCAGCTTCGACAACGTGGACCACCTGATGGAAAATCTGCGCCAATACACCATAAACGGCAAACAATACCTGCTGGTGGAATGTCCCGACTTCCATATCGGCCAGCACGCGGAGAGCGTTTTGCGAGCCATGATCGACGCCGGGATCGTCCCAATCATCGCCCACCCCGAGCGCAATCCAGTTCTGCGTGAAAAACTCAAGCGCGCCGAGGAGTGGGTCGAGTTCGGCTGTCTGCTGCAGCTCACCGCCATGTCGATTACCGGCGGATTCGGAGCTTCCGCCAGAGCGGCCAGCCTTCGCCTGCTTGATCGCGGTCTGGCGCACATCGTGGCGAGCGACGCCCACGACACCGTGCACCGCAGTCCTGTCCTCAGGGATGCCCGCAAAGCCGTGGAAGGGCAATATGGCGGGGTCACCGCCGAAATCCTGTTCGACGAGAATCCGCGCGCGGTCATTGAGGGGGCACCGCTCCTCGGTGGGAAGCTGCTGTCGTGGCTGCCGGCTCGCAAATGGTATCAATTCTGGAAAAAATAATACAGATCGACATAATATTAAGTTAGAATAGGCACTTAGAATTCGCTGACGGAACATAATCGTGGTCTGTCCGAAATGTAAAACCGATAGGGCCCACCGCTCCCACCGCCGGGGTTTCGCGGAAAGTCTGGTGGGCCTGTTGTCCATTCACCCTTACCGGTGCCACGCCTGTGAGCACCGCTTTCTACGTTTCCTCTATGCTGGGGGTCCTCTTCCGGCGGCCACATCGGACTCCGAGCGTGAAGTAAGAGCCACCCGGCGGTCCCTTCAGTGGAGGCGCAAGCGCCGCGAAATCCTTCTCTACGGTCTTTGTTTCCTGCTTTTCCTGGTATTTCTGTACTACCTCACCCGCCAGCACGAATCCACGGGCGAAGGTGGTTGGATTCGGGAGCGGACCGTCGAGAACCGGTATTCTTTGTGCCGCCGGAGCTTCTCACTAACTTTCCCAACTCCCGCATTCTCAATATCACCTTGCAATACAACGGGTACGTTTTGTCTTCCACGATAGAAATATCAAAACAATACCCATTGACCAAAGTTTGAATTCGTGTTACGTTTTGGCAATAAGAATACGGGTTCGTCTTACAAACCGGTAA
>Ga0335072_10003874_pt1 | contig 22356 bp, 22 predicted proteins | sample Lox_Sample_21_FD_206725 | JGI IMG/M metagenome (GOLD analysis project Ga0335072, IMG submission 206725) | Soil microbial communities from Loxahatchee National Wildlife Refuge, Florida, United States - Lox_Sample_2.1 | ecosystem: Environmental > Terrestrial > Soil > Wetlands | place: USA...
TCCGTGCCGAATTCATGTCGGCCGCGGCTTGACAGGTTCGCTGCAACCGGCACGGCGACATCCGCGCAGGCCGCACCTTGCATGTGCCGTCACAAATGCCGCACAGTCAGGACGCCGTTCCACGCCTCGTTCAGATAGTCACAGATCAGCCGGCGATGGCAGCGATGTGGCGTGGCCTCGGAGCATAACAAGCAGCTTCCATCCAGTCGCTCGGGATTGAAGTATTCTTCGATATGTCTTTCGTGCATCAGCGCCCGGAATTGCGCTTCATAATCGTCCCAGCCGCGTTTCTCCTTGCGGTAGCCCTTCAGCATTGCGTTGGTCGGAGCCAAAAGCGGCTCGTGCACATAATCGATGGGGCCGAGCTTGCGCAGGAACCAGGCCAGGTCGTCCGCTTTGGCGAAACCGGCAAGCTGCGACGTGTTGTGCAGTCGCACGTCTACTACTGTGCGCACGCCTGCGCCGATCAGACGTTCGAAGAAATGTTCGGCGCTCGATTGGGTGAATCCGATCGTGGCAACGCTGATCATGCGGTCCGCTCTTGCTCCGCGGCTGCGGTGAAGGCGACCTTGTGCGCGTATTCGCGGTAAGCCAGGGCCACTCGTTCTGACTCAGAAAGGAACAGATCGTCCTTGTCGCGAGCGGTGCGGCGGAGGAGGTCGGATTCGACGTTGGCTTGGGTTGCGGTACTGCCGTCCGGCAACAGGTGGCAGACGCGCACGCCGCGGGCCGCCAGGGCGCGACCGATCAGCAGGCAGCGGTGGCAATCCTGGGGGAATTGCTCCGCGCACATCAGCGCGATGCGATGCGTCGCCGCGCCATCCAGCACGCGTTGCAGGCCGGCCTGGAAGGCATCCGAGGCAGCGATCTTTTCATAGTCGGCGACGCCGTCGCGATACTGCGCCTTGCTCTGCGGCCTGCCACCGAGTTCCTTGCCGAGGTAGACATGCGCGATGCCGGCATCCCGCAGGGCGGCCTTCAGCGTATCGTGGTTGAACTGCGGCACATGGCGTGAATGCGGCGCGGAACGCACATCCGCCACGGCGGTAACGCCGGCTTCGCGCAGGAGCGCCAGGAAGTGCTCCATCTTATGGCTGGAGTGCCCGATCGTCAGCACCTCGCGCGGTTCATCGGCCATAGGGGTCGTCTCACCACAGCACGCCGTTGATCATCAGATAGCATCGGTCGCCATGCTCACTGAAGCCGCGCGCGAGCCCCACCCGTACGTGCAGATCGGTGGCGACAGGAAGCGCGCGGCGCATCGCGGCGATGCCTTCCGACCGCCAGATGTCGCGCAACGCGCGGCAGGCGACGGGTAACGAGAAGCGTGCTCCGGCGTCCTGAAGCAGCGCACGCGGGCGATCGTCTGCCTCGACGAATCCGAGCGATCGGCTGGGAATGCGCAGGCCGTGCAAGGAGCATGTTCGGGTGCCGGTGGGAACATGGGTCCCGCGGCGATGGCCGCGCCAGAGCGAGGTATAGCGGATCGTGCCGCCAAACGCTTCGTTCAGCGAGGCGGCAGCCGGCGGCGCGTCGGGGCCGAACCAGTCGATCGGCCGGTCGGCGAGATGTTCTATTGGCGACAGATCGATCGGCAGATCCTCGGTACGGTGTGGAAAGTCGCCGCGGAGACGGATGCGGTTGGGCACGACGGCAATCGTTGCGCCCGGTGCCACGCCGGCCGCCTCGATCAAGCTGCGCGGCCAGTGCACGCCGTCGGGCAGCGGGCGGACCATGCGCCGGCCGGCCGGGTCCCAACCCGCGACGCAGCAGATGCCGGGATGTATGTCGGTGACTTCCGTGATCAGAAGGCGCAACGCGGAGGCCGCGACAGTTCCTACAGGCGGCGCGCGATGGTCCGTGTTTGTTCGGACGCGGCAATCCATCGCATCACTATAGAGCGCTTCGCCGTCCGGCCCGAATCGCTGCGATGCGGAGGATCCGGCCGGCCTGACGGCACCGGCCGGCAGCGGCCAGCGCTGGTTCAGCGTGGGAGTGAGGAACCAGGCACCAGTTTTTGTAACGATCCCGCCAAGCCCTGAAGCAGGGCAGCTGCATTGCCCTGGACACAGCCAGAGTTCGATGTGTCGGAAATGTTCTGGTCGCAGGCAGGTGACTGGGTATCGGCCGCCACTTGTTCTGTCGTGGCTTGTGATGTGGCGACGTGGTGTGTGCTCTCGCCGCAATCATTGCCTGGTGCGGCAGGTCTCGCTGTGCAAGGTGAAGTTGTGTCGCCTCCCATGCCGGGTACAACTTGCTTGATCATGCTTGCAAGTCCCGAATTTCCCGAGCCGGACGCTGCGGCTTCCACCAGGGGAGCAGCGGCGCATCCGCAGAGGGCCAGCAGAAGAGGAAAAGCGAGCACACGTGTTCGCAGATATCGGACCGATTGGTGAGCGAGAGGCATGCCACAGCGTCCTTCAAAAGACGGCGCGGCGGCGGCGTTGATGCGGCGCTGACACCGATGGGGATATCCGGATCGCTTTTTGTTCCGGCGGCTCACCCAAGACTCTATCGGCGACCGCTGAAAACTTGGTTAACCGGCCGACTCTTTTCGATGTCCGAAAGTGCGGTGTGGCCATGCAGACCGTCGCTTCGGGCCATGGCCGCCGGGGTTGCGGTCTCGGTTTGCGCTCGCGACACTGCGCCGCATTCCCGATCAGGAGGCCGACATGGTCACAGGCGCGCGAATTCCGTTGACCGTGGATCTCAGCGAGTTGCGCGTTGCGATCACCGGCGGCGGCGACGGCATTGGCCGGGTGATGGCCGATAGTTTTGTCGATTGCGGGGCGCGTGTGTTCGTCTCCGATGTCGATCAGGAGTCGTTGGCATCCTGCGGCCATCCCGGCATGCGGGCTGACGCCGGCGTGCCGGCGGATTGCGAGGCGTTCGTCGACACCGCGCTCGCGCATTTGGGCGGGCTGGATGTGCTGGTGAATAACGCCGGCATCGCCGGCCCGACCGCGCCGGTGGAGCAAGTGACGCCCGAGGCGCTGGATGCGACGTTGCGCATCGATCTGGCGTCGATGTTTCATTGCTCGCGGCGCGCGATTCCGGCGTTGCGCGCAGCGGGCGGCGGGGCGATCATCAATTTGAGTTCCGCTGCCGGGCGCTTCGGCTTTCCCCTGCGTGCGCCCTATTCTGCGGCGAAATGGGGCGTGGTGGGATTCACCAAGACGCTGTCGATCGAACTTGGCGCCGATGGCATCCGGGTCAATGCGATCCTGCCCGGCCCGGTGGACGGGCCGCGGATTCGTGCGGTGATCAAGGCGAAGGCGGAAGCGGCGGGAATTTCGGAAAATGAGATGACGGTGCGCACTGTGGCCACCACCTCGCTGCGCTGTTTTGTTACGCAGCAGGATGTTGCCAACATGGCGCTGTATCTGGCGAGCCCATTCGGTGCGACGGTCAGCGGCCAGGCGATCGCGATCGACGGCGATATGCAGACGACGATGTAGGGAGAAAATTCATGCGCGCGGCGGTATTTCATCGCGAGGGTTCGCCGTTGTCGATCGAGGATCGCCAGACGCCCACTGCGCGTCCTGGTGAAGTTGTGCTGAGGGTTGCCTATTGCGGCATCTGCGGCACCGACCTGCATGCAACGGAAAAGAGCGCGGTCCCGCTGGAGCCGGACACCGTGCTGGGCCACGAGTTCTCCGGCACGGTCGCGGAATCCGCGGCACCTGGCTGGCAGCAAGGCGACCGTATCATCGGGCTGCCGCTGGTTGAGTGCGATGACTGCCGGCCGCTTGGCGGTTGCCGCGACCGGTTGGGCATTCTGTGCGGGCGCACGAAGGTGATCGGGCTCGCGGCCGATGCACCGGGTGGATACGCGGAATACCTCACGCTGCCGGCGCACAACGCGCTGCGTGTGCCGGATGCGGTGGACCTGCGCGAGGCGGCATTGACCGAACCTCTGTCAGTGGGGGCACATGCGGTGCGGCTGGCCGGCGGGTTGCTCGGCGCGCGCGTGCTGGTGATTGGCGGCGGACCGATCGGGCTGGCGGTGACCTTGTTCGCGCGTGCCGCCGGTGCACGGCATCTGGTGGTCAGCGAACTGGACTCGGTACGGCGTGAGCGCGCAGCGATGCTTGGTGCCGGTGCGACGATCGATCCGGCGACGGGGCCGGTCGGTCCGGCATTCGCGCGCATCGCCGGTGGCGCACCGGACGTGATTTTCGAGTGCGTCGGTGCACCCGGCTTGCTGCGGCAATGCATCGAGGTCGCGCCGGTGCACGGCCGCATCATCGTTGTGGGCGTGTGCCGGCACGAGGACGCGATCCTGCCGCGCATTGCAATTCGCAAGGAACTGATGGTGCAATTTGCGTTGGGCTATACGCGCGACGAATTCGCGTTGGTGCTGGACATGCTGGCCGCGCGGCGGATCGATTGCTCGGCACTGGTGTCTGATGTGGTTGGGCTGGATGCCTTGCCGGAGATGTTCGAAAGCCTGCGGCGCCCGAATCCTCGTGCGAAGGTGCTGATCGATCCGCGACTTTAAACAAGCTGTCGGGGCCGGGATTGATCCGGTCATCTTGCCGCGGTGATCGGGCGCACGTGTTGCATCGGAGGCCGAAGGTTCGCGCGGAGATTGCCGGGGCATGCCTGGCTGATGGAGGACCCTTGACGGCCTCCGCGCCTGCGGTTGCCAGAACTGGCCTACCCTGTACCATGCCGTCCGCATCACGGGAGGAATGCGGCATGATCACGAAATTCGACAGCCTGTATGCCGGCCATGTCGATCTGGACAATGTCGGTTACGGTGGCACACCGATCAATGACCGGCTCTACTCCAACGAGCATCTCGCCACCGCGCTGGAGAAGGCGCAAGCGATGGCGGTGCTGATGGACGGCCTGGGCTACAACGCGTTCTGGATGGCAGAGCATCATTTCCAGCGCGAAGGCACCGAGTGCATTCCCAACGTGCTGATGATGGCGCTGCACCTGACGCATGTAACCAAGCGCCTGAAGATCGGGTGCGGGTTCAATATCACGCCGATGTGGCATCCGCTGCGTCTCGCCGAGGATTACGCCATGGCGGATATCCTCTCCGGCGGGCGGGTGATATTCGGCCTCGGCCGCGGCTATCACACGCGTGAGGTGGAGACATTCGGTTCGCCATTGCTCGACCAGAACGCCAACCGCGAGTTGTACGAAGAGCAGACGGATATCATTTTCAAGGCGTTCAATGACGAATCGTTCAGCCACAAGGGCAAGCACTATACGCTGCCGCCGGAAGTGCCGTATCGCGGCTATACGCTGAAGGAACTCACGCTGGTGCCACGTCCGTTGCGGCTTCCGGTGGAGTGCTGGCAGCCGATCCAGGGCGGCACGATGCGCGCTATGGAGTTCATGGCGAAGCACGGGATACAGGGCATGGTCGGCGGCGGCTCGGCCGAGGGTGGTGCGATGCACAAGGTGGTGCTGGGCTGGCAGCAGGCGCATGCCAATCTGGGCAAGCATATCGAACTCGGGGAGCGGCTGTGCTTCGGGTTCCATTTCTACATGGCCGACAGCAAGGCCGACGGCATCAGGCGCGCGGCGAAATATTATGAAGAGAACATGAAGATGTTCGGCGAGCTACGGTTGGTGCGGGCGCTGACCGAGGATCAAATCGAGATCATGCGCGATCCGAGGCGGGCGCCGGGGGCGAAGCTGCCTAGGATCGAGGATGCGGTGAATGCCGGCGGGTTCCTGACGGGGAATGCGAACGAGGTCATCGACCACCTGAAGGCGCTGGAAGAAAAATATCCGGCGCTGGACCGGATCTCGGTCAGCCTGTCGGTTGGCGTGCCGAAATCGGAGGCGCTGGAGCAACTGCAGCGGTTTGCGGAGGAGGTGATGCCGGCGTTCCAGAAGGCACGTGTGCTGGAGCCGGCGCAGTAACGGGCCTGGCCATCGTTACGGAGCTTGCTCGTTATGGCCCGCGTGATCCAGGGCTGGTCCGGCCATCTACGCGCTATCGATCGGGGCGTGTTGTACGAAATGCGCCCGATCGGCCCGAGCAGATGGCCGGGTCAAGGCCGGCCATGACGGGGGGCGGGCGTCACCCGGTCTTTGCCTTGTTCTCCAGAGCCTCCGCCAGCCGCTGCGGGTCCACCTCTATCTTCACTCCCGCCCGTTCCAACTGACACAGCATGATCGCGCGGGAATCCCGATCGCCCCAGCCGCGGTTCAACCCCTCGGCCAGGTCCGCCAGTGCCAAATTCGCCAGTCGCATCGGCACGTTCAGCTCGCGTCCGAGGCCGGTGGCGAGCGATACATCCTTGTGCGCCAGGCGCAGAGCGAAGGCGGGCGGTTCGTATTTGTTCGGCAGGAACTGGTCGGTCAGAGAATCGAACGCGCCGCGGCGGCCGATCGCGCCCTGGCGCACCGCTTCCCAGATCGCCAGCGGCTCGATGCCGGCCTTCACGCCCATGCTGAACACTTCCGCGGCCGCCGCGGTGGCGATATAGCCGAAGCAGTTATGCACCAGCTTCGCCACCGATCCCGCGCCGATCGGTCCGATATAGCGTGCCGCGTCGCCGATCATGTCCAGCACCGGCTTCCAATGCTCGAACACGTCTTCGTCGCCGCCGCACCAGATCGCCAGCTTGCCGGATGCCGCGCCGCGCGGCCCGCCGCTGACCGGTGCATCGAACAGGACGGCGCCCTTCTCGCGGAATGCGTCGTGCGCTTTGCGCACGACGGTCGGCGAATTGGTAGTCAGGTCGAAATACGCGGTGCCGCGCTTGATCCCTGCCAGCAATCCAGCCGCCACGGTTTCGAACTCCGGCGGGCCGGGCAGCGACGTGAAGATCACGTCGCATTGCTCCGCCACCGCTTGCGGCGAGTCCGCCCAGATGGCGCCCTCGCGCAGGTGGCGGGCGGCTGCATCGCGGCGGATGTCGTGCACCACCAGCGTGTCGCCGCGTGCCTTCAGGCCGTTTTGCAAGTTTGCGGCCATGCTGGCACCCATGGTGCCCAGGCCGATGAATCCCGCTTGCATGTGTTGCGCCCTTCTTACGGATTTTCCTCGAACACTTCGCGCGCAACATTGGCGGCCGTCATGGCCGCCGGCCAACCGGCGTAGAAGGCGAGGTGGGTAATGACTTCGGACAGTTCCTCTTTCGTCACGCCGTTGGCCAGCGCGCGTTGCAGGTGGCCGCGCAATTGTTCCGGGCGATAGGTGGAGATCAGCGTGGCAACGACGATCAGGCTGCGGTCGCGCTTGGAAAGCTGCGGACGCTCCCATACGTCGCCGAACAATACGGTTTCGGTGTACTCGATCAGCTTGGGAACGGTGTTGCGGACGCGGTCGCGCGATGCGGTCGAGGGCTGGTTGGCCATGGTTTCCTCCTTTGGTCCGTGCGTCGGGCGGTATTGCACACCAAGGACGTTTGCGAGTCCAATCCGCCCAAGCCGCAACGGAATGGGGACGCAGCATGGACGACGTCGCTGGCATACGGCCACCCACATGTCTCGCGCAGATCGAGCGGCGCACTGTGTTGCTTGGCTTTCCGATGGCCTCCGAGCGGCGCACGGGTGCGATGCTGCGCACGCTTGCCGCCGCAAAACCGGGCGGAAAACTGCTTGAACTCGGGACCGGAACGGGACTGGCCACCGCGTGGTTGCTCGATGGCATGGATCCGCGTGCGACGCTGATCACCGTCGATATCGATCCCCACGCCCAGGCGATTGCACGCGTGGTGTTGGGGACCGATTCGAGGCTCGACATTATCACCGAAGATGCAGCGGCTTTTTTGGAGGGGCTGGCGGCGCCAGGAAATGCCGCCGGCCCCGGAGGTTTCGACCTGATTTTTGCCGATGCCATGATCGGCAAATACACGATGCTGGATCAGACCCTGGCCTTGCTGCGTCCCGGCGGATTTTATGTGATCGACGATATGCTGCCGCAGCCAAGCTGGCCTGCGGGGCATGCGCCGAAAGTGCCGTGCCTGCTTGCCACGCTCGCGGCTCGCGTGGATCTCCGCCTCGTAACCCTATCCTGGAGCAGTGGCCTGGCTGTCGCGGTGCGGCGAGGCTGAATCTCCCGGGTATGGCGCCGCCGCTTGCGTTGCCAGGTCACTGGCCCGATACACCCGCATGCCCAGTGGGATGCCCAGTGACCGACTCCGTATCGGCGTCGCCGGTGCCGGCCATTTTGGCCGCTATCATGCGCTGAAGGCCGCGACCTCGCCGCGCGCCATGCTTGCCGGCGTTCATGACATCGATATCGAACGTGCCCGCACCGTCGGCTGGGAAGCCGGCGCGCCCGACATGAATTTTCTCCCATTGCTCGACGCCTGCGACGCCCTGATTGTCGCGGCGCCCGCCGAGGCCCACCATATGCTTGCCTCTGCCGCCCTGCGCGCCGGGAAGCACGTGCTGGTGGAGAAGCCGATCGCCGCCACGCTGGACGAGGTCGACGACCTTGCCGCGCTTGCCGCCGCCAACCACCGCGTGTTGCAGGTCGGGCACCTGGAACGCTTTTCCGCCGCGCATGGTGCGCTGGCCGGGCGCATCGGGCCCCCGCTCTATATCGAGGCTACGCGAATCGCCCCGTTCAAACCGCGCGGCACGGACGTGTCTGTGATCCTGGACCTGATGATCCATGACCTGGATCTGGTCCTGACGCTGGTGGACAGCCCGATTGCGCATGTGGATGCCGTCGGCGCCGCCGTCGCGAGTGCGCATGAGGACATCGCCAACGCCCGAATCCGTTTCGAAAACGGCGCGGTGGCGACGATCACCGCCAGCCGCGTCTCCGCCCGTATCGAGCGCCGTATGCGCATATTCGCGGAGGACGGCTATCTTGCGGTGGATTTCGCCAACCGCCGTTTGACGGCCATTGCGCGGGACCACGGGAAGCCGGTGCCCGGTGTCGAAGGGTTCGGCATGGAGGAAATCTCCTGGGAAGAGCATGACTCGCTGGCTGCGGAGCATGCCGCGTTCGTTGCGTCGGTGCTGGACGGAGCGCCGGTGCTGGTGGATGCGGCGGCGGGGCGCCGTGCACTGGCGGCGGCACTGGCGGTGGGTGCTGCAATGCGCGAAGCGCGTGACCGCATGCGGGCGTCCGGCCTCCTCACGCGGTAAAATCGCTCTTGCTCTTGCGTTGCATTCCCGACCCATGCCCTTGACGTTTTATATGATCGTGATCATATGAACGAAAGTGGTGCATGCGAGCATGTGATGCGGAGGATGATGTGACCGATCTACCCTATAAGACCGCGCTCATCATTGGTGCGGGGCCAGGGATCAGCGGATCGCTGGCGCGTTGCCTTGCGGGTCGCGGTGTGAAGGTTGGTCTTGCGGCGCGCGATGTCGCCAAGCTCGCCGGGCTTGCGTCGGAGACCGGGGCAGCGACTTTCGCAACAGATGTATCCGACGCCAGGGCCGTCGAAGACTTGTTCCTGGCTGCGGACCGCCAGCTTGGCGAACCCGATGTCGTCGTGTTCAACGCCGGCGCGCGCGCGCACGGGCCGATTGCGGAGATCGATCCAGCGGCCGTAGCGAAGGCCGTTGCGGTCGGCGCGCTCGGCGGTTTCTACGTCGTGCAGCAGGCCGCGAAGCGCATGGCCCCGCATGGGCGCGGGGCCATCTTGCTCACTGGCGCGACCGCCAGCGTGAAAGGCTATGCGCTGTCATCCGCCTTCGCCATGGGGAAATTCGCACTGCGCGGCCTGGCACAAAGCGCCGCCCGGGAATTGGGGCCGAAAGGCATCCACGTTACTCATTTTGTCATCGATGGCGGTGTGCGTAGTGCGCGGCGGCCGGATCCGGCGGACAGGCCCGACAGTACGCTCGATCCCGATGCAATCGCACAGGCCTATGTCGATGTGCTGCGTCAGCATCGCAGCGCGTGGTCTCAGGAGGTCGAACTGCGGCCGTGGGTCGAACGGTTCTGACGTTGCCCAATCGAACAAGCGATGCGCTACAGCGAGACGCACAAGGCCGAGACGCACACTAAACTTGTGAAACTCGCCGGCCGCGTGCTGCGGGAAAAAGGGCCGGACAAGCTGGCCGTGGCCGATCTGATGGCTGCGGCCGGCCTGACCCATGGCGGGTTCTATGCGCATTTCAAGTCCAAGGACGCGTTGCTGGAAGAGGCGCTGCAAGGCGCGTTCGAAGACGCCCGGCAAAGGCGCAGTGCCTCCGCCGCTGGGTTGCTACCCCGTCAGGCACTGGTCCGCTACATCGACAGTTACCTGTCGCCCGCGCATCGCGATCGGCAGGCAACCGGATGCCCCGTGGCGGCGCTCAATTCCGACCTGCCCCGGCAATCGCGAAAGTTCCGCACCGCGTTCGATGCCGGCGTGACCCTGCTGGTTGCGGACTTCGAGGATTGGTTCAAGGCCGCCGGCATTGCGGACGCTGACGGGCTTGCGGCCTCGGTTCTTGCCGCGATGGCGGGCGCCGTCGCGGTGTCGCGCGGCATCGCCGACAAGCGTCTGTCGGATGCGCTGCTGGCGGCGACGCGCGACACCATCAAGATGCGGCTGGATCTGCTGGACGTATCGGATTCGCAGGGGAGCAATCAATGAATACATCGGCCGATTGGGCGGCGCGATCGGGCCTCGAGCAAATCCGGGCGATGTTCGATGGCAGTACAAATTATGCAGGGACTGCCGGTACCCTGGGCTTCCGTCCAGTTTCGGCAGAAGAGGGAGCTATCGTTTTCGAGGGAATGCCGACGCGCGGCATTTGCCGAAGGCATATTGTATGACAAGGACGGCCGGCTGTGCCATCGGCAGCACGGCCTGCCTGGTGTCGGGTCCCTGACGAAACGTCAAAATCCTTCGGTGGCCCCAGCCGGCGCGGCAGCCTATACTTGCGAACAGGCGATCCAAGGGAGGCCGCGCGCATGACCGAACGCCCAGTTCTGGCCCTGACAATGGGCGATCCTGCCGGAATCGGTCCCGAGATTACCGTGCGCGCGCTATTGGCACCCGAGGTGCTGGATGTGGCGCGCTGCTTCGCCATTGGCGATGCCCGCGTGCTGGAGCGCGCGCTCGCCGTGTGCGGGCTTAGCGCGCCGGTGCACCGTATCGCCGGGCCCGAGGCAATCGCCGACCGCGCCGGCACCATCGACGTGCTGCACCAGGACAGCGCCGATCCCGACGTACTGCACATGGGCAAGGTACAGGCGTTGGGCGGCGAGGCGGCCTATACCGCGATCCGCGAATCGATCGCGCTGGCGATGGCCGGGCGCGTCGCCGGCGTGGTGACGGCGCCGATCAACAAGGAATCGCTAAAGGCGGCGAAGATCCCCTTCATCGGCCATACCGAGATGTTCGCAGAGTACACCGGCGCTCGCGAAGAGATGACCATGTTCACCATCAGCGGGTTGAAGATCTTCTTCCTGACCCGCCACGTCTCGCTGGCGGAGGCGTGCCGGCAGATCACCCATGAGCGCGTGGCGAAGGGGATCGACAAGAGCGTGAAGGCGCTACGCCAACTCGGATATGAGCGGCCACATCTTGCAGTGGCGGCGTTGAATCCGCATGGCGGCGAGGACGGCTTGTTCGGCCGCGAAGAAATGGATGCGATCAAGCCCGCCATCGCGGCGGCTCGTGCGCAGGGCATGCAGGTGAGTGGCCCGGTGCCGGCGGATTCGGTGTTCCACATGGCGCGCATCGGCCGCTACGACGCGGTGTTGTCGCTGTACCATGATCAGGGGCACATCGCGGCGAAGATGATGGATTTCGAAAAGACCGTGAGTGTCACCCTGGGGTTGCCAATCCTGCGCACGTCCGTCGATCACGGCACGGCGTTCGATATCGCCGGCACCGGAAAGGCGAGCGCCGTCAGCATGATCGAGGCGGTGCGGGTTGCGGCGGAATACGCGGTGCGGGGTGTGAAGCTGGGCGATGTGGTCGCGCAGGCGGCGGAATGAACCATGCCGCCGTCGGGTGGCGTCCACCGGCAGGATGCCGTGCGGCGACGGCCTATTATCCAATGACATGACATGGGAAGGATCGGGCGGTCCGCGGGCGGGACGCGCGGACACCAGCATTCGACGTAACGACATCCGCCATGCAATTCAACCGTTCGATGACCAGCCCGGCACGCGAAACGGCAACTGATTCGGTGGCACCGGTCCGCGCACTCTCGGTTGGTCATTTCGCGCCGGCCCGGCTGTGGCGATGGTTAGGCTGGCAGGCAAGGCCGTTTGTTGCCGCCTGCGAGGCGAGTGTGCCGGTGGTCACTGTTGGATTGTTCGCCATTCTGGCGCTGCAATGGGCCCGCCACCTGCCGCTTGCCGAAGACGGCGACGGATTGCTCGCCACCATTATGTCGCTGCAGAAAGTGACCCTGTATTACTGGGGAGAAGATCGTTTCGCAAACCTGGTGCCGGCGCTTGCGATGTGGATCCGGAATCCGGTCGACAATGCCAATGCGCAATTGGCGCTTCGGCTGGTTCTGGGATTGATTGCGCCAGTCTTCTATAGTTCGCTGATTTTCCGGCGTGCGGCCGATAGTTGGCGCGCGACTCTGATCACCGATCTGCTTCTGCTCTTGGGCTTTCACCCGTATGTCGCCTCGCAGACGTATCTGGCGGAAAATCCCTACGGTACGGCGCTGGCGTGCGCCGGCCTGTCAACTCTTGCCCTGAGGTCCGCCTGGCGAGACACACCAGGGCGACGGCGGATGTTGTATTTGTTCGGCGTGGCCGGTTTGCTGGCGGGCTATCTGACGGATGTCGGTCTGGTGCCGATAGCGTTGCCGCTCAACGCATTGCTGGCGCTTCTGCTGCGATCCGCCTTCCTCTACAGGTTGCTGATTCTGCATGTGCTGGCAGCCGCGTTTAGCCTTCTGCTGGCGAGGGTGGCAGTACCCGACTTCACGTCATCGCTCGCGCTGGCGCCTTCCTGGCAGAGCGAACTGCACTATCTGCGGGTGGTCTGGGCAAACATGGGCTGGTCGTTTGCGACGGCCCTGATTGTCCCGACGGCACTCTTTCTGGCGTCGGCGCGCTGGCGCCGTCCCCGATACCGCCGCATCATGCTCGTGGTTTTCGGCGCCATGCTATCCGTGACGATCCTGTACTTCGTTGTGGTTGCCGCTTCACAATGGCTGGCCATGAACCGGTTCGTAATACGGTACTTCATTCCCGGCTACCTGTTGGCGATGTCGATCGGCGGGATAGCCCTGTTGCATTGCCGGGTGTGGTCCATTGCCGGCCGTACAGCGAACAACGTGGCATTCCTCGTCGTGGCAGGCGCATTGCTCCTCGGCGGTTCGGCACGGCTACAGACGTGGCATCAGGGACCGGAAGGCGTGATCGGCAACGGCAAGGCGGCCGAGGCACAGGCGGTGGCGGCGACCTATTTCTCCAAACGTCTCGATGCAATCGCCGGCGATTATTGGGATGTCTGGCCGGCAGTATTCGCTGCGGAGCAATATCGCTATGAAGCCCGTTTGGATACCGCCGACGTACTGGGTGTCACCTACCGCGGAGACGTTCGCCGAGGCCGGTTCATGGCACGCCTGGCGGCACGGGGCGAATTGCGGATCGGCTGCATCGATCTGACGCTTGCGGCATGTCGCGATCTGGCAGCGTCTATAATGGACGTGCCCGGTCTGCGTGCGGAGGAGTTTGCGCCGAAAGAGCAATTGCCGGCGGACCACGTGCTGAGGTTCATCACGGTCAGCCTCGGAGCAGCCGCCGCGGAAAAACCATAGTGATGCGGTGCGCCCTTACCGGAACAAATTGTACTTGAAAATACAGTAGATCGCCCGGAAACCGTCCTTCCAGCCGATCTTCTTGCCTTCATCGTAGGTGCGTCCGTAATACGAAATGCCGACTTCGTAGATTCGCAATCCCCGGCGTTTGGCCACCTTGGCCGTGATCTCCGGTTCGAAACCAAACCGGTCCTCCTCGACGTCGATCGACTGAATGATCTCGCGGCGGAACGCCTTGTAGCAGGTCTCCATATCGGTCAGATCGAGGTTGGTCAGCATGTTCGACAGCATTGTGAGCGCGTTGTTGCCAAGCCGGTGCCAGTAATACAGCACCCGGTGCGCGTCGCTGCCCACGAATCGCGAACCGAATACCACGTCGGCTTTTCCCAACGCGATCGGCTCGACAAGTTTCGGGTACTCGTTCGGGTCGTATTCCAGGTCGGCATCCTGCACGATCACGACATCGCCATTTGCGTAACGGAACCCCGTTCGCAGCGCGGCACCTTTTCCCTGGTTTTGCTCGTGGTAGATCACCTGATCGACGCGCCCCGATCCTTCGATGTCCGACCGAAGTTTCTCCACCGTCCCGTCCGTGGAGCCGTCATCGACAACGATGATTTCCTTGTCCGGATACGGCGAGGCGCGGACCGCGTCTATGATCTGGTCGATGGTACGCAGTTCATTATAGCAAGGGATGACAATTGTCAGTTTCATAGGCAGGCCCAGCCGCCGGTCACTTGCTGTTCCGGTCGGGACCGCATTGCCAGGACTGGCACGCTGACATGCGAGACAGCCAATAGCACTCCGCCGTGATAGCGACGGCTGCGGGCCATCATGATTCTATATGCTCCGTACCAGTGCGTTTCACGCTTACGTGTTGGTGTTTCGGGGGTCAAGTGGGGCGGGCAATTGCGTCAGTCGAAGCGCAGGATCACGTTTGCCTATTTAAGATTTTGTTCACGAACACTGCGGTAAATCTGCGTCCTGTCGAGCATCCGCGTCGCCGGTGCACAGTGATGCGCCACGTGGTTGCGACTTCGGCCGGTGGGATGCCCGGTATGGCACTATACGTGAGAAGAGGGGGCGTGGACATCCGCTCGCGGGTCGTGGCCAAATACCCCGGCCGCCACCCGAATGGATGCCGGCCGTCGCCTTCGTCATTTCCAGCCGAGGGGAGACACGAATGCAGATCACCGTCTCTGGCAAGCAACTCGATCTGTCCGATGCCTTGTGCACGCGGGTATCGGCGCATCTGGAGACCATCGCGGCAAAATATTTCGGTCATGCGCAGGAAGCGCAGGTCACGTTCAGCCGGGCCCGCAGCTTCTTCACCTGCGACATCAACCTGCATGCCGGCCGCGGTCTGCGCTTGCGCGGCGAAGGCGAGGCGCTGGACGCCAACACCGCCTTCGACGATGCGGCGGAACATATCGCCAAGCGCCTGCGCCGCTATCGCCGGCGGGTGAACGAGCACGCGCGCGACCTCGCCAACCGCGACCGCCCGGAAGCCGCGCGGCAGTTCGTCCTGGAGCGCGCCAGTGCGGAGACGGAACCGGCCGCTGGAAATGGCGGGGCCGTGCCGAATGGCGCGATTACCCGTATCGTCGCAGAGCAATCGGCGGAAATCAGCTTGCTGTCGGTCGACGAGGCCGTCATGCAAATGGACCTTGCCGACCAGCCATTGCTCATGTTCCGCAACCGGGAATCGGGGACGCTGAACGTGGTATACCGGCGCAGCGACGGAAATGTTGGCTGGATCGATCCCGGGCGGGCGGACGCGCACTGATCCCCGGGCTGCGAAACGGGGAGGAGACCAGTCCATGGACATATGCCCGATCATGCCGGATTTTGCCGCGGACATCGCCGGCATCGATCTTGGCCAGCCGATCGATGCCGCCGCGGTGCAGGCAATCTGGGATGCGATCGACCGCTACGCGGTACTGGTCTTCCACGATCAGCGCCTGACGGATGCGCGGTTGCGCGACTTCGCCGCCGCGTTCGGGCCACTGGAAATTGGCCGTGCCGCGTTGCAAGGCGGCAGGCGGCGGCTGGCGATTCCGCAAATCGGCGACATCTCCAATCTCGATGAGGACAATCATATCCGCGGGCGGGAAGACAGGCGCCGGTTGGATAGCCTGGGCAACCGGCTGTGGCACACCGATGCATCGTACATGCCGGTGCCTGTCGTGCTGGGTATGCTGCATGCGGTGGCGGTGCCGCCGCCTTCGCCGCTCGGCGGCGGTGAAACGGAGTTCGCCGACATGCGCGCGGCTTATGGTGCGCTGCCGGAACGCATGCGCGACGAGATCGATGAGTTGGTGGCATTGCACGACATATTCTGGTCGCGCGGCCAGATCGGCTTCACTGATTTCCCAGCGGGTGAGCGCGAGAAATACCCGCCCTCCCCGCAGCGCCTGGTACGGCGCCATTCGGGATCGGGGCGCAAGACGCTGTATTTGTCGGCGCACGCGTCTCACATCGTCGGATGGCCGGTGGCGGAAGGGCGGTTGCTGTTATGGGACCTTACGGCGCATGCGACGCAGACGCGCTTCGTTTACAGCCATCGCTGGCGGGTTGGGGATCTGGTGATCTGGGACAACCGCTGCACGATGCATCGCGGCCGGCCGCATGACGAGACCGAGCCGCGCGATCTGCGGCGAGCGACCACGCTGGACAGCGGATCGACGCTGGAGCAAGCGGCGTAAGGCAGGGCGGTCAGGCGTGCCTGGCGCGGCGTACTTGGCGCGGCAGCATCACCGGCAGGATCAAGCCGACGCCCAGGCCCCAGAAGCCGTTGATCAGCAGCGAGCGGAGGATGGGCCAGACGTGCCAGCCAATGGCGATTGGTGCGCCCTTGATCGCTGCGACGACAAACATGCCGACCAGTGCCGCGATAAATCCCAGGATCAGGCCGCACAGCCAGGTTGGCCAGGTGAAGTGCGGCAGCAGCAGCCCGAACACAAGTCCGTAGAGGCCGCCCCAGAAGCTCAGGTCGAGCACTAACGGCACGCCCCAGGGTGGCATCGGAGTCCATTGGTACGCTGCGAACGGAGCTACGCCGAGAGCGTGCAGGAACGCGATCATGCCTTGGTGGAACGTCAGCACGGAAATGGCGGCGGCGATGAACCCGAACAAGGCACGTGTCGATGCTGACCACATGGCCAAGCCTCCCCGCTTGTTGGCTTGCCTATGCTGCGCACAGGGGCGCCGAGGCGGCAAGGGCGCCGTTATGAAAGTCCCGTCTCTCCCCGGCGGAGCGGCGACCGGGCAGCGCAGGCGTGGCGGCCGACAACGCGGGCGGGCGTGCTGCTTCAGTACATCACATCCGCGAATGAAGGTTGCCCAAAATCCACACAAGATGGCGTGAAGGCCTCGTCGAACGAGATTACTCGTCGTGACACTTCTCGATGACGAAGGATGCGCAGGCGCATCTCAGCGGTAACGCAACACAAGCATGCCACGCCTCGTGCGTGCCACAGACAGCGGGCTTCGGTATGATCGCCGCATGACTCGCAACAGCCCTGTGCAGCTTGAAACCATCTCACTCGTCGTGCCTGAGGCGGCGACCGAGGCTTACGAAGCGGCGCTCGCCACCGCCTGCGTCAGCGTCGGGTTCTTTCGGGATGACGCGAGCGGTGCCTGGCGGGTTGAGGGCGTGAAAACGATCGGCGTCGGCGACGCCGCACTGACGGCGGCGCTTGCGCTGGCCGCAGCTGCGTCAGGCATTGACGCCGCGGTGCATCGGCAGCCGACCCCGGCGGACGGGTGGCTCGCACGCACGCACGCGAGCTTTCCGGAGCAATCGATCGGGCGCCGGTTTGCGGTGCGCGGCACGCACATCCCCGGGCCGGCAGCGCCGGGGCGGATCACGCTGGCGTTGGACGCCGGCGTTGCCTTCGGATCCGGGGAGCATGGATCCACCCGTGGCTGCCTGCGCGCGCTCGAGGCCGTGGCGTGGCGGCGGCCGCGACGCATCCTGGACCTGGGCACCGGCTCGGGCATCCTGGCGATGGCTGCGGCGCGGTTGCTGCACCGGTCTGTTCTGGCGGTGGACATCGAACCGTGGTCGGTGCGCGTGGCCCAGCAGAACGCCCGCCTGAACGGGCTGTCGCATCTGTTGCGTGTCGAATTGGGAAATGGCTGGCGCGCGGCGGCGGTGCGTGCCGGTGCACCTTATGACCTCGTGTTCGCGAACATCCTGGCGCGACCGCTCTGTGGGATGGCGCGTGACCTGGCCACCAATCTGGCGCCGGGCGGTAGGGCTGTTTTGTCGGGGTTGCTGCGCTCGCAGGCGCGGTGGGTGGTGGCGGCCCACCGCCGCCGCGGCCTGCGATTGGAGCGCAGCGTCAATGAAGGAGTCTGGACGACCTTGGTGCTGTGCCGGTAGGCAGGCCGGCGATCACGCAGCCATCCGGTCGTTCAGATCGGCGTTGTAGTTGTCGTTGAACACGCGATGCACGTCGGCACGGGTCAGGCCAATATCCGTCAGTTCGCGGTCGGTCATCATGTGCAATTCGGCAATGGCCGCCTGCTTCTCACGCCAGGCCCGGAAGGCGGCAATCAGGGCGCGGAAGCCACGCGGCTTGCTCGCCGGCAGCCGGGCGCGAAGATTGGCTTCCTCCAGATGGGCATCGACATAGGTAAGGTTTGGCAGCTCGAAGGTAAATTGGCTTTTGGCGATCGGGGCGCTCATGGGTCTCAATCCAGTAGGTCGTCCAGCCGGGTCGCGCGCTTCGTCCTCATGGCGAAGCGTTCCCGGTTTTGACGCGCTGCAACATAAGCTCTCGATGGTGGGACTAAAATTGCCGATTGCCCCTCACAGACATGCACTTTCCGCATGGGAAGTTAACGAGGTATGAACCCGCCAAACTTCTGAGAGATAGGGATCCAGCACATGAGTCATACGCATTTGTCCGTATTGCGCGACGAACTTGCCCGGCAGAAACTGCATGGCTTCGTCGTGCCGCGGGCCGACGAGCACCTGGGTGAGTATGTCCCCGCCTCGGCCGAGCGGCTCGCCTGGCTGACCGGGTTCACCGGCAGCGCTGGTCTGGCCGTGGTGCTGCCGGACCGCGCCGCAGTGTTCACGGATGGGCGCTACGTGCTGCAGCTTGCCGCACAGACCGATCCTGCGCTGTGGGAGCGGCGGCACGTCACCGAGGAACCGGCGGCCAGGTGGCTGGCAGAGCATGCCACGCCAGATGCCCGGATCGGCTATGACCCGCTGCTGATCGCGGAGGAGGGGCTGGCTCGCTATACCGAGGCCGGCCTGACGATGGTGCCGGTGACGCGCAATCCGGTGGACGCGGTCTGGACCGACCGCCCGCCGCCGCCCACTGCGCCCGCGGTGCCGCATCCGCTGGACTACGCGGGCCGTTCGGCAGAAGAGAAGCGGGCAGACATCGCCAAGGCTCTGACCGAGGCGAAGCAGGACGCGGCGGTGCTGACCGATCCTGCCTCGATCGCCTGGCTGCTGAATATCCGCGGCGGCGATGTCGCGTTCACGCCGTTCGCGCTTGGCTTCGCTTTGGTCCATGCGGATGGGGCGGCGGACTTGTTCATGGACCCGGTGAAGCTGCCGGAGGCGACGCGGGCGTGGCTGGGCAATGCGGTGTCGGTGGCCGGCCGGAGTGCTCTGGCGCCAGCTTTGGGGCGGCTGGGCGGGAAAAAGGTGCGGGTCGATCCCGCCGGCTCACCGGTCTGGTTCGCGCAGATGCTGCGTGAGGCGGGCGCGATCGTGGTAGCCGGCCCGGACCCGTGCCTGCTGCCCAAGGCGTGCAAGAATTCGGTCGAGCAAGCGGGTGCACGGGCGGCTCATGCGCGGGATGCGGTCGCGATTTGCCGGTTCCTGCACTGGCTGGACGCGGAGGTGCCGGGCGGGGAGGTGACGGAACTGTCGGCGGCGGGGCGGTTGCTGGTGTTGCGGGAAGAGGTGGCGGGCTTCCGCGAGGAAAGCTTCCCGACGATCTCCGGCGCGGGCGAGCATGGCGCGATCATTCATTATCGGGTTACCGAGGAGAGCAATCGTCCGGTGCGGTCGAACGAGGTCTTTCTGGTTGATTCCGGCGCTCAGTATCCGGACGGCACGACCGACATCACGCGGACTGTCTGGACGGGTCCTGATGCGCCGCCGGCTGCGCTGCGAGAGCATGTGACGCGCGTGCTGAAGGGGCACATTGCCATTGCCACGCTGGTGTTTCCCCAGGGGGTGAATGGCGCGCATCTCGACGCGTTCGCTCGGCGCGCGCTGTGGGCGGTGGGACTGGATTACGATCACGGCACCGGCCACGGCGTCGGCAGCTACCTGTCGGTGCATGAGGGGCCAGTGAGTTTGTCACGGCTCGCTCGGCCGGTGCCGATCGCGGCGGGTATGATTCTGTCGAACGAGCCTGGTTTGTATCTGCCGGACCGCTATGGGATCCGGCTGGAGAACCTGCTGCTGGTGCAGCCTGCGGAATTGCCGGATGCTAACAAGCCGTTCCTGCGGTTCGAAGCGCTGACTCTGGCGCCGTTCGATCGGCGGCTGATCGAGCCCTCGATGCTGGATGCGGCGGAACGGGCTTGGCTGGATGCGTATCACGAGCGGGTACTCGCGGAAGTGGGGCCGGGATTGGATATGGCTGCCCGGGCGTGGCTGGCGCAGGCTTGTGCGCCGGTAATGGCACCGTAAAGAAATGCCGGGTGGCTGGTGAAGCCCAGACCTGGCGTTACGATTTCGACGTCCTGAGCGACAAGGGGCAGACCTATCGGGGTCCGGCCGGCCATACGATGCTATGAGACTCTATCTCTTTATGGCAGATGTAGGCACCTCTCTTGATGGCGGCCGCCGCGTGTTGTTCCCGTCACGAACGCGAACCGAACAACGTCAGCCTTGGACACCTGGTCAAACATCGCGCCAAGGCTTCGCCAGTGGCTGTGGCTTTGTCATCCTGTCATTCGAATTGCTGGTTCCGCATGAGCCAGTGGCTACCATTGGATAGCTGACGGCTGGTGAGCGGGTTACTCCGAATACGGGTTCTTCGTCCCGCGCAATTGCAATCGGATCGGCGTGCCTGGCAGATCGAACGCCTCCCGCAGCCCGTTCACCAGATACCGTTGATAATCATCTGGAATTTGCTCGGCCCTTGTCCCGAACGCGACGAATGTCGGCGGACGCGCCTTCGCCTGCGTCATATACCGCAGCCGCAGGCGACGTCCGTTCACCAGGGGCGGCTGGTGGCGTTCCAGCGCGGTCTCGAACCAGCGGTTCAGTTCCGCCGTTGGGAGACGCTTGTTCCACACCGCATAAGCCCGGCGCACCGCCGGCAGCAGTCGTTCCATCCCCGCGCCCGTTAGGGCAGAAACAGTAGCAATCTCCACTCCCTTCAACTGCGCCAGACTCATTTCCAGCCGCTCGCCGATCGCGCGGCGGGCGGCGCTGCGATCCGCCACCGCGTCCCATTTGTTCAGCGCGATCACGCAGGCACGGCCCTCGCGTTCGATCAAACGCGCGATCTGCAGGTCCTGGTCGTGCAGACCTTCTGTTGCATCCACCATCAGCACGACGACTTCCGCCAGTTTCAAGGCGCCAATCGCTGCCCCTGCCGACAGTTTCTCCAGCGGCGCCTCGATGCGGGCACGGCGGCGCAGGCCGGCGGTGTCCACAAGTTCGATCGGGCCCTCCGTGTCATGCAACAACGAAGCGACCGCATCACGTGTCAGGCCCGGTTCGGGGCCAGTGATCATCCGCTCCTCGCGGAGCAATTGGTTGACCAGCGTGGACTTGCCGGCGTTGGGACGGCCGACCACTGCGAGCTTCAGAGGTAACGTGTCGTCGACGCCGGCCTGGTCTTCGGCAGGCAAGCGATCGGCGATCTCCGCCATCAGCGCCGGAATGCCCTCGCCATGCTCTGACGACACGGCAACGGGGTCGCCAAGACCCAGCGCATAGGCTTCCAGCACGGCGGACTCGGCAATGCGGCCTTCCGCTTTGTTCGCCACCAGCAGCACCGGACGGCCCTGACGCCGCAGCCATTGGGCGAAATGGCGGTCGGTTGGGACCAGGCCCTCGCGGGCGTCGACGACGAACAATACCAGGTCGGCCATGCCTACGGCGGTTTCGGCGCCAGAGCGCAGGCGACCGGCCAGGGTCTCGGGTGCGGCTTCCTCCAGGCCGGCGGTGTCCACCAGCCGCACGTGTCGGCCGCGCAGCAGCGCCTCGGCTTCCTTGCGGTCGCGCGTCACGCCCGGCGTGTCGGCGACCAGCGCAGTGCGCCGGCCCACGAGCCGGTTGAACAGGGTCGATTTGCCGACGTTGGGCCGGCCAGCGATGACCACCACGGGGAGCATGGCAAAGGAAGATGGCGCGCCGCTAGCGCAGCGCCAACAGCTTCCCGTCGTCGGAGATCAGCAGCAGCGTGCCGTCCGCTACCACCGGCTCCAGCGGCGCGGCCGGGCTGGGCAGTTTCTCCTGGCCCAGGATCGTGCCGGTATAGGGGCTCACCGACAGCGCCTGCTTCTCTGTGCTGGCGACCACCAGCCGGTTACCCATCAGGGTCGGGCCCCACCAGGTGATCGGACCTTTCCCGCCCGTCGGGTTCCGCCAGCGCGGCAGCGGCGAGATCCAGGCGACCTCCCCGTCCGCAACCGTCAGTGCGGCCAATTGCTGGGCCACCGAAATGATGAACACCCAATCACCGGCGACCCAGGGAC
>Ga0335072_10003875_pt1 | contig 22355 bp, 28 predicted proteins | sample Lox_Sample_21_FD_206725 | JGI IMG/M metagenome (GOLD analysis project Ga0335072, IMG submission 206725) | Soil microbial communities from Loxahatchee National Wildlife Refuge, Florida, United States - Lox_Sample_2.1 | ecosystem: Environmental > Terrestrial > Soil > Wetlands | place: USA...
CCGCGCCGCCTCCGCGACCGCGATGGCTGGCCCGCCGGCGCGCGCCACGCCGCCGCCGAGCTCGCGCTCTGGGCGGCCGCGGCCAGCGTCGCGGCTTATGTCTACGTTGTGGGCTGGGCCCGCGGCCTGTACGAGCCGCGGGTTTGGGATGCGCTGGGCCCGCACGTGAAGCAGATGTACGTCAGCGCGGGCTTGATGATGCTGTTTGTGGCGGGATTGCTCGTGGTCGTGGCGTGGGAGGTGCGGAGCCTGTTCGACACTTGGGATCCTGAGGCGGCTAAGCGAGCGGAGAGGACGCTTGCTGCCAGAGCGGGTTCTGGTGCAGCGGCTCCGGCTGGCGCTGGCGATGCGCCGACCGAGACGGATGGCCTCTTGGGCGCTGCGCTGCACGCTGAAGAGAATCAAGGTCCCATCGTGAAGGACGCTGACGACCAGCGACCGCGTCGAATTGCGGCTGCTATTCGTGGCTTTCTCGCTCTGTTCATTTCCTTGGGAGCTGTGATGGTGCCGCTTATTTTTTGGAGTGGCTTCACATATCACATGAAAGGAAAGTGAGTAACTCGGTCATTGAGACTGAACATTTGCTGGTACATGTTCGCTTGGATGGTTGGCTAATCACTGCTGTAGATTTTGTCCGCCAAGTTTGTGGCTCATGGGTATAGTTTGGACAACAACTTCGTTGATTTCGATTTTGGTGATGGCTGATGATTAAATGAACTAATTAGCCTGCTGTGGAGTATCGGTTCGGGTTAAGAGATGGTAGGTTGAGTTTTGGCGTGTTTGGCGATATTAATTTGTGAATGGCAAGTTGGTCCACGTTGTGACGAAGTTTGGAATGTCAGATGATTGGCATTGATGGAACTGAGAAGTACACGCATACTGTAGACATACCAATTAACAAACTTAAGGTACATTGGGCTGGAAATTTACCAAATGTTTCATTGACAACGAATTAGAGGTAGCACAACGATAGAATCGAAAAGGTTTTCACATTTAAAAGCAAAGTTAATGTTTTAAAACATCCTCAAATTCTCAACTCCTCTTCTACTTAAAGTCTTCCACCTCGAATACACTTCCCCACAAGTGACTCCAAACCACCAACCATTACGAAGTAATTACAGCCTATGTCCAAAAGATGGCAAGTCAACCGATGTATGGGGACATCCAACCCGTTAGATGACGGGATGTCAGCCTGAGAGAATCAAGACGCCATGCTTTGCCACTCATAACATTCGTAGCCTTACACGTGGTATCGGCTTCGAACCGAGTTCGCCTCACAGGGAGGAGACTCTTACAAGAAAAGAGCAGCGAGAGCACCAGCACCAGCAATGAAGGCACCAGCGTTGTTGGCGTTGGCAGCACCAGTGTAGATGGCACCGGAAGAGGTTGTTGGCTTAACGGGAGCACTGAAGGTCAACGTTAGCAATTAATATCAAGACAGACTCAGGAATTCACATACCCGCTGCCAGAGTGGTACGAGGATGAGGCAGTGCCAGCCGGATACGTCTTGTAGGGAGCAGTAACAGTGACAGTGCAGGTCTCAGTGACAGTGGCGCAGACGCTAGATGGTGGCGGGATGATAGCACCACCTGGGGTAGAGCTGGGTGGTGGTGGCGGCGGTGGAGCGGTGCTGTTGTAACCGTGGGACGGGCTGACGGTAAGAGGGCAGACGGTGGTAGAGACGGCAATGACGGAAGTCACGACAGTGGTCTCGGTCTGCTTCTCGGGATGAGCGGGGCAGTTGGTGACGGTAGCAGCGCACGAAGTGATCGTGACTTCCTGGGTGGAGTAGACGGTTGAGGTGGTCCAGACATCATTGTCACCGGATGCCGGGAACTTCACACCAGCGCTGACTACGGCCACGAGGGCAGAGGCGACGATTGCGAAACGCATTTTGATTGTGGATTGGGGTTGAATGTGATTGAGGTGTAGAAATTAAGTAACGCTCAAGCGCTAGAGTGTGAGTATTAAAGTTAAGGATAGTAGTGCAGTTGGTTATTGTTCAACGAACGGACGACCGAAGTCAAGATTAGCTTGCTTGAGCTGTGAGAGAGAACTTTTTTGAGGTAGCGAGGGAAAGAAGAAGAAGAGAGGGCTCAGGTCGCTGGGGAGCATCTTTATTTACGAGCGCTCGACACGAACATGGCCATGGCTTGCGAGCGGGAGATTGAGGAAGAACGCCGGGCGCCGGGGGGGGGTTTCGAGTGAACGGCCTAAGGAGAGCGTGCGTGCGCGCTCTGGCTGGACGGCGGCAAGTTGCCATGGGAGGTCTGGAGCCACTGAGCCTAATCAGACACGCGGTAGATTGGGAGCGCTGCCACGATGAAGTCGGCGCTGGATGGATGGACGCATTGCATGGGCGGGAGATTGGCCGTTGCTTCCATCCCACCAAACACCAGCTGGCTAACGCAGGTACCGGCGACCAGCGGGCAAATTAGAACATGTTACTCCCCTGATCTTGGCCGTAACGGGCAATCCTGGCGTCACATGGCGTTCAGCCGCCTCGTATTGCAGGAAATTAAGAGTAGAGGCCATGGCGTGGTGAAGGAAGCAGAGCACACGAAGACCAGCGCGCTATTTGCGAAGTTCAGCATTTGCAGCAAAGATAAGCTGGATGGCTTTCTGACTACAGCCAATGGAACAACACCCAAGAAGTTGCGAATTGGCGGAAAAAGCTGCTTGTGTTGTTTGTGCAAATAGCTGCTGTTGCGGAAACGGTTGCCGCTAAACCAACATCATGGCTGCCCACAACCCGTCAAAACTAAACCATTGAAACACTGGCACGCACTCCCCTCGTCCGACTACTGTACTACCCATCAATCTGACTGACACCATTAAAGCCATGCTACCAAGCCGCAAAGCCAGTTCACTCCGACTTTCCCGATGTCGGTATAGCAAGGGGCGCGACCATCTCCATCCCCCATTTCCGACCCTTGTGAAGTCTTTTGCTGCTCGTTGTTTCATCAACGGCTCCGCGGCACACTCACTGGTTAGCGTCAGCTAGATTGTACAAGATCATCGTTTGTCACTTTCTTCCGCCAGACGTCACAGCCTCCACCGAGGCACAACCACCGTGAACCACGATGGGATCATCCAGGACAGAGGCAGAACGAGACATGCAAGCAAGCCGGTCCGTGTTTCATCACCCAAGCCACCTACACGCGCTCTCCCACCAAAATTGACACTTGCAGCTAAAGGGATTATCAAATTTGCTGCGCGCTGGTAAACGTCCAATGTCCGCTGGTACGAGCTGGCTTGCTCCCTCCATGTCGGTGGTGGCATCATTGCTCCGATGCTCACTTGGCATACGCTGCTGCTCCTTTCGCTTCTCCAGCGGAAAGGCCAGGGGAGCTTCTTTCCAAATCCCATATGCCGGTACAATGACATTGCTCGCATAAGCGCCGACGTCGCTGTCGTGCTAATCCCCACGATTTTCTACCCTATTATTAACCCTGTTTGCATCGCCCGTCCTCCGCTCCGTGCCAACGCGGCCATGCGAGATGAAGACGTTCCATTCCGAGTAAACGGCCGTGGTCCCACGGAGCTCGCCCGTGAAGCTCTGCAGCGAAAGGGCTTTGTTCGAGCTGCCGTTTTGCTCTGTCCGCCGCGGCTTTGCGCTCGCGCCTCCAGTGACTTTTCCTTTCACATACACACCCCTTATGGCCCAATCCCGCCTCGCCGCTATCAATTACTGGGCAATTTGCCCTAGTCACCTCTTGGAGCTGCGTAAAGGGAGAATGCAATTCCTCACGCACCCTTTTTGCCTCCGTTTGCGTGCTCCCCATCGTACCCTGCGTGACGCGAGAACGGACGGATCGACGGGCTCCATTACCGACAGTTTTCCGGCTAAACAATAATTGCAGCCAGGCCAACAATAGCCACCTCGTGTTACCACTGTTTTCCGATTGTTTTCCACCCAATTTGCGCAAAAACGACCGCCACGAGAGTGGTTCCTAAACTTAGGTCTGAGCATCTACGTCTGGCGCGTGCGATGGATTAGTTCGACGAGCCACAATTCCACAGCGTATAAATACGCAGTCTAGGCCGGCCTTGGCAGTGCGACAAAGACAGCTGTCGCGTGCAAAGTCATAATCAAACAAATTAAAGTATACGCCAGTACTTTGAAGCGGTGGACAACGATTAGCTGGACCTGTCATCACTTTCTTGCCTCTGTGTGTTCAGGCGCTCACCTAAGCTGGACCGTAGTTGCTGGTTGGACAATTGCTTCTGCCCGAAGCGAGAATCTTCATTTGCCCAGCGCCTTGCTAGCTCGCTGTCTTATTACTAGCCAAAGCCTCGCTCCGCAGATCAATTTCTTTGGCTTTGGATGGAGGCGTTCACCGCTTGCTTTGGTCATCTTTTGATTATTACCAAGAGCTGACATGTGGTAAAGGGATGGACATTCGCCGCATTTACTCCGTGGGCAGCTAATCATTCGACGAGTCTCCGTCGTTGACCCAATGAGCGCGGCTCAAATATTTCGTCCTCAGAGAGGCTTGTCACCTCCTACTTTGAGAAAATATTTGCTCTAGGCGCGAATGTAATTTCGCTCTACCAAATTTGCTGCTCCGTAGTAGAACCAGAAAAGGAAAGGGATGGCATTAACGTTGTGGGATTCTCCTGGGCGCGCTTTTCCGATTCTCCTTCTTCAATCGAAAACAGTCACCGCAATGACCATATCGACCAAGCTTCCAGGGAGGTGGTAATTGAGTCGACGTTTCGAGTTCAGCCAAGGTGCCTCGCTACCAATGATTGCCAGCTCCATGGCATTCTATTGATATTGTCTTGCCATCGTGGCAAACACCTTCCGGCGCGACGGTTAGTGGACGCCGTTGCCAATTTCCTCCTTTGTATGCTCATATCCGTGGAAACGAGAAAGGAAACATAATGGAATATGGAAGCAGAGCTTCGACAACGGTGATCGGTCTGGGATATTGCACGGTAGAGATCTACCTTGCTCCGCATCATCAAATTGCGACAGTCTCCACCTTCTCCATCTCCACCTGATCTCTGTTTGTCACATAGTCACTGTTGCTTCGATCTGCTCTCAACCTCTCGTACGCTTGTATCACAGCCTGTTTCCGCCTTCTCTCTTGAGCCTCAATGAACTATGGGACCCACCTGTTCTCTCGCTATGTTGATACGGCAGCTGCAGATTCCGTTCATCTGCCGAAGATATGTAGTCGACCCTTCTCGAATGCGCGATCTCACCCAACAGACTCTTGGGATGATCACGGAACTTGGTTGTCAATGAGACGATGTAGAATCGAGATCAAGTCAGTCCAGAAACGTCTGGCACGCTTCAAATTGACCACCAGAGTCGACGAAGATGGAGCCTGTTATTCTCTCAACGACGTTGATGAAGAATCTGTTCTACTGCAGAAATATGTGAGTTGACTCCAAGGACAATGATTGCTGCTTTTCAGTGCTGTCTTTATCTCGTCTTTCGTGCGACTATAGTACTCTAGGGCGACTTGTTGATTCTATGTGATCGAATTCTCAGTATACCGCATACACCGCCAAAGATACCTTCGCACTGTATTTGGCACTGGTACAGAAATCATCAACTCCGCTTTGTCCAATTTCATAAGCGTCCTCGACTACAAAATCCAAACGTGGAAGCACAAGAGCACGTTGTTTACAGCCGGCTGAACGGATGAAATGCATAACATCGTGTTGCAACTCTGAACAGCGACTGTCAAGTCGCTTCGAGGCAACGAAGTTCATCACCGCATATCCAAGGAATTCCAGTCGATTGTAAGAGCGGTTGTACATCACCGCCAACACGAGAAGGACGAGTGAGTGATGGCTTCGAGAAGTACCGACTTGTTGCAAACGTATAATTGAAAAGGCTCTCCATCTCGAGGTGAAGATTGACCTGTATTGGCGTTTGGGACCGAATCTTTCTGACGAAGTCTCCAATGTTGCTCCAATTGTTGGCGGGAAAGAAAACCTGCACATATCTGAGGGTAGCTGAGATGCAACCATCAACACACGAAGCCACAATCAGTGCTTCAACAACATCACCCAATATCTTAGTAGAGCTTTCAACGGTTGCGGACTCATCTTTCTCTGCAGATTCCGCGAGGTCTGACACAGGTAGGCTACGACTTCGTAGCCCTGAACACGTTAGTTACCACATAGCGATCCACTCCCATAATCACGCATCTATCCGATCGAAAAGCATTCGAGACCTTCGAATCCTTCGCAGACGACAAATTTTCCTCCGGCGAGGATGGACTCTCTTGTATCAGCTGGATCGATACGCCAACCTTCAAAACACAATCACCTAGGAGCTCCAATCTCCGGTAGTTTTCGACTTCAAGCGCGTATTGCGTGTGATAGCTGTTTGTACAAGATCAGCGTCCCAAACGCCAACAGGAGCGAGAATGCCAGGTCGAAGCTCTTCAGCTAACATCGATAACTCGATGCGTCGAGTGATTGTCGATACAAAAGGAGCGAAGATAGCGTGCAACCAAAGTAGATATTCAACAATACAGTCGTCGATCTGCAAAACGAATTTCAGCGGCACATTCACTCTCGCCTATCGTGTTGCTGTGCTTGTGGAGGAATCTCTTCGGGAACTTGGTGGTGACTATGCAGTTGGACTCAGCCGTGAATCGTTCGAAATTGTACTTGAGTCCGATTTTCTGGCAAGTATCTCACCAGTCCTGGAAGTGTGAGATCTCGAAGCGCCTGGGCTGGCTTGCTGCGCCGTATAGGGGGCTGCCGCTCTTCCCCTCCATAGTACCGGGGAACAAAGAATAGCGGGAAGTGACTTCGATCGGGATCTGCCGCTTGAAATGCAGTACTCAGGACAGTGCGAATGACGTTTTGTGGGGCTAGAATGTCTGCCTCTGAACAAGTTTGCCGTTTACCTTCTGATCTCTTGGTGATGCGTGAACGAGCCCTGTTCCCGTGAAGTTCGAACTCGGACTTCGGGTGATTCCATTGGCGAAAGCATAATGAAAGAATCGGAGAATCTAGACTGTTGTCAACTTCTATGAAGTTTTCGTGCCAGTATCCCGCGTTTAACTTATTCTTTACTGCTTACCTTATACCACAACGCAGGTTGTCGGGAAATTCGCCTCCAAAAACGGCGGTTTTTGCCGCCGCTTTTAGAGGCGAATTTCCCTCGATGCCAAGCGCTACCCCGGTCGTGGCTTTCCTCAGCATCCCTGCACAACGGACGCCTGAGCCCCAACATTACTGGCCATCCTGCGGAGAGCACAATCCGAGAACTCGTCTTCTAGAAGTAGCCACCTTGTTGCTTGATGCGCGGGAAGCTTTGATTTATGGCATTACGGGACCCCTTCGCCATAGTACCACCTTCAAGCTTAAATCACTGCCAGTCGTTGCAAACGCCTTTATCCGATCCTCAAAGTCTCACGCCAAGGCTGAGAAGACATCATCAGACTTGTGTCTGGTGTGGCGCGCGAATGAGTGCAGGTTGATAACCCCGATTGGTACCTCCGAGCGAAGCGATTAACGGTTCTGGTTACTCTAGTGTAAGATGGCCTTGCACGACTTACTCCAGAGTCTACATAATGGTAGATTTACATTTCACATGCATTAATGTGCGGATCCTTGGACGCAAGGCCTCAAGGGGGTAAGATTCTTGCCACGTAGTACAAGTTGTACAACCGTAGTCTCTTTTGATTAAGCTATTGAAGCTCAATACTACTGGGGGAAAAAAAGCAGGCGATGAAGAACGTTTGGTCTGGTCAGTGGCCATTGCGGACGAATTCCTCCATACAATAATCATCATTGACTGACTCCAGCAAGGACTCGACTTTCATGGTTAAAGTTCCATCCTACAATGCCTCACTCTTAGCCCCATACCTAGCATTTCGACTCAAGGGCACAATCTCATCGTCAGTTCCGAAGCCGGCCTTTCGAATTCGATTCCCATCACTTGAATTGCCATCCCTTTCGATCATTTCTCCAAAACGGACCCTAAGAGCAAGCAGTTCTTCAGACGCGTTCTCGTCCCCTCCAAGACATCCAGTCGCTGCTAATCGCTCAAGTGTCTTGCTTCCGTATGTCGTCGTAAGCACTTGAATGAATCCACCATCAATAGCAGATACGCCATTCTGATACAAAGACCTTGTGCCTACAACTAAGAATGGTATTGCGACTGCCAGGCTTAGGAAATATGGAATGATGAGATTCTTTGGGGCACTAAAAGAATACACAGTCGAGATTTCGCCGATATCAGCAGTAATGACAGTATTCCACTGCTGGAGAGCAGCCATTGTGTTGAAAGTGACATTTGCTAATGCCTCATTTATCATAGTCTCTGTCATTGTCAAGTTGATCCACTCGTTCGAACTCGTGTAGTTGAACTGGTAAGGGTTGAAGATTGTGCTCATAACACTACTGTTCCAAAATTGATCTACCAGGGGCAAGTCAGCTTTGCGCACTGAAGGCTCAACGACGTCAGAGTATACACTAACCTGCTAGTTGATCCGATTGATCCATCATATACGCATCGTAATAGACCGTAGTAGAGCTTGGAGGAACTACAAGAATGGGTCCAGGAATCGTGAGATTTGGAAAGGACGAATTGTTACCAGCGGGTGTTTCTGGTCCAGGCCCAGATGAAATATTATAAGGCGTAAGCGGGGGGTTAGTCTGCGCTTTCCAGTTGCTTGGCACGGTACCAAGAAGCACATTGGCGAACTCATCAATTAGAGAAAAGATGTTGATTGCCAAATACCTGTCCGCTGCCGAGGCTTCCCACACACCTTCACTGGAGTAATTTCGGAAGTATCCAGATTGAGCTACATTCGCAGTAGAATTCCACATGTCTTTAAGCGCCTGAACCGGTCGTAGCGAACGTGAGAGGTTGCCTTGTCCTTGACTATACTGGAATTTCAGATCATATGTTGCCCGATAGGGTATGCAGTTCGTTTGCTGAGTCTGGTAAGAAATGCCAATGATCTGTCCATTTTTATCATATTCCACCCAACCAGGATGAGCAATGCTAAGTGCAAAATTCCCCGGTAGACCCTCGCGAGGACTAGGTGATCCAATCCACTGCGCGGAATAAGATAGTGCAAGTAGGTCGCCAGCTACTGTGTAAGATTTGTTGATTTGGTCCAGGACCTGGATTACGTCGAGCGAACTCTGATGAGTCACGTTTATGTCACATTTCAGATATGGTCCGTCAAAGGTAATGTTGAATGTGCAATTTTGCCCGCAGGGAGACGGAATTTTCAAGGTATTGCCAAGTAATAAAGTCGGTCTAGCTTCCGATGGCAGAGAACTGTCAGAGCTTTTCCGAAGTTAGCCTGTATTATGCTTGCTAAAATGTGTCGGGGGTCAAAAAGAAACTCACGAGTAGACAAAATTGAAAGGACCATCATCATTTGTCCCCACCAATGCTTCAAGAGCGGGGCCTGAATCGGACGAAAACACATTACCGTTGCTCCGGTCAGAGGCATTAAAGTAAACAACGGTGGTATTGACAGGGCTGACTGTCGAGATCGGCCTCACGGTCAAAGCTCCAGGAGGATATGTTACCGCGATTGACACAAGCCAGCCGACAAGCGCAAGAATGACAAGGAAAGGCGCATGCTTGACAGGCCCAGGACGAGCAATAGAAAACGCGTTGTTTCTGATTCCATAAAGCAGCTCAATGTCCGAAATCTTGATCGATTTTGCTCGGAAAACATGCCACAAGTGTTGGGTGAAAGCTACATCAAGCGACATACAAAGAGTCCAATTGAAGAGCTTCGTAAGAACTTGTGAGGCAACCGACACATATGATTGCGGGAGAGAATGGTCACCACTTGCAGGCTTGCCATTCATTGTCAGGAAGAATAAAAGGTGTAAGATGGCGATCAAGAGCGCTAGTGAATTGTTAGAACACAGTTCGCAGTCAAGACCAAAAGTTTTACTAAATACCAGCCAGATATAGACCAAACATCAACGCAGGAGTCTTCCACCCTACTCCCCATCCTGGCACCTTCGCAGTATCTACAGTTTCGTCGGGTTGATGAAGGCCGACTGAATTCGAACCCTGGGCACGCTCTCTAGGAATCGACGGTTGGGTAGACTTGATTGATGCTGCATGGGTATTCTCTTGTCCGATCTCCTGCCCCGGTGTACCCAAACCTGATTCCTTGCTCGGCTGATGTTCTGAATTTGCTGAAGCTTGATTCTGGCTCGAACCTAAGACCTTGTATTCCGTGTCTAAGTAATGATGGACAGAGAGATCAGTGGTAACGGTTTGCGACATTTAGAAAAGCGGGATTGAAGGCAAAAAGTGTGGAGAACTCAGAATGGAGAAAAGAAGCAAAAGAAAGCTGTGAGAAACTAGGTAATTAAGTAGCAGTTCAGTCTAGCAAGGCTGAAGGTAAAGGTGTGTTGGCGTTAACTAGCACTTATCTAGAAGTCAAAAGCGGCGTGTGACTAAGCGAGGCGACCATGCCCGAAACGGGTGCCGCCTAAACCAGAGGCAGATTTCCCGACAACAAGATTACCTATTTAAAATCTCGTTTCGAGGCGTTTTTCAAGCCGCAACCACACCGTGTTCAGCTGAAGTACCCCTCCGTTCATTTACCACAGAAGATCCGTCAAGATGCCTAAATAACCGGTAGGCATTATGAATTCTGCATCAGTTCGTTTGCGGAAAGTGACCTGTTTTGTTTTTAATTTTCCAGCTCTCAGCCACAGTACTCGATATTGCCTTACTCGTCAACAACTCTTCCGATACTCATCGACTTCAGTCACCTTCGCTCGGGAGACGTCCTGTCCTGCATATGAGTACACCAATCTCCCGGGACCTCGCTGGATCCGACTCCTGGAAATTCCAGCAGTCACCGGGTCTGATCGAACTGCAGATACCGATACGCCAGTCTCATGCCGTCTTGTCAACGTCTCGCTAGACAACAAACCTAGTTATCATGCTCTGTCGTACTGTTGGGGTGACCAAGTACCTGATCGAATCTTACATTTGCAAGATGAGACAGATGACACGCCTAGGCAGCTGCTTGTGACGGAGAATTGTGAGGATGCTATCAGAGCACTCCAAAAGAACCTACAAGGGAATGGGCCACTTCGCATTTGGATTGATGCTATCTCCATCAACCAAGCAAGTATACAAGAGAGGAATTCCCAGGTTTCCATGATGGGAGACATTTACAAAGATGCTTTTTGTGTCCGCATGTGGCTGGGTCATGCCTCACACGATTCCTACGCCGCGTTGCGGGTGTTACTTGCGCTGAATATGGACAAGAACCCATCTCCAGACAAGCTATCAGATATTGGTGAGATCACTCTTCGATCCTTTCTCACTAAGCAGTACTTACTATCCGATAGCGCTGAGGGAAAGCATCGATAGCCTCGCGAGTCGACCATATTGGCAAAGGATATGGACGCTCCAGGAGATCGCCCTTGCGAAAGGGGTAATTGCCCACGTCGGCGATGAAAATTTTCACTATTTAATTCTGGCAAGGGCATTCCAGCGAACTGGCGATGGCATGGATTTCTTTCGGATGGGTACACATTTCTTTATGTCTCTCAAAGCAAAGAATTCACTGGAAGATGATGGTGTGGCCCATCGGCTAACCACCTTGATGTTGGCGCAAACAAAGTATTCGTCTGATCCTAGGGACAAAATTTACGCCATTCGATCAATCATGCCGGATATGTTCAAAGACATCGATGTTGACTACGGGAAAAGCGTGCAAGAGGTGTTTGCGGAGGGGACGAGAGCGGTTATTGAGCATACTGAGAGCCTCGAAGTGCTATTCTTTCGAAGCACCACTGAGTTATCAACCACCATGCCCTCATGGGTGGTAGATTGGTCAAATACAGATCATCTCATACATCTGATGCAACAGGCTCACATCCCCAAGAAATCTACGACAAAACCTGTCAGAATTTCCTTTTCGAATGATTCCCAGATACTGAACCTCTATGGCAGGGTCATCGACACCGTAGAGCATGTCGATTGGCCACTTTCAAGAAAATTTGACTACAAACTAGAAAGAGCCAGGATGGGAATGCCAAAGTATCTTTCATCTTTCGAGGGTACATTTGATATTGTTACCATCCGCCATTGGATCGATGTCGCCATTGGCACTTTGCAAGCACAATTTCCCACAGATCAGATCATTACACAAATCGCCAAAGTGCTTGATTCAGACAGTGCGAACAACAGCGAATTGGATGCCTGGTTACGAATGACCGCCTCAGATATCCCTCTCGTTGGCTGGTCCATGGAAACACTCGACGCCGCTTGGCAAGGCAAGTTGCCGCCTGAGTTTGAGGACAAACTGCGCAGTATCCTCTTTCCAGCTTACAAAGGGCCTCTCGTAGAACTTTCGGTGGATACCAAGATTTTGATGAATGTAGTTCTCGACATGAAAGGGGACAAGAAAGTAATAACGCAGCACTTTGACATCATAAGGCGTCTGGGAGGGAAGAAGCTCTTCATCACATCGGAGGGATGCATAGGGACTAGCGATGCGCATTTGAAGAAGGGTGATCGAATCATGGTGTTCGAAGGCTCGAGCTTTCCTATGATTGTGCGCAGTGATGGTATGAAGAATGTATTAATCGGCTCTGCTAATGTTCCAAGTTTGGGAATTGAAGCGTTGCTGGAGGATGAACGTCTCCTTCAGATGATTCAAATTAGCTAGGCGACTCTACAAATTTAGACATAGATAAACCATATAAGAGCTATATTCCGATCTGGCTCTTTTGAGATGTGAAATCAAACGCCTCAAGTTTCTATACTGTTTGATTCAGGATCAATCCCGATATGAGCATAACCAAACGGTTCTTCTTCTCACCATCTCCGCCCCGATTCCGCTTCATCAACTTTCTCTACTGCCTCATCTATTCTGACCAGCCATATGCCACTATCTTCTTTTTACACACTGTTTCTCACTTCATGCTTTCCTTTGTCCACAAAGGCTTCAGTTTCCATGCGGTCGTCTGCTTCAGTACCTTGGAGATACGTTACGCCATGATGGTTGATCAGGCACAGGACTGTTGCGGAGGGATATTCATCATCAGCCGGAACCTGTCAAGCATGCAAGCCCAAGGCAAGTGCAAGCGTTTTGACGCCATGAGAGAAACACTGTTACAAATGTGAGCTTCGGCGAGGAGGAAACATTGTCATCCTTCCGAGCGCCGCACGAGAACAGTCTGTGCACGGACTATGTGGTCCAGCTTGCACTTGCTTAGCCTTTGGCTATCGTAGCCCCTTTAGGGCTTCAGGTACCGAACGTTTCGACATTTGTTTTCATCACTTTTCTTTGCCTATCCCACGAATCTTCGTCCGTCCGATCGATTCCACGCTTTACTCGCGGACAAATCATGTGTTTTCTCATATAAAGACGGAGCCGATTTGGGTTCCATGGAGAGGGAATGGGATCCTCATCACCCTTGGTCAATAACCGGCACTCATTGACAACCCATCGAATTTTCAATTCCCTGGTTGTTGTTTATGGATATTGGCTATCCTTCACAACCGGCTTAGCTTGTTCCGTCTTAGCCTTCTTAGCGTGTCCTCCTATTGTTGCCATGTGCTAGTTGCTATCGCTTTTCTATAGTTCAATCAACTTCATCTCTCCAATCATCGTTTACAACTACCATCGACATGTTGGCTAGGACCAACCTTAAGGTCATATTCGCTACGTCAGGGAAGTCTACCGTACTCATTAATACCATCAAGAAAAACGATTAGGTTGACCTTAGTTATCACACGAACGATGACTGGTAGGAAATGTTCGAAGTCCAACCGCGATGGTAAAACAACCAGGATTACCATCTTGCAAATCGGACAGGACAATGAACGGCGAGAGCAGCGTACGCAAGAGAGGAACCGACCAAAACATTGAACTACGTGCCATTATTTACTACATATATGTCCAGAAGTTACGCTTGTCAACACTACAACAAAGTTCCCAGCGACACGCCTCCTATTTAAACAAGTACTACAGCAAGGAGAGAAGCCATTACTGCTATGCCCATCGAAAACGTCATAATTGAGTGTCTTGTAGAGCCCTCGCTTTTAGCAGTGCTCGTAGTACCAGTATTTCCGCTGATAGTGGTAGTGCTAATACCCAGCGCACTAGTAGCACTTAGTGTGTTGTTTGGTATGACCTATTACGCGTCAGCTTCGAATCAAGGCTTAATCAGAGTGATAAAAGCTTCATGAATTTGGAGTGGGTATTTCGGAGTTGATCTGGCGCAAGACCTGCTGAACTGTCCAGGCAATCACCGTTGATTTGTCCAATCTGCCCTGGAAGACAGCAGAAATTACCAAGATTCTGTACCCCCGGATCTTCGTCGCAAGGTCCAGTGATCGTACCGAGGAACAATGCCCAACTACTGTCAGCGCAGACAGGAGCTGCAAGCAATGAATCGTAGCAATCAACGCCTAATGTCGGCAAATATTAGAACTACTCTACTAGCCAGCCCTTGAGATATGGAATTGGGAGCTAACCAGTTGGACAGCATGCATTGTCCTGCTGATTATTGGGTGTGACGAAACATTGCAGATCATTCGGGCAACACCATTCGCTTTGGCAGTCACTCGTTCCGCTAGGGCAGTTGGAGTTTTGAAGAGCAAATCCACCGCGAATTGAAGACGATCGTCGGGCATTACTTGTTAACTCGCTCTCTACTAACGGAGACAGAGCTAAAACAACGGCAGTGCTGAGAAGAATGATTCCTAAAACAAACATATTGATGATTTTCGCCTTACGGTAGCAAGTGAGATGTGTCTTGTGATTGGGAGCTTAAGGAAGCATGGAAATATATAACTTCGCAGAAGAACTGCATGCTCCTCCACTCCAATTTTCCCTTTGCGTCTTTTGCTGCAAGTTGTCTCTCAGAATGCAGAGGAGAGCTTTTTTTAATTCATCACACCATCTCACCGTCGCGCTGCAACGCCGTCAGACTGTCACACACATCGTCATGCGAGCTGGGATTGCTCATCATAAATCGTTGTTGGGACCTATAGGATGGAACAGCCAGAGAGCCACGACTGTCAGCTCCGATTTCAGCTGTAACGAAATGGACCATTTCAAGAAGCATAATCAATATTAAGGACTTTTTTCTTGGCCAAAATAAGTCCATGAACAAGGCTGAGCTAAAGGACGAATGGGTAAGGCGATCAGAGCTAGTTCAGATGCCGTATTTCCATTTGCGTATTCATCCCGGTCGAAGCGACACGAAAGCTCCACCGTGAATCATCGATGATGCTCTGTCGCTCTTCAGATTGTTTGCTCACCGCATGATGTCCCCATTAGCTACGTCCAGTGTTCCCTCCAGCTTCTGCCGCTTATTTGGTTACACAGCATATTACAAGAGGAAAGTTGACAAGCGTGCATTTTCCATCTATACTACAGTAATTGCCGCTTGGTAATGCCTGTGCTCCATGCTCGGAATACATATAGCGCCCAAATACAACTGTTGAATCGCCGTACTAGAGGTTGGTGAGGTAGTCTTCTACTTCTTGAGGCGTCAACTTCCTGAACCTTGGGCCCTGTGCTCCTGCGACGCCTTCGTAGCCAAGCAATCGATCTTCTGGTGGTCCGACAATGCCTGAAACTAATTAGTTCTTGCCATGGTAGTAAGTCAGGTGTGGACGTACCAATCTCTACCGTTTCGCCATTCATCTCGCCTTCAATAGTCTCCTTGAGAGTGAGAAGCGCGATATGAATGGCATCCTCCAACTCCAAGTTATCCTGGTACCGCTTCTCAAGGAAGGTCTTCGCGCTTGTCGCACTCTTGCCGATTGCGGTCGCTTTCCATGGAAAGTAGCTTCCGCTGGGATCGACCTGGTACAAGCTTGGTCCTCCCTTTAGTATGCCGCCAGTCTTGCCCTTGGCGCGTTTCTTCTTCTCTTCTGCCTCGTCGCCATCATTCTCCGCTTCTTGCTCCGGTTCGATACCGTCGTCCCAGCCAGCAATCAACAAACTGACACCGAATGGCCGCACACCACCGGACTGAGTTGCCTCTTGCATGACGCGTGCGACATCCTGTACCAATATCCTTGTTGGTGGATATTCGTTATAGATACGCTTGTATTCAGTGTGCGAGACTTTGCGTGCTTTGTCGACCAGGACACGGTAGTCTGGGCCCATGCCGGAGTAGACCATACCAATGTTGGGAGTGATAAGGCTGATTTTTGAGGACGAGTGAGGATCCACTAGAGGAGTTGTTGACTTCTTCTCGGTAGCCAGAACGATTCCATTTGTTGCTATTGTGCCAAAGAGGTCAGAAAGAGTGCATTCCACAGCTACGTTATAGCTCTTGGTACCTTTAATTCCTAACGAGGTGACTCCTTGGTTGACTGCGTTCAGCGCGTATTCTTTGTCCTGTCAGTTTCTACTTGCAAGCTCCTTGTTGCGGAGTGATATACCAATCTGGACCAGCTTTCCGCTATAAAAAGTCAGATTAACATGCTGCGACAGCTCCGAGAGCGTAGAAATTACCTGGGATTGAAGGTTGTTAGTGAGAAGGAGTAGCGGTCCGCCATCCTTCAGAGACGTCTTGTTCGCTGCTAATAGAGCTTGGAGATTCAAAGTAATATTTAAGGAAGATTCGATATCAAAGAGAAGGGAGTATCGAGGGATGGAAATGGGGGATCTCGGAGCTTTAGTGTTTAGGCATCTTGAGAACGCGAATGCTGGGTGAAGCCGAACTATGTCGACACCCGAGGATTTGCCGAATATGCCTCGCTGTCCGTCATACCATCCGCAACTGTACATTCTTCCGCATTCCACGCCGGCACTTCACTTCTACAGCGGAATACATGACATAGAAAGAGCTTGGACTACTTTGAACTTTGAGGAGAGACATATGGATTCATAATCATTTAATCCCGTTGTGTTACTTCTCTTCGTTCACTCATTAGCTGAAGCTCTCGTGATCAAAGCTCAAGTACCTTCAGTTCGGCTGATCTGGCCAAGTTGCTTCTTTCTTAACGGGTTTTCTTTCTGACGAACTATTACTTTGTTCGTTTTTGAGCCTCCAAATCTATTCAAGCCATGGCCTCCAAGGGCTACGAAACTACTCCAGGTAGCTGGCAGTGGCCTGATGATCTCGACTCTCGACCTGAAGAATCGGCAAAGTCACGACCGGAATCGTCCGAGTCCTCCGAACGTCAACAGAGAAGCCGGTCAAGTAAAAACAATTCTCAAAATCGTCGCTACTACAAACCACGGACCTGCCGAATATGTCTTGAAACCGTCCTTCCTACTTTCCACGCTCCAACCGATGACATCCCGGGTTTCATGGCTGGCAAACCGTACGTCTCTTACGAATCTCCTGATGGTGGTCGGTTGCTTCGTCCTTGCAAATGCAAAGGCACATCCAAGTACGTACATGAAGGATGTCTTTCGGCATGGCGACATGCGGACCCAGCCTACTCAAAGCGAAACTATTGGCAGTGTCCTACCTGTCAGTACCGCTACCGCCTGCAACGACTAGGGATCGGCCGTGTAGTGAGCAGCGTAGCTGCACAGATGGTGCTCACAGCCGCCATAGTCCTTAGCGTGATATTCGTCTTGGGTTTCGTGGCGGATCCCATCATCAACTTTTGCTTAGATCCTATCGGAAGTCTTAATAGCTTGGCTTGGGGGTGGGGATGGTCGCAACCGCCGCGGCAGCGTTTCGAAATCTTCGTGGATGGTAAGCGCTACGTAGACGAGCCAGACCGAAACACTTGGGCCGAACACATGACCAAAGGATTTGCGAGCCTGGGACTTCTGAGCTTCGCCAAAGTGATATTCACTTCGCCTTGGCAACTATTCTACCGAAATGCCTGGGGAAGTCGACATACCGGTGCCACTGGACGCGATAGATTGAGCAATACCACATGGATACTTGTTGTTATCGGAGCAGCAACCTTTCTTTATGTATGTCCTCTACTCGTTTATATCGGCATTCTGTCGACTATCGCAGCGCTTAGATGTACTCACTTTATACAGACTGTCTGGAAAGCGGTTCGGGCGTGGAGCAGACGAACTCTAGAAAAGGCAGGAGAGAGGGTAATGGATGTTCCAGGTGATGACGGTGACGATGATGGCGATGAGGGAACTTCGTGAATAGATTATCTACATAGATTTCGTCGAATAAAATATCCAGGAGTAGAACTCCGCACTAATGCCACCAGGAGGCTTTTGCTCTACGATAGAGCATCCGAAAGCCATTCCTGTCAATATCGAACGCCGTTCTTTATACCGTGACATATCCCAAACCATTTTCTATTTACTGTTGCCCAAGTGAAGTCGATTGCAGCAGCTAGAATATTACTTCTTTCCATCCCACCATCTTCCCCAGCTTGCCTTCTTCTCCGCGCCGTAAAAGCTCTTCTCTTCTTCCTCCCACATCCTTCTTTCCATCATCCTTCTCGCGGCGAAAGCTCTCGCAAATCTCCAAGCTTCTGTATCAGCCATACACCACGCTTCAACCGCATCTCTGACGACTACTATTTGCCGATCTTTTGAATGGACAGCATCTCTCGCTCTCCCTAGTCGTTTGAGCTCCCTTTCTCTCTCCAACTCCGTCAATTCCTTCCCACCGCCAACCTTCTCGATCTTCGGCCTGCGCTCGGGCCCAGGCACCGGCGTCTCGGAGGTGTGCAAATCGACGATGGGGGCGGGGACATCGAAGCCGAAGACCCAGTCCAGCTCGAGGTCCTCGATGCGGGCGTCGGGCTTCTCAGCCGTCAGCCACAGCGCATTGGCGCCGCGCGCGTGCGGCGCCGCAACAGCCTCCTTGAACAGCGTCAGCCGCCGCGCGCTCGACGGCCCCGTTCCCACCACGTCCTTCGTCACCTCCGTCAGCCATGGGTCGCGCGCCGCCGCCCCCAGCCGCCGCACGAAGCGCGCCGTCAGCGCCGAGTCCCGCCCGTGCGCCATCGCAAGCGTCGTGTACGGGTGCGGCACCATCCCGACGTGGAACACCCCGCTGCGGTTCTGGTACGTCGGCGGCGTGGAGATGGCTAGCGGCTGCGATGACAGGCACTTCTTGCATTTCGGCCGGTTCGGTGGGCATGTCGTAGGCTCTGGTGACCACGGACACTGCGTCAGGTTCGTCGCTACGTCTACCGCTGCCTCGAATACTGTCGTCATGTGCTCTCCCAGTGGCCGCATCACCGCTATGCCGCTGGAGAAGGTGCTCTGCCATGTCGCGTGCAGATGCGCGTTAATGAGCGATGAGAGTAAGCGTAGTCCTTCAGCTTTCGTTTGTTCGGTGAAGAGACTCTTTGCAATCGATTTATACTTCTTCTCAATTGTTTGCGTGTCGTATAACGCGATACTTGAGGGTTGTGGCTCGATCCTGAAAAGTGAATCGAAGCGGGTGTCAGCAAGTGACTTGACATCTTTGATCTCTGCATCACCAATAAATTGGTCGATTGTCTTTTGGATGGAGACTTTGTCACCGCAGAAAAGTCCAGCATGAAGGCCTTCGAAGCGAGTAAGTTCAGGGAATTCGCCTCTACGCAAATATGAGAGAGCGCTGTCGTCGTAAGATGCCATTGGAAAAGCAAGCCAGTTTGTAAGGATTCCGGTGCCCATATTTCCCCAAGCTAGCCACCTCGCGAGTTCTACTTCGATATCTTCCTTGAGTTGAAGTCTCTGTACTTTCCGGTATAGAGGATTGTTGATGGCTTCCGGTCGGCCAAGCACAATAGGCTTGAATCCCTGCGCCCACCATGCTCTTCTCCATTGTAATAGCAGTTTCTCCTCAGCCTGCCTGACGGCTTTTGGATCTGTAGAGTTAGGTTCGTAGAATGTGTACACTGGAGGCCGAGTCGGTAGAGGCGGTAGCACTTCTCTATTCTCATCTAATGTGACTGACCATGAGAATGGATTCCGCCATCTCCAATCCGCATACCAACTTATTTCTCCACTCGAGCTATTCGCTTGCACCGGTGGTTTGTGGGCGGATGGTGCAAAAGGGTTGATTGCCTTCGGGAGGCCAGGAAGGTTTGGATGTCGTATGCTTTCTGGGAGACGGTCTGTGACGGCGTTTACTGCGGGAACGTCCACTGGAACCGCTTTGCTTAATAGGACAAGGGCAATTGCGCAGATAGTGAAGAGTCCGAGGACTACTTGGTAGCGGCGATTCAGCATGATCGCAGCTTGGAGGTGGCAGTGAAGCAGGCGCTGCTACGATTCGACAGAGAAGAGGAGTAGATAGTGAATGCAATGTGAAATTATTCAGCTCTTAATGGCATTGTCGCCGCGCATCGATAGGGACGTGGGCCGCCTCCCAGTCGCACAACGTCGATAGATTTAGAGGTAGTTGTTGGACGAGACTGGTGAAGGTGATGCAAAGGAGGTCAGAAATACACAATTCGAATAGAATGCCGAGCGAATGGCGGCTGGCAATAGAGGTGTAGTTGGAAAATGGAGAGACGCATCAAGACGGCTGGTGTTGAACAGGGGGCCAGCCTACAGATGCAGGCTACTGTACAAAATATTGAAGCCGCAAATGCTTCGAACCACTACCATATTGTGCTTGGAATTTCTCCGCCGCAGTTTGAGGAGATTTCGGAGATAATATCATTAAAAGTACATCTTGGGTATATGACTACACGCTCTACCGAATTCTGTCCACGAAATTCTGGCGTGGCGCTGCAGATGCAATAGTGGCATCTGATCTCCTCGCTATGATGCCGTCGGCTTTGCGTGGAGCATCATAGATGTTTTCAGGATGTCTGGATCTTCTATATTCTCGAGACCACTTTGGAGCTTGCCCGTCTTTGACTTTGCCAACTCCCATTTCTCTCCATTTCTTGGGTGGCCGTAAACCCATGTCTGCGAATTTACCCCAAATCCTCTCACCCCGACGATCCCATCGGGCGTTCCTTTTCTCTGCTTCATCCGCAGAAGGTCTCCACTTGCTCTTCAGTATGCGCCGGATCGCTTCTGGAGAGACACCGAACTGCTTCGCCAGGACGGGTGTGGTGAATTGATCTGGATACTGTGCGTTCATTGCGCGAATGCCTTCCATTGCATCCGGAGAGAGTTTCTTTCTAGGATTCCAGCCTTCCTCACCAAATTTTGATTTAAGAGCATCTTTTTGGATCTTCCATTGTTCTTTACTCTCTTTGAGCTTTGCTGCTCGAGAGTTAGACGTGGTCCTTCTTGGCTCAGCAACGTCCTTTCGTTTCTCAGCCTTGGCCTTTTGATCTATGTTGCTAGCAGATCTTGCGGGCGCATCTTCAATTGATCCACCGGAAGTTGTCTCTATGGTCGAATTGCGTTCGATACTCGATTTCTGAAGAGATGTTTCGTCAGAAGCCGAGTTATAGTGTCCGTCGTCTCGGGCCCTTCTATCGTTTATTTTCGCTTCCAATTGTTTCCGAACTCCCTCGATTCGAGTATCGCATTTACCGTACCGTGAATCTCGCCGTATGAAATGCTCTTCACTGCTGTGTAGTGTTGCGATCGGCGTGGTTGCAAAGGAGTTGACGAACAGTCGCGTGCGCGTTATGGTTAAGGAAGGTTTGGAGTATCGAAGGGGCGATAAGACACCCACAAGGCTCTCATTGTATATTCGGAGGGTATGAGTAGCCCATGATAGAAATCTCATGGCCCACCGGGCGTTGATGTAGAGCAGATTGTGGAATTGCGTATTTTGCTGCCGCTGTTGTCGCGTGAAGACTGAAGCGACTATTCCATAAATTTCAGAGGTCAGCGAAAGAAAGCGGTTCCACTCCTGTGTAATAATATAAGTTGGCCTTGCAGCTCCTTACTAACAACAGAAGCACAAGCGTCGATGGTTCAGTGGTAGAATACATCGTTGCCATCGATGTGACAGGGGTTCGATTCCCCTTCGACGCATGAATTTTATTTTTTATTTTTTATTTTATTTTTTCACTATTATTTTAAACCCTGATGAATTTTACTCTTCTGCTGAGGTCTGCCTACAGGTGCGCCTACATGTAATTAGTCGAAACCATGGGATGAGATTGGAGAGCGGCTGATTTCTCCTGTGTCCGAGTTTTTCAGGCAGCCAGGCGTTAGTTAGTGAGGTGCGTGCTGACTAATAGAGTACTCAAGTTCAGCCACAACCGCAGCTTCAATCACATGGACCATGTCGCAGGGAATCAATATCCATCTAATATAGATGCCGAGACGACTTAGGGTTGCATTAATGACATCTGATGACCATTGCAGCATCTTTCCATTTTAGCCAAGCACTCTCTTCGCTGAAGACACTGACTCGTAATCGCAATGCTTGCCATTTCTTAGTATAGACTGGTCCGCTGCGAGGATATCAGCGAGCAGCTGACGTCCCTGGCATTCGCACGCACCACTTCGTCCTCGTATTAACCTTGCTCGTGGCGCCTAACCTGGAGCCCTTAATTCGCG
>Ga0335072_10003876_pt1 | contig 22351 bp, 14 predicted proteins | sample Lox_Sample_21_FD_206725 | JGI IMG/M metagenome (GOLD analysis project Ga0335072, IMG submission 206725) | Soil microbial communities from Loxahatchee National Wildlife Refuge, Florida, United States - Lox_Sample_2.1 | ecosystem: Environmental > Terrestrial > Soil > Wetlands | place: USA...
CGAGGAGCGCGGACCATTGGGCTGGTAGCGCCCATCCGTAAAGAACAGTCTGCGCGTGCGGGAGCTCTCCTGGCATGCTGTCGGTCAGGGACACGTGCGGCCTCGATTCCAGATCGGCGGCTGCGGTCTCCGGTGGGTTCCCGCGGTCGGCCTGGCTCAGTCAGGCAAGCGCGGCCGGCGGTCTGAAGCGGGGCAGCGTGCTGGCGTCAAAGCGGGTCATCGCGCAGTTCCGGGTGCCTGACATGGTGAGCACCATGAGCCCGACTGTGTGGAGCAGCCCCGGTTTGCGGGTCGCGGGCGGCCGTGATCGTTCCTGCCTCGCTCGGCCTGCTGTTTCCCGCGTTTCGCCCGTCAGCATTCCCTTGTGGTAGGGATCTGGGCGGCGTCAAGGGCCATGGCGATGGGCCCATCGCGCAACAGGACGGGCACCATAGGTGGCCGCCCGCGGCCCACGGGGTAGGCCCTTTATCGGGGGTGTGGGGCGATGAACCTTATAGTGACGAGGGGACCGCGATGACGGCGCCGGATCCGGGGTCAGATCCGTACCTCTCCCCGCCGGTGGATGCTGAGCAGCTGGCGCTGCTGTGCCGCTGCGGCCAGGAGCGGCCGACGACGGCCGGGCAGGTGCTGTTTCGTGAGGGAGACCGGGCTTACGACTTCATCGTGGTCCTGTCCGGGGCCGTCACCGTATTCGACCACGATGCCGGGGTAGAGCGGGAGCTGGCCACCATGCGTCCGGGCCGGTCCCTGAACGAGCTAGGCATCCTGACCGGAGAGCGGATGTTCGCGACCGCGGTGGTCACCGAACCCGGGTCGATTCTGGCGGTCCCGGCGGATCGTCTGCAGGAGGTGATCGCCCGGGATCAGAAGCTGGCTGACCTGATCGTGCAGACCTTCCTGCGGCGCAGGCAATGGCTGCTGCAGCATCGCGCCGGCCTGCAGATCGTCGGCTCGCGGTCGTCACCGGATGCCCGGCGGCTGCGGGAGTTCGCGGCCCGCAACCACCTGCCCCACGTCTGGGTCGACCTGGACTCCGACCCGGCTGCGGGCGTGGTGCTCGCTCATCATGGACTCGGCCTGGGTGACACCCCGGTCGTGCTGATGCGCGGCGGGGAGGTCTTGCGCAATCCGTCGAATGGCCAGCTGGCACGCGCAGCGGGGTTCGGCACCGGGGCAGTGCCGCGGAAGACGTTTGACGTGGCCGTGGTCGGGGCCGGCCCGGCCCGCTTGGCCGCCTCGGTGTACGGGGCGTCGGAAGGCCTGGCCACCGCCGTGATCGACGGCACGGGGGTGGGCGGACAGATCGGCACCACCTCCAGGATCGAGAACTACCTGGGCTTTCCGGTGGGGGTCAGCGGCGAGGAGTTCGCCCAACGGTCCCTGGTGCAGATGCTGCGGTTCGGGGCGACACTGCTGGTGCCCAGCACCGCAGCCGGGCTGACCGGACACGGCGATGATTACGTCATCCGGCTCGCCGCCGGAGGTGAGCTCGCCGCCCGGACCGTGATCATCGCCACCGGCGTAACCTACCGCCAACTCGACGCCGCTGGCCTGGACCGCTTCGAGGGCACCGGGGTGTTCTACACCCCGCTGGCCGCCCGGGACCAGATCAGGCCCGGCGACCCAGTGGTCATCGTGGGCGGCGGCAACTCGGCCGGCCAGGCGGCAACATGGCTGGCCGATCACGGGCACTCGGTCACGGTCGTCATCCGCGGTCAGGATCTGACCGCGAGCATGTCGCAGTACCTGATTGACCGGATCGCCCCGCACCCCGCCATCACGATCATGCCCCGCTGCGTGGTGCGAGACGTGGACGGCGCCGGGCGGCTCGAGCGCGTCGCCGTCGAAGACCTCATCACCTCAACCCGGCAGACGCTTGCCGCTGCGGCCCTGTTCGTCCTGATCGGCGCCGAGCCGCACACACGGTGGCTGCCTGAATCGATCGAGCTGGACAGCCACGGCTTCATCGTCACCGGTCCGGACCTCAACCGGCAAGCCCGCAACGCGCCCGCCTGGGAAAAGCTGGGCCGGGATCCCTACTTGCTCGAAACCAGCCTGCCGGGCGTGTTCGCAGCCGGCGACGTGCGCAGCAGCTCAATCAAACGAGTAGCCTCGGCGACCGGCGAGGGCTCGATCGCCATCCGCTTCGCCAGTCAGCACCTCGGCCGCCGCGCCGGCCTGGTGGCCACCGGCCCCGCGGCTCGACCCTGACAGCCCGCACACCCTTCGCTCCGCCGCGGAGACTACGGCGAGACCAAGAGCGCCTCATCGCTAACCTCGGCATTTCGCGCGGACAATAGCGGCGGCCGGGTCACTGACGTAAAAGCGCCCAAGACCCCTGCCAGCGAAAAATTGCCAGGCCCACTGCTTGAAGCAGATCAGGCCTTCCCGTCTCCCGCTGCAGCGGGCGCCAGCGGCTAGCGCGCAGTTCATGGCAGCCACGTGCGGCTGCCTGCGGCGAATGCGCCCACGAAAGACCGACTGCTCCCGGAAAAGGCTCCGCATGTCGGGCAGAGGCGACTTCGGCACTACCGCCGAGCCGGAGAATCTGCGCAGCTTCGGCCTCAAGAGCGGTCAGCTATCGAGCCGCGCCGAGTCGGCGATCTGGCCGCCTCAAGCACTGGCCCAGCGGCTTGCCGAAGACCAGCTGCTGAGATCGCTGACAGCGAATGAACATGCCCGTCAACGAATAATCATGCTCTGGCCGACGCCCGCTCATCGGCTACTTGTTGACTTGCGGTAGGACCGGCGCCTGGCCAGGCTCCGGTCCAGGCATCCGGTTCGTCGCTCTCACATCGGCTGCCCGCGATGGCGTGGCTCTCATTTGGCCTGCGCGGGCCGGGTGCCGTCATGAGCTGGGAGAGGCTCAAGAGGGGTTTGCTCTGCTCGAAGTAGCGTTGCCCTCCTGGCTCGGCAGGCATTCGCGAGGGCGAGCAGGAGGACCGGATGGGCCGGGTAGTCATCGGAATGGATCCGCACAAGCATTCCGCCACGATCGAGGTGATGGACGACCAGGAGATTTTCCTGGGCGGTGGCCGGTTCGGCACGGATGCGGCCGGGTACCGGGCCATGCTGGGTTGTGCCCGGCAGTGGCCGGAACGCATCTGGGCGGTCGAGGGATGCCAGGGCATTGGCGGCCACATCGCCAGCACGCTGATCGCCGACGGCGAGCAGGTGCTGGATGTGCCGCCCAAGCTGTCGGCCCGGACCCGAATGTTCGCCACCGGGCAGGGCCGCAAGACCGACGCCACCGACGCGCACTCGGTCGCGCTGGTCGCGACCCGGATGAGCGGGCTGCGCCCGGTCGCTGAGGACCAGCAACTGGCGGTGCTGCGGGTGCTGGCCGACCGGCGCCGGTCACTGGGCGAAGACCACACCCGCATGATCTCCCAGCTGCACCGGCTGCTGCTCGAGCTCATCCCCGGCGGGGCGAAGAAGGCGCTGTCCGCGGCCCAGGCGAAGGCATTACTGGCCAGGGTCGGGCCGCGAGATGCCCCGGGCAAGGCTCGGCGGCGGGTCGCCGCCGAGCTGATCAGCGACCTGGAGCGGATCCACCAGCGCAAGAAGGCCGCCGACAAGGAACTCCGCGAACTGCTGAAAGCCACCGGCAGCACGCTGACACAGCTAAACGGCATCGGCCCCTCCGGCGCTGCCCGGCTGCTCGGCGAAGTCGGCGACATCACCCGGTTCCCGAACCGTGCCCATTTCGCCTCCTGGAACGGCACCGCGCCTATCGACGCATCCTCCGGCCAGCAAGTGCGCCACCGGCTGTCACGCGCCGGCAACCGGCAGATTAACCGCGTGCTGCACATCATGGCCGTCGTGCAACTCCGCCATCGTGACAGCAAGGGCCGCGCCTACTACGACCGCAAGGTCGCGGCCGGCAAGACACCAATGGAAGCCATGCGCTGCCTGAAACGAAAGCTGTCCGACGTCGTCTACCGCCAGATGATCGCCGACGCCAAGGCAGCAGCGACGGGTCCGGGAGGGCACTCGGGGACGACTCTGCAATCCAGCGTGACCGGCTTGACCCCGGTAGCCGGCTCTTCGGATAAGCCACTTCCCGGACCCGCCAGCCAACAGCCTAGAACGCTCTCGCTAACGGCACCTTGACACAGAGGGGAGCCACGAGCGGACGGACTGGAAGCCCCGACTCCGCCGCCGCGTCCTAGGTGCGCGCCGCGAATGTCGGCCGTAAGCTGGCGGCTGCTCGCGCACGCCGTGAGCCGGCAGGGACCGTGTCAGTCGCTTGTCGTGCAGGTCGCTCCGCCGACGGTCACGGTGATCGTGACGCCAGGTGGTGGGCCGTTGAGGTAGATGAGCGCGTAGCCAGAGCCGTTGGTTTTGTAGGAGTGCGAATAGCCGTCAGCGCTCGCGGTCGCGGTCTTGTGCGGCTGGTTGGAGTGGACGTAGACGTTGTTCCAATCGCGGCTGGCGTTGTAGACAGTCGCGGTCGCTGTGCACCAGGCGCCGGCCGTCTTCTTCTTGCGGTAGGGGGTCGCGCCCGCGTAGTCCCGGGTGAGCGTCGCGGCGACGGCGGCCACAACCGACCGGTTGCGGGTCAGGATGCCGAGTTCCCGGTTGTAGTCGAGGCTTGCGACCGAGAAGTTCTGCGATCCGACCAGGGCCCGGCGGTCCCGTCGGCCAGCGTCGGCGACGATGGCTTTGGCGTGGATGTACAGCGCGCTGATGTCGTCGGGATAGAGCCGGATGTGCACGCCCGCGCGGGTGAGTTGATTGAACGCCGGGTCCCAGTCCGAGTCCGCGGTCATGACGACTTTCACATCGACTCCGCGGCGCGCGGCGTCAGCCAGAGCGGTGGTGACCGCGGGGTCGTCCATCTCCTCGTTCTCGACCGCTAGCGTGTGCGACGCGCCCCTGATCACCGCGAGCACCGAGGCCTGCGCGTTCGTTGGTGACCACACCAGGTCCGTGCCGTCCGGTGGCGTGATCGGCTGGCCAGCGAAGTCAGCGTTGAAGGTCGCGACGATCGCCGCCACGTCAGTGCGGTTCCGGTCGATCACCGCGAAGTCCCTGGTGTCGGGGTAATACCGGGAGGTGAGGTTCAGGGTCATGATCACCGAGATCGCATGGTCGACCGTCAGTGTTTTCTGATGAAACGTGGTGCGGGCAGGACCCCAGCGGACATGCACGCCGTGGACTGCCAGGTAGCGGTACGCCGGGCGGTTGGCGGACTGTTCGAAGTGCCGGTCCAGGATGACCCGCACAGCCACCCCGCGGGCGGCGTCCGCTGCCAGGTCTTTCTCTGCTGTCGTGTCGGCCAGCTCGTACATGGTCAGGTCCACGGAGGACCGGGCCCGCCTGATGAGTTTGTAGATCACCCCGAGCCCGTTCTTCGGCTCCGTCAAAACCTGCAGCTTCGGGGCAGCCGCTGCACCGCTCGACGCGGCGCTGCCTGAGTCGCTGCCCGATACCGCTGGCACTGCCGGAGACTGCTGGTTCTCCACCGCTCCCACGCTGCTGCACGTGCCGGCGCCGATTGTCACGGCGACGGCTGCCAGAGTGACAAAGGTCTTGCCGAGCAACTCCGCGACCTCCAGCCCGCGCCGGGCGGTTCCCGGCATCTGGTTACAAGACCGACGCTGGCGAGGCGCCGGCGGTTCACACGAGCGCCGTCGGGTTTGCCGATTGCCGGCTGAGGCTTGACTGTAGGCATGCAACTCGGCATGACCGTAAGAATGAAAGGCTCACGCAGCCGAACGTTCGTCCGCGCACAGATGTTGTCGTTCTGCGCGCTGGTTGGAACATGCGACTCGCCCACTTGACGTGACACGTACCCAGGGCCCGGCAGCCTGCTGCGATCGGGTGAACGGAAGTTCGATCAGCTGCGCAGGCGGTGTCCCTCTGCAACTGGGGAGCCACACGGAAGTCAGCGTACACAGCCATTCAGCCACGCCGACCGACATCAGGCGACAGCTGCCGACGAGTGGCCGCCTGCCTACCAAAACTGACAACACATTCGAAAAATCGCGTCGGGATGGCGAGATTCGAACCCGCGGCCTCCTGCTCCCAAATCAACTCCACCCAGCCGCCAGACGTAGCCCGGCGTCGCCCGGTGTGGCGTTTAGCTGGAACAACGTGGGCCTGACGTCGCCGGACGTAGCCAGATGACTGTGCACGTTGGCTCCCACTTTGGCCCCCACATTTACGCCAGTGAAAAGATCCTCGGGCCATCGCTTCTGCCTAACCGAACAGAAGACCGAAGGACTCCTGCCTCGTGCGTCAGTGACCTTCCTGCCACAGTCGTGACGGATTGTCGGTCCAACTGCGAACGCTTGGCCTAACGCAGACCTATCGCCGCTGCCTATCGTCTCGGCGACCCCAGATGGCACGGGAAGAACGGCCAGTTGTTGACATCGCCGACGCGTCGCACAAGCCAGCTGCTGCCTGACCTAGCTGGATAATCTGCCCGCTGAGAAGATGACATCCTCAGCCAGACTGAGTCCAGAACTGCTGCATGAGGGCAATCGCCTCCTCTTTGGTCAGCAGCGCGATCTGTGCACTCGAGAGCTGGAGGCGCGCCACCAGCAGGTGGGCTAGGTCAGCAGGCAAAGCCTCGGCCGGCTCTTCGGCCTCGCCGCGGTCTGGCTTCACGCCATTCTGGACACATGCCCAGAAGGCTTCCTCGTCCACGTCCAACTGGTCGCGGAGGATATGGCTCCAGATATTTGCTCCGTAGGTGCTTCCGTCCGGCGGATGAGAGATTCGCGTCCTGAGTATCCGGCCGTCATACAGTGCGAGCTCGTATGTCAGCGCATGATGCCCGCTGGTTTTCCCGCGCGCATTGCGTACCGGCTCCCAGCCCTCGCTCTCGCAGAAGGCTTGATGATCCCTTCGGGTGGGAGCCGGCCAGGTCATTGCAAGGATCCGGTGATCCACTGGCGAAGTTGGTCGTCGTCGCTCAGCATGACCAGCTGTACCAGTCCCCAATGTTCCCGGTGGTTCGGCGCGTGCTGTAGCCGGGGCCAGTCTTCGGCGTACTCGCGCAAAGCGTCCGCCACGTCATCCACTGCCGCGTTAAGCGTGGCACCTGCGCCGGCCACTGGCAGGCCAGGAACGAACGCCGACCATCCGTCCGCCTCGGCCACGACCTTAACGCATGGGGGCACGACGGAAGCTAGGTAGTGTCGAAGGCGATTCGCATCGACGACAGCTGCAGTGGCAGAGTCTCGCCGGACAGTGACTACCTGGCCATTTTGAGCGCGGTCTAGAACATCCTTGAGGTGTTCCCTGGCCGCGCTGTAGCTGTCATAGTCAACGGCAGGCATGGTGGTGCTCCCCTGTGTGGTGGTTGATACTAGTCAACCCGACGATCATAAGTACGTCAAGTACGCGGCGTACGCAGGGTCTTACAACTATCCGCTTTGTCCGATTACAGACGGTCTCGCCGAACCACGCTTCACAGCGGCATATTCGGTCGCCATGCCGCCCCCCGTAGGCTCAGCGGTCGTGGAACCGCTCGCGAAGCTACCGTCCGAACTGGCCCCGCTGTGGCAGGCGGTGCACAGCCGACTGTCCTCTGGGCGCCCAGTGAGCCGGGTGCGGATCGGGCCGCTCAACGACCAGCAGCAGGCCGCCCTGGCCGACCTGCTCGGCCTGACCCGGCTGCCAGGCGAGCGGCCTTCGGTCTCCCTGGCCGCGCTCGACCGCGTCCTCGTCGAATCCGTTGGTGTTCCGGCGCGCGCGGTCGTGGTCAGGCTCATCGGCCCGCTGGGCGATCGCGCCGGCGACCGGCAACGCGCGGCCGCCCGGCGAGGCGAGCTCTGGGCCTGGTTCGCTGACCACCCGGTGATCCTCGCGCAGCCCGCGCTCGCGCCCTGGGTCAGCAGCGTGCGGCACGCCGGGCTGGTCGGCGGCTCAGTGTCGCGGACGCGCGCCGAGCTCACCCAGGTCCTGCGGGTCCTCTCGGAGTTGCCCGCGTCCGGCGTTCCGCTGCCGGTTCTCGCCGATCAGGTCCTGGGCGACACGCACGGCCTGGACGAGGGCACGCGCTGCGCCGGCCAGGTGCTACGGGCTCTTTCTGCAATCTACGACGTGCCGTCGCCGTCCAACGCCCAGGAGCGGCGGGCGTTGTGGGAGCGCGCGGGCGTGGCCGGCGACGAGATGTCCGCCGTCGTGCTCGCCGCGGGCATCCGGATGGATGGCGACGACGTGGCAGCGCAGATCCTGCGAGTATGCGCGGATGCCGGGCAGGCGGCGGCGCTCACGCTGGGTCACGTCCGAACGGCGGACTGGCCGAACGGCCCCGCTGATGTCTGGGTGTTCGAGAACCCGAGCGTGCTGGCCGTGGCGCTGGCCAGGTTCGGCCGCCGGTGCCCGCCCATCGCCGCCACCTCCGGCTGGCCCAACAGCGCCGTCATACTTTTCCTGCAGAAACTGGCCACAGCCGGTGCCCGTCTGCACTATCACGGTGACTTCGACGGCGAGGGCCTGCGCATCGCCGCTGGGGTCGTGGCCCGGACCGGCGCGACGCCGTGGCGCATGGCCAGCGCCGACTATCTGCGCGCAGTATCACACGGCCCGCCTGTGGGCCGGGTGTCCGACGTGCCATGGGACGCCGAGCTGGCCGCGCACATGACCGAGGCCGGCATCACCGTCCCGGAGGAACGGGTCGCCGCGGGACTGCTGGATGAAATAGCCGGATAGCCGCGGACTGTCAGTGCCACGCCCTACCGTGGTCGGGACCACACCGCGGGTGCTGGAGGGCCGATGGATCAGCTCCGCGTGCCGCCGGAGATGTTCCGGTTCACGCACGGAGACCGAGCCGAGCTGTACGTCTCGATACTGCATGCCTTCGGTGAAGCGAATGAGCGGCTGGAAACGGCACTGGGCATCGACGACGTCCGGGCCCGCCTGCGGTCGGTTGGTTGGCTCGACGCGCTGGACGACGATGATCTTGCTGCCGCGCTCGGTCAGCTCCGTGAGTGGAATTTGGTTGATGTCATCCAGAACCACTCGGAGGACTACCGGAGCGCGAGCGACTACGAACGGCGCAATCTCCAGTACTCCCTGACACGGCAGGGCGAAGCCGCATTCGCCGGCGTGCAGCACGCAATGGCCGTGCTGGCCGCCACCGGCGCCCTCCAGACGGCGGTGCTCGACGCAATCGGCGACCGGCTGGGTGACCTGATCCACGAGCTGGAGACGGGTTCCGATCGCCGGATCTTCACCACGCTAACCGAGCTCGAAGGCCACCTGGAGGCGCTGCGGGCGAACACCAAGCAGTTCAACGGCGAGCTCCAGCGACTGCTGCGGGCGGATGGTGCAGACCTGGCCACCTTCCACGAGGTCAAGGCGTCGACGGTCACTTATCTTCAGGAGTTCCTGACCAATCTCGATCACCGCGCCCACGCCATCGCGGCTCGCATCGGCCAGGTAGAGGAGTACGGGGTCGGCCTGATGCACAAACGCGCCCTGCTCGGCGCCGACTTGCCGCAGCTGGCTGGCTCCGACCCAGGCCCGGCCTGGCTGCAGCACCGCCGTGCCCGCTGGGAGGGACTGCGCGCCTGGTTCCGGCCCGCCGATGCGGCGCCGCCGCGGGTCGAGCAACTGCACCTCGTGGCGCGGCGAGCAATCATCACGCTGCTCCAGGTGCTGGACCGGATCACGGAGTCCCGGCACCGCACTACCAGCGCCGCCGCGGACTTCCGCGAGTTGGCTCGCTGGTTCACCCTGGTGCCGGAACAGGACGACCTGCACCGGCTGTGGTCAGCCGCGTTCGGGCTGAGCCCAGCTCGGCACGCTCATCTCGGCCATCCAGACCCGGACCTGGTCAGCTCGTCAACTTCGTGGCGTGAGGCACCCCCTGTGGAGATCTCGCCGCTGCTGCGCTCGACCGGACGGGCCGAGCGCTTCAGCCGGACCGGCCGGGTTCGCGACGTCGCGGCAGTCAGAGCAGCGCGAGCGCAGCGCGCCCGGGCTGACCGTGCTGAGCTTGAAGCCGCCTGGGACCTGCTTGGCACTAGCGGCAGTGTCCGCCTGTCCAGCTTCGGAGGTCTTGATCACGCGCTGTTCGAGCGACTGCTGGAGCTGGTGGGCCAGGCTCTGGCCAGCGCGCCGGACCGGTCAGGCGCGCGGCGGGGCAGCACCGCCGACGGGCGGATCGAGATCATCCTGACACCGCCTGCGGACGACTCGGTCGCCGAGATGACGACGTCACGCGGCGTCTTCCGGGGCCCGGACTACTCCGTCGAGATCCGCGCGCATGGCGCGCGCCGGGTGCTGCGCGCTAGCGAGGCAGGCTGATGAGCAATCTCAGCAACCAACTGGCCATCACTGAGCGGGAGGAGGTGGCGCGCGGCATCCGGCTGCTGCTCGCCAGCCCGCTGATCAGCAACCGGACCGCGGCGGAGTGGTTCGACCTGGTTCGCCGCCGCCGGGAGCCGATCCGCCGCTGGTTCGACTACTACTGCGGCTGGACGCTGATTGTCGAGCCGCGGCTGGGCTATGCCCGCCTGGTCAAGATCCGCGCCGCCACCGACCCGAGCAGGCCCGCCCGCCGGCTCAGGGCGGGCCGGGCACCGTTCGACCGGCGCCGGTACGTCCTGCTGTGCCTGGTCGCCGCCGAGCTGCTACCCGTTCCGGTCACCACTATCGGTCTCCTGGCAGACCGGGTCAGCCGGGCGAGCGCCGTCGACCCAGTCGTCACACGGTTCAATTCCGCAAGCCGCGCCGAGCGGATGGCCCTCGTCGATGTCCTGCGGCTGCTGGAGTATTACGGCGTACTCGAGGTCGTCGACGGCGCGACGGAGAGCTTCGTGGATGCAGTCGCGGCTAAGGTCCTTTACCGCGTCGACGCGACGCTGCTGCTCCACTTGCTGGCCGCGCCCGTCGGGCCGTCACAGCTCGCAGTGCCCGCCGACGAAGTCCCCCTCCGCTTCGGGGAGCTGGTCGGCCAGGTCACCCTGGAAAGGCGCTACGGCCGAATCGCCGACGACGGCTCGGACGCGGTACCTGCCTCCGAGACGCAGCGGAACCTGTGGCTCCGGCACTCGGTCTTCCGCCGGCTCATCGACGACCCGGTGCTTTACATGGACGACCTGTCCGACGAGGAGCGCGCGTACATCACCTCGCCCACCGGCCGCCGACTCCTGCGGGAGGCTGCCGACCAGGGTGGCTTCATCCTGGAGGACCGGGCCGACGGAATGATGTTCATCGACGCTGACGCCATTGCAACGGACAGCCGTTTTCCCGATGACGCCAGCACGGCCAAGGTCGCCGGGCTCCTCCTGCTCGACGGCCTTCGCGAGCCGTCCGCGACCGAACAGCTGGAGCTCGCAGCAGCCGGGCTGCTGGCCCGATTCCCCCGCTGGGCCAAGAGCTACCGGGACAATGATGGCCCCCAGCAGCTGGTCGGCGATGCGCTGGCAGTCCTGACCGGCTTCGGCCTGGTCCGGGTCATCGACGGGCTCGTCTACCCGCTGCCTGCGGCCGCCCGGTACTCGGTTCGGTCGGCTCGCAGCACCGACGCTGATGCGGAGGAGTCCTTGTCATGACAGTGACCGAGCTGCCCCGTCCCGTCGCGGCGCCGCCGGATCAGGCCCGGCCAGATCAGGCCTCGCGGTGGATTCCGAGCAGAGCCGGCATCATCAACGTGTGGCGCTATTACGACGAGGTGTTCACGTTCCACGAGGGGCGCCTGCTGCTACGCGGGCCCAACGGAAGCGGCAAGTCGAAGGCCCTGGAACTGCTTCTGCCGTTCCTGCTCGACGCGAACTTGCGGGCCAGCCGACTGTCCACCTTCGGTACCGGCGAGCGGACCATGCATTGGAACCTGATGGGCGAGGGCACGTCCGCGACGACCAGAGTGGGCTACGTCTGGATGGAGTTCCGCTTCCCCGGCCCGCCAGACCGATGGTTCTGCTGCGGGTGCCGACTCCAGGCCAGCACACACACCACCGCCGTGCATAGCGACTACTTCACTACCGGCCTGCGCATCGGAACCCCGGACGGCATCACCCTCGTCAACGCGGTCGGCCAGCCTCTGACAAGGAATGCGCTGGAGGAGTCGCTCGGTGCCGATGGCGTCGTGCACCCTAACGCCGGCGACTACCGGGCCGCCGTCCGCTCGGCGCTGTTCCCCGGCCTTGCCGAGCAGCGGTACGACGCGCTCATCACCGCACTGCTCCAGTTGCGCATGCCCAAGCTGTCCCAGCGACTGGACCCCGCTCTTCTGTCCACCCTGCTATCGCGCGCACTTCCGCCCCTGGGGCAGCAGGAGATCACCGACCTCGCCGAGGGCTTCGAGCGGCTGGACCGGCAGCGGGAGCGGCTGGTGACCCTGGACGAAGAGGTGGCAGCGGCCCGTCTGCTCGCCGGCCGGCAGCGCTCGTACGCGCAGCGCGTGCTGCGCGGGCGCGCCGCCGCGCTAATCTCCGCGACCACGGACCTGGACAACCTGACCAAGACGGCGCGGCGCTCGGCCGAGGAGTACGAGATCGCGGCCGCGAAGAAGGTGGAAGCGGAGGCCCACGGCAAAGTTCTCGACAGCGAGATCGCCGCCTGCGGGGCACGCGTGGAGGGGATCACCGACAGCGAGGCCTACCAGCAAGGCCGGGAGCTGGACAACCTTCGCCAGGAGACCGCCAAGGCGCGGAAGCAGGCAGGAGAGATCCGCGCGGATGCCGAGCGGAAGCGTTCCGTTGCCGACGCCGACGAGTCGGACAGGAGAGAGGCTCAGCAGGCGGCGGACCGGCAGGCGGCGGTGGTCGAGGGGCTGCAGGAGGACGCCCAGGTGGCCGCACGCCGCGCCGGCCTGGCCAGCGTGCATCAGGAGATCGCCGCGAGCCTCGACCACGCGCAAGCCCGTCCCCGACCCCTGCTCCGTGCTGCCGTGGCGAGCCGCAATGGCCAGCTGGCCGACGTGCAGCGGGCGCTCGACGATCACGACCGGGAGGTGAGCGCCCGGCACCAGGCCGAAGCCGACCTCGACGAGGCGCGGGCCAAGCTGGCCGACGCTCGCGAGCAGCAGAAAGCCGCCGCCGAGGGTTACGAGGTCGCTGTCACCCGGCTGGCCGGCGATCTGACCCGGTGGGCCTCCGCGTGCCGCGAGCTCGCGTTTCCCGATCCGGCGGCGTTTCTCCAGGTAGTTGAGTCGGAGACAGCGGTGCTCCGGCTCGTCAGCGCCGCGGTGAGCGCAGTGCTACAAGGGATCGCCGGGGACGAGACGGCGGCTAGGGCGCGACGGGCCGAAGCGCAGGACGAGCGCGCCGCGCTCGAGGCCGAGGTGCGGCAGCTCGCTGACCAGCGGGACCTGCCGCCGACGGCGCCAGTGACCCGGACCGCTAACCGCGCCGCGATGACCGGGGCGCCATTCTGGCAGCTGGTCGACTTCGCCGACCCGGTTCCCGAGGACGCGCGCGGCCGGATCGAGGCTGCGATTCAGGCCGCGGGCCTGCTGGACGCGTGGGTGGGGCACACGGGCGTTGTCGAGGGCCACGACATCTTCGCTGAGGCCGCAGCGCTCCCGCCGGTGCCCGGCTGGTCGCTCGCCGACGTCCTCGTGCCACTACCGCACGCCGACGTGCCGGAGGAGTCAGTGCGCCGACTGCTCGCCGCGGTCGCCTTCGCCGATCACCTGCCGCCGGAGTATCCGGCTGCATTCGGCGCCGACGGCAGCTGGCGGCTGGGAAACCTGTACGGCAGCTGGCAGAAGGATCAGCCGGCTCACATCGGCGAGCTGGCCCGGCAGCGCGCCCGCGAGGAGCGGATCCGCCAGCTGCGCGGCGAGATCGGCGCCTGCGATGAGCGCCTGGCCGCGCTCGACGCCGAACTGGCCGCCCTGGCCGCCCGCCGCGCGGTCGTGGCGAGCGAGCAGGCCAGCTGCCCGGATCACCAGGAGGTGAGCGCGGCCAGCCAGGCCCTGACCGAGGCAGAATCGACGGTGGCCGCCGCCGACCGGATCGTCCGGCAGCGCCTGAGCGCAGTGTCGGCACGCGAGCAGAAGGTCCGCCAGGCGCTGCGGGCACTTACCACCCTGGCCGCCGAGCACGGCCTGCCCGCCGACCGGGCGGCGCTGGCCACACTAGCTAACGCGATCGCGACCTTCCGGGATCAGGCCGAGAGCTGGCTGGACGAGCACGGGAGCCTCACCGCGGCCAGGCAGGCGCTAGAGTCCCTGAGCACGCAAGCTGGCCGGTCTGCGGAGATCGCCGTCCAGCGCGACCAAGAGGCCGCGCAGGCGCAGGCCCGGCTAGACGAGTTCTCAGGCAAGCTCGCCGAGGTCGAGGGCTCCATCGGCGTGGACTACCGCGAGATCCTGACCCGGCTAGAGCAGCTCCGGGCGCACCTGGCCCGGCTCAAGGAACAGCTGCGCACGATCCGCCATGAGGTACCTCAACTGGCAGAGCAGCTCGGCAAGCTCAGCGAGAAGCAAGCTGCCGATGCATCGGCCCGGGACGCGGCCGTCGCTGCCCGTGACGCTGCCGCGCTCCGGTTCCGACACCTGGCGAGCGGCGTGTTCCCGGCCGACGGCGGGATCGACGATCTCGCCCGGTTCCGGGGCACCCTATCGGGATCCGACGGGGTACGTGCTGCGCTGGACGCCGCCCGGCAGGTGGCCGCCGCCTGGGCGACCATCCCGTACACGCCGGCCAGCATCGGCGACGCCCTGCACCGGTTGGCGGAGTCCGTGCACGCCAGCCAGGCCGCGCTCAGCGCCACTGCCGACCTTGAGCTCGTCATCGACGAGGAAGTCCAGGTCTTCACCGCGGTCGTGAATGGCGTCCGGGTCGGCGCCGCAGAACTGCTGAGCGTCCTGCGCGAGGAGGCGGAGCGGAGCCGCCGCGACATCACTGAGGCCGAGCGGGAGCTCTTCGACCAGACCCTCACCGGCGACACCCGGCGCCACCTGGCCGACCGGATCCGTCAGGCCAATGAGCTAGTCGACCGGATGAACGCCCGCCTGGAGCGGGTGCGCACCGCGTCAAAGGTCGCTGTCCAGCTGGTCTGGCAGGTCGCCGCGGATCTCCCACCGGGCACTAAGGCGGCACGGGACCTGCTGCTCAAGGACCCGGTCCGGCTGACCGAAGCCGACCGGGAGTCCCTGCACCGCTTCTTCCGGGAACGCATTGAACAGGCCAGGTCCGACAACACTGCAGCGAGCTGGGAGCAGCAGCTGGCCCAGGTCTTCGACTACACCGCCTGGCACCAGTTCGTCGTCAAGGTCGACCGGGCCAACGGAGCCGGTTGGCAGCTGCTAACCCGAAAGCTGCACGGGGCCCTGTCCGGGGGCGAGAAGGCCATCGCGCTGCACCTTCCGCTGTTCGCGGCCGTCGCCGCGCACTACCAGGCGGTCCCACAAGCCCCGCGCATCATCCTGCTCGACGAGGTGTTCGTCGGCGTAGACACCAACAACCGGGGGCAGGTATTCGCCCTGCTGTCCGCGCTCGACCTCGACCTAATGCTGACATCCGACCACGAGTGGTGCACCTATGCCGAGCTCAGCGGCATCAGCATTCACCAGCTGATCACCGGCGGCGACGGTGACGACGCCGTCACCACGGCACGGTTCACCTGGGACGGCACCTATCTGCTCCCCGACGACCAGCAATCCGGCTAGCCGCGGAAGTACCGTCGGATCACCTCGTTGACCAGGGCAGACTGCTCGTCGAACCCGCGTCACTTGATATAGAGAGCACATAATCAAGCCGGCCACCGTTCGGCATCTTCTTGGCCATCGGCCGGTCGGGCCGCTGCCGGGCTGGCATCCGCTCGCGTCAACGAGTATCGGAAATGTCTTCTCAGCTAGTCCTTCAGGCTCGTGTTCACCCAGCTCACTCGGCCTTCCGCTTCTATCCCTGGCTCGCGGCGATCTTGCTGTCCACGATCTTGCAGAACGTTTGCGATCCTGATTCAAGCGCGGACGTTCGCCCATTAGATGATCATGGTGGAAAGAACTGAAGGTGAGAGACAGGAGTACCAGACTATCGGTCGAAGATCGACCAATCACGGTGCCTGCGATTGGTGTCAGCGACGGGAGCAAGGTCGTGCAATTGACTCCCACTTTGGCGCCATCGGTGGGATAGGAAATTCGAAACTGGTCTGTGACCAGTCGGGATGGCGGGATTCGAACCCGCGGCCTCCTGCTCCCAAATCAGCTCAGCCCGGCCGTCTGACGTCGCTGCACGTGGCCCGACGTGGCGCTAACCTGCACCAACGCTGGCTAGACGTGGCTTGGCGCTGCCTGGTATCGGTGCATGTTGGCTCCCACTTTGGCTCCCCACAAGGACCCATCTACGAATCGCTGGCGACCCGATTCATCAGCGATGGACTCGGTCAACCCATCGTGACGCGGTCGGCATACCTAACTTGTTGCAACTAGCCATCCTTGGACGCACAGACCAGCCGTTACCACGCGGGCCGAAACACGACGGATCGCGACATGCCAGCCGTTCGTCACGGCGGCTTCAAGCCCGCCTCCGGAGCGCAGCCACGCTAGGTAATCGCCCGGCTGCCATTGGGCAGCTCGGCATGGCCGCCGCTGGGCAGATCCGGAACGCCGTCGTCGGCCCAAACCTGCTACCCCGCAGCTCGAGCACATGAGCATAGCTCTGATGCCCCCGGCGGAGGAGAGCAGCACAACCCTCGGCACCGCCGCGTCTTGCGCGCCGGCGATCATCGTCCTGGTCTGCTCGGTCCCGGTTCCGACGTGCATCAAGAAGATGGCCTCGGCGCCGGTGACCGCTTTCGACACGCTTCCGCGGTCGTCGAGATCACCGACGGCGACTCGATACCCACCGGCAGGCTGGCCGCCCCGGAGGGGTCGCGCACTAGTGCGCGGACGCTATGAGCTTTGTTCCTAAAGCTGCCGCGCGACGGCTCGGCCGACGTGGCCTGTTGCACCAGCGATGAGCATTTTTGACTATCGGCTAATCACTTAGACAAGCAGAAGTGCTTGACAAGCCTTGCAACAGCCACGATTGTGGCCCATAACGTACTTGGAGCAGTTCACAAAGCCGGAGCCTCGATGTACCTGACCCAGGGCCTGCACCGCGCCGTCCAGCAGGAGGCAAACGAGGTGATGACGATCTTCGGCGACCGCAAGCGCACCTTCGGTGAGGTCGCCGACCGGGTCGCCCGGCTGGCAGGCGCGCTGCGGGAACTAGGCACCGGGGATGGTGACCGGGTCGCCATGCTGGCGCTCAACTCGGACCGCTACAGCGAGTACCTGCTCGCCGTGCCGTGGGCTGGCGGAGTGCTCAACCCCGTGAACGTCCGCTGGAGCCCGGAAGAGATTGCCTACTCGCTGCGCGACTGCGACTCGCGGGTCCTGCTAGCAGACGATGCATTCGCGCCAATGCTGCCCGCCTTGCGCGAGAAAGTCCCGGAACTGAGAACCGTGATCCACGCGGGCGACGGGCGGCCTCCGGACAGCACCCTGCGTTATGAGGATCTGATCGCCGCCGCTGACCCCGTCGAGGACGCCCGCCGCGGCGGGGACGATCTCGCAGGAGTGTTCTACACCGGCGGCACAACCGGCTTCCCCAAGGGAGTGATGCTCTCGCACGCCAACCTGGGCGTCTCCTGGCTAGGCTCAGCCGCCTGCGGGTACCTGGCCAGGCCCGGCTCACGCACACTGCACACTGCACCGATGTTCCACCTGGCCGACATGCAGTCCTGGGGCCTGACCCTGCTCGCCGGCGGCAGCCACGTGATCCTGCCGGCATTCGAGCCCGAAGCTGTCCTCGCGGCGATAGCAGAGCACCGCGTCACCGACGTACTGCTGGTGCCAACCATGATCCAGCTCCTAGCCGACCACCCGCGGATCGCCAACTACGATCTGGCCAGCCTGCGGTCGGTGCTCTACGGCGCCTCGCCGATCCCGCAGGCTGTCCTAGAGCGGGCGATGAAGGCCTTCCCCGGCGCGTCCTTCATCCAGGCCTACGGCATGACCGAACTGGCGCCTGTCGCGACCATCCTCAGCCCCGCCGATCACGAGGAAGGACTCCTGCGATCTGCAGGACGAGCAGCACCGCACGCCGAGGTCGCCATCGTGGACCCCGACGGCGCTCGGGTCCCCTCCGGGACCGTCGGGGAGATCATCGTCCGGGGCGGGCACGTCATGCAGGGCTACTGGAACCAGCCCGAGGCGACGACGGCGGCCGTCCGCGCCGGCTGGATGCACACGGGCGACGGCGGCTACCTCGACGACCGGGGCTACCTCTATGTGGTTGACCGCATTAAGGACATGATCGTCACCGGCGGTGAGAACGTCTACTCGGCCGAGGTCGAGAACGCGGTCGCGCGCCACCCGGCCATCGCCCAGTGCGCCGTCATCGCTGTCCCGGACCCACACTGGGGCGAACGCGTCCACGCCGTAGTCGTCTTGCGCCCCGGCGCCACACTGACCCTCCAGGAATTGCGCGAGCACGTCAAACCGCTGATCGCTGGCTACAAGGCGCCCCACAGCTTTGAGATCGTCGACACGCTGCCGGTGTCAGGCACCGGCAAAATCCTCAAACGCGAGCTGCGCAAGAAATATTGGGCCGATATGCAGCACCAAGTTCACTGACAACACCACACGTACTAATGGATGGTTGCTGCAGCGGGACACCACGCTACAAAAACCCGCTCGCCTTCACACGACGATCGGTCGGGCACTGTGTGCACGTCTCGCCCGCAGGCGCCGCAAGGTTAATCCGTGCAAAAACCGCTACCGAAATTTTAAATCATTTCACAAACAAGAATAAGAAATTTTTATTGAGGAAGAAGGAATGATGACAAGACGTCAATCGGCGGCGAGGTTTGTATGCCTAGCCACCGCAGCAGCCGCGCTGGCAGCGGTCGGCTTGGCGCCGGTCGCCGCCGCGGCCGATTCCCACCGGCCGCCGGCAGCGCCGCTATCGATCGTGTCCGTCTCGAATCCGCACCCAAACCTGGTGAGCGGCGGCGAGGTACTACTCCGGATCACGGCTCCGGCCGGGGTGCCGACGAGCGCCATCCGAGTTTCGGTGAATTCCGACGACGTGACATCGGACTTCGCCGTCCAGCCCGACGGCACGCTGCTGGGACTGGTCACGGGGCTGCGCGACGGTCCCAACGAGGTAGCCGCCACGCTGCAGCGCAGCGGGTATTACCACGATGCGCAACTGCTGGTGGTGAATCATCCGATAACCGGGCCGGTCTTCTCCGGCCCCCAGCAGCAGCCCTTCTACTGCCAGACGACGAGTTTCGGCCTTGCGCCGGCCACGCAGCCGGAGTGCTCAGCCCCGACCCAGGTGTCTTACGAGTACATGTCGACGACCGGGTCATATAAGCCGTGGCCGACCGCGGGCGCGCCAGCCCCTCCGTACCCCGCCGACTTGGCCGAGGCCACAGTCGACGGCCGGAAGGTTCCCTACATTGTGCGCCTGGAGCAGGGCACGATCGATCGCGGCGTCTATCAGATCGCCGCGCTCTACGACGGGCACGGCCCGAGTCCCTACACCCGTGACACCAGTTGGAACGGGCGGCTGATCTACACCTTCGGCGGTGGTTATAACTCCGGCTACCACCAAGGAACCTCCACGGGGCGCGTAATCAACGCAGCATCGGGTCCTGGGGGCGAGGACCTCTTTCTGAGCCAGGGTTATGCAGTTGCGTCCAACAGCCTGAATGTTCTCGGCCAGCAGGCGAGCATCGTGATCTCCGCCGAGGCGGCGATGATGACCAAGGAGCATTTCATCGACGAGTACGGCGCACCCGCATACACAATCGGCTGGGGTGCGTCCGGAGGTTCCATCCAGCAATACGGCATCGCCGACGCCTATCCCAGAATCCTAAACGGGATCATCCCGACCATCTCGTTCCCCAACGGCGAAGGCACAAGCCAGGACTACGGCACCGATTGCCGATTGCTGGACAACTACTTCGCTGCCGATCCCGGCTACACGCCGGCGCAGGAGACGGCGATCTCCGGGTTCCGCAGCTTCGAGACCTGCCAAGTCTTCAGTCAATCCATCACCGCTGACATCGCATCGCTCCAGCCCACATCGGGCTGCGACCCGAGCATCCCAGCGACAGTGCCCGGCGCCCCCGCCACCATCTGGAACGCGACCACCAACCCCGATGGCGTGAAGTGCGGGGTCCTCGAGCAAATCGTCAATCAACTCGGAGTAGATCCCGCGACAGGCTTTGCGAACAGCTACGTCGACAATGTCGGGGTCCAGTACGGGCTCGCCGCGCTGGACGCCGGTGCTATAACACCAGCGCAGTTCGCCAGCCTCAACGCCAAGATCGGCGGCGTGGACTACCTCGGCAACCCGACCACGCAGCGCAGCCAGGCCAGCCCCTCCGCACTGCGCGCGATGTATGCCGACGACCTGAACAACTGCGGCTGCCAGGGCCTTAGGACCACGGCGATCATCGACCAGCGAGACTACGAGGACCTAGTCACCGGGCTGTACAGCATCCACCCGTCTGTGGAGTCGTTCATCACGCGCGCCCGCCTGCAGGCAGCGGGTGATGCAGCCAACCAGGTCATCATCGAGGAGAACGACCTCACAACGGACACCGTGCAGAACGCCAACGCCAACGCCTACGAACTGGCGGCCATGAACCAGTGGCTGGCTAACGTCAGCAACGACAACTCACGGCGGCCAATTGAGGCAAAGATCGCCAGCGACAAGCCGGCCGGGCTTGCCGACGGCTGCTTCCTCAACGATCAGCAGACCTCCCCGACCCTGCAGCCGGGAGGCCTGACCGACACTGGCCGCAACGCCCCTTGCGAGTCTGCGTATCCGGCCTACGGCAACCCGCGGACTGTCGCGGGGCAGCCACTGGCTCAGTACTCGCTGAAGTGCGCGCTCACCCCGATCGACTGGAGCTCGTACCCCGTCACGTTCACCGCCGCCGAGAAGGCCGAGCTCGAAAGCGCCTTCCCGACCGGGGTCTGCGACTACAGCAAGCCAGGGCCTGAGGAGCAGCCGCCGACCGGCACATGGCTGAACTATAGCGACGGGACGGCACCCTTCCGGAACTAGACACCCACAGCGGGTTCTGCCGCCGCGTCGCACTGAAGGACTTCTCGGGCGGGCAGCCACGGCGGCCCGCCCGAGCAGCCGGGCGCCAGCCCCTCAGCCGGTTTCAGGCGGACGCCCCACCCGTCCCTGCCCATTGCCGCTGACCGGATCAAGGTGCCGCACGACTGCACGAGGACGCTCGCCGCGGCGGTGAGCGTCCTCGTGGACTGTCTCAAGGACGTGATCCTCAGCGGAGGTGAGAAACCGGTACTCGACCGTGTTTGAGAACGCTCTCGGCGCGGGCCCCCGGTTGCGCGGTGCGCCGTCACCGGCGTCCCCGACCCGGACCGGGGCGAGCACGTTCACGCGGTCGTCGTCCCGCGGCCCGGTGCCCGCCTGACCCTTGAGGACCTGCGCGCGCATGGCAGACCGCTGATCGCCAGCTACAAGCCACCGGGCAGGCTCGAGATCACCGAGGCGCTCCGGGCTCGGGCGCGGCAAGGTCCTCAAGTGCGAGCTTCGCGCCAGGCACCGAGCCCGTGCGACTACGCCCAGACCCGCGCCGGCCAGAACGAGCGGTCGAGCCCCTAGCTGGACCACGGCTACCGGTAGCCCCCGAACCCGTGCGGCCTGACGGCACGGGCCGTCATGCGCCGCACCGGCCATTACGCTGGGGGCCAGCGCACACTAGGAGGAACAGGCTTGACTTCCGTGCTGCCGCCCCAGCGGAGGACTCGCCCGGCGAACCGCCGGGAGCTGATCATTGTGGCGGCCAAGGAGCTGTTCGCCGCCCGCGGCTATGAGTACGTCAACATGAGCGAGATCGCCGAGGCCGTGGCCGTGCGGCCATCCGCTCTCTACCGGCACTTCAGCAGTAAGGAGCAGCTGCTCCAGGAAATATTGCGCCTGGGCCTGACGAGCCTCGCGTCAGCCGTCTCGGCCCTCGACCTCGCCGCCGGGCCCGACGGGCTGCTCGAGCTGGCCGGACTCCTTGTTGACAACCGGAACACAGCTGGGCTTCTCGGCCGGGAAGTCCCGCACCTGTCGGAAGGCCCCCGTGCCAGCGTGCGGTTGGAGCTGGTCACCGTCGCGCGCCTGCTCGCCGCCAAGATCGCCTCGGAGCGGCCCCAACTGCAACCGCATGCCAGCGACTTCCTCTCCTGGGCCGCACTCGCCGTCCTTCAAAGCCCGGCCTACCAGCACGCGGAACTACCGCGGGCCGATCACGCTTCTGAGGTGGCGCGACTGACCTGGCAGGTGATTTCCTCGCCGCTACCGGATCAGTTCACCGGCAGCCAACTCCCCCGGAACGTGGCCGGGCTCCTGCCGTTCTCTCGGCGTGAAGCGCTGCTCGCCCAGGCGGTCGATCTGTTCGCTGCCCGCACGTACGC
>Ga0335072_10003877_pt1 | contig 22350 bp, 15 predicted proteins | sample Lox_Sample_21_FD_206725 | JGI IMG/M metagenome (GOLD analysis project Ga0335072, IMG submission 206725) | Soil microbial communities from Loxahatchee National Wildlife Refuge, Florida, United States - Lox_Sample_2.1 | ecosystem: Environmental > Terrestrial > Soil > Wetlands | place: USA...
GGAGTTTCTGGCTGAGTTGGAGAACAATCCGTTCGGGATGGTCGATGCGGTCTCGGACTTCAGCTACGCCTTTTCGGCAACCGTCCAGCAGAGCGTGAACGAGGAGATGCAACGCAGGAAGGGCATCTCGCGCGGGGACAGCGGGGAAAGTCTGGAGTATGAGTACGTCATCATCGACGAGGCGGCACGAGTGTCGCCACGAGACTTGATGATCCCGATGGCGCAGGGCAAGAAGGTCATTCTGGTGGGCGACCACCGCCAGCTTCCGCACATCATCGATGATGAAGTGGCCAGGCGCATGGAGGACGGCCAGGACGATTCAGACGAGAGTGACTGGCTGAAGAAGTCGATGTTCCAGTACCTGTTCTCCGAGCGGCTGAAGGCACTTGAGGAGAAGGACGGCATCCAGCGGCGCGTGACTCTGGACAAGCAGTTCCGCATGCACCCCCAGTTGGGGCGCTTCGTGAGCCGCAACTTCTATGAGCGGTTCGACCGCACTGAGCGGTTCGAGTCAGGCTTGCCGGAGAGCGTGTTCGCCCACAACCTTCCCGGCTCTGACAACAAGCCCGCGATGTGGCTCTGCGTGCCCGCGTCCGCAGGTGCTTGCGAGCGATCCGGGACGAGCTGGATTCGCCGGGCCGAAGCCGACGCAATCACGAATCAGCTCAGGCATTGGATTGAGTCGCCTGAAGGCAGCGAGCTCAGCTACGGCGTCATCTCGTTCTACAAGGACCAGGCCGATCTGATCCGGGATGAGCTCAAGAGACAACTCCGCGCGATCGCAGACGATGAGAAGAAGATCCGTGTCGGAACCGTCGACTCCTTCCAGGGCAGGGAGTTCGACGTGGTCTTCTTGTCAGTCGTCAGGACTCCACGGGGCCGGACGCCGCGCGACCAGGACCCTGCGAAACAAGCGCGAAGCCTGTTCGGTCACCTGTGCCTGTACAACCGTTTGAACGTCTCGATGAGCCGGCAGAAGAAGTTGCTGGTCGCGGTAGGTGACCCAGCGCTCGTGACCAACGACCTGGCTGCTGAGTTCATCCCCGGATTGGTTGACTTCTATGAGCTCGCCCGCGGCTCGCGACCGGCGAAACGCACCCGTGCTCAAGTTGGAACGCACACGTCCCCGTCCGCCGTCAAGCTGGACGTTGAAAAGGAGACGGCTCCGTCCCCGGACGAGCCGAAGCGAATCAACTTCTACCATTTCGCTTCACAGGCTGAGATCGATACTCCCGAGTTCTTCATCACTATGCTCCGAGTGCGCGGGCGAGACCCTGCTGGGCGATATCAGACGTACGAGCAATGGTGCGAGGAGGTGTTCCCAGGGACGGCGCTGCGCAGGCCGGCATCAGACGACCCAGACCGCTCCGCGGCCAGGTCGGCCCAGGCACAGGCATCCCGGCGCGAGGGAGAGGAATACCGGCGGCGCGAGGAAGCGAAGGTATTTCGGAGGCGCGAGGAGGAGGAAGAGGAATACCGGCGGCGCGAGGAAGCGCAGGAATTTCAGAGGCGCGAGGACGAAGAAGGGGAATACCGGTGGCTGAAGCGCCAATTAGCGTGCAACCTTCAGAGTCGTGCGTTCGGGGCGGGAGGGCAACGGAAAAGGTGGGGTGGCACTTCGAAGCCCAGCCAGCCAAAACCGAGATCAGAGAACCCGTCGCGGACCCGCCCGAAGATCCAGCGCAGTCGTCGGCACCGGAAGTTCGCCAGCCCCTAAGGAGAGCGTTCTCACGACGGTTCAACCGACGATCGGGGTGATCAGCCGTGTCAACACGAACACTTGACTATGGCGACAACGATCCCTTCTCCGGGGTGATCGGCCGCACTCGCCACTTGGCTTGGCCGGTCCATGCCTACCGCATCACCATCCCAGCCACCCTCAGTGCCGGTCGGGATCTCCTCAATCCGTTTGAGCGGGTCATCCTCAACGTCATCGATGCCGTCGGTCGCCTAGATGAAGCCGCCCTTGCACAGGAGACGTGCCTCCCGGTGGACCTTGTGCGGACGGTGATCCTCAGGTTGCGAGACAAGGGCCTCATCAACGAGGACAACTTGGTCATCGACAGGAACCGCAGAAGCTGGGAAGAGGAGATACGCGAAGAGAACTACACCTCAGCACTCGCGTTCCGCGAGCTCGTGGGGGGAAGGCTCCTCCCGTTCGTACAGATTCTCGATGGCAGAAACCCGCTTAAGACGAAACTGGTTGATCGGCGTACGCTGCTGCGTCGAGATTATGCGAGCAGCCGTCTTGGACCTCCGTCAGCCAAAGAGGTTATCTCCATCATCACCCAGATGAAGCGGCGATCTGAGGCCTATGCACAGTCGACAAGGACCCCCGCCATCAAGCAGATCAGGGTCGAACGCGAGCCGGAGTACTACCTCCTCGACTGCCCCATCGCCGTACAGGCGCACGACGCGGAGTTCCGCATTGCCGACCCGTTCGGGACCGGCTTCTCGCGAGTCCTCGAAGACGTGTTCTCTCTTCGCTTGGAAACAGACGAGAAGCTCCAGGAATGGATGACGAATTGGAGGCGGGCCCTCTCGACTCCCAAGGCCCGCGACGGCGAAGAGTCACGACCACGCGAGCCCTTCGACACCGATGAGATCCGGCGCAGGTATCCCAGGCTAGTTCGCGCGCTGATCCCTTCCCCAGGCGCGCAGCACCGCTCTGTCGAGAATATCTACGCATCGCTCGAGTGGGCGTTGTACTACACCTGCGAGATGCATGACCCGCAACTTGCCATTAGGCGACTGAAGCAGGAGACAGGTAACAACTACTCCCAGTGGCTGTCTGGCATCGCGGAAGGGCTCGGATTCGAGGTCCCCCGATACGGCTTCCGCCCAGTGCCTAACGGGAAGTTCGACGATTACCTGGATCAAAAACCCGAGATGGACACCGTCCTGGGAATCTGTCTGCTCCAAGCTGAGGCCCACCACGAACATCCACTGCGCAGGATTGCTAGCGCCAGCCCCGACTTCATCGGGCGTATTCGGGTCCTCGCAAGAGATCGCGGTGATCGCGCTCACGGCAAGCACGTCACCGTCGCGAACGGGGCTCAGCTTGAATCCGACCCGTTCATGCGCGAGATCATCAGCGCCCTGTTGCCAGCCATCCAATTCGACTCCAACGCGAAAAGCACCGACGCGGGTTCGCAGGCGGACCTTCTCCTGGACGCCCGTACCAGCCTGCAAGACGCCTTCGGTTACCGGTCCTTCAACAAGCTCGGCCTTAGCGCTCAAGCGTCGCTACTCACTGCCGAGCAGTTCTGGCTGGTCTGCAAGGACGGCGATGATGCTCGCGCGTTCATCAGCAACCTGTATTCGGCCCTGCAAGGAGTGCTTCGCGAGTTCCTCAGCGGAACCGCACCCGTGGGCGCTCGTGAAGGCGAGTACAAGGAGCAGGCAGCGGTCAAGGCAGACCGGGCCGGCCTTGGGCGGCTCCCCGACGAGCTCGCGTCCGTCCGCCCGAGGCGGATACGCGAAACGCTGCAGGGCAACGACCTCTCCGTCGGGGCCTCGGTCATCGCGCTGCTCCTGACGGCAGGCCAGGAAGTGCTGAAGGAAATCGCGAATTCGCAACCGGATTTCCTGGCCGCTATCGCAGACATCCTCGCAAAGCGAGGCCATGCCAACCAGCCAGCGCCAATGCAAAAGGCAGATGCAGGAGAGCTCAGGAAGTCGGCCATTAGTACCGTTAGAACGCTGCTCGAATTGATCCAAGAGGACTGAGGAAATGACGGAATCGCCCGAAGAGAACCGCGCCGGGGAAACAGCCGCCGACCCGGCAGCAGGCCCGGCTGAGGTGGCTGAGGTGGCTGAGGTGGCTGAGGCGGCCGCCTGGGCCGAGAAGGTCGCGCGCGCCAACGAGCAGCTCCGTGATGGGTTTGCCAAGGCCCGTGACGGGTTCGAGCAGCTCAAGTCTCAGCTCCAGAGCGCGAACGGGCTCGCGACCACCTCAGAAGATCTCTTGGCCGAGTTCAAGAAGACGGCAGACACTCTGACCGCCGGGCGACAGGAACTTGAGCGCGAGAAGGCCGCCTTGGTCACCCGGGAGCGGGCAGTAGCGCAGGCCGAGCACGAGCGTGACCAAGGCTATGCGGATGAGCGCTCCGCCTTGGATCAAGAGCTTGCCCAAAGGCGTCAGTCCGCGCTCAGCGCATTGGAAGCGGAGATCGTCAACCTCAGGACAACCCGGTTGGCCGAGGTGGCAGAAGCGGAGAACGCCGAGCGCGAGCGCGTGCGGTCAGAGATCGCGAAGGAGCGATCTGCTTGGGACGAGATTCGCACTCGACAGCAGCAACAGCAAGACGAGCTGGAGCGGCAGAAGGGGGCCGTGTCCGCCCTGCAGAGCGAACTGGAGGGTCGGCGAGTTGAACTCGACGGCAACGAGCTCGACCTCGAAGCGCGATCGGATCGCCTCATGCGCCAGGCGCAGCGCCGCAGCGAGAACCTCGACGATGAGCTCGCCCGCAGGATCGCTGAGGAACGCCAGTCCTTCGAAAGCTCCCTGCAAGCAGCCGTTGCCGAATGCGAGCGTCTGCGCGGATCCATCCAGTCGCAAGCCGAGTTGCTCGGTGCGTTTGAACACCTGCAGCAGCAGCTTGGCGGACGCGACCCGGGGGTCGTGATCGTCGAACTCAACACCTTGAGTCATGAGATCAAGCGCCAAGCGGAAGAGCTGGCCACCCGGCCAACGAAGGAGATGCTCAGCCGATTCGACGTCTTGGAGTCCGAGAACCATAGCCTGCGGAACCGAATCGACGAACTCGCACATCAACTCCAGCAGAAGGAGGCGCTGGCCGCCCAGTCGAGCGATCTCAAGCTCAGAAACAGCAACCTTGAGGCAGAGAACAAGTCGCTAGAGCAGAAGGCCAAGATCTTCGCGGCCGCAGCGGAGCAGGCAGAGGCCGAACTCACCCGCCTCCGCGCATCGTACAAACCGGCCGCGGAGATCGAGGCCCGCCGGAAGGAGATTGAGTTGCCGGCCATCAAGGCAGCCGACATCACTCCTCCGGCGCGGAAACAGGTTGATGAGCTCGAATGGCTCGATGGCATCGCCAAGGCCTGCGACAGCTACGGCCTCCACTTCAACCCGCGCATTCTCAAGGCCTTCCACACGTCGCTCAAGACCGCTGAGTGGTCCCCGCTGACCGTGCTCGCTGGTGTGTCAGGCACCGGCAAGTCTGAGCTGCCACGACTGTATTCACACTTCGGTGGTTTGTTCTTCCAGCCACTTGCGGTCCAGCCGAACTGGGACAGCCAAGAATCGATGCTTGGCTTCTTCAACTCCATCGACAACAGGTTTGACGCCCAGCCCGTGCTCCGGTTCCTCGCGCAAAGCCAGAAGCCCTGGGCAAACAAGACGCACGACAGCGAGGGCTACCCGGGCCTTGCCAAGGCGATGTGCCTAGTCCTGCTTGACGAGATGAACCTTGCCCATCCCGAGCTGTACTTCGCGGAGTTCCTCAGCAAGCTTGAACTGCGTCGCGGTATGAAGGGCTCAGACGTTCCTTCGTTGCCGGTGAAGATCGGTGCGGGCATGGAGCCCTACCAACTCCCGTTGGGCCGAAACGTTCTGTGGACAGGAACGATGAACCAGGACGAGACCACCAAGTCGCTGTCCGACAAAGTGCTCGACCGTTCGATCATCATTCACTTCCCGCGTCCCACGGACCTCAAGCGCAGGTTGAAGTTGGCCCCCCTGGATGAGAAGAACCGAGGCGCTAGCCTGCACAAGGTCTCGTGGCAGAACTGGCTGGTCCAAGGCAGCGGCTTCACCGACGAAGAAGTCAAGCCCTACAAGAAGTTCATCGAAGACATGAACGCCTCGCTCGCTGTGGCCGGCCGAGCCATCGGTCACCGTGTCTGGCAGTCCGTCGAGTACTACATGGCGAACTACCCCGACGTCAGGGCCGCGGGCGACGGCAGCACGGCGAAGGCGCAGGCCATGCACGTTGCCTTCGAAGACCAGCTCGTGCAGAAGGTGATGCCCAAGCTGCGCGGCATCGACACCCGCGGCAAATCCAAGGATGAATGCCTTGACAAGATCCGGGGCCAGCTCGTCGCCGGCATCGGCGGCAACGGCTTCAATCTCGCCGAAGACTTCGACCTCGCCACTGAACTCGGTTACGGCCAGTTCATCTGGCAGTCCGCGAACTATCTCAAGGTCGAAGACTTCGATGAATCTGCGTGAGGTCTACCAAGCCTTTGGCGAAGAAAGCGAAGCCGGAGCGCCCGCTCGGCAACTACTGGACCAACAGCACTGGTACGCCTCCATCGCAGAGTTTGACCCGAAGACTGGCGATGCCCTGCCGCTGGGCTTGGACACCGTCTTGCGCCGTCAGGCCAACAGGGTAGAGACCACCAACATCCGCGACCGGCTGTGGCGAATCGTTGACCACAGCCGCGCGTCGATTGAACGCATCTTCGGATCACTCAGCGAGAACCCCCGACGCGAGCAGGCGATTCTGCCCATCCGCGATGTCAGGGAACTGAACGCAGCCAGTTTCATTGCGTTGAGTCGTCGCCCTGGACGGAACGTGCGCGAGAAGCTGGCCGGCAAGCCCTACATGCAGGCCGTCCGCAGGTATCAGTCCGTAGACCTACCACAGAACCGCCTCGTCAAAGAGTTCGTCACGCAGTTGGCCGACCTTCTTGAGCTCAGGAAGAAGCACCTGGGCCACGAAGATGAGCTCCTCGGAACCATCTACCACTGGCTTCGCACCGACGAGGCACAGGCCATCTCCCCCTGGGGCAACCTGCCCCCCAACAACACACTGCTGTCGCATCGAGATTACCGGCGCGTCTGGGATGCCTGGCGATGGCTACGGGTGCTCGATGACGCAATCGACCGCGACTTCCAACAGCTCGAAGCGCGTGCGGCAACAGTTCAGAAGTGGAACCGCTACGGGAAGAAGTACTCCTACGGGAAGACACTCTTCGGTGACATGCCAGTCTTGTTCGGCTACGACAAGTTCACCATCACCCCGTGGCTTGAGCCCCTTACCAGGGCAGCCCCATCCGTGGATCGAACTGTCCGCAGCAAAGCAGACGTAATCACCCCCGTTTGTGTTGACCTGACCTACCTGCGGCCACGATACGCAGCACACGGTTCCCCCGTACGTGCTTTGCCCGAGGCGTTTCTATGGCAGCGGTGGAAGAACCACCACGAAGATGGGCGCGAATATGTCGACCTGGAGCTCTTCGATGCAGACTGCGCGTGGCTCCATCCAGATTCGACGTCGGTGTCCTCCGCTGATCTGTTCTTCCCCAAAGACGCCGACGAGCCGCTGTTGGATTGGGCGGCTCACGCGTTCGTCCGCAAGCTCAGCGAGACGTTCACCAACCCAGTGCTTGTCTGGCTTGTCCCCGACTTCCTCAACGACTTCCAACTGCAGGTCGCGCGTCGCAACATCAACACCAGGTTCCCCGAAGCGGAGCCTCTACCTCGCTCGGTTGCTGCAGTGTTCGAGCGGATCGACTACTCGAGAATCAGGAACGCTGGGTTCCAAGTGCTCGTCGTGGATGCAGCGGGAGGCGCCACCTACGCAACCAAGCTGATCGCTCGCCACGACCCCGAATTGCAGGAGCGCGTGCCCGAAACGCGAGGCTTCTACTGGGAGCGCTTGCCGCACGTGATGATCGAGCGCAACAAGGAAGCCCGCAATCCGCTGACTGAGATGCCGTACATCGACAGCGACGGTCGCTGGAACGACGCGGCACCAGTACGGAAGTTGCAGCCCGTCGACCAGGGGGCGCTGCGCAACCACCCACAGATTGACGGGTTTCACCTCTGCATCACCCTGTCAAAGACCCCAGTGTCGGGCGGCATCCGCCTCCACGACCTTCAACAGCGCGCCAGGGACATTCCCCTCTGGCGGGACTACATTCCCGAGCTCTCCATCAAGGTCCGCAAGAAGGGCAGCTACCAGCGGTTCTACCTCGTCGACAGAAGGACAACCATCAAGCCCCGGCGTGGCGTTCCGGTTGAGATACCAGTCGGTGACCGCTTCACCCTGCCGGCAGGTCATGCCTTCTACCAGTTCCCGCTCTTCCAGGGCCAGGACCCAGATGACCTTGGGTACGTGGCGAGGCTCGAATCACCCAGCTTCCCGTTGTCGGCAGACGCGACCTGCCGCTTGGTGATGACCTACACGTACGGTGCCGACGATCCCTATCGACTGCTCTTCGAGCCCCTAGACAACTCGTTCAAGCCGGTGCAAGCGAAGTGGCGGCCCAAGACCGAGGAAGTAATCACTGACGCCCCGGCGCCCGAGTATCCGCGCCCAGCAACGTGGGGGGAACTACAGCAGTACTGGAACGCCGAGAAAGGCAAGACCTACAACTTTCCGGAGTGGGCAACCACGGCGACCGAGGAACTGCTCGGCAAGCTCCTGATATTCCAGGGAAGAATCAATACTGACTGGAGGATAGATAGAAATGGAGGGCATTATGTCTTCGCAGAGCGTGACCACGAAGGAGACATCTTCATTCACGAGAATGCCTTGGCGGGCGGAGCATCGTACAGCACCTTTTCCGCAGGCGATGTCGTCTACTTCGTTGCCGAAGAACGAGGCGGACGCTCAAGTGCCAAGTACGTCGCGAAATCACCAGCGGCCGTCTCCAAAGAGATAATCAAATTCATCCGGGCGGCCTTGTATGTGCCGTACATCAGAACTTGGTCGGACGGACGGTCACTAGAAGATCCCGAGTGCCCGGAGTGGTTCCGCCGAGGGATGACTCAGCTTATTCCTAAGCTGTCGCAGGCACTTAAGTCAGCGGACACGCCACCAGCCGTACACGAGGAACTCAGGTTCCTGTTCTGCCGTATCCACAAGGACATGCCTGAATCCGTCAGCACGCAACTCGCCGCAGACGTGGAGACAGGTTCGATGGACGAGAGGTCACTCGGGTTTGCGCTCGGTGACCTGTCTCAGCCTTGGCAACAAGACATCCTCAGAACACTCCTGTCGAGTATCAATCGTCGGACCCTCAGAGTCTTCGCGCTAGCGATTTGGCGGGACGAGGGGTTTGTCCGTGCTTTCGGCGCTGCTGACTTGGCCAAGGTGACACGCCTGACGCTCGCGGCAATCAAAGACGTCGATGGCAAACGCTCACCAAACAAGCGCGAGGTCGCTTCCTTCACCCGGTACTGCGAGCTACTGCTTGGTCTCCTTAGAAGCAGAGACTCGGAGGACCAAGAAGTCAGGATGCTGTTGCAACCGCATCAGGCGATCACCAAGGAACTTGCAGAGCAGGTGGAACGGGCTACCGCCATCATCGCGCAGGCATCCGTTCGATTGGAGTCACGAGTCCAAGTCAATCTCCCCGAGAAGCCAGAGGGCGAGGACACACCCGACCTCCTCTATGCCCTGCGGCTCTACCTCACCGGTGACGTGGGAGCCAATGCCATCCAAGTCACCGGTGTCAACGACGCCGAGGATGACCGATCATGAAGGACTACCTACTGACCTGGTACGGCCTGACGGACCTGCGCGCTGCCCTGGGGCTCGATGACGCAGAGGGCCCAGTACTCAGCGCACTCAAAACGGGCAACTACTCGAACGTGGTGATCCTCGCCTATACCAATCCGGACAAGGAGCAGCTCGGCTTCGATAGCGCACTCCGTGATGAATGGGAGGAGTGGCGAACCGCTCCCTCTGGAAGCCAACCGCCTCTATCCCGCGAAAAGGTGCAGGAGTTCGTGGATGCTGTCAGCAACACAGACGCTGGGCACGAGATCTTCCGACAGTGGCTCCAACGGGAACTGAAAACCTTGGGCCTTCAGGTCGCGATCCAAGTCCTGCCACGGAGCCTCAAGCAGCTCAATGATGCTACGGGCATCTACAACGCAGCAGCCTCGGCGGTGCGGGTCGCGCTGGAAGACCCGGACGACAAGCGGGTGACCACCTACGTCAGTCCAGGCACTCCGGTCATGGCCTACACGTGGGCGCTGATAGCTCGTTCAAACCCCCGGCTGCACATCGCAGTGGTCTCCAGCTCAGACCCGCGGAAGCCTCCTGAGCAGATCGAGTTGCCGAAGGCGCTCCTCGACACTTCCATCAGCGCTTCCGCCAGGCCCGAGGCCGAGTCGCCCGAGTACGACCTCGTGATTCACCTGCTGGGCGAGCAAACGATCCCCGTCTTCTTCGGCATGCGCCAGTTCCAAACGGAGCACAACATCATCCTGACCACCAAGGAGTACGAGGCGGCAGCCCGCCGTCTGGCCAAGGTCGCCGGGATCGCACCCACCCCCGTGATCGTTCCGGACCCCTTCAAACCGGCGGATACGCGTAAGGCGATCACCAAGCAGGTCAACAAGCGTCCCAGCGATGCCAAGATCGCAGTCAACATGACCGGCGGTACCAAACTTATGTTCGCCGGAGCGCTGTCGGCTTGCTGGGAACTCGGCCTCGATCCCTTCTACTTCGAGATCAGGCATCACAACGTGATATTTCTACGCGATGGCACCTACCTCCCGTTCGTGGGCATCTCCGATGTCGAAGACTTCTTGAGGGCCGGTGACTTCGGCACGGCTTCTGCTGGACGATGGAACTCAACCCAAGAGGCTCGCTTGCCCGCAACACAGGAGTTGTGGAGGAGGCGGGACTCCCTCCGCGGTCTCTACAAGACAAGGGAGTTTCTGACCTTCGCGCGCCAATGGGATAGCGATCGCGCTCCGTTCTCATTTTCGTGGAACGGTGGCGAAGCCTCACTTGACCAGGATGGCGCCACCCGGCTCGTCCTCAAAGATGCTGCGATCGACGTGCCGGCCCGTGGCTACTTTCAGTTCCTCTCGGGAGGGTGGCTAGAGGAGTATGTCTACTCGTTGTTGCGTCCATTGGAGGAACAGGGAGTTATCAGAGACGTGCGTGTGGGGTTCCAGGTGGGCTATCGCGAGGACTCGACATCGAAGGCGGCCCAGCGCGCTCAAGAGTTCGACTGCGTGTTCACCGATGGAAAGCGGCTTTGGATTGTTGAATGCAAGGCCGGGCCGGTCAGGCAAGAGGCAATTCAGAAGTTGGAGAACAACGTCAAGCTCTACGGCGGAGTCGCCGCCAGAGGCATCTTGATCTCGTCATTTCCGCTCACCGAGGCCAATCAGCATCGCCTCAAGACGCTCCCAGCGATTTGCGCCGTTCAGGCTGAGGAGCTGTCCACCGAGACACTCAAGACGATTGTCCTAAACGCCTAACGCGGTTGCGGGGGCGGTCGGGCATGTCCGTCGGTGTCTCACACGCTCCCCGACTTTGACCGAGTCTCGCGGGCATCCCCGTCGGCGCGGACGTAGTGATACAGGACGGTGGTGTGCTCAGGACTCTTGACATGGCGGCTCGCTGACGGGTGTGATTGGACCCCGATCTCGCCCTGGCCTGGACTTATTGCCTATTTCTCCGCGTTTTCCGGCGTGTTGCGGGGGTCTGGGCGGCCCGGTTCCTGAGATAGTTAACGCAGTGTCAAGGCTGGGCGGGATGGATGATGGCAGGGATGCTCTCCCAGCTGCCTCTGCCGCTGCTGCCGGCCGGGGCGGCGGAGATCGCGCCCGGGGTCGGGCTGGTCACCGGCGATGATGGCGGCGGGCTGGTGTCGGTGCACGGGCTGGCCACCTTTGCCTGGGACGCGGGGGATGAGGCGGGCCGGCGGCGGTGCAGCTGGTCTGGCTGCGGGCGGTCAGCCAGGCGCAGGCCGCGGCGGCGTCCGGGGTGGATCCGGTCACGGTGTGGCGGTGGGATCAGGCGCTGCCGCGGGCGGGGCCGGGTCGCGTCCGGCGGGCGGTCCGCGGCCGGCCCCGCCGAAGGCAGCGCGGCCCTGGTCGCGGGGGACGATGACGCAGGCCATGGCCCTGTGGTCCCGGTGCTGCCGGATCCGGTATCCGCTGGCCCGGCTGAAGTTCCCGGCCCCGGCCACGACGGAGACCCGGGTCACCGGCCAGGACGGCGATCCGGTGTTCATGGTGGCCGCCGAGCCGTCGGGCTCACTGGCCGGCGAGTACGCATCACTCACGACATGTATGTGGGCGCCGTCGCCGGTGTCCTCGACCGCGCCCGCCAGGCGACCGCCTGACCATGCCCGGCACAGTGAGGGGTTGGGCGGATGCTTACATGACGCGGGTCCGCCCGTCTCCTCCTGGCCTGGTCATGGGAGAAGCAGCACGTCTCACATCGACATCGGTCAGCCTGATCTCGCCGGGCTGCGCGTGGCGAGGGACGCGGAGTCCACCGAGACTGCATCCGGGCTCGTCAACGGGTACCCGCTGGCCGCCGGTCAGGCGGCGCCCGTGGAAGCCGAACGCGCTCTCACCCAGGATCAGTGAGTAGGACTCACCCGCGTTGGCACCGACGTTGTCCGCGATCAGGCGTTGCACGGGTCGTCCCTGAAGTGGGCCAATGCGCCCGCGGATTAAGAGTCCGCTGCTCTGCCAGCTAGCCGGTATCGGCTAGTACCGGAGCATGCCAGGACGTGCCGCCCCGGCAGACATCACCGTGGTGGCAGGCGATCCCGGTCGCGGACGACGGCCCTGGTGGCCACGCGTGATCGAGTACGCCGGGCGCGGTTCGGGGCGGGCCGCTTGTCTTCCTCCCCGGCCAGCGGATTGTCCTCGCTGGTCTCTAGGTATAGCTTCACGAACATCGGGTGCATAATGCCCTCCTCATCAGCGGCGCGAGCCGCCTGGTGTGTCCGGCCGGAGCCGACGCTCTCTCACCGAATCGAGGGCCTTGCCTGAAAGCAGGCTACGCACTGGTCCGCATGCTCGCCCGCGGGTGTGCAGGACCCCGCGTTCGGGTTAGCTCTTGAGCGCTTCCTGCAGCTCGCTGGCGATTTCGTCGGTCGTGGCGTCGACGGAGCGCTTCACGACTCTCGCGGCACCGGAAATGGCCTTGTCCAGTGCCTTCTCGATCGTCGGCTCGCCGACCACGATCAGCCCAGCATTGCTGGCAGTCAGCTCCCCGGCCGCATCCTTGAGGTCCTTGCGGGGCAGTTTCCCGGACCCAAACGCCTCGGGGATGGCGCGGATGCGCGGGCGGTCCATCCGCTTGACGATTTTGGGCTTGCCGTTCTCCTCGTCGATCACGGCCGCATCGTACGAGCCGATCAGCTCGTCCTTATGGAGCTGCTCGATAGCGTCGAGATCCGTCAGCGCGGCCGAGACGTTGCTGTACTGCGCCGTGTACACAACCAGGTTGCCGTTCTGGGCCATGATTCCTCCTTGGCCTCGGGCTACCCCGAAGGCCTATATCGGTGCTTACTCAGGTGCTTTCCGGACGCCGACCAAGGGTGCTGGACGGCCCGGGCGATGACGGCCAGTCTCCCTATCGACCGATCGATGCGGTTCCTGGTCGCAGTTCCGACGATACGACGGCATGTCTCGGCTCGAATCCTGGATCTGCGTAGTCCGCGATGAGCCGGATTCCAGCCCGGCGTGAACGCGCTCGGCGACAGCCGCCGAGTCGAGGTAGCCACTCTGGCCCAGGCAGCGCCGCTGAACCAGCGCCACTGGCGCTAAGCCGTAGTTCCCCTCCGTGCGCGGACGGTGTTCGGGATCAGCGTCTGCGTCTTGATGATCCGCAGGCCGGGTGGCTGGCGTGCCGTAGCGGTGGCGGAACAGCAGGTAGGCGGGTGGTCCGGCGAGGAGGGGGAGCCAGTAGGAGGCGATCCGGTAGGCCAGGGTGGCCAGGAAGGCGTCACCGGCGTGGACGCCGGCCAGGATCAGCAGGCCGCTCAGGCTGGCCTCCACGATGCCGAGTCCGCCTGGGGTCAGGGGGAAAAGCGCGATGATGCCGGCGGCGGAGTAGGCCAGCAGCACCAGGGAGGGCCGCGGGCTGGTCCCGGTGGCGCGCAGGGCGGCGAGCAGACAGCCGTAGTCGAAGCCGAGGCGGCCGGCGGTCAGCAAGGCCGCCTGCCACCATTTCTCCCCCAGCACGGTCCTGATCGTGTCGCGTTCGGTCAGCAGCCGCTTGTCCAGGCCGGTCATCGGGGGACGGTGGCCGCGGGTGACCCAATTGCGCAGGCCCTGCGCCGCGCGACCGATTACGGTCAGCGGCCGGTCGGTATACAGCAGGACCGCGCCGAAGATGGCGAACAGGACGAACCCGGCGATGCCGAGCAGGGCGGTGTGGGCCAGCCCGGGGCTGATCGGCGCGCCGGCCAGGATGGTCGGCAGGGCGACGATGGGCAGGGCCAGCAGGCCGCCGACGCCGAGCAGGGAGAACGTGGTGAGGGCGCCGACGGCGGTGTCGGTGTCGAACCCGGCGGTGGTGAGCATGCCGAACTGGACGGCCGCGCCCGCCGCATCGCCGCCGGGCAGGCTGTTGGTGACCGCGTTGCCGGTGAGCCCGGCGGTGACCACGGCGAACCAGCCCTTGGTCTGCAGCGCCAGCCGCTGGAGGGCGAAGTTGCAGGTGAAGGCGGCCAGTTCGGCCGCGATCGCGACGGTGAACCAGATCGGGCTCAGCGTCGACAGGCGCGGCCAGGCACCCAGCACCGCAGCGAGCCTGGGCAAGACGAGGTAGATCGCCATGCCGGCCACCGCCACGACCAGGGCCCGCTTGATGACGGTCTTCCATGTCAGCGGGCGCTGCTGCTCGGCGTTGATGGCAGCGGCCTTCGCCGCGACCGGAGCGGACCTCCCGCCGGCGGCCGGTCCGCCGTCGGCGCCCTGAGGGTGCTTGTGAGCCGTCACGTGGTGGTTCATTCTGGCTAGCCGGGCTGTACCCGCCATCTTCGCCGTCGCCGGACTCATATTGCACCTGTTGGGCGATGGCCTCCGTCGCCATACCGATTGCCGGGGACTATTGGGCGAGCAAGAACGCGATGTGACACACCGGCATCGCCATCCGCAGCAAGGACCTCGCGCAGCAGCAGCGGGGCGGGCTCGCCGGGATAACCATTTAAAGATCAAAATCAGATGCCGAACGGGCGGTGGTGACAGCGACCGCCCACGTGCGGCGGCCGCGGCTGGATGTCCGTTCGCTGCGTGGAAGTCCCGGTTGGCATGCCGCGCTGCCAGTGGCGCCTCCAGGGCCGGCGCGCCCGGAAGAGCCTCCCCTTACGCGCTGGCTTGAGGCTCGGGGCCACCGGGCTCGAGCCAGCTCTTCTTTCGCCGCCAGATCACGTAGGTGATGGCGCCGACGGGGATCGGCAGCAGGTACGTGAGGGTGCGGAAGACCAGGTCACCCGCGACGGCCGCGCTGGACGGGGCGCCCCCGGCCACCATCACGGCGATGTACACCGCGTCGGCGGTACCCAGGCCACCGGGCGTGACGGGAACGCTGCCCGCGAGCATCCCGAACGTGAAAGCGGCGAACACGACCGCCAGGCCGGTCTTCGAAGCGGGAATGCCGGCGAACCGCATCGTCAAGAGGAAAACTGCGAACGCCGCCAGCTGGCTCGAGATGGACGACGCGGTCAGCCAGAACCACCGGGTGCGGGCCACGTCGATCGTCTGTCGGCGAATGTCCACCACCGCTGGCTCCAGGGACGTGACCGGGCCCTTGCGGAACGGCCGCAGGAACCAGGTAGCCCCCCTGTCCGCGATGCGGCCGAACGCGCTGGCCATCTGTTCCTTCCACAGCACCAGGCCGACGACCACGCCGGCTACCACGCAGATGGCCAGCCCGGCGGCGGCCGCCACCACCAGCTGATGCGACTTGACCCCGGTCGCGAGCAGCACCAGCACGCTGACCGTGGGCATGGTGAGCTTGACCCCGAAGTTCCAGATGCCCGACACGCCGATCAACTCGGTGATCGAGGTGTTGGAGAACCCCCACGAACTGAGCATCTCGTAGGTGATGCCCACCGCGAAGGCACCGCCGGCCGGCAGCACGCTGGCCATGGCGCTGTTCGTCTGAATCAGCACGGCCGACGGCCAGAATCTGAGCCCGGGCAGGGCGGCCATGTACACCGACCAGTAGGCGGCTCGGCTGAGGAACTGCGCCAGCAGCAGCCACACGACCTGGGCGGCGGATAGGGCCTCGAGAACCGGCCACACGTCGCTGTAGCTCGCGAACTTCGGGATGGCGAACACGAAGATCGCCGCGACGACTGCGACCGAGATGAACGGCCGGACTGCCTTCCGCCACGGGAAGCCCCGCTTGGCGTCTATCTTGCCGGCCGCTTCGGTCACGGGTGAACAATAACCGCCGGACCGGCGGCCGCGGGCCTCCCGCCATAGCGCCGTCCTATGACACCACAGCCGTCACGCCTTGCCCTCGCGCGTGCTGGCGGAGTGGACTTAGGCCATGAGCAGGCGACCGCGTTATTCAGGAGCCGGGGCGCGCACGCAGCAGACGGGCACGGTCGTGGCCCTCGCCCATATGCCGACCACGTTCCAGCGCACGCTCATGCCCCGGAGCACCCTGGACCAGGCGCTGATCACCGGGATCTGCGGCGCGCTGGATTATGGGTTCGCAGCGCTGATCCAGGACACCGTCGAGGCCGTCGCGCTGCGCATGTCTGGGGCCACATCACCGGAGCAAGTCGACCCGCACACCTGGCGGCACGCGAGCATCGCCGCCGATCTGGCGGCCATCGCCTTCGGGCTGGCCGGACAGACAGCCTGCCAGTCGCGACCGCACGAACACGTGCCGCGGGCTGCCGTCCGCACGATCTGCTGGTGGGTCTCGGCCACGGGTCTGTGTGGCGCTGTCGCCGGAATTCTGCAGGAGTTGGCGGACCGGGGGAACGCTACCGACGAGGACTCGGTTTCCGTCGGCCTGGCCGCCGGCATGCTGCTCGCGGGCGTGAACGAGTACCGCCGGCGACGGTCGGAGGCCGCCGATACCGGGTCCGCCGACAGCGAGGACGCAGGCGTGTCGGCGCTCAAGTCGCTGGTCATGAGCCTCGGCGTGAGTGGCGGGCTGAGCGCGATAGCCGTCGGCGAGCGCGTGTTCGCCACCATGGTCAGCCGGCTGCTGGCCCGCGTGCTGTCCGGCTCGGAGCGGCTGTACCGGCCGGCCGGACATGCCGCCGCGCTCTCAGTCGTCGGGATGGCACTCTATGAGCTGATCCGGTGGGTCGACCACCGGGCCGAGCACATGGCCGACGCAGTCGAGCCGGCGTTCGCCGCCGCGCCGACGTCATCCATGGTCAGTGGCAGCCCGGGGAGCCTGGTTTTCTGGGACTCCCTCAGCCGGGAGGGCAGGCGGAACGTCTCCACCGTGCTTGAGGCTCAGCTGATCGAGCGGGTCATGGGCGAGTCGGCCGCCGAGCCCATCCGCATTTACGTAGGACTCGAAAGCGCGCCGACGGAGTATGAGCGCCGGGATCTGGCCCTGCGCGAGCTGCAGCGTACCGACGCGTTCGACCGGGAGCTGCTGATGGTCATCTCCCCGACCGGGACCGGCTACGTCAACTACGTCGCCGTGGAGGCCGCCGAGTACATGACCTGTGGCAACATCGCGTCGGTGACCATGCAGTACTCGCTACGCCCGTCTGTGCTGTCGCTGGACCGGGTAGCCGAGGGACGGCTGCAGTACCGGATGCTGATCGACGCCATCCACAACCAGCTCGCGGAGCGACCAGTCGGCCGGCGGCCGCGGGTCGTGATCTTCGGTGAGAGCCTCGGCGCGTGGACCAGCCAGGATGCGTTCGCGCACCGCGGTACCCAGGGCCTTTTCGACGCCGCCATCGACCGGGCGATCTGGATCGGCACCCCCTACATGAGCAAATGGGAGCAAGAGTCGCTGGGCAGCGACCGGCCCGACGTCGACCGGTCCCTGCTGCGGCGCTTCAACGACTTCGGGCAACTGCAGGCCCTGGATCGCCAAGCCCGTGAGCGACTGCGTTACGTGCTGATCACGCACGACAACGACGGCGTCGGCCATTTCAGTCCGGATCTCCTCGCCCAGGCGCCGGATTGGCTCGGACCCGCCGAGACCCGGCCAGCGGGCGTCCCGAAGACCGAGCAGTGGCAGAGCCCGACCACCTTCATCCAGACCCTCATCGACATGAAGAACTCCGCGAACGTGATCCCCGGCCAGTTCGAGGCGAAGGGCCACGACTACCGGGCCGACCTCGCCCGGTTCGTCCGGGAGATATACGCCCTGCAGGCCAGCGATGAGCAGATGGCCTCCATCGAAGCGGCCCTGCGTGCGAACGAGCTGCAGCGCGCGGCACTCATCAAGGCGCACCGCCCGGACCGGGGTGACGTGGTGCAAACAGGCCATCCGGAGCAGCGGAAAAGGTGACCGCCGGGACCCGCCGACCCCGGAATCCGCCCGGCGCTCGCGCAGAAATCGCCGCCACGGCGGCCACGCTGGCGTACAACGTCGCGATCAGCCAGGCCACCTCCGGCATCAGCTACGTGATGGCTAATACCGGGGCGGCTGCGCTGTCGGTGATCGCCGCCCGGAACTGCGGCGTCTCGTGGGCGGACATGGGGATGTGTCCTGGCCGGCTGGGCAGGGGAATCCGCATCGGGCTGGCCACCGCCCTGCCCGCCGCTGCGGTGGTGGGACTCGGAGCGGTGGTTCCCGCCACACGCGGCTTCTTCCAGGACGAGCGTGCGACGGGAGGTGGCACACGGCACGTCCTGTTCGAGACGCTCGTGCGGATCCCGCTGGGAACAGCGCTTCCGGAGGAAGTCATCTTCCGTGGCTCCCTCCTCGGGCTGTTCACCCACCGGCACACCCCGGCGAAAGCGGCATCGATGAGCTCAATCCTGTTCGGCCTCTGGCATGTGCTGCCGACCCTCCGCACCCTGCCGCTGAACCCCGCCGGGGCCCGCGCGCACGGCAACCCGAAGCGCACCGCCGGCGCAGTGCTGGCCGCGGTCACCGCCACCACCCTGGCCGGGTACGGGCTGGCCTGGCTTCGCTCCCGGTCCGGCAGCCTCGCCGCGCCAGCGGTTGCGCACGCATCCCTGAACGCAACCGCCTACCTCGCCGCCAGGTTCGCCGTCCGCGCAGCGTCGTGACGGCACGCCGGAGGCGGTAGGCAGGGGATTCGGGGTAGGCGGCCCGCGGCGGCCAGACCGAGGAGGCATACCTGGACCTGGTTCGGGCAGACCGGCAGCCATTGCCCCGGGTACCTGTGCCCCGGGTACCTGCTCACCGGCGCCGCGCTGCAGCGGCTGCCATCAGCTCCGGCACGGGACCAGGTGGTCAGCTGGTAACTTCTAGCTCGTCGATGACTTCCGTCACGCCGTTGGCCATCCAGGTGGCGCTCACCACAGCGTCGTGCTCGGCCCAGGTCCGGACGTGGCCAGTGAGTCTGACCGCGCTCCCGGAGGTCTCGGCCGCCACGTCACTGTCGTCAGGAATCAGCGCGTGGCGGGCCAGGGCGTCCTGAACGTGCTGCGTTATGTCAGCCGGATCGGTGCCGTAGACGACCTCGATCTTGTCGTTGACGCGGCGGACCCCGGTCAGCCCGGCCACCGCGGAGTCGGCGGCAGCGCGCTGGTAGCCGTAGTTCACCGTGCCGGTCAGCTTGAGATTGCCGTTCCTGGACATCGCCTCAACACCATCTGGAATCGTGCTGTTCGCGGCGAGCGTGTTGTTCGCTACCGTGGTCAGCATCGCATCGTCCCGGTAACATTCGGGCGGCAGCTGGACCTCCAGGTTATTGTGCACGCTGGTCACGCCAGCGATACGCCGGGCAGCTTTGGCCGCTTCCAGGTACTGCGGGTAGCTCGGCACCGTGCCGTTGAGCGCCACGTCCCCGTTCATGCACCTGACGGTGATATTTGCCGCATCGACGAGGGGATCGAATAGGAATTCCTTTTCCACTGCCTCGCGAAGATCTTTGTTCTTTCCCACTGGGCACGTCCTTTATAGCCGATAAGACGGCGGATCGCCGGTTATCGGTACAGTTCACCGGACAACCTGGCGATGGTAAATGTGATGCTGGCTGTGCCGGTATTGATCCGCCCCATAGGCGCAGGCTCCAGCACCCGCCAAGTCGCCAAGCGCGGCTGGCTGGCCCTGGATGGTGGCGTTGGCTGAGGTCACAGGAATGCGTCACATCCATGGCTTGATGGCCTTGGCTTCAAGCGGCCGCGGGGTGCCAGCCGCGATGATCCTGAGCACGGGACCCGGGCCAGCCCAGGTGCCCGCATATGCCGCCGGGCCAGCGGACAAGTCCCACATCTGCGGGTCGACCGCCATCCGGAGCCGCACTTGCCTGCGCATCCGCCGCGCTGCCACGCGTACCCGCGCGGCGTCCAGTACCCCGGCCGCGCCGAACACCCCCGAGACGGTAAAGACACGAGGCCCGCCGGCGCCGTCGCCGTCGCCGGCCCGGAACCACAGAATCGGTGTTTCCTCTGCGCTCAAACCGGTAGCGCCCCGGGACAGGTCTCGGGGCGGCAGGCCGCCGGACCAGCGGACGGTGCGGGCATCAAGCAGCCACACCACTCGGGCTGCGCGCACCGCGGACCGCTGGAGCCGGATAATGGCGATCCAGCGATCCAGCCTGGCCGCCTGACGCCGCCCGCTGATCGATTCGAATACCAGCCGCGCCATCCCGTCGGTTCCGTCGAGCATCTGGAAGGGCGCCCATCCTCCAGCGGAACCCGAGCGGTCCGCTGTGCTGACTGCGGCGGCCAATCCCGTCTCTATGCCCTTCATAAGATCCTCCGACTTGTCAAGACCCTGGTCAGACCAGTGCAGCCGGGGTCGGCATATTTGGCCAACAGCGAAGACCAATAGGCCTATTGCTCGTTCCCTGGACTCCTTCGGCTGCTGATCATGGCCAGGATCCTCGGCGGTGTCGGCAAAGATGGCAGTGTCGCCGTTTAGCTGCGGGATCTCCCGCAGGATCACCTCTCAGATGTCCTCGCAGAGCGCGTTGACCCGCGGGGCCAGCGCGGCCGGGACATCCGCCATCAGCTCGGCGACCGCGGGACGATTCATGTCCACGTGCGGATTCTCGCACGTTCCGGCGATCTTGCCGATGGACGACCGACGGCCTGGGCTCCGTTTATAGCCCAGGCCAATAGCACGACAGGCATCGTTGCTTTTCCAATCGCCAGGCGGTCATGTGGACTGGCGAATGAGGAAAGGTAAATCCGCCGCCAGCCGAGCTATGAAAGGACACATGAAATGGGCAAAACCAAGGACGTGCGCGAGGCGGTCGAATCGGAGCTCAACTTCGACCCGCTCGTCGACAACACTGACATCACGGTCAAGAACATCAACGGGGAGGTCGCGCTGAACGGCACCGTGCCGAGCTACCCGCAGTACGTGGAGGCGGCCGCGGCGGCCCAGCGCGTCGCTGGTGTCAAGGACGTGCACAATCACCTCGAAGTCGTCCTGCCCCAAGGCGACTACCGCGACGACGCGACGCTGACCACTACGGCCAACAACGCGCTCATGCTGAACGTTACCGTGCCGGACGGCGTCGAGGCGACCGCGAAGAACGGGAACCTCACCCTGACCGGCACCGTGAGCTACGGCAGCGAGCGAGCGGCGGCCGAGCTGGCAGTGGCCGGGCTGACCGGTGTCCGTAACATCAAGGACGACATCCAGATCAGCAACGACGCGGACCTGATCGACGTCACCCTACTCGTCCAGGATGCGCTGGACCGCTATGCGCTGATCCCCGACGACAGCGACGTGGTGGTGGACACCAACGGGAACACGGTGACGCTTAACGGCCATGTCCGCACCTGGGCGGAGCACGACGCGGTGGTGGACGCCGCCTGGATGGCGACCGGCGTCTACGACGTACGTGACGACCTCTACATCACCGGCTGAGGCCGCCATTCCGGGAAGCCGGTCCAGGGGCGAGTGCGTTCCCTGGGCCGGCTCCTTAGTAGGGCTGGGACCGGGAGGCCGCGACATGACCGCCGAACCGGCGTGCACAGCGGAAGTGGCCTGGGCGACCGCGTCGAGGTCGTCGCTCACGCCGACCAGTTTCGCGACGTCGCTTGTGTCTCCTTCCGCGCCGGGGTGCCGTTATCGCATCAGGTGGCCAGCCGCCCTCGGCCCTCTCCTCATGCGCTGGCCTGCCACAGCTCCCGGACGGCTATCTGCAGGGCTCCGGCGAGCGGAATCGAGACGAGCGCGGCCACGAAAGCCCCGAACGTACCGCCGATCCATTCGCCGATCGACGTCCCGACCAGGATAGACACCAGGACAAGCAGCGGGTTTACCTTAGTGGTCCGGCTCATGACCACGGGATTAAGGATGTGATTCTCCACCTGCGTGTAGGCCAGGAACACGATCAGCGTGACCAGGCCCGCGGTGAAGGAGTGCCCGAACGCGAAAAGGACGACCGGAATGCCCGCGAGCGCTCCGCCGATCATGGGGAGGAAGTCGACGAGGGCCACCCAGAGCGCCCACAGCAGGGGGAACGGAACCCCGAGGGCAGCGAGCGTGATGAATACCACCAGGCCGGCGATGAGCGAGGTCA